>Ga0114938_1000098_pt1 | contig 66810 bp, 59 predicted proteins | sample AshMeaBigSpring_FD_88675 | JGI IMG/M metagenome (GOLD analysis project Ga0114938, IMG submission 88675) | Groundwater microbial communities from Big Spring, Nevada to study Microbial Dark Matter (Phase II) - Ash Meadows Big Spring | ecosystem: Environmental > Aquatic > Deep subsurface >...
AATATCCACCCATTACAAGAGAAAAAAAATAGATTTTCTCATCTGTTGATTAATGCCACGAACTGTTTAGAAATTCAGATATGAAATACTGAAAAATCCTTTCCTCCGTCTGAAACCGATTTTTTAATCGTCGCCAAGTTTCAATGCTTATAGTTAATTCATTACCATAAGAGTCCGAATACTTCCATTTATTAAACATATCTTTTTGCAAAGTCGCAACATCATTCATTGATTTATATTCCAATCCACCATTAAGGTTTCTAATTATTGTAAGCGACTCACCATTATTATGCTCCTTATAAATTCCAGCATCAAAAATATCTTTTCCAATCTCTACCTTTCTATTTCTATTGTCTTCAATCACAACTTTATCAAAAATATCCACCGAGTAAGTCACCTTGTAGTTTTTGTTTTGACTATGTTCATGAATCAATCTCATAAATAATTTTGATTTCGTATCACTAGCATTTATACGTTCACCGTACTCCAAATCGAGGTATTTTTTCTTTAAAGTAACTTCATTGTCCATATTATCCGAAAACACTAAATCATCAAATATATTTTTCTTTAAGTTAGCTTTATACTGTCTATCTGATGATTCGTAGATTAAATTATCAAAAATATCAGTCTCTATTTTTTGAGCAAAAACCTGAATACCCACAACGAAAAACACAAAAAAAATGATTTGTCGTTTCATAAGCTATTTATATTTAATAAATTACTAATTGCTGTTTAGCATACAATGTTGCCTCCTGAAATTTCTTTAGATGCGTTTGCTGTGACACCGACGATCCACCCGTTCGCTCTTTCGGTTTGCTCAACACAATGGTTTTACCACTATGGTTGCGAAACACGAACATATCTCCAACCAATCCACTTAAGCCCTGTGTTACCACATTGTTTTTAGATGGCACAGTTAAGGCATTTCAATAATAGCTATTTGGGTAGCTTAGTTGTAAACTACAAAAAAACTCTTAAACTGTAGAGGCTGCAAATATATTTCAATTAGTTTAAATAACAAAGCATATTTAATAGTAAAACTTCCTATTAATCGCACACATGTATGATTATCATTCACTGTCAATCAATACTTGCTAGGTGTTGTAGCATTTATGTTCCGCTATATACAAAAAAAAGAGCTTATCCATGCAGATAAGCTCTTTCAGTATATGTTGCTATTCAACCAATAATTTTACTCTTGGTTCAAAGTAACGCGTTTAAACGCTACACAAGTCAATTGTTTTTTAGCAAGCAATTCTTTTACTGTAATTTTACCAGCTTCTTCACCACCACCTTCATACTTTTGTTCTACAAGTGTATATTCTTTGTAGAATTTAGCCAAACGACCAGCAGCAATACTATTTACTTTTTGCTCAGGTAAAGTTGCTGTTTTTTCAGCAGTTACAGTTGCAATGATTTCGCGGGCTTGAGCTGCAACTTCAGCTGTAATCCAGCCTTTAGACATATTCGACTCAATGTGTGCTTCGCTATCAACGTGAGCTGGGTTTATACCCGCTTTTTTCAACGCTACTTCAACTTCTTTGGCAACAAGTTCCATTTTTGTTTTATCGATAGCCACTGCCAACTCAGCATCTTTTACCTTTTGAGGTATAGCCGACTCATCAATTGCTACAGGCGACATAGCGGCAATATGCATTGCAATACCGCGCATAGTTTCGTATGGAGCACCTGCCTCAGCAAGAGCTACAATTGTAGCCAACTTGTTTCCTGGGTGAATATAAGCAGCAGCAGAACCTCCATTAACCACTTCGTAGAAGTCTAACTCCATTTTCTCGCCAGTAACACCTGAACGATCAATAATAAGTTCTGAAATGGTACGACCATCAATTGAAATAGCTTTTACTTCCTCAACAGTAGCACATTTAGCAGCCAAAGCAGCATCAAGTACCGTTTGTGCAAGTGCAACGAACTCAGCATTTTTAGCCACAAAGTCAGTTTCGCATTTCAATGCAATGATAGCTCCAAAGCCTTCATTAACACCAGCCAAAACACAACCTTCAAAAGCTTCGCGATCGCTACGTTTAGCAGCAACAGCCTGTCCTTTTTTACGAATAATTTCTATTGCTTTATCGAAATCGCCTGCAGCTTCAGTTAAAGCATTTTTGCAATCCATCATACCGGCACCAGTCATGGTACGCAATTTCGAAATATCTGCCATTGATACAGCCATAATATCTTATTTTATATATTTAATAATCAAGAAATTTATTTACTATTTGGCAATTTACCATTTACTATTTGGTAGAATACGATAAAAATTCGCATTTTCACAAAACTGTAAATGGTAAATTGTAAATGAAAAAATCGTAAATGATTTTATTCTTCTTCTTTGATGAATTTTTTAACCACGTTAGCATTTAATGCCTCATCATCTTCTTTTTGCGTACGAGGACGTTTAGTGATGCGTGATTTTTTATCTTTTGCTACAGGAACTTCAGAAGCTTCTGTATCAACTTTTTCAACCTTACGCTCTTCTAAACCTTCAGTCATAGCTTCAACCATAGCAGCCAAAATCACATCAACCGATTTAGTTGCATCATCGTTTGCTGGGATAACAAAGTCAATACCATTTGGGTTTGAGTTTGTATCAACAATACCAAATACAGGTATACCTAAACGTTGAGCCTCTTTAACAGCGATATGCTCTTTCATAACATCAACAATGAAAAGTGCAGATGGCAAACGAGTTAAGTCAGCAATAGAACCTAAGTTCTTTTCTAACTTCTCACGTTGACGAGCAATCTGAAGTTTTTCACGTTTTGAGATATTATCATAAGTTCCATCAGTAGACATTTTGTCGATAGTAGTCATTTTTTTAACTGCCTTACGGATAGTAGGGAAGTTAGTTAACATACCACCAGCCCAACGCTCAGTGATGTAAGGCATAGCCACTTGTTTCGCACGTTCGGCAACTACATCTTTAGCTTGTTTTTTTGTAGCAACAAAAAGCACTTTGCGACCAGATTTAGCAATTTGTTTTAAAGCTGCAGCAGCTTCGTCGATTTTTACAACTGTTTTGTGCAAGTCGATAATGTGAATATCGTTGCGCTCCATAAAAATGTAAGGAGCCATAGCAGGATTCCATTTGCGTTTTAAGTGACCAAAGTGGCAACCTGCTTCTAATAACTGTTCAAAATTTGTTCTAGACATTTTTTGTTTTTTAATTTTGTTTACTTTCTTCTTTTTTAGAATTCAATTAAAGGGTAGCCATCCAGTGTCTATGAGTCCCTTAAATTTAGATACTAAACCTAAACCAGTTACAATTTAATTATTTACAATTTACAAATTTGGAGATTAAGCCACGTATTGTAATGGTAAATAGGAAATTGAAAAATGGTAAATAATTTTAGCGTTTCGAGAATTGGAATCTCTTACGTGCTTTTGGTTGACCCGGTTTCTTACGTTCCACTTCGCGTGGGTCACGAGTCATAAATCCTTCTGATTTCAAAGCTGGTTTGTCTTCAGCGTTGATTTTAACCAATGCGCGAGCAATAGCTAAACGTAAAGCTTCTGATTGTCCTTTGAAACCTCCGCCATCAACATTTACTTTGATGTCATATTTTTCTACTACACCTAATTTGTTCAATGGTTGTTTTACAACATATTGCAAAAGTGGCGATGGAAAATATACAGAAAGATCACGTTTATTAATCGTGATTTTACCAGTTCCTTCGCTTACGAAAACACGAGCAATAGCTGCTTTTCTTCTTCCTAGGGCATTTACTACTTCCATATTGATTATTTAAGTGAGTTTAAATCGATTTGTTTTGGTTGTTGTGCTTGTTTGTCGTGCTCAGCACCATCAAACACATATAGGTTGCCAAGAAGTTTAGCACCCAATTTGTTTTTAGGCAACATACCTTTTACAACTTTCTTGATAAGTTTTTCTGAACTTTTCTCCATCAATTTTGCTGGAGTCATTTCACGTTGGCCACCTGGATAGCCTGTGTGACGAAGATAAATTCTATCGTTCCACTTGTTTCCTGTAAGCTGAACTTTATCAGCATTTACAACGATTACATTGTCGCCGCAATCTACGTGCGGGGTAAAGCTTGGTTTGTATTTTCCGCGCAAAAGTTTAGCAACTTTTGAACCCATACGTCCCAATACTAAGTCGGTAGCATCCACAACTACCCATTCTTTCTGCACGGTCGCTTTGTTGGCAGAAATGGTCTTATAACTTAACGTATCCACTTTATAAAAATGTTTTTTAATTAATTAATTGCTGTTTTAAAGGTATCCACATAATGCTTTTGAAAGAGGCTAATCGGCACAAAAACAATACATTAAACACAGTCAAAACAAACTATTACACTGGAATAATAAACGGACTGCAAAAATAGTGTTTTTATTTGGATTACCAAACACTTAGCTCAAATTTTCTTTCGTAATATTTGTAAATTACTCCGATTTATTTTTAATGAGTTTAGCTATCAGGCCAGTCCACCCAGTTTGGTGTGATGCACCCAAACCCTTCCCTGTGTCGCCGTGAAAATACTCATAAAACAAAATATGATCTTTAAAATTCGGATCACTATTCTGAAGTACCGAACCTTTATTTATGGGCCTATTTCCTTCTTTATCGGGTAAAAAAAGACTTAACAAACGTCGACTTATTTCGTTCGCTATTTCATTTAGATTAAGAAGCTCCCCCGAATCAGTCGGGCATTCAACCTTAAAATCGTCGCCGAAGTATTGATAAAAACGTTGCAACGACTCAACAATTAAGAAATTAACTGGAAACCAGATAGGTCCACGCCAATTTGAATTTCCACCGAACATAGAGGTAGTTGATTCTCCAGCTTGATAATCAACTACAAAACCAGCACCTTCAATCTTCAGTTCGTAGGGATGTTTTTCGTAGTGTTTTGAAAGTGCACGTACACCATAATTAGACAAAAATTCGGTCTCATCGAGCATGCGTTTCAGTATTTGTTTTAACCTCTGACCACGCAAAAGCGAAAATAGAGCCGTTTCACCCTTGCCTGAATCATTCCAGCGCGACACCAAACCAGCCAAATCGGGCCGATGCTCTAAAAACCAATTCATACGTTCTGCAAAAACCGGACATTTCTTTAAAATATCTCTATCAATAACTTCTACAGCAAACAAGGGAATTAAACCCACCATGCTACGCACCTTAAGCCGCTTACGACCTTCGTTTGAATGCAACACATCGTAATAAAACCCATCTTCTTCATCCCATATATGTATCCCTTCGTTATCAATATTTGCCATAGCACCTGCTATATATAGAAAATGTTCAAAAAACTTTGTCGCCATTAACTCATACACAGGATTTCGCTCCGACAAATCAAGTGCTATACGCATTAAATTTAAGGTAAACATGGCCATCCAAGCAGTACCATCAGCCTGTTCAATATGTCCACCGTTAGGTATCTGTGCACTTCTATCGAACACACCGATATTATCTAAACCTAAAAAACCACCCTGAAATATATTACGGTTATGTTCGTCCTTACGATTTACCCACCAAGTAAAATTCAGCAATAACTTATGAAAAACAGTCTCTAAGAATGCATTATCGGCTTGACCATAATTGTAGTTTTTATCTAACTTATAAATACGCCATGCTGCCCACGCATGTACAGGTGGGTTTACGTCGGAGAAATTCCATTCGTAAGCAGGCAATTGCCCATTGGGGTGCATATACCATTCGTAAGTTAAAAGCTTTAGTTGATTTTTAGCAAAAAACGGATCGACCATAACCAGTGCCACGGAGTGAAAAGCCAAATCCCAAGCCGCAAACCAAGGATATTCCCACTTATCAGGCATCGAAATAATGTCGGAACAATTAAAATGCATCCACCCTGCATTGCGGCCTTTGTAGCGAGAGATAGGTGGCTTAGGTTGCTTGGGATCGCCATTCAGCCATTTTTTCACATCGTAATAATAATATTGCTTACTCCACAACATACCAGCTAATGCTTTTCGCTGAATACTCTGCTCCTCAACGGGCAAATTTTCAGGGTGTAAGTTCATATAAAACTCATCACACTCAGCAATACGCGTCGTAAAAACGGCATCAAAATCTGCAAATGGATTAACTTTCACCTGATCGACAAGTCGAAAATGAAACACCTGAGCACTCTGACCTTCGATATCCGATTTACAACTCAAAGCTACTTTCGTACCTCTATGACATGGACAAACAGCGGTTTCAATCTCATTTACGATGTAGTCATTTACACCGTCCTTATAATAGGCATCAACACCTTGAACACCATACAACCTACGAACATTGGTATCATTATTACAAAATAGAAATTCAGCATCACATTCCGAGTATAAGTAATAGGATCCTAACTGCTGATGATGAGCCACTGCCACATCACCACTATTAGCCAGCTGAATGACAGGGATATACGAGTTAGACTCCCAACTCCAGGTATTCCGAAACCACATTTGAGCAATTACATGCAAAGGCGCCTTTTGCACTGCCCGGTTATGAACGGTAATACGAATCAGAATATCCTTTTCGGCACTCTTTGCATATTCTATTTCAATATCAAAATATAAATTATCGTCGAAAATGCGCGTATCTTCAAGCTCGAACTCAGATTCAAACTTTGTGCGACGCTTATTCTCTTCGACCAAAAGCTTATATGGAAATGCCCTTTGTGGATATTTATAAAGCATTTTCATATACGAATGGGTAGGCAAATTATCAATATAATAATATAATTCCTTTAAATCTTCGCCGTGATTACCTTCAGCGCCTGTTAAACCAAAAAAACGTTCCTTTAATAGCGCGTCTTTCCCATTCCAAAATGCTGGAGCAAAACAAAGCAGTTGTTTATCGTCGGAGATACCTGCTATCCCCTCCTCACCCCATCGATAAGCCAAACTACGCGCCATATCGTGCGAAGTACTTTGCCAAGCATTTCCGCCAGCACTATAATCTTCGCGAACTGTGCCCCATTGACGTTCACTCAAATAAGGCCCCCATAACTTCCACTTTCCACCCATCATTTCAGTGGTAAAAAGTCGCTCCTTTTCGGCTGAATTTTTCATTTAGTATTAAAATATAAGATTGGTAAACAATAGAAGCACTGAACAAACACCTTAAATGAATGTTTAATTAATACTCCATCTAATTGAACCGCAATATAGTAAAAAATTAAATTCCACACACAATAAAACACACAATAATGAAAATTGCATTTTTCGATAACAAACCCTACGACGAAGTTTCATTTAAAGAAGTAAATAAAAAATATAGCTTCGACATCCGCTACCACAAAGGACACCTCAACAAAGACAATGTTATTTTAGCAAAAGGGGCCGATGCAGTATGTATTTTCGTAAATGCGGTTGTAGATGCACAGGTTATCAACGAATTAATTGACAATGGAGTCAAACTTATAGCTTTAAGATGCGCAGGCTTCAACAATGTAGACTTAGAGGCTGCCGAAAACCGCATAAAAATTGTACGCGTTCCAGCATACTCACCCTATGCCGTATCGGAACATACCTTAGCGCTCATGCTTACACTTAATCGGAAAACTCACAAAGCTTACTCCAGAACACGCGAAGGCAACTTTTCGCTCAACGGTTTGATGGGATTTGACATGCACGGTAAAATTGCGGGCATTATAGGAACAGGAAAAATAGCTAAAATTCTGATTCAAGCCTTGCGAGGTATGGGTGTAAACGTAATTGCGTACGACCTTTATCCCGATATGGAATTTGCGAAATCGATGCAGGTAACTTACGTATCACTTGACGAACTGTACCAACAGTCTGATATTATTTCGCTACACTGTCCGCTTAACAAAGAAACTGAATATATTATTAACGACCAATCGATTGCTAAAATGAAAGATGGGGTAATGATAATAAACACTGGCAGAGGCAAATTAATACAAACCAATGCATTGATAAAAGGGTTGAAGAGCAAAAAAATTGGCGCTGCAGGCCTTGATGTTTACGAGGAAGAAAGCGACTATTTCTTCGAAGATCGCTCCAACAATGTGATCGACGATGATGTGTTAGCTCGTCTACTTTCTTTTAACAATGTAATTGTCACATCACATCAAGCATTCTTTACCAAAGAAGCTTTGAGCAATATCGCCGAAACTACCTTGCAAAACATACAAGATTTTATTGATGGAAAACCGCTGATTAATGAAGTGAAAAAATAAACCTTCATTTAGCGATCGAAGTAAACAAAAAATGGAGATTTATTATCCTTTTACAAACGAACTACACCCGTATAGCCACTCGCACATTTTACAAGCTCAAACACCTTTTGAGCTTGTAAATTTTCTTCGTCGCGATGCGAAACATATACGATAGCCACTTTTGTATTTGCAGCAATAGCGTGCACCATTTCAATGAACAACTGACTATTCAAATCGTCCATTTCAATGGTTGGCTCATCGAGAATAAGCACTGCCGGATGTTTAACCATTGCCCGAGCCACCATCACGATACGCTGCTGCCCCACCGATAATTGTTGAAAGTTTTTGCCCACAAAAGCATCTCCAAGCAAACCCACCCATGCCTTTGCCAAGTCTTTTTGCAAATCCGAAGGCTCTATGTACAAACCGACTGAATCGTTTAAACCCGAAATAAGCATATTCTCAACTGTTTCGTTTCGCGTAAACTGAAGCACCATACTTGGCGTAAAGTAGCCAATTTGTTTTTTAATATCCCAAATAGTTTCGCCAGTACCTTTTCTACGCCCGAAAAGGGTCATATCTTGCCCATAAGCTTTGGGATTGTCACCACAAATCATACCCAGTAAGGTGCTTTTCCCCGAACCATTAGGTCCAATTAACTGCCAAAATTCGCCTGACCGAATCGTCCAATCTAACTGAGTAAGCACTTGCTTATCGCCATAACTAACGGATATATTGTGCAATTCGATAAGCGGATCATGCACTTCAATTGACTGGCCATAAGCCCTTGGAAGCTCAAACGAAACATTTAGAGAATGCTCATGGTGTTTCAAACCAAAATCAGAAGCTGAATAAACATCGCTAACCTCATTTTTATCGTTCAAAACCAATACTGTATCAATAAATGACAACAAGTCGCGTTTTCGAAAAAATAACTGAATAATGATTGTACGTGCGGCCATCAATGGAAACTCAGCATCCATATACTGCTGCGTCTCCTTATCAACATTGCTGTACACATCGTCGAGCAACATTATATTAGGATTAAATGTAATCAGATAGGCAAGCAGTGCTTTTTTTTGCTGCCCACTACTCATGGTACTTAACGATTTATTTTCGTCTGTACACACAATCACACGATCGTGCCGATATTCCTCGTCCACTAATCGATCAATAGTCAATGACGAAAAAAGCTGCACCTCCGAAGCATCAAGTTTAGAAATAAAGCCCTCCAAACCAACTGAAAACAGCTGCTTAATCAACTTTTTCTTATCCGAATTATTACTTAAATAAACACCAATATGTCGATACATCATAAATCAAAATATATAATCGCTGAAAAATCTTGAAACAAGTAAATTTGAACTTCAAACGCTCTAGACAAATAACACTATAAATAGGCAACCAACTAATCGAGTTTTAAACACGAAGTTCGTATTAATCAATTTCAAGATGTAATAATTTTCGAAATTGTTCGAGCTGTGGATTTTTAGCTACCATTTCCATATATTGCTGTTCTGGCGAAAGACTACGCTGTATCTCACTCTCTTCGAGCACCTTGGTATTAATAACAATGGATGAATTACTCAACTCTGCACGAATAAACTGTACAGCCTCCGAAAGTAACTTTTTAGCTTGATTATCCTGCATCACATTATTTACAAGCACTTCAAAAGTATGGTTACCAACAAGTTGCGGATAATTTAAATTCTGAAACCCAACTAGTTTTTCTTCAGCAAGAGTACCTTCAAATTTACGCCAAGCATTTTGAAATTCGATTTCACCGTAAGCTTTTGTTACACTTACAGGCTCCGAAACACGCTCATTTGAAACGGTATCGGTGTATTGCTGTTCTACTACTTTGGATTTTGAAATAGAAATAGATTGCGGTCTTAGACCTACAGGAGGCGAAATAGATGGTATTTTTACAACCTTGGGTTGCTCTGGAGTAGCAGTATTCGCAGCTACAACCACACTTGTTTGTGCGGCTATAACTTTTTGCAGTGGCGTATCAAATGGATTATCAACAGCTATTTTCTGAATAGCTGGTAGTATATCGTCAATTAAGAGGCTTTTTTTTTTTCGTCATTCAGTTGACACAACCGAATAAGTGCAAGCTCCACTAACAAACGTTTATTTTTGCTGATGCGATAATCTAGATCACAATCGTTGGTAATTTTGAGACCTAAAAACAGAAAATCAGTTGAACAAACTTGCGCTTGCTGCTGATAACGCGCACGAATATCGTCGCCCACTTCGAGTAATTGCAGCGTGCTAGCATCTTTACTTACCAGCACATCACGAAAATGCGATGCTAAGCCCGTAATGAAATGATGTGCATCAAAACCTTTATTCAACACATCATTAAATAATAAAAGCGATTTGCTTACGTCGCCAGCCAAAAAGGCATCAACCAACTTAAAATAATACTCATAATCGAGCACATTCAAATTGTCAATTACACCTTGATAGGTAATGGTATTTCCACAAAAGCTCACCAACTGATCAAAAATAGAAAGTGCGTCGCGCATACCGCCATCACTTTTATGAGCAATTACATTGAGACCATTCACATCAACGGTTACCCCTTCGCTTTTAGCTACATATTGTAGGTGTGCTACTGTGTCGGCTACGGTTATGCGATTAAAATCGTAAATCTGGCAGCGCGAAAGTATGGTTGGTATAATCTTGTGCTTTTCAGTTGTGGCCAATATAAACATGGCGTGTGCAGGAGGCTCTTCGAGCGTTTTAAGAAATGCATTAAATGCACCAGGCGACAACATATGTACCTCATCCACAATATACACACTATATCTACTCACTTGTGGTGGTACTCGCACCTGCTCAATTAATGTACGTATATCGTCGACACTATTGTTTGATGCGGCATCGAGTTCATGAATATTATATGAACGTTGCTCGTTAAAAGCCACACAAGATTCGCATGCATTACACGCTTCCTTATCGGCCGTAGGCGATAAACAATTAATGGTTTTAGCAAAAATACGTGCACAGGTAGTTTTACCCACGCCGCGCGGCCCACAAAACAAATAAGCATGCGCCAAATGACTCCCCGAAATGGCATTCTTAAGTGTAGTTGTTAGTGCTTGCTGACCAACGACCGATAAAAATGTTTGTGGTCTGTATTTACGTGCCGAAACTATAAAATTATCCATTCAATTCTCCTTTTTAAACTAAGCAGTGCAAATATACAGAAAAGTTCAAGATCTTTTTCAACAAAAAAAATATTTATTGAAATTTATCCTTTGTATTTTTTTCGTACATTTGTCACACAAATAATGGATAAAAATCCCAAAAACGCAACACACACAAAGCAAATAATATCAAGGCATTATGAGTGTAGGATCATTTTTTAGCAATCTTTTCGGTATCGTTAAAAAAATAGTTTTAAACAAATACCTTATTGTACTTGTCAGTTTTGGTGTATATATTACTTTTTTCGATGCCAACAATTTAATTCACCGCTGGGAATCAAATCGAAAAATGAAAGAATTACAAGAAGAGTACAACTATTATCAAGAAGAAATAAAGAAAAACAAACAGCAATTGCATCAGCTGAAAACCAGCGATGAGTACCTAGAGCAATTTGCACGCGAAAAATACCTGATGCGTAATAAAGGCGAAGAGATTTATCTAATAAAAGAATAAAACAGACCATGAACGACAAAGCAATAAACAATCTCTTTCCGACTGGAGCAATATTTGTACTACTATCGGCACTTTTAAAACTCGGTAATGTAGCGTATGTTGCCTACCTTTTTGCCCTTGGTTCTCTACTTCTTATTTGCTATCACGGGTTAATTGCTTACAAAAACAAGAATGCAGACTCAAGAAATCAACGTTTGTACCGGATGGGGTTTATCGCATCTTTATTTTTAGGAGCTGCCACTTACTTTATGTTTGCCGACTCCAACAGCTGGATAGTAATGGTTTTGATTTATGCCGTAAACACACTTTATTTGTCGTACAGAACAAAATAAATACATGCTTACAAGCATTAAAAAAGGCTGCCGAACTTTGTCGACAGCCTTTTTTAGTGCAATTTAGAATTAAAAAACTAAATCGTAAATCGGTTTACATTTTTCTTTTAACCAGTCTTGTTCCTCAATGGTTAAATGTGGTGCCAACGCAATAAACACGGTACGATGATAATCATCAATCCACTCACTTTCGGCCTCATCGAGCAGCATCACCTCAATCATATTTCGATCAATTGGGAATAAAGTTAGCGTTTCGAACTCATAGAACTGTCCAAACTCGGTTTCAACAGCCGGCGTAACATGCACAAGATTTTCAATACGTATGCCATATTCGTTCGCTCTATACATTCCTGGCTCATTCGAAATTATTTGTCCAGGTAAAAGTATGGCTGGATTTTCGTCCATTCGAATATTCTGTGGACCCTCGTGAACATTCAAAAAGTGCCCTACACCATGCCCTGTACCATGCCCGTAATTCAAGCCCATATCCCACAAGGCTTTACGAGCCAACACATCAAGCTGTGAACCTCTGGTACCGTGCGGAAAAATAGCTTTCGACAAGGCAATATGCCCTTTTAGAACTAAGGTAAAATCGCTCTGCTGCTCTTTGGTGGCTTTGCCCAAAGCAATGGTGCGTGTTATATCGGTCGTTCCGTCTAAATACTGCCCACCCGAATCGAGCAACAACACACCTTCAGCCTTGAGTGTAGCATCAGTTGCTTCAGTTGCACGATAATGCACAATGGCTCCATGACCCTTGTAGCCCGCAATTGTATCAAAACTTTCGCCCACAAAATTCTCCTGCAAACTGCGAAATTCGTACAGTTTCTTGGAAATGGACATTTCAGTTAATTCGCCCGAAGCAATGTTATTTTCGAGCCACATAAAAAAACGTGTAAGAGCTACTCCATCTTTTACCATTGCCTTGCGGATTCCGGCAACTTCAACCTCATTTTTAATACTCTTTAGTTTAAAAACAGGTGACATTTGATTGCGTTTAGCACAAGTTAATGGCAAAGCTTCATACAAAGACTGATTCAACTTGGCACCATCAATCAAAACTGAACTGCTTGCCGCAATCGCATTTAAAGCTGGATAAATGGCTAAATAAGGAGCTACTTCAACGCCCTGACTCGCTAGATATGCTTTTGTATCAGCATCTAACTTAACATCGTCGATAAATAAAGTAGCCGAGTTTAATCCAACCAGCGAATATGCTAAAACCACCGGATTAAAATGAACATCATTGCCACGTATATTATAAAGCCAAGCAATATCATCGAGTGCCGAAAGAACAAAATGTGTAGCATTGGCTTTACTCATTTCGAAACGTAAAGTTTCTAACTTATCGGCTGCCGCTTGTCCTGCATAGGCCACATCGAACAGATACAGTTTATTTAAAGGTAAAGCTGGCCTACCAGCCCATATCTGCCCTACCAAATCGATAGAAACGAGCTGAATTCCATTGCTAGTAAACTCATTTTTCATTGCTGCAAAAGCATTCACCGAAAACAGTTGCGCATCGACTGCGACTTTTTCGCCTGGCTTTAGAGCCGCACAAATCCATCCAACCATATCAGGTGTCTCGGACATGCCCTGCTTCATCAAATCAATCCCCGTACCTGCCAATTGAGTCTTTCCTTGCAAAAAGTAGCGCGAGTCAGTCCATAAGCCAGCACCATTGAGCGTAAACGCCAAAGTTCCAGCCGACCCATCGAAACCACTTACATAATCGCGTACTTTCCAATATTCAGCTATATATTCACTAGCGTGAGGGTCGGTACCTGGCACAATACAAGCCGCTACGCCTGCGTCTATCATTGCTTTACGCAACAAAGCTATACGTTCATTTATCTGTGACATATTGTATGTTTTTGAATTTATATTCACAAAGATAGAATTTTTGAACAGAATATTTGCTAAATGAATATGATATTACTTTAAAAAAGTTTGAACAGAATTTGCTTAGTACTAGTCGAAGTAGTATTTTTGTGATAAATTATTAATTAGGGTACAAAAACAAGCTCAATCATTCTAAAATCTCCTAATCTAAGCCAACTCCCTTCTCAATGTATTAACACTTTATGGCACGGTGATTGCTTACCAAAGAAAAACAAAAAGCACAACAAGAACGATTCATGAATTTTCTAAAAATCATACTTACAACCCTTATTATTGGATGTATAAACACAGTGAGCAGCCAAGACATAAACACCATTCCGGACAGAACGCCTGAACAGGAGGCTGCGCGCCAAACGGAAAAACTGCAACAGGAGCTACAACTTACCCCCGAACAAACACGAAAAGCGCACGAGATAAACCTAAAATATGCACGAGCACGCAAAGAATCGAACAGTAGAAGCGAATCGATTCAACGCCTTAAAGATAAAGAAACAGACCTCATGCGCATTTTAGATAGCAAGCAACGAACAAATTTACAAAACAAACGATACGAACGATCTACCTTTCACTCAGGTGAAAATGTAGTTACGAATCCACGAACACAAAACGCCCCAAACGCAAACAGCCCGTCAACTGAACCGAGAACAGATAACACTCGCTCAGCCACACGTTCAACTACTGAATATCCACGTTCAACAACCGACCGCGACAATAGCCGTACAACAACACGACAAAACACTGAAAATCAACGATCGACCAGCGAACGCGACAATAGTAAAACAACTTCGCCGCGTACAACAATACAAAACCCACCAACACGTACAAGTTCTAGTTCGCAGAAACAACCATCCACTAACCCTCAAAGGCGCTAACTAATGGGAGCTTCATCATTTTCGTTTAAGCAGTTTACAATCTTTCACGATAAATGTGCCATGAAAGTAGGTACCGATGGTGTTCTTTTGGGTGCATGGGCCGATATTTCGAATGCAAAATCGGTGCTCGACATTGGCACTGGCTCTGGTTTAATTGCACTTATGCTCGCTCAACGATGTGATGCCACAATCACCGCTATCGACATTGAACCTTCAGCTATCGTTCAGGCTAACATCAACACTGCAAGTTCCCCTTGGCCCAAGCGAATAGCAAACTTGGAGGTTAGCTTGCAACATTTTACACAAAACTCCAATCAGCAGTTTGACTTAATTGTATCGAACCCGCCATTTTTTAAAAATGCCTTAACTAACCCTGACGACAAGCGCACACTAGCACGCCATGCCGAAAAACACTTTCACAACGAATTAATATTATCAGCCAAGAAATTATTGTATCCTGATGGAAAACTGTGCCTTATTTTACCCATCGACGAAGGAACTCAATGCATTCAGCTTGCTACTGAACAAGCATTATTTTGCACAAAAGAAGTAGTAGTATATCCAAAGCCTGCAAGCAAAGCAAAACGGCTATTGCTCGAATTTTCGCCAACATACAGCCAACCAAACATATCAGAGCTTACTATCGAGTCGGAAAACAGGCATGAATACACACCTGAATTTACTAATCTGGTAAAAAACTTCTACTTAAAACTATAAATTGTTTCTATATTTGCATTTTAAAACCTATTTATATTACATTAAAAGATGAAACAAACTAAGCTCCTCATACTCGCTACCCTTTGCTCACTTATTGCTGCTGCACAACCAGCAGTCGATAACTTTCGCAAAAATGCACTTTTACAACGGGCAACTGTAAGTTTATTGGTAAAAAACATTACTACTGGCAAAACCATAGCCGATTACAATTCACACCATTCGGTAGTTCCAGCCTCAACATTAAAAATTGTAAGCACAGCCAGTGCATTGGAGCTTTTAGGGAGCGACTTCAGGTTTAAAACCACCCTCGAAACAGATGGACAACTGCTTAAGAATGGCACTTTAAATGGTAATCTTTACATAAACGGAGGAGGCGACCCTACTTTAGGGTCCGACAAACTTGGAGATAAAAACTTTCTTCAAAAATGGGTTGAAGCTGTTAAAAATGCTGGCATTAAAAAAATTAACGGGAAAATTATAGCCAGCGAAAGCTGCTTGGAAAGGCAAGTAATTAATCCTCGGTGGACCTGGGAAGATATGGGTAATTATTATGCACCCGGCATTCATAGCATTTCGTATCTCGACAATACCTATAAAGTAATTTTCAATTCAGGTCGCATTGGAACTACGCCTGAGATATTACGTACTGAGCCCGAAATACCAAGTCTGAAAATAGATAATCAACTAAAGAGCAGCGCTACAAAGTCGGACAATTGCTATTTCTATGGAGCTCCATACAGCTTAAATCGCAGTTTAATGGGCGAAATTCCAGCCAATAGAAGCGAGTTCACTTCCAAAGGCGACATGCCACACCCTGCACTCATACTACTTAACGATTTCGACAAGGCACTCAATGCTGCTGGCGTTGAAACAACTTCAGCCATTGAACAACAATTTGCTGCAAGTAACAGTACAGTTATCTACGCCCATTATTCACCAGTATTACCTGAAATAATATCGGAAGTAAATTTTCAAAGTAATAATCACTATGCCGAGTATGTATTTAAACAAATAAGTCGCGCTGCCACCATAGCAGGAAGTAGCGAAGGCTCAGCAAATAAAATAAACGATTATTGGGCTCAAAAAGGCTTATCAACAAAAGAGCTTTTTCAATACGATGGCTCTGGCCTATCGCCAGTAAATGCTATATCGGCAAATTTCTTTGTCGAATTGCTTGAATATATGCACAAAAAGAGTGTAAACTCAAAAGTTTTTTACGCCAGCCTACCTATTTCGGGTCAAACAGGCACCCTTAAAAACTTCCTTTCAAACACGCCATTAGCAGGCAAAGTACACGCCAAAAGTGGCACAATTCTTCGCGTAAAGAGCTATACAGGCTACATCGAAACAAGCAAAGGCATCCTAGCATTTGCCGTAATAGTTAACAATGCCAACGGAGCATCAAAAGAAGTAACAGCAAAAATTGAGAATTTTTTAGTAGAAGTGAGCGGCAGGTAAGTTAATACCCTGCCAACAGTAAGCCTATATCGTTCGAGTTGATACCATAATATTCGCCAACGAGCCTATTTACTAATATACCGCCAAATACATAAGCGCCAGTTCTAAACCCTTGACTCTCGTGTACTGCCGATTTTACACCTCCCGAATCGCCAATTTTGAGGAGCATTGGAGCAAAGATATTGCTCAATGCCATAGATGCTGTACGTGCCACACGCGATGAAATATTGGGTAAACAATAATGAATTACCCCATGCTTTTCGAAATATGGATTTTTGAGCGTTCCACACTTCGACGTTTCAAAACAACCACCCTGATCAACGCTTAAATCAATAATTACTGAACCAGTTTTCATTGTTTTCACTAACTCTTCAGAAACCATAAATCGCTGCGAACCATAAATATAGCGCAAATTACCAATAACTGCATCGGCCGATGCCAATGCTTTAAATAAAACAGCTGGATGTATAACCGATGTAAAAACCTGCTGCCCGAGGTAATGCTGTATTTTACGAAGTTTATTTATATCGTGATCAAAAATTTTAACCTGAGCCCCCAATGCAAGTGCCGTACGAGCTGCTACCGAGCCAGCTATACCAGCACCTAAAATAAGTACTTCGGTAGGCGAAATACCAGCTACACCTCCCAACAACAATCCCTTACCTCCTCTTTCGTTGCTCATTAGCTCAGCAGCAACAGCAATAGCTGTACTCCCTTCAATTTCAGAAATAGAACTTACTACCGGATACGATTTTTGTTCATCTTTTATAAACTCATACGCTATGGCATTCATCTTCTTCTTCATCATTAACGCAATCGAATCTGCCGACATGTGATTCAGTTGCAACATCGACAAAACTGTAGAGCGATCATTCATCAGCAATAACTCTTCGATGGTAGGAGGCGTGATTTTAAGCACAATATCGGCCGAAAACACATCAGAAGGAGAATCAACCAAAAAAGCACCTGCCTCACTATATTGTAGATCAGAGTAAGCCATCGGCTCACCCGCACCACGCTCAATATATACGCTATGCCCCTCTTCGGTAACAATAGCCACCCCTTCGGGCGTTAACGCCAGTCGAGCTTCTAGATTCTTATCCTCTTTTGGAATTCCGATTGATAAACGAGGTTGACGAGCGATTTCACGCAAAAGACACTCTTCGGGGAATAAAGTGCGCTGTGTTTTAGGATCGAGTTTCATTGTTTTTGTTGACTTAATCAAAAATGAAATAATAGGTAGCGACTACAAATCTAAATACATTTATTTAAATAAACAAGTAAACAACTATAAAACAATCATTAATTCATTTCAAAGCTCAATAAATCCTTTTATCGAAAATTTACAAGTATCTTTGCAAAATGATGGAAAAAAACAAACTAAATGGGCATATTGCAATTTTTGCAGCTAACTTATTTTTTGGATTAAACAATCCTATTTCGCGCTCACTGATGCCCGAAACAATTGATCCTATAACACTTACCTATTTTAGAATGCTAGGAGGAGCAATCCTATTTTGGGCTTCGGCAGCCTTTGTGAAAGTTGAGAAAGTACCTTTAAAAGACATGGTATTGTTCTTTTTCGCTGCATTTTTTGCATTAACAGTCAATCAACTATCGTTTTTTATGGGCTTATCCAAAACCTCAGCAATTGATGCCTCCATTGTTGTATCCATATTACCCATAATAAGCATGCTATTAGCCGCCATTATTATAAAAGAACCTATCACACTAAAAAAAGCACTCGGTGTAATTGTTGGAGCCTCTGGAGCATTATTTTTAGTATTATCAGAGAATAGTAAAAACATAGGTCAAGGAAACCTCACTGGCAATTTAATTGTATTTATAGCCGTCTGCTCTTTTGCTCTCTACCTTACACTTTTCAAAGGATTGATTTCAAAATACTCTCCTTTTACCATTATGCGTATGATGTTTTTATTTGCAGCTATCCAGAGTTATCCGTTCTGCCATCATTCACTCGAGACCTTCGACCCATCCATTTTAGACCTTTCCGTATCACTAAGAATTGGCTACGTAATAATTGGGGCCACTTTTATATCGTATATATTATTAGCTATCGGACAACGGATATTACTACCAACAACACTAAGCATGTACAACTACACGCAACCCATTGTAGCATCTATTGCAGCAGTGGCTATGGGCATGGATGTATTTGGCATTGATCAATTGATATCAATTGTATTGGTGTTTTTAGGTGTATATATTGTAACTCAGAGCAAAACAAGAGCACAATTAGACGCCGAAAAACAGAAAAAATCAGTCGAAAACACTTTGTAAAACAGCTAGTGAATTTACAACGTGAAAATTGGGGATGTGTAATTTATAATACTCTATCAAGGTTTTAAGCAAATCGATACGAACCGACCTGCCGATAGTTAACTGCCCTATCGAAAAATAATCGACTGTAGCCAACTGACACAAGGCTTCGGCAAGTGATCCCGATATATAATGTACATGCAGCGGTCGCATTGATACAAACTCACCATTCATTAAATCGAAGCACGCTCCATCCTGCTGATTAAAATGCGGCTCACATCCCAAAAAACGGGTGAGCTTTAGCAGAAAAACCAAATGAAAGTTCGCCGTTAACTCCTGCGTATAATCTAACACTTGTATCGACTGCGCCAAAAACAAATACAACTGCTCATCAGGCGACGACAAACGCAAAGTACGATATAAGATTTCGGATATAAATAATGCCAATGCGTTTTTTACAGGATCTATAGATATACCCGCTAGTGGAATATCTATACGAATATCTTTTATTGTATGAAGTTCTTTGCCTGGATGAAACGAAATATCCATATCAACCAACGTGAGCGGCTGAAAAAATGCAGCCTTCGTGCTTGATTTTTTATTATTAATACCTCGAACCATAAAAGAAGTTCGTCCATACAACTCCGTATAGATAGTAACTATGGAAGAAGTATCGGAAAAACGAAGTGTATGAAGGACAATTCCTCTAGTTTTTGTGAGCATAAAATATTTTTTCGATGCAAATATACACTTTAAATTTGCATACTTTTGACCATTTCGACAAAAAAGAAGGCCAAAAACTGGACTAAAAACAGAAAACACCCCAACACACAACTACAATATTGCCAACAACACCACAGACGACAAAAAAAAATCACACAGTAGTATTTTGAGTTTCAATTAAATAGAAAATAAATGCATTTTTTTTTCAAAAAGCGCTTGCAGATTCAAAAAAGTGCCGTATATTTGCACTCGCAATTGAGAGCAACTTTTACGACACGAAAGTCAAGTAAAACAACAAGCTTCAAGGTCCATTCGTCTATCGGTTAGGACGCCAGGTTTTCATCCTGGAAAGAGGGGTTCGACTCCCCTATGGACTACCATAATAAAGAAATTAAAAAAAAAGTATATTTGAGATGGCAAATCACAAATCTTCGATAAAAAGAATTCGTCAAGCAGAAAAACGCAAGTTACACAACCGTTATTACGCTAAAACAGCTCGTAACGCAGTTCGTAAATTACGTTCAACTACTGATAAAACAGTAGCTACAGAAATGTTACCAAAAATCAGCGCGATGCTTGATAAATTGGCTAAACGCAATATCATTCACAAAAACAAAGCTTCGAACCTAAGATCGAAACTTACAATTTTTGTAAATAAATTAGCTTAATAGCTTCTTGTAAATAATACAGAAGCCCTTTTCCTAACGGAGAAGGGCTTTTTTGTCATAGGCATTATTAATCAAAAAGTTTGTGCCAATGCTCAAAACGCTCAACTTGGCTAGCACCATAGCGCGACAAGTCTTTTAGTATTTTTGCAACACTATGCTCCATACCCAATTTCGATTTAGAATAAAACTTATCGGCATAGCATATCACCTGCTCCTCTATCGACTTCGGTTCGTAATTACCCAGTGGAATAGGTAAGTTATTGAGCTCAATCATCTCACGAGTTAAACCAGTACCCGTATGACGTTCACATACTAGTGCGTGCTTTTCATAACCCTCGCTACGCAACAATTGCGCCCCCAGATACCCATGTTCAATATACTGATGTGTTCCTACACAAAAAATGCGAGGAGCATTACACAAAAATATGCCAATATCATGCAAGAGGGCAGCCTCGGTTACAAATTCTGTATCAATATGCAACTCGGGATGTTTATGGGCTATCAACAAAGCTTTTTTCATCACTTGCTTGCTATGCGCTACGAGCACAACATATAAATCTGATTTTTTATCATAGTACTTTTCAATTAGTGCATACGGATCCATAAGCGGGTGTTTTAATATTTGAACTACAAAAATAACTAAATAGCAACAAACACAGGCAAGGTGAATAAAAAACTTTAATCAGAACCACACACAGTAGCCAAAACTAAACTTTTAACTATATTTGCAGCTAAAATGAAAACTTTAATCAGCATTGCAATGAATAACGAAGACAAGAAAAAACTAGTTGATAAATTATGCAAAAACACCCTAATGGAACACTTAGGGATGAATTTCATTGAACTAGAAGCAGGCAAAGTAGTTGCAACTATGCCCGTTGACCACCGCACCATACAACCAATGGGCAGACTGCATGGTGGAGCCTCCATGGCTCTTGCCGAGTCTATTGGAAGCATTGGCTCGTCGTATCTTGTTGATACAGAAAAATACCATGTGCTAGGCGTTGAAATAAGTGGCAGTCACACTGGTACTACAATTGAAAATGAAGTTATAGCAACCGGAACGATACTACACCAAGGTAAAACATCGCATATTTGGGAGATAAAAATTAGAGACAAAAACGACAAACTAATATCTGTCTGTCGTCTATCATGCCGTATCGTTGCTATAAAACAATAAACTTAGCATGCACCCAACTACATTTCACGATAAACTCGCAGCCCTACACACCTACTGCTTAAATAGTAGTAGTTCGTTTGTTTCTTTCAAACTACCACTTGAACAAGAAATAAACACCTACGTTCAATATATATCAACACCTAGTAAGTTACATTCTATAGAAACAATAAACAGCTCTGAAGGCTTTATTTTTTCGCCATTTACACTAAACGAAACAAACAATGCTTTTTTAATACAACCCGATTACTCGTTTACTGACAATAATTTACCCGATGATATTTTTGAAATAATTCGCAAAAGAACCACACAAAGCAATAGGAAAGAGAACCACACAAACAACACCTTTAGCACCACAAGTAAAGAAGAATTTGAAGCTTCTGTCACAAAAGCACTCGAAGCCATTCAAAGTGGGGCATTTCAAAAAGTGGTATTATCAAAAACACAACTTATTGAGAAACCTGTCAACTTTTCAGAGGCTGCATTTTTTCAAAAACTCTGCCAGCAATACCCACACGCTTTTGTGTATTTCATATCTATTGACACCAACTGCTGCTGGATGGGCGCCTCGCCTGAACCACTTTTAACAAGTAACAGTAAATCGATGCAAACAGTATCGTTAGCAGGCACGCAGCAAGCCACCGACAAAGCAATAGAAAACTACCAGTGGAGCGAAAAAGAATTGGAAGAACAGGAAATTGTCACCAAATTTATTGAACAGACTTTGCTTGACAATGGAATAAACAATTATCAAAAAAGCAAAACCGAAAATTACAAAGCAGCGAACTTAATACATCTAAAATCATGTTTTGAATTTCCTATCAGCAATTCAAAACCACTTTTGTCAAGTTTAATCTCAGCGCTTCATCCAACACCATCTGTAGGAGGATTACCCCGCACTGAGGCTATTGATTTTATAACGCACACCGAAAAGCACAATAGAGCATTTTACACAGGCTTTTTGGGAACTGTGCAACAAAATCAAAACATTCAACTTTATGTAAACTTACGCTGCATGCAATTATTACCTACAAGCATATTACTATATAGCGGAGCAGGTATCACCAATGCATCGAAACCAGAAAATGAATGGATTGAGACAGAAAACAAACTTCAAACTCTGAAACAAGTCATTTTTTCGTCGAAGTATTGAGGTTATTTTGTAACTTTGGCATTCGAAAATTTTAAACCAAAAAATATCAAAGAATAGATATGAGCCAATTGAAAAAAAACATTGCTATTGTAGCAGGAGGAGATTCGTCAGAAGTAGTAGTTTCACTAAAAAGTGCAGCGGGTATTCTATCATTTATGGACAAAGATCGCTACAACATATACATTGTTACCATTGTAGGCAAAAAATGGCAAGTTGAAATATCCGACGAACAAAAAATTACGATTGATAAAAATGATTTTAGTTTTGAACTCTCGTCTGAAAAAATCGTTTTTGACTTTGCCTACATTACGATACATGGCACACCTGGCGAAAACGGCATTCTACAAGGCTATTTTGATTTAATTGGCCTCCCCTACTCTTGCTGTGGCGTTTTGGCTGCCGCCATCACGTTCAATAAATTCACCTGCAACCAATATCTAAAAGGTTTTGGCGTAAAAGTTTCCGAATCAATCGTATTACGCAAAGGTCAAACCATCGAAAGCGCAGATGTAGAAGCAAAAATTGGCTTTCCTTGCTTTGTAAAACCCAATGTTGGTGGAAGCAGCTTTGGAGTTACGAAAGTAAAAAGTGCAGATCAGGTTCAACCAGCTATCGAAAAAGCATTTGCCGAAGGCGAAGAAGTGATGATAGAGGCATTTATGGCAGGAACCGAAATAACCTGTGGTATATATAAAACTAAATTAAAAGCTCAGGTTTTACCCATAACCGAAGTTGTTAGTGAGAATGAGTTTTTTGATTACGATGCAAAATACAAAGGGCAGGTTTCGGAAATAACCCCCGCGCGTATTAGCACTGAACTAACACAACGAGTACAACAACTTACATCAGCCATTTATGACATCTTAGGTTGCAAAGGCATTATTCGTATCGACTATATTATTTCAGAAGGAGAAGCAATAAACCTACTAGAGGTAAACACAACACCAGGAATGACAGCTACGAGCTTCATTCCTCAGCAAGTGGCAGCAGCAGGCTTAGATATTAAAAACGTAATGACTGAAATTATTGAAAATGAAATCATTTAACGAAATAACAGAACTCGTTTCGAACGAAATTGCTAAAATAAAGTGGGACAAAAAGCCTGTAGGCCTTTACGAGCCTATTGGCTACAGCCTTGAAGCTGGTGGTAAGCGCATCAGACCAGCATTAACACTTATGGCTTGTAATCTTTACAGCGATGAACTCGAACACGCTATTGCACCTGCATTAGGGATTGAGATATTTCATAACTTTACGCTGTTGCACGACGATATTATGGACAAAGCCGACATTAGACGTGGCCGAGCAACCGTACATAAAAAATGGGATGAAAACACAGCCATCCTTTCGGGCGATGCAATGCAAATTATAGCTTACCAACTCATTGCTAAAACACCATCAGAGCATTTAAAAGCTGTTTTAGATTTATTTTCGACCACAGCCATTGAAGTGTGCGAAGGTCAGCAACATGATGTTGATTTTGAAATACGCACAACTGTTACTGCTGAAGAATATTTGGAGATGATTCGACTAAAAACGGCTGTGTTATTGGCCTGCTCACTTAAAACTGGAGCATTAATAGGTGGTGCATCACAGAGCGATGCGAATGAGATTTACGAATTTGGCATAAACATAGGACTTGCGTTTCAACTAAAGGATGATTTGCTTGATGTATATGGCAACGAAGCTACTTTTGGTAAAAAAATTGGAGGCGATATACTTTGCAACAAGAAAACATACCTCTTGATACATGCTCTTCAACAAGCTAAAAATGAAAATCATACAAAACTAGTAAATTTCTTGGAAAAAGAATATGATGAGCCCCAAAACAAGATAAATGACGTTACTGAAATGTTTAACTTGCTGGGTGTTAAAAAAATATGCGAAGATAAGATGATGTTCTATTTCGAAAAGGCAATCGCAAATTTAGATAATATTCAAGTAAATTCGCATAAAAAGCAAGAATTGAGAAAATTAGCTGAAAAATTATTATCGAGAAACGATTAATTTTTTTATCTTTGTAGGCATATGACAATTTCTAGCTATAACATGAGTCGATTTTAATAAATTAAAAGACGATTATTAGCTTAGAAATTTATGAATTGGAAATTTAAAAATTGAAGATTTATGCCCTATCGCCGACTACCGAACACTGATCAAGCACGATTAAGAGCATTACGTACAGCAGTACAAAGCTCCGAAGCGCAAAATTTCAACACACAGGCTGTTAACTACAAAACCACATTAGAAGCGCGAAACTTTCTAAGTATTTTTGAAAAGCAGCTTGTACAATATCAACACGCGCTCGACAATCAAGTATCGGCAAATAAAAGATACCAACAAATAGTACATAACGCACGCCTTTACATTTCTCACTTTATACAGGTTTTAAATCTAGCTGTAATACGTGGTGACATAAAAAAAGACCATAAAATATTTTATCAGCTGGACCCAAACAACCATACAGTGCCTGATTTAACAACTGAAGCAGCTTTACTCCAATGGGGCAAAGCAATTATCAGTGGCGAAAACGAACGTGTACGAAATGGTGGACTTCCCATATACAACCCTGCGATAGCCAAAGTGCAAGTTCATTTTGAGGTTTTTAAAGAGTATAAAACTACGCAGAAGATGCACCAACTTTCAACAAACAGAAACTGGGAAGAATTAGTAAAACTACGCGAGAGAGGTGATAGTATTATTTTAGAAATCTGGAATCAAGTAGAACACAAATTCAAAAGTGAAAAGCCCTTCGCGAAACTCACCAAATGCAAAGAATTTGGACTTATTTTCTACTACCGCAAAGGGGAAAAAGAAATTACTCCCCTTGACGATATTGAATTAGGCAACTCCTAGAATTATTTTTCAAGAACCAAGTTTCGGTATTCAATGGCTTGCCCTTCGGCCTGAAAACCAATAAATCCTTTCGACTTAGTAAGTCCTGTTACTTTATTCTGTAGTTCGCCATTGATGTAAACAGTTAGTGTCCCATTTTTGCTAAGCACTTCCATACTATTCCACTCACCGATAGGTTTTTCGGACGATTGATTCATCTTTGCAACTGTAAATTTCACTTTATCAGTACATTCGTTTGCCCACAAGCCGTTCATGCAAATTATATCACCTGCCGAATCCATCTTTTGTTGCACTTGAAAACATCTAGGCCAAACAGAATCAACTTTTTGAATATGCAACAACACTCCACTATTCCCTTTAGCTGCTAACCAGCGCCACTCGAGCTTTAACGTGTAATTAGCGTACTGCTTGTTTGATCGAATATACCCAGCACAACCCTTGTTCACATACAATACATTGTCTTTTAAATTGAAAATCGATGATGGATTAACTGATTTATCAGACAAAACCACAGTCCAATTAGCGCTCTTTGAAAAACTAAACGACTTTGCTGTACGCGCAGATAATGAAACAGAAGCGAAAATGAGCAATGTTACAAAAAAACACTTTATAAAATTCATACATTAGAAATTAAGAAAAATACAACTTAAAAAAACAACCTGAAATTAGCGAGTGCCAAATTCAGGTTGCTTTATATTCTAAATAACAGATTTAGAAACCACGAATAGCTTCAATACCAGGAAGCACTTTACCTTCCATATACTCAAGCATAGCTCCACCACCAGTTGAAACATAGCTCACTTTATCAGCCAATTTATTCTTATTAATAGCCGCAACTGAGTCACCACCACCAATCAACGAAAATGCACCGTTAGCGGTAGCAGTTGCTACAGCATGCGCAATTGCAGTAGTACCTTTAGCGAATTTTTCCATTTCGAATACACCCATAGGGCCATTCCAAAGAACAGTTTTAGAGTTTGCAATTACTTCACTAAATGTTGCGATCGTTTCATCAGCAATATCAAGACCCATCCAACCTTCAGGAGTTGCATCTGTTTTTGACACACAAGTATCTGCATCAGCGGCAAATTTATCTGCATTTACAGCATCAGTTGGAATATATACATTTACGCCTTTAGCTTTGGCTTTGTTTAATATTTCGAGAGCTAAATCCAATTTATCAGCTTCACAAAGTGAGTTACCAATTTCGCCACCTTGTGCTTTGATAAAGGTATAAGTCATTCCACCACCAATAATAAGGTTTTGAACACGGTCAAGTAAGTTCTCGATAATCATAATTTTATCAGAAACTTTTGCACCACCCATAATGGCTGTAAAAGGAGCTTGAGCTTCTTTCAACACCTTATCCATCGCAATTAACTCGCTATTGATAAGGAAGCCGAACATTTTGTTTTCGGGAGCAAAAAACTCAGCAATAACAGCTGTAGATCCATGCGCACGGTGAGCTGTTCCAAACGCGTCGTTTACATAAACATCTGCATAACCAGCAAGAGTCTTAGCAAACTCTTTTTGTTTAGCTTTCAATGCCTTCTTTGCTTCTTTTTTAGCTTCGTCGGTATCAAATTCGCCACGTGGTTTACCTTCTTCTTCTTCGTAAAAACGGAGATTTTCAAGTAACATAACTTCACCAGCTTTTAAAGCTGCAGCTTGATCGGCAGCATTAGCACAGTCAGCAGCAAATTGAATTTTCATACCCAAACGCTCTTCAACAGCCGATACGATTTGGCTTAATGAAAATTTCGGATCTGGGTTTTGTTTTGGACGCCCCATATGCGACATTAAAATCACAGAACCACCATCGGCAAGAATTTTTTTGATAGTTGGTACTGCTCCACGGATACGAGTATCATCGCTTACAGCGCCAGTTTCTTTATTCAACGGAACGTTGAAATCAACACGAACGATTGCCTTTTTTCCGGCAAAATTGAAATTGTCAATAGTTTGCATATTGTTATATAATTGTTAGTTTGATAGTTATAATTACTACTAATACTTAAAAAAATAAAGCACAAAGATACGAAATTAAGCGCAAAGCGCAAATATATAGCGTGAACTTAGTTCGTTTTAAACTTGTAACTTACTTTAGCAAGTTGCTCATTTGCCTCTACAATTTTTGTTTTAAGTTCTTCTTTATAGGCTACCAGTTTTTCTTGTAAAACTTTATCACCATTGGCCATTATTTGCACTGCAAGTAAAGCTGCATTCAATGACCCGTTTATGCCTACAGTAGCCACAGGTATACCTGGAGGCATTTGCACAATCGCTAACAAAGCATCCATGCCATCGAGACTTGCATTAATTGGCACACCTATCACAGGTAAAGTAGTCATAGAAGCTATAACACCCGGAAGGTGAGCCGCCATACCAGCCGCTGCAATAATTACCTCAATACCATTTTGGTGAGCATTTTTAGCAAAAACTTCAACTGCAGCAGGTGTACGATGTGCCGAAAGCGCATTAATTTCGAACGGAATTTCAAACTCATCAAACAACTTTGCAGCTTTTTCCATAACGGGTAAATCAGATGTGCTACCCATAATGATACTAACTCTTGGATTCATAAAAATGTATATATTATTGATTATAAATTATCCCAACAATGCCTCATACGCCTCAGCTGAAAGCAATCCATCTACCTGTTCAGCAGTAGCAACAGACATTTTTACCATCCAACCTTTTCCATATGGATCTTCATTAACAAGCTCTGGCTTATCAGCAAGTTCTTCGTTAAACTCTAGAATATCGCCATCAATAGGCAAAAAAAGTTCAGAAACTGTTTTTACAGCCTCAACCGTACCAAATACATCTCCTTCTTTAAGAGATTCACCAATTGTTTCGACTTCGACAAAAATAATTTCGCCTAATTCGCTCTGAGCATAGTCAGTAACACCTACATAAGCAAATTCACCTTCAACTCGCAACCATTCATGGTCTTTTGTATACTTTAAATTAGCAGGAATACTCATAATAATTTTGTTTTTAGCGTTTTATATTTAGTTTTTTAAAATAATATCAGCATGAATAGGGAAATGATCAGAACATTTTACTTTATCAATAACTAAGTCGTTAGTCTGAAAATAACGAGAGTCGTAAAAAATATAATCAATACGAAAACGATAGATAGAAAGATTCAAAGTCCAACCTAGACCAAGGCCAGTTTCCACATAAGCGTCCTTTAAATCACCTTTAATTTGAGAATACGTATACGAAACTGGAACATCATTAAAATCACCACATAGCAATACTTTGTACGGTGATTTATCAATCTCTTTTGCAATTCTATTCGCTTGCTTTGCTCTTGTTTTGTAAGCAATAAACAGCTTACGCGATAGAATTTTTGTAGTACCTGTCAATTTCTCAGAATCAAAATCGTCTTTTAAATCAAGCGGCAAACTCCTATCACGTTCAGTAAGCCGGTTTGATTCAAGATGATTATTAAATAAGCGAATAGTATCATCTCCAACTTTAATATCAGTATATATGGTAACCCCAAATTCATTCTCATCCGAAAAATCAACCTTATTTACAATTGGGAATTTAGAAAAAGTAGCAATACCTGAACGTTTCCAATTTTCGTTTTGATTATACTCAATATGTTTATAGGGGTATTTTTTGAAAATTTTATAAATATCACCCTGCGTAAGATAATCACTTTTTGATTTTGAACTTACAGCAAACTCTTGCAAACAAACAACATCGGCATCGGAGGCTAAAATATGTTCAATAGTTTTGTTGGGGTTGCTTTCAGTATGTTTTTTCAGATGCCCAAAAAGCATAGTATTATAACTAAGGACTCTTATTTTTTGCCCTTCAACATGCTCTTGAGTACGTCCAAAATGTACTGGAAAAACTACGGCGATTTGACTCGAAGATAACAAAAGAATTAGTAACGAAAGTAAAAAATGCCATTTTTTGGCAAGTAACCAAAATACAACAAAAAAAATGTTTGCAAGAATAGTGAGAGGAAATACCAATGTTGTGAAAGCCGGCACAACAAATTGTTCAGGATTGATATGCGAAGCCGACAAGGTAATCAAAAGCAATATTGCAAAAACAATATTTACTATTAACATGGTACCTTTTACTAAAAATCGACCGAACATATTTGATGGATATAGATGAGCTATGCTCTATTCGTTAGTTTTATTATTGCCTTGTTCAAACAATTGTCTCTTTTCTTGAGCAGATAAACTGTCGTAACCTGAACTTTTAATTTTGTCCAAAATTCGATCAATTTCGTGCATTCGACTCGCCTTGCGTTGATTAAATTCTGCGTCAGTCATTTTACGGCCAGCAAAAGACTTATTTTTCTTTATTTTAAGTCGTCTGGGTTTAAATAAATCGTATATAAAATCAATTAATTTATTCAACCATGCAGTAATATCGCTTCCCTGACGCAAAGATACAACAAATAAATAACCCATCAAAGCTCCACCAAGATGAGCAATTTCGCCACCAGCATTATTCGATGTTATACCAAAAAAACTGACTAACACAGCAACTAAAGCAATATATTTCAATTTGACATTTCCTAACAACATGAATCGCATTTGCATGTCGGGCGATTTTGTAGCCGCAGCTAAAATAATTGCCATAATTGAACCTGATGCACCTAGAAGAACACCTCCTTGAATACTCGATTGAAAATATGGAAATAGATTATAAGCGCCAGCAAAAAACACATAGCCGAACAAACCTCCCATTATATATAACGCAACCAACTGTTTAGATGTAAAAAACATCAAAAACAATCGACCGAACCAGTACAAAGTAAGCATATTAAATAAAATATGTAACTCCTCTTCGTGATAAAACATATATGTAAAAGGAGACCATGCAACATCAAGCAAGGCCGGAAAATAAGCTGGAGCAGATAATACACTTGATGCCAGCGTAAAATTCAAGTTAAATAGCAAAAATAGAATTGAGACAATTTTCAGGGCGACAAATAAGCTTACATTGATAAAAATCAATCTGATAAGTGAATCACCATCCCTAAACTGCTGTTTTACGATATTCCAAAAATTCATTCGATACCTATTGAAGAATTTAACACTAAATTATAAGCGATTCTTCTTTTTCCAAAAAAGAATCATTAAAACACCGAACAACATCCCTCCAAGGTGTGCAAAATGAGCTACATTATCGCCAGTAAAATTTGCAACACCTAAAAACAACTCCATAACACCGTAAATAAGCACAAAAACACGCGCTTTTATTGGTACTGGAAAAAACAACATCATTAAACGAGCTTCAGGAAAAAGCCAACCAAAGGCTAATAACAAACCGAAAACCGAACCAGAAGCACCAACAGTTATCGGAGCATCCAAAAACATACGTTTCATCTCAGTAAGGTCAGACATTCCAAATGCCGACAAGCCAGAAATTTGAAAATACTTCGATAAATCAGCTTCAAATGGCAGCAAAACAGCACCTGAATTAGCGGAAATAGCGTCATTCATTGCCATTAGGAGCGATTGATACTCTACAGTCCAGAATAGTTGTTGAACAATACCTGCACCAACCCCAGTGATTAGATAATAAATAAGAAACTTTTGCGAACCCCAATAATTTTCGAGTGCACTACCGAACATATAAACAGCAAACATATTAAAAAACATATGGTTAAAACCACCATGCATAAAAATATAAGTTAGCATCTGAGCAGCATTAAACTTTTCGGAAGCCCAATAGTGCATACCTAAAATATCGGTAAGATTAAAAGCAATACCCCATTTACGAAAAACACTAGGTAATACAAATGTAGCCAACCAAAGAATTAAGTTTATTGCTAACAAGTTTTTAACTACTGGAGGAATTGAATCGAGAAAAGATGATCTATTGAACATATATAGTTTATTAATTAAGCACATTGATCATTGGATAAGATCAATGCCTTATTCATTTTATTAATCTCCACAAAAATAATACAAAAAAGGCCAAATGAATGTCCTTGAACACATTTTTTGAGTTTTTGAAAAAAAAATAACAATTAAGCAGGAATTGAGTTTGTTTTTAAATCTCAAAAGATTACATTTGTAAAAACAAGTGTATAATTATCCTTAAATAACTTATTATAAAAAAACAATCATGAACAAAGCAGAATTAATCAATGCAATAGCAACAGAAGCTAGCATTAGTAAAGTAGAAGCCAAAAAAGCATTGGATGCAGTAGTAAAAAGCATAGCTAACACACTCATTACAGGCGACAAAGTTAGTTTGGTAGGTTTTGGCACATTCTCAATAACTGAGAGATCGGCACGTACCGGAATTAATCCATCAACCAAACAATCCATTAAAATCGATGCAAAAAAGGTTGCAAAATTTAAAGCTGGAGCTGAGCTATCGGCAGCTATTAATTAAGAAAAACAAATACAACAAAAAGGGATAACGAATGAATCGTTATCCCTTTTTGTTTGAACCAGACTAGAACTATTATTTAAGAGCTAGCTTTTTCTTTACAGCGGCTGTAATATCAAGAGAAGTAGGCGATTTGTAGATAATAGCTTGTGAGCCTAAATCTAGGATATAAGTAAATTTACCTTCAACAGCAACATCATTTATAGCTTTCGTTACTTTATCGCGAATAGGTGCAAACAAAGCTTGTTGTTTCTTTTGAATTTCTTGGTAAGCCGTTTGACGGAAAGTATTTACACGAGTTTCAATTTCTTGAATTTCACTGATACGTACTTTTTTAATACCTTCGGGCATACTATCTTGTTTTTCTTGAAATTCTTTTACTTTTGCATTATATTCTTCCTGCATTTTCATCACTTCACCTTCGAACTTTTTACCTTCTTCGTCAACTGCTTTTTCAATATTAGCAATGTCAGGCATAATCGAAATGATTTCTTGAGAGTTAACATGACCAATTTTTGCATCTTGAGCAAAAAGACCGATAGGTAGTGCACATAGCACTAGTAGAGCAAATTTTTTAAGCATTTTCTATTTATTTGTTTTTTTAAAATTTATTATTTACACAATGCAAAGTTAAAAAATTATTTCGAATATCCTAATTTCTGAAGCACCAAGTCACTAATATCGATTTTTGGTGATGTGAAAATGATATTCATCGAAGAGCTTTTATCGAAAACCATTCCATAATCTTTTTCTTTACTTATTTCCTGAATTGCTGCATATACTTCATCCTGAATTGGTTTCATTAAACTTTGACGCTTTTTAAAAAGCTCCCCTTCAGAACCAAAATACTTTTTCTTTAATTCATTAGCAGCTTTCTCTTTTGCTATAATTTCTTCCTCACGTTTCACTTTCATTTCCTCAGACAGAAAAACCAACTCCGTTTGATAATTCTTATACATTTTCTGCACCTCTTGAACTTGAAGTTCAACTTCGGATTGCCACTTTTTAGAGACTTGATTTATTTGCTCATTCGCGGTCTCAAATGAAGGATTATTTTTCATAACATATTCCATATCTACCATTGCAAATTTTTGTGCTAAGCTTTGAAAAGCAAATCCAAAAACAATTGTCAGAATAAAAATTAATTTCTTCATACAAATAAAATTTTAATTATGGGATAAAATCTGAATATCACAATTAACTTATACAAATACTTTGCCAAATAATAAAGCTACAGAAAATGCTCTACAACTCCTGTCCTAACACAAAGTGAAACTGACTACCACCACGTTGACCATTAACACCCTTATCAAAACCATATGCCCAGTCGATACCCATCATACCAAACATAGGTAGAAAAATACGCACACCTACACCAGCAGATCGTTTAAGATCGAAAGGATTATAATCTTTCAATTTAGAAAAGCTATTACCAGCTTCGAGGAAAGTCAATGCATAGATTGTTGCTGATTGTTCTAGAGATAATGGGTAACGAAGTTCTAATGAGAATTTGTGATACAAATAACCAGCGTATGTCCCATTTTGAAGTTGTGGAGTCAACGAGCCACTTTCATAACCACGCATAGCTATGTAGTCAGTACCATAACTGGTATAAGCTGACATTCCATCACCACCCATATAAAATGTTTCGAAAGGCGATTTAACATTTTCATTAAAGTGCCCAACATACGAGAACATCATACGGCTCATCAAAATCAGCTTATTGCTTTTATCAAGTGGCGTAAATGTTTTTCCCGAAAAAGTCCATTTGTGATACTCAATCCAACGGTAACGTTCTTGATCGGTCATTGTTTTATCATCGTAGCTTTTACCATTCACTTTACCACCATTAAGAATAGAATAAGGAGGTGTAATTTTTAAGCCTAATGAAAACGATGAACCACTACGAGTAAAGATTGGATTATCGATAGAATTACGACTGAAAGTTAAGTTCAAACTCAAATTATTAAAGTTACCAGACTCCATTGGGAACATAGAACGATACCATCCTTTGAGCATGAATAATTGATACGAAAGCTCGCCATAGAAAGTAAAGTAATCGTCAGGCCAATTTAATCGTTTACCATAACCAATTGTAGCTCCTGCAGTACGCATATATTTATCAGGGTCATAATTCAGGGTATAACCATTATCGTAACCACTACCATAACCACTACCGCCATAACCACTACCGTAATATGGATTATAATAACTATTTTGCATACTATTCAAATAGCGATCGGCTATACTTGTTTGGCTCGAATAAAAAATGGATGTAGACAACGAATTTGGGCGTTTACCACCCAGCCATGGCTCTAAAAACGACATACTAACTGATGTATACGACTGACCGTTTGTACGTGCATTAATGGAAAAGGTTTGACCCTCACCTTGCGGAACAATACGATAAGTTTCAGGGCGAAATAGATTTTGTATGGCAAAGTTGCTAAACTTAAGCCCAATACTACCTACAATACCGGTAGCACCCCAACCTGCCGAAAATTCTACCTGATCACTTCCTTTGGTTTCGAGGTTATAGGTAACATCCACCGTTCCATCTTCTTGGTTTGGTTGTATATCTGGACGAATTTTTTCTTGATCAAAATGACCCATTTGGGCCAATTCACGAAGCGAACGCATGATATCCGATTGACTGTAAAGTTGACCTGGCTTGGTTCTTAACTCGCGACGAACAACGTGCTCATAAACACGTGTATTCCCTTTGATGTTAATTTCACTTATAGTAGCAGGCTTGCCTTCATAAATACGCATCTCAAAATCAATAGAATCATTTTCAATCAACACCTCTACTGGATCAATTTGCGAAAACAGGTAACCTCTATCTTGATACAATTTACTAACAGCGTCATTTTCGTCAGTCTGAACTCGCTCATTTAAATGCTTTTGATTGTAAACATCACCCTTTTTAATATTTAAAATAGCATCTAAATAATCGTACGGATAAATCGTATTACCGATCCATTTAATGTTACGGAAATAATATTTTTTACCTTCATCCACAGTAATATAAACAGTCACACTTTTATCATCAAACTTTACAACACTATCGGTAACAATATATGCATCGCGATAGCCAATTTCATTGTACTTATCAACAAGTGCTTGTTTATCTTTTGTATACTCTTCGTTTACAAACTTTTTAGTTCTGAAAAAATTGCGCCAATTATTGTCATTGGTTTTTTTCATCACCTTATTTATCTGATTAAAGGTTAACGCTTTATTTCCATTTACAACAATTTGATGAACTTTAGTTTTTAGTTTTTTATCAACGACTACATCAACAATAACATGACCAGCTTTCTTCGGATCGTTGCGCTGCAAAACATTCGCTTCAACACTCAAAAAACCTTTTTCTTCCATGTGCTTTTTTATCACTTTTTTGGCTCTATCCGAAATATTTGGTGTAATTTGATTCCCCTTAACAATGCCTAATTTGAGTTCAAGATCTTCAATTTCGCCCTTCTTTAGTCCAGAGAAATTAATTTCGGAAACACGAGGTCTTTCTTTGAGAGCAATATTCAACCATATTTTTTCACCTACTATTTTAGATGCATAAATTTTCACATCCGAAAACAGACCTTGTTTCATAAAGCGCTTCACGGCAGAAGTAATAGCATCACCAGGAACTTTAATTTTATCACCTACAGTAAGGCCCGAGAAACCGATTAACACAAAATCCTCATAATTGGCAGCTCCTGTCACAGTAATAGCTGCAATTTCGTAGATTGGTGCCGAAGAAGAATACTCGATAAGTGGAATAGAATCTGTTGTTTGTGAAAAAACAACTTGGCTAGAGAGAAAAAACAGAATTACTGTAAATAGATTTTTTAAATGCATATTGTTGTGCTGTAAATACGGAAAATGCGTTCGTAAATGAGTTTAGTTAGTCTTTCCAAAGCGACGATCACGAGATTGATAATCGCAAATAGCTTCAAAAAAGTGCTCTTTGCGGAAATCAGGCCAGTGTGTTTGAGTAAAATAAAGTTCAGTGTAAGCCATTTGCCACAACAAAAAGTTGCTTATTCTGGTCTCGCCACTTGTTCTGATCATTAGGTCAGGATCAGGAATTTGCTTAGTAGTTAAAAAACTAGCTATTAATTCATCGTTAATATCTTGAATTTGAAGATTACCAACTTTCACTTCTTGTGCAATAAGTTGTATGGCATTTTTAATTTCCCATCGCGATGAATAACTTAAAGCTAATACTAATCCGAGCCCAGTATTAGCACTTGTATCGTCGATACAACGTTGTAATTTGGCTGCAGCATTTTGTGGAAGTCTATTTAATTCGCCTATGGCTAACAATCTGATATTGTTTTTATTCAACGTAGGTGTTTCCTTTTCGATGGTATCAATCAATAGTTCCATCAACGCATCTACTTCATGCTGCGGACGCCCCCAGTTTTCAGTTGAAAATGCATATAGAGTGAGATACTTAAGGCCAATTTCGGCTGCTGCTTCGGTAACTTCACGTACAGATACGACGCCATGTTGATGGCCAAAAATACGATCGTAACCACGCTCCTTCGCCCATCGGCCATTTCCGTCCATTATGACTGCTATGTGAACAGGCAAACAGCTAGTATCAATTTTATCTTTAAAACTTGACATAATTCAGACTCGTGTTATACATTTTTTGCAAGCAAATTGTTATCCATTATTCGTTTTGGTTACAATTGCATTTATCTTTCCAAATATTAAAAGTAAGCCCTACCGTAAACGTCGACAAGCCATCGTTATTTAGAATATTAGAACCATTGAGATCCATATTGTTATTAAATACTGGCAGCCCTTCCATTTTATCATTTAATAAAAGTTTGTGCGACCAAATCATATTTAAATTAAATCTTTTGCCTAACATCACCTTATATCCAATTCCAACAGGGTAGCTGAACATAAAATTCAACTTTTCGCCAGCTGAATTAGTATAGGGGAAAAGCATTCCACCTAAACCTGCAAATAAATAAAGTGAATGTTTTCGGCTATTTGGTTTGTAAACTTTATCTTCGTAATCGAAAAAATTAAATTCACCTACCAAATCGAACGCATTTACCGAATTATCAAAAGCCGTTGCGTCATAACCTCCTACTACGCTTGTACTATTCCACATTGCAGTTATAGCAATGCGAGGATTAAGCTTTTGCCTGTAAATCAGCCCAAAATCTAACTGATTATTCTTAAACAGTTTATTGTTTGCATCGCCGATATAGAAAGACCCGCCTCCTAAAATACCAATTTCAGCTTTATAATTTTCAACTTGGGCCGAAACCAATGTGGCAAATAGTAACAAAACCGATACAATTGTGTTTCTAACTAATTTTAATGTCATTTTTTTTCAACTTAATTAAAGTAATCAGAATAACAACGGCATTTTTAATTAATAATTTCATCACTATCTTTAAAAGCAGCAACAAAAGTAATGATTATCTTCTAAAATCAATATACTGGCTACACACTAAGGATTTTATTTAACAAAATATTGCATTCATACTGACAATGTTGCATTACGAATAAGTGCTAGTAAAAAATTCACAAAGGCAGAGCACAAATAACAATGAAAAATCAGTCAATTAATGCAATCAAAACGCACTGAGGCTATTTCCCAAAGTCGAACAATGCTAACGCAGCATTCTCTTTGGTGGTCATTTGTATACGTAATTCGGGTGTTTTATCATCGTTTCCACATAAATGTAGAATTCCATGAATCATTATACGATGTAACTCTTGATTAAAATCAGTGCCAAAAGCTTCGGAATTTGACTTCACAGTATCAATACTAATAAATAAATCGCCCGATATTGTGAGGTCCGTTGAATAATCAAAGCTAATTATATCCGTATAATAGTCGTGTTGCAAATACTGATTATTAACTTGTAAAATTCGTTCGTCGTTGCAAAATACAAATGCTATATCGCCACACTTTTTATTGTAAATGGCAGCCACATCTTTAATCCACGCGGTTACTTTTCGCTTGGCAATAGCAGGTAATTCAATATCTTCAGCTATAAATTGTATCATATATGGTTTGAATAACGATTAATAAAAAAACAAATAGCCAAGAAGGATGGCGGCAGTAATACCAACAAAGTCGGCAATTAAACCAGCAGCTAAGGCATATCGCGTATTTTTAATATTTACCGAGCCAAAATAAACGGCCAATATATAAAAAGTAGTATCCGTTGAACCCTGGATGATACAAGACAAACGCCCCACAAACGAGTCGGCGCCATGTAGTGTCATGGCATCAACCATCATACCACGCGCTCCACTCCCACTCAGTGGTTTCATAAAAGCTGTAGGAAGTGCATCTACAAAATCAGGGTTCATGCCAGCGAGCACAACTAAATGAGCAATTCCACTGGTAAGCAAATCCATTGCACCCGATGCCCGAAACATGCCTATAGCCACTAAAATGGCGATTAGATATGGTATAATGCCTATAGCTACTTGAAAACCCTCTTTGGCTCCCTCAATAAAAGTATCGTACACATTAATTTTTTTGTACAATGCCATCGACACAAACGAGACGATAATTGAGAGCAGTAAAAAATTAGCAGAAAAAGATGAGTACTGCGATATTTCATCTTTTGACAATTGACTCAATACGTATATTAATCCAGCAATAAATCCACTCAAACCTAAAAGTGTAAGTATTATTGTGCGCTGAAAAAGATTTATTTTTTGATAAATGGCTACCGTTATTAAACCAGTTACAGCCGCAATAAAGGTAGCAATTACAATGGGTAAAAATACATCGGCAGGATTAACAGCACCTAACTGGGCTCTGTAAACCATTATACTTATGGGAATTAGACACAACCCAGCGGTATTAAGCACCAAAAACATAATCATTGGATTGGATGCCGTTTCTTTGTTTGGGTTAATCTCCTGCAATTCTTTCATCGCTTTTAAGCCCATAGGCGTAGCGGCATTGTCAAGGCCAAGCATATTGGCCGAAACGTTCATAAAAATACTTCCGAGCGCTGGATGTCCTTTGGGAATATCTGGCAGAATTTTAGAGAAAAAGGGTGCTACAAGCTTCGAAAACAAATTAATAACACCACCTTTTTCACCAATTTTCATAATACCCAACCATAACGACAGTACGCCAGTTAAACCGAGTGATATTTCGAATCCGTTTTTAGCCGACCCAAAAGCACTTTGAATAATATCAGTAAAAATTTGCGTATTGCCCGAAACAAAAAATTGTAACACGGCTACAATAAATGCTATTAAAATGAACCCAACCCAAATGTAATTTAAAATCATGCTACTTTGATAAATTATAAACTAGGTACAAAATTAAGCATTTTTATCGAAAAACCCCCTACCATACAAACTTTTAAGCGCAAGCAGTTGATGGTTTGTGGCGAAATGTGTACTTTTGCAACATAAACACCATCAATAATACAAGTTTGCAATCTTCCAAAATAAAAATAGACATCCGGAAATATATTGTTCCAACTATTCCGCAGGCAATACTTATGTCGCTTGGGATAATCATTATGTGGTTTTCGGATATTCACATGCAAACTTGGGGTATTTCAACAACTCACACCAACACAATTTCATCAACAGCTGTTGGACTAATCAACTCAATACCTTTGTTATCAAAAGCATTAAGTTTACTCCTCACGGTGCTTAATGTGTTTTTCATTAGTCAATTAAACAATAGGTATTCTATCATCCGCACACGCAGTTTTCTACCTGTACTGTTTTTCAGCATGCTTATAGCAAGTTGGCACAACACGCACAGTATTGCCTTAGCGCATTTAGCCCTATCGCTTTTTCTAATTGCATTATATGTATTTTACGGCATTTATCGTAATCGAAATGCATCGGAGCAAGCATACACATCAAGTATGCTCGTAGCTTTAGCAAGTTTAATTTACGGTCCAATTATTTTATTTATACCTGTTTTCTGGATTGGCCTTAGCCTGCTTTACAGCTTTTCAGTTCGGACTTTTTTAGCAACTTTACTCGGCACACTCACACCTTGGGCATTATTTTTAGCAATAAATTATTATACCGAACCCGATTTAAATTGGTTATACCCTATTGGTGAATCATTTCAACTAGGAGTCGAAGTGTTATCTCGTCCTATAAACGAATTAATATACCTGGCATTATTGATAATTATTGCAATTATTGGATTAGTTGGTATTACTTCCAACATCAATCAAGACTCCATGCAAACACGAGCGTTATTAAATTTCAATACAATTTTATTATTTTTCTCGTTCGCTTTTACTTTGTTATTTACACAAATGTATTTTGTGTTTTTACCATTTGTGGCTATGAGCTACGCTATTTTACTATCACACCCTATAACGATTGGGAAAACCGAATTTTACAAAATAATATTCATTGTATTTATAGTTATAAATATTGCCTACATTATATCTAACATAATATTACACCCATTATGACATACTGGGTGGAGCTTGGTTTATTTGGATTATTTATTGCTTCGTTTTTAGCTGCAACGGTAGTTCCGTTTAGTTCTGAAGTGGTATTTTCGGCACTTATAGCCGCCGGTTTTGGTCAGTGGGAATGTGTAGCAGTGGCAACCCTTGGCAATTGGCTCGGAGGCATGACCTGCTATTATTTAGGAAGAAAAGGTAAAATTGAATGGATAGAAAAATACCTAGGTGTAAAACAGGAGAAACTCGATAAATTCATGCTGAAAATTCATCGTTATGGTGATTGGTTTGCTTTTTTCTCATTTTTACCGGGCATAGGCGATATTATAGCAGTAGCATCGGGCTACTTTCGATGCCGCTGGTGGATAGTTGCTATCTCTATGCTTTTAGGCAAATTTATTCGTTATGTAATTTGGTTAGGGTTATTCCAACAGGTTTTACTCTATTTTAATTACTAGCATTTATTAAGATAAGATATTAATTTCAAAAAATAGAAATGAACAGAAGAGTTAGGGTGCGCTTTGCACCAAGTCCAACAGGCCCACTGCATATAGGCGGTGTTCGCACAGCATTGTACAACTATTTATTTGCCCGCAAAAATGGTGGCGATATGTTGCTTCGTATCGAAGATACTGATTCGGCTCGCTTTGTACCTGGCGCCGAAGAATACATTGTAGAAGCACTTAGTTGGTTGGGAATAGAGATTGACGAAGGTATAGGTGCAAAAAAGGAAGGTAAACACGCACCATATCGCCAAAGTGAACGTAAAAGCATTTACCGCAAGTATGTTAACCAATTACTTGATGCAGGATTGGCATACATTGCATTTGATACGCCTGCCGAACTTGACGCTAAACGCACTGAAATCGCAAACTTTCAGTATGATGCTAAAACGCGTAATTTAATGACAAACTCGCTGACATTATCGGCCGATGAAGTCGAAAATAGAATAAACGCTGGAGCACAATATGTGGTTCGTATCAAAATTGAACCAAACGAAGATGTTAAGGTTCAGGATTTAATTCGAGGTGAAGTTGTTATTAACTCGTCGGTATTAGATGATAAAGTACTTTTCAAATCGTCGGACGAACTCCCTACATACCACATGGCCAACGTCGTGGATGATTATTTAATGGAGATTTCGCACGTAATTCGTGGCGAAGAGTGGCTTCCATCTGCACCATTACACGTATTGCTATATCGCTATTTAGGCTGGACAGAGCAAATGCCACAGTTTGCACACTTACCCTTACTTCTTAAACCCGATGGTAATGGCAAACTAAGCAAGCGCGATGGCGATCGTTTAGGATTTCCTGTTTTTCCATTAAACTGGACAGCTGCTACTGGCGAAATGTCTTCAGGCTATCGCGAAGCGGGTTATTTCCCTGAAGCTGTTGTAAACTTCCTATCGCTTTTAGGCTGGAACGCAGGTACAGAGCAAGAAATTTTCTCGATGCAAGAACTTATTGATCAGTTTTCGCTCGATAGAGTTAGTAAAAGTGGAGCAAAGTTTGATTACGAAAAAGGCAAGTGGTTTAATCACAAATACCTTCAATCGAAAAGCACAGAGGATATCGCTGATCAATTTCAACGTATTTTAATTGAAAAAGAAATAATAGAAGATTCAGCCAAAGTACAAAAAATTGTTTCGATGGTTCGCGAAAGAGCAAACTTTGTAAACGAACTTTGGTCGCAATCGTCCTTCTTTTTTGAAGCACCATCGCACTACGACGAAAAAACAATACAGAAACGCTGGAAAGCTGAAACACCTGAGCAATTAGCAAAGTTATGTGATCTACTGGAAACAATAACTGACTTCAGCCCTGAAAACACAGAAACTATTGTAAAAGAATGGATTGCTACTATGGAATACAACTTAGGTGCAATAATGAACACGTTCCGTTTATCCATCGTAGGCGAACCAAAAGGTCCACATATGTTCGATATAATTTCGGTAATTGGAAAAGATGAAACAATAAGGCGATTGCAAACAGCAATAGCAACAATCCAATAACATAAAATTGCAAAAACGCCCTTTCTAAGCATATAGTTAGGGCGTTTTTTTAGTTTTATATCGCATTTTAGAAAACTTTTTATAGATAAAAACATTATCTTTGTAAATGTAATCTAATTAAACAACCATGTTGAGACAACAATTACAGCAAAAACTCCAACAAAAATTATCACCTGCACAAATACAGGTTATAAAAATGCTCGAAGTACCTACTCTCGAGTTGGAAGAGCGTATACGTCAAGAACTGGAAGAAAACCCTGCATTAGAAGAGGGAGAAGATTTTGAAAACAAAGAAGACGAGTTTGATGATGAGTTTGGTATCGATGATGGTGGTAATAATGACGACTTTGACCCCGATGAGTACATGATGGATGATGACATTCCCGATTACAAACTAAAAACAAACAATAGCTCGAAAGACGATAAGCGAGAAGATATTCCGTTTTCGGCTGGAATGACTTTCCATGAGAACTTAATTGACCAACTTGGATTAATGAATTTAAGTCAACATCAACACATGCTCGCTGAATATGTTATAGGCAACATTGACGAAGAAGGTTACCTTCGCAGAACAGCAGAGTCAATGGTCGACGACATCGTTTTTCAGGCTGGGATAAGCACTTCTGACGAGGAGATGCTACAAATAATTGCCATTGTGCGTCAATTTGATCCTGCTGGTGTTGGGGCCACCTCGCTTCAAGAATGTTTATTGTTACAGCTTGAACGAAAAACACAAACCGAAAGTGTTGTTCATGCGAAACACATTCTTGAAAGTTATTTTGAAGAATTTACGAAAAAACATTACGATAAAATAACAAAAGGACTTGACATTACCGACGAGCAACTTAAAAAAGTATTTACCGAAATAATTCGCTTAAATCCAAAACCAGGTAATGCATGGGGTGGCAACATTCTTGAAAAATCTATGACCACCATCGTTCCTGATTTTATTCTAGAAACTGATGGAGATCAATTACTTGTTCAGCTAAACAACAGTAACGTACCAGAACTTAGAGTGAACAATACGTACAATGAGATGTTTCAAGACTACGCATCAAACAAAAAGAATCAAAATAGGGAGATGAAAGATGCCGTAATGTTTGTAAAACAAAAAATTGATGCTGCTAGATGGTTTATCGACGCTATAAAACAAAGGCAACAAACATTGCTCACAACTATGACAGCTATTGTTGAGTTTCAAAAACAATTCTTTATGGAAGGAGACGATACTTACTTACGTCCGATGATTTTGAAAGACATAGCCGACAGAACAGGTTACGACATATCCACCATTTCGCGTGTGAGCAATAGTAAATATATTCAAACCGAATTTGGCGTATATCCTGTTAAGTACTTTTTTTCTGAATCGATGACAAACGACTCTGGTGAAGAGGTTTCGACACGAGAGATAAAAAAGATTTTATCGGACTGTATTGAGAGTGAAGATAAGAAAAAACCATTAAACGACGACGCTCTGGCTGAGGTACTCAAAGAAAAAGGGTACCTTATTGCACGACGCACAGTTGCTAAATATCGCGAACAATTAAATATACCCGTAGCCCGACTACGAAAAGAAATATAGTTAATGAAAAAATTCCACAACATCGTTTCATTGGTTTTTCAACCCCTCTTTATGCCAACTATTGGCATGGCAATGCTTATAAATATTGACCTATTTGAAGCGATTCCTGTAACATGGAGAATTATTGCAGTAGTAGGTACTTTTATATTCACTGGTTTAATGCCAGCAGTACCAATTTTACTCCTATTGAAAAAAGGCGACGTGAGCGATTTATTTATTTCTAAACGTGAACAGCGCACAATGCCGTATTTATTTTCATTTCTTTCGTACGCATTTTGGACACTCTATTTATTACGAGTACTTAAATTACCCATGTTTATGGTAGCTGTAGGTATAGGCACCACCCTGTCCATCCTATTAATAACACTTATAAATTTGAAATGGAAAATTTCAGCACATCTATCGGGCATTGGAGGTTTAGCTGGTGGAGTTTTTGGAATATGCTATCGCTTAGCTTATAACCCATACTGGTTTTTAATATCAATTTTGGCAGTTTCAGCATTAGTAGCCTATTCACGTATTGAGCTAAAAGCCCACACTCCAGGCCAAACGTTAGCTGGATTCTCACTTGGTTTTGCTTCCGTGTTTATTCCTTGTATTTTATTATAAACCGTCTAAGGTATTTCGACAAATAAAATTTCCAGTATTTACAAATAACTCTCGACAATCAAATATATTGAGACTGTGCTTTTTAAGTATACTATAACTATAACACATTCAACATCAAATAAAAACTAAAAGGACTAAGTCCGGTTATGTTCCGAAATCAGTCCAATTAAATTCTAATTATTAATTCGTCCAACTTTTTGGGGGCAGATCACTACCATTTGAGACAGCCTCTTTTTTTATTCAAAAAGAATTTGGATACATCTAATAAAAAAACGGGACAGTTTTCTTATTACAAAAAACTATCCCGTTCAAAAAAGTCTACTTCTTAATACTACTCTTCGTACACATATACATTTTTAACCTCCCATGTACCAGCAGCCCCATCGACACTGCTACTTAAATACTTAAATGCAATACGCACATTTTCTTTACCTGCATAAGCACTAAGATTTATTGGTGTTGAAGTAATAAATGTCCAATTAGCACCACTAGGATATCCAGCTTCAGGTATTGTTAATTGCTTCCAATCAGCAGGATTTATCGACAAACCATCACTCTTAGTAGAAACCCAAACTGTAATAGCTTTACGCATTTTCTCAGTACTAGTACCGGTATCGCCAAAATAACGCCCAACATGCATAAAAGATAACCAAGGTGTAACACGTTCGGTAAAGTTCATAGCAGGCGAAACCAACCAATCCTCATTGTCGAGGTAAGCACTAGACACAAACCCTGTCATTTTTGCGTATTTATTAACATCCCACGCCCAAACTTGTTCACCAATCACACTTATGGATTTAAAATCACCCAAACCATCATTTAAACCTAAAAGTATATCCGAATCAATATATTGCCATGCTTTATCCTTTAAAATAAACTTAGCATTATCTTTCTTCACTGATTGAGATTTAATCCAATTAGTTCCATCATAGATATAAACATCTGCTAGTTGCTTAGTAACACTGCTAGCAAAGTATTTATAGCGAATCAATCTTATTTCGTTTGCTTTACTATAAGGGAATTTTGATTTCAACCAAATTGGGAGATAAAAGCCAGCATCAACTGAAGCTGAAAAATTATCATACTGCCCTGGCGTACCAGCAGCTGTACCCATTGCATCATAATCGGCTGTAACTAAAGTATATTTATTTGACGCTGCAACTTTAGTTGTATCGTAAGGCAAATACAAATTATACTCCGTAATTACAGTCGATTTGGCATCAGTATACAAATATTTTTTCTGCAGCAACAAAGGAATATATGTACTTGCAGGAATAGTATCAATAAAGAATTTATTTGTTTTAATTGCTTTTGCTTTCGCTGAGTCCTTTGCGTTCGTCGAAACAGCAAGTGCAGCATTACTTATGGTAGTATAGTCTGCATCAGTTAAACTATAAGTATAGCTTACTAAATTTGTAGGAGCAGTGCCATCGTCATACCCTGGAAAATTTTTATCATTATAATTTTCGCATGATACTAGAAAAAACATTGCTAGTATGTTCAAAATATAAAATGTATTTTTCATTATATTTATTATTTTATGTGTGAAACTAAATTTAGAATTTTAATTTTAGACTTACCGACCAAGTTCTACCAAACCCATAAAATACGGTTGAGGTTTTCCAGTCGTGATTTGATCCATCAGTTGCATCTACAATATACTCAGCATCAAATAGATTATCTATATTACCAACTAGACTGGCATTAAAATCACCTAACTTAAAGTTATAGCTTGCAAAAAAATCACATGTTACAGCATCTGGGATCATCCATGGCTGAGCAAATGTAACAGGCGCCAAACTTGTTCCAACTGATGAAATATTGAAGTTCGAATAGTTTTTTCCGAAAAAGTTACCATCTAAACCTACTCTAAATCCTTTTAAAATTTGATAATTAGCACCTAACGCAGCTGTTAACTGAGCCGAGTTTCCAACTCTAATCCCCTCTAAGTTTACATCAACTTTTGCATGATTCGCACTTAAGATATCAACAGGAGCACCTGTTGCATCAACAGCCTGACCTTGACGATTATACAAGTAACCTGTAGCATTATTTTGCCAATACCAATCACCTATAGATAACATACCTGTAAATTCTAGATTTTTAATTGGATTTGCCTTAAAATCTATTTCTATACCTTGATGAAGAGCATTAACACCTTCCATGTTTGCCACTAAACTTTCGGGGCTGTTTGCATTAATTGCACGCACTAAAGTTTTGTCCATCCAATTTGTACGATATAAATTTAAGTTTGCTGCAATATATTTTGAACGGAAACCATAACCTAATTCAGCAGAAAATGCTTTTTCGTTAATTGCATTTGGGTTGGTAATATTGCTCGTTGTCGATTGAAGAAATGCACCTCCTGAGAAAAATGGAGCACGCGAAATTATACCAATATTTGCAAATACGTTATGATTTTCGTTGATATTGTAATTAGCTCCACCTTTAGCAGAATAACCTAAAAAGCTGATAGTTTCTGAACGAGATTTTGATGAATCGTAATAAAATCGATCATATCTCCAATAACTTGTATTTGACAATGATAAAGAGGCAAAAGCACTCAACTTATCTTTGTTATACTCAGCTTGTCCGAAAACCCCTTCACTTAAAACAAAGCCATCGTAATCTCTGTACACAACATCACCAACTCCTAATTTACGAGTTTGCCAATCTGTACCTGTCATTGAAGGACGTGAAGTTTTATCAATAAAGAATTCACCACCATATAAATCTACAATTTCATTTGTATGTATACCTTTATAATAACGTAAATCCAAACCACCATAGAAATCAATATTTTGACCAATCTTGGTGTTGAATGTCGACAATGCACCATACCAGATATGTTTATTGATACTGTTCGACATTACTAATTTAGAACCATTAATATTAGTAGGATCAGTATTTAAAGTGTAAATAGCTCCATAATCATAAGTTCCATCTTCTGAACGAAATGCATTATTAGGTGCTCCATTCGATGCACCATACCACAATGACCTATCATTACTATCGTACGATTGACCACTATAACCTCCTCCATTTCCGATTGAAGCATAAAGTGCGGTTGATAAGCTTGACTTCTCGCTGATTGTCCAGAAGTGGTTTAATGATATTTGTGGTTTGTTGTAAACATTATACGACGATTGCTTACGTTGACCATTCATATCAAAACCATACGAAGCGTTGTATTTGTATTTTAACGGTTGTTTTTGCCACTCCTCTATCGTCAATCTATCGCTATTGTTACGTTGATTGTGCCATTGCGGAGCTGCAAATGCTGTCAAAGATAATTGATGCGCATCATTTATATATTTTGACACATTCACGAAATATGAATAACTTTCAAATTCGGTACCTTGAATATATCCATTACCTGAAGTTTTTGTTCCTAAAAGCGTAAGTGCCCACTTTTTTTCAGTTAAACCTGTAGATACAGAAAAACCAATTTTTTCATAGCCATCATTTCCAATTCCGTAAGAAACCGCACCACCTTTTTTAGCATCTGTAGAACGAGTTACGATATTGATAGATCCACCAAGTGATGGCGCAGCAACTTTCGACGCCCCTAAACCACGCTGAACCTGCATCGAGCGAGTAACGTCACTCAATCCAGCCCAGTTCGACCAATAAACGCCACCCCATTCCATATCATTAACAGGAACACCGTTTATCATCACTGCAATATTTGCAGACTCAAATCCACGTAAATTAATACGAGAATCACCAAACCCACCACCTTGACGTGTTGCATATACACCTGGTGTTGATTTTAAAATCTCAGGAAACTCTTTAACACTAATTTTATTCTCAATAACCAATGGATCTATAACAGATAGAGCTACTGGAGTTTTTCGACGAATTGCTATTGATGAAGTTACAGTAACATCATTCAAGCCAATAGCCTCACTTTCAAGATAAACGGTAATCTTGTCGTCGTTTTTACTGTTAGCTTGAATAGTTTTTGTTGAATAACCAACATATGAAACCGTCAATTCCTGCTTACCAGCAGGGAGCTTAATACTAAAAGTTCCATCTAAAGATGAACTTACACCAACACCCGTACTAGGATTATAGACGCTAACGCCAACTAGCGCTTCATTTGTGGATTTGTCCACAATAGTGCCCCTAATTACACCTTGCGAATATGTTAGAAATACAAACATATTCAACACAAAAAAGAAGATAATTTTCTTCATAAATGATAGAGAATTAATTGTTATTTTTAATAAATTGTTTTGACATTTAATATGTCTCTGAATATAAAATAGCATGCAAATGTATGATAATCCCCGTTAAAATACATTACAACGAAATGAATATTTATCAACAAGTCAAGTGTAAGCAACAACACAAACCTTCGTCAAAGACAGTGCAAACGTTAATTTAATTACATTATTTCCATGCAAACCATATAAAATAATAAAACTGAAATTCATAACACTCAAATTTGAAACAACTGTTACATTCGATAAATCACATTAACATTCGCATCAAACAAAAAAAAAAGTTGCAATACTCATTTTGAGTATTACAACTTTATGAATTTCACAAAAAGACAATTAGTATTTAATGCCCATTGGCCTTAAAAACAACTAAAACAGTTTTGAAAATTATTTTCATATCTAATTTTATCGACCAGTTATCAATATAATCTAAATCCATTTTCATCCACTGTTCAAATGGTATTGAGTTACGACCTCCAACTTGCCATAAACAGGTGATACCTGGCTTCATGCTTAAGCGCCTTAACTGATATTTCTGATACTGCATCACCTCTTTCAATAAAGGTGGTCGAGGGCCAACGACAGACATTTCGCCACGAATAACATTGTAAAACTGCGGAAACTCATCTAAGGATGTTTTTCGCAATATCCGTCCGATACGAGTTATACGTGGATCGTTTTCAATTTTAAATGTTGGTCCATCCGACTCATTTTTATCCTTTAGTTTCTCTAATTGCTGCTCGGCATCAACAACCATCGACCTAAATTTAAAACAGATAAAACGTCGTCCATTTAACCCTATCCGCTCTTGCTTAAAAAAGATTGGTCCTTTATCTTCAGCATAAATCAACAAGGTTATCACAAACATTAACGGAATAGTCATCACTAAAATTACCGCGCTGAAAAAAATATCGAATACTTCTTTTAGTTTTAAGCCAACGTACTTGGTGGAAGTAGTTTGGTGAGTGATAAAAGTATTATCAAAAGTATTGTTTTCAAATTCACTAGTTGTTCTAAAACTATAAAATTCTTCCTGCATAATATGCACATTAACACCTATCTGTTCTGCTTCTTCAATTACCTTTTGCGCATTACAAACTGTATTATTTACTGGCATACAATAAAAAATATCATCAATACCTTTTAATAAAATACGTTTAAAGATCTGTCCTGGTTCATCAAAATAAATTGTTTTTACATTTAACTTCGGGAAAGATTTATCGGGTGTTAGTATTTTTTTTACATTATATCCCCAATCGTTCGTTTTTAAAAAGGCATTAATAAACGACATGGCTGAACTATCAGCAATAATAATAACATTTCTAGAATTTCGTCCTGTTTTTCGCAAATACCTCATCACCTGATAAAACACAAGTTTAAAAAGGGTCAAAACAATAAAATTCAGAATACAAAACCACAAAATATAATATGCAGAATAACTATAATGTCCAAATATAATTAATAAACGCAATTCAAAAAAAAGCAAAACACCAGCGATACTTATTGTTACCAAATAACCACGTATCATACTTAAAAAAGTACTCGCTCTAAATATAACACCTAACCGAAACTTATAAAAGAGAAACAACCAAATTATAGCAATTTGAGTTAAAAAAAACAGTTTCTCATGCCAATCAATTTTTGGATTCGGCACATAATACTCCACAAAATGAAATAATAATAAAGATATTATCACTTGGACAATTATCAATACATTCGATAGTTTTTTCTCTCTTTTTGTAATCATATACAATATAAATAGCTTCGCTTTTTATAAAAACAGAACATTTAAATCACCAGTAAACACGTTAATAATTAGCACAAAGGTGTAAATTTAACTTTATATATACAATAATTGTTTAGTTAAAATTTATCGACAACAGATGTAAAATTGACCAAAACATAAAAAATCACGTCAAATAAACCAAAACAAATAAGTTCATCATCCTATTTTAAAACACAAATTTTGCCATATGAAAAAAATATAGTAATTTTGGTCGACCAATTAAAAGCAACTAATATATACAATAAAGAATGAAAACAAATTACGAAATTCGCTATGCATCACATCCTGCAGATGCAAAAAACTACGACACTGCTCGCCTACGCAAAGAGTTTTTGATTGAAACACTTTTCGAGACCAACGAAGTAAATATGGTATATACACTTTTTGACCGACTAGTGGTTGGCGGCGCTATGCCCGTAAACGAATCACTAGTACTCGAAGCTATCGACCCATTGAAATCAGAATACTTCCTATCGCGTCGTGAGCTAGGCATTTACAACATTGGTGGCGCAGGAAAAGTATTAGTTGATGGCACCGAATACGAACTTGGATTTAAAGAAGCACTTTATCTTGGAGCAGGAGACAGAAATGTGTCATTTACAAGCGATGACGCTACTTGTCCAGCCAAATTCTATTTCAACTCCGCTCCCGCTCACAAAACATTCCCTGATCGTAAAATCACCAAAGCTGATGCCATCGTAATGGAAATGGGCTCACTCGAAACTGCAAACCACCGCAACATCAACAAAATGCTGGTATGCCAAGTTCTCGAAACATGTCAACTACAAATGGGAATGACAGAACTACAAGTAGGTAGCGTATGGAACACCATGCCTGCACACACCCACAGCCGCCGTATGGAAGCTTACTTCTACTTTGAAGTTCCTGAAGGAAACGCCGTATGCCACTTTATGGGCGAACCAACTGAAACGCGTCACATTTGGATGCAAGGTGAACAAGCCGTTATTTCGCCCGAATGGAGTATACATTCAGCTGCTGCTACTAGCAATTACACCTTTATATGGGGTATGGCTGGCGAAAACCTCGATTATAGTGACCAAAACTTCTACAAACACACGGAGCTAAGATAAGCGATTAGTTCCTTACTTTACAAACTTTATATACTTTATAAACAAATCAATATGAATCCTTTTGAATTAAATGGCAAGATTGCGCTGATTACTGGCGGATCGTACGGAATTGGTTTTTCAATAGCTAGTGGTTACGCAAAAGCAGGAGCTACTGTAGTTTTCAACGACATCAACCAAGACATGGTTGATAAAGGTATAGCCGCATACGCTGCTGATGGCATTAAAGCACATGGTTATGTATGCGATGTAACAAACGAGGATCAAGCAAACGCCATGATTGCACAAATAGAGCAAGAAGTGGGAATAATTGACATCTTGGTGAACAACGCGGGTATTATTAAACGCATACCTATGCACGAAATGACCGCAGCGGAATTCCGTCAAGTGATCGACATCGACCTAAACGGCCCATTTATCATGGCTAAAGCTGTATTGCCTGGCATGATGAAAAAACAAGCTGGTAAAATTATCAACATTTGCTCTATGATGAGTGAGCTTGGACGCGAAACTGTGTCGGCTTATGCAGCAGCGAAAGGCGGTTTGAAAATGTTGACCAAAAACATTGCATCGGAATATGGCGAATACAACATTCAGTGCAATGGCCTTGGCCCAGGCTACATTGCTACGCCACAAACTGCACCACTTCGCGAACTACAAGCAGATGGATCACGTCACCCATTTGATCAATTTATTATAGCTAAAACACCTGCCGCTCGCTGGGGTACACCCGAAGATTTAATGGGACCAGCCATTTTCCTTGCTTCAAATGCATCGGATTTTGTAAACGGACACGTGCTTTATGTAGATGGTGGTATTTTAGCGTACATTGGAAAACAACCAAAATAAATTCACAATCAGTAATACGAGTTCACTCCGAAAAGAATTGAATCCTTTTCGGAGTGAACTTTTTAATTTTAATTTACAAACAGATGAAAAAAATCATATCAACCATAGCTTCACTCCTAATTTTTACGGGAATGATAGCTCAAAATAAAATTGTTGTAAAAAACACAGCTAATTTCGACCGAAAAGCTGAGTTAGTGGAAGTTGCAATAACAAAACAACATACCCTGTTATCAAGCAAACCTTTTGTACTAAAAAATGAAAAAGGCATTGAAATAGATTATCAGCTCATATACAACAATAACAAAGAAATTGCTAGTATAATTTTTCAGGCTGATGTAAATGCAAAATCAAAAACAAGCTATAGCATCACTGCTGGCAAACCAAAAACAGCAAAACAGCTAACCTACGCTCGCTTCATACCTGAACGCAAAGACGATTTTGCATGGGAAAATGATTTAGCTGCCTACCGAATGTACGGCCCTGCTCTGGCGAATGAAAATCCAAGCAACGGTGTCGACCTCTGGCTAAAACGAACATCGGACACCATTATAAACAAGCGCTTTCGCGACGAACTTACAAACGGCTTAAGTTACCATATAGACCGAGGTAATGGATTAGACTGTTATAAAGTAGGCCACACATTAGGTGCCGGTGGAATAGCACCTTATCAGGATGGCAAATTATGGGTAGGCAATCACTACGATCGCTTTAAAGTACTCGAAAACGGCCCACTACGCTCTACATTTATATTGTATTACAATGCTTTAAAAGTAGGCAACGAAACCATTAGCCAAGAAATCAAAATTACAACCATGGCTGGCTCACCGCTCAACAAAGCCACCGTAACATATAGTTCAAATAAATCAGCATTTCAGCTAGCAGCAGGCATATACACACACGATGAAAAAGGCACAAAACACAGCAACATCAAATCAGGCGTCATAGCTTATGCTGAAGATGCCATGCAGGACGCAAAAACTGCTGTGGGAAGAAATTATGTAGCTGTAATTTTCAACAAAGCTCAATCAGTTATCGAACAAGACAACCACTTGCTGATTACTTCAAACTACAAGTCAGGTCAAACTTTCAGTTACTACTTTGGAGGTGGATGGAGCAAATGGCATTACCCAACAGACAAAGATTGGTTTGAAGCAATGGAGAAGTTTAGTCAAAAACTCAAACAGCCCTTAAAAGTAGAGATAAAGTAAAATAGGTGCTTCAACAAAGCAAATTGAGTCATACTGATAGGGAGATCAAATGAGCAGATAGAAAACCAACAAGAAACTCCCAAACACAGAAATTTGAAAATCGGCTGAAATTCAGAAATGAAATTCAGCCGATTTTGTATTTTTCGACACTAAAAATGTACATGTATTAAAAATAAGAATGACAACTATCACACCAGCTTAGCTTCTGGAGTGGGTATAACGAAAAAGAGCAGCTCATTTCTGAACTGCTCTTTCGCGGTACGGACGGGACTCGAACCCGCGACCTCCGCCGTGACAGGGCGGCATTCTAACCAACTGAACTACCGAACCAGTAGTGCGTTTATCTCTCAAACGCGGTGCAAAGATACGGCATTTTTTGATATCTGCAATAGCTTTGCAATAAAAAAATGCATTTTTTTTGAAAATATTTTTCCGAGCACTGATAATGAAAAACTTACACTCAAGCCCCGAAAGACATTTTTTCATTCAATCGCTCAGGTCAAATACGAGTTTCGGATAAAATTGCTATCTTTGCAGCCCGTTTAAATAAAATCTGTCGTAATGAATCAACACGAAAACACCGCAACGTTATTAATACACTGCCCCGATAAGCCAGGCATATTGGCTGCTGCTACCGAATTTATCAATCAACATAAAGGAAATATCATTTATCTGGATCAATATGTAAACCGCGAAGAAGGCGTTTTCTTTATGCGCATCGAGTGGGACTTGACCAATTTTCAGATTCCTCGTGAGAAAATCGAAGAGTATTTTCAAACCTTATTGGGCTTACGTTATGATATGACTTTCCGATTATATTTTTCGGACGCCAAACCACGTATGGCTATCTTTGTATCGAAAATGTCGCACTGCTTATACGATTTGCTTTCGCGTTATGCTATGGGCGAGTGGAACGTGGAAATACCTGTTATTATTAGCAACCATCCCGATATGGAGCATGTAGCTACGAAATTTGGCATTGAGTACCATTATATACCCGTTACTAAAGAAACAAAAGCAGAACAAGAAGCGAAACAATTAGCTATTTTGAAAAAGCACGGCGTTAATTTTTGCGTTCTCGCGCGCTACATGCAAGTACTATCGGCTGAATTTATTAAAAACTACCCCGACCGAATTATTAATATACATCATTCGTTTTTGCCTGCATTTGCTGGTGCAAAACCATACCATGCCGCCCATGCGCGTGGCGTGAAAATTATTGGCGCTACAAGTCATTACGTTACAAGCGATTTGGATGCAGGTCCAATTATCGAGCAAGACGTAACACACATTTCGCACAAAGACACCGTAGAAGAGCTTGTACGCAAAGGGCGCGACTTGGAGAAAATTGTACTTTCGCATGCCGTTGAAAAACACATCGAGCGTAAAATATTAGCCTATAAAAATCGCACGGTAGTATTTCAGTAATAAAGTAAAAATGTTACTTTTGCGACATAAATATACAGTATATGTCGAAACTCATTATTGGCACACCTTTGCAAAAAAGTGCCACGCGCATTCTCTTCTTGGGAAGCGGCGAACTTTGCAAGGAAATGGTTATTGAAGCGCAACGCTTAGGTGTAGAAACAATAGCAGTTGATTCGTATGAAAATGCGCCTGCTATGCAGGTGGCACACCGATTTCATGTTGTCGACATGAAAAATGGCGAAGCGCTACGAGCCGTTATCGAACGCGAAAATCCCGCACTCATCGTGCCCGAAATTGAAGCCATCGACACCAGCATGCTCGAAAAGCTCGAAAGCGAAGGATTCCACGTCATTCCAAATGCACATGCCGCGCGCCTCACAATGGATCGCGAAGGCATTCGTCGTTTAGCTGCCGAAACATTGCAATTACCAACTGCCAACTATCAATTTGCCGACACCCTCGAAGAATTTCGCACAGCAGTAGCCGAAATTGGCATTCCTTGCGTAGTAAAACCCATCATGTCGTCGTCGGGCAAAGGACAAAGCACCATCAAATCCGAAGCCGACATAGACAAAGCATGGCAATATGCACATGATGCAGCCCGTGGCATTGGCACGCGCGTTATTATCGAAGCATTTGTAACGTTCGATTACGAAATAACACTCTTGACTGTTCGCACCGCTTTTGGAACCAAATTTTGCGCACCTATCGGACACGTTCAAATAAGTGGCGATTATCACGAAAGCTGGCAACCATGTGCCATGAGTGCCGAAGCCATACGCGAAACGGAAGAAATGGCTCTGAAAGTTACAGATGCCCTTGGTGGTTATGGTTTGTTTGGTGTAGAACTGTTTGTGAAAGACGACAAAGCCATTTTCAGCGAAGTTTCTCCTCGTCCACACGATACTGGCATGGTAACTCTTGCCACTCAAGTAATGTCGGAATTTGAACTACATATCCGCGCTATTTTAGGCCTACCTGTCGACACACGCCTACTTCAACACGGAGCAACGCATGTTATAAAAGCCACTGAAGAATGTTGGAATCCGAGCTTCGACATTACCGAAGCAGTGCAGATACCCAACACCAAAGTACGCCTTTTTGGCAAGCCACTTTGCAAACCAGGCCGACGAATGGGTGTTATTTTGGCTACTGCCAACGATACTGACGAAGCACGTAGCATTGCCGAAAAAGCTGCTCATGCTGTAAAAATTTTAAGATAAAAACTTGATTGCAAAATCAATTATAAACAACTACGGAATGAATGTTACACGTATCTACGATATTTTAGATAATTATCTTGAAAAATATCCCAACCAACAAGTAGCTTTAGCAACCAAACGAAATGGCGAATGGCGCAAATTCAGTATTCAAGAATATATTGAACTGACCAACAGCATCAGTTTTGGTTTATTAAAACTTGGAATCACCAAAGGCGATAAAATTGGAATCGTAAGTAGCAACCGCCCCGAGTGGAATATGATTGATTTTGCAATTATGCAAATCGGTGCTATTTCTGTGCCTATCTACCCAACCATTAGCAAGGACGACTATCGGTACATACTCAACCATGCCGAAATGAAAATGATTTTTGTAGAAGGAAAAGAACTGATGAATAAGCTTCAAGACCTCTTCGCAGAGGTTGAAACACTTCAGTTCATCTACACTTTCATGGATCAACAAGCAGGATACCCTTACCTCGATCAGCTCATTGAACTGGGCAAACAAAATCCTGCAAACGAACAATTAGTCAAATCAAAAGCTGAAATAACCGAGCATGAAATGGCTACTATTATTTACACCTCAGGAACTACTGGTAACCCGAAAGGTGTAATGTTATCGCATAGCAACATTGTAAACCAAGTAAAAAACGTAGCCCCTATCCCACAGGCATGGAGCAACACTGCGCTAAGCTTTTTACCACTTTGCCATGCTTACGAACGCATGTTGGTGTATTTATATCAATACCTGGGCATGTCGGTATACTATGCAGAAAGCCTTGCCACCATCGCCGAAAATATCAAGGAGGTAAACCCATCCATGATGACTGTAGTGCCACGCTTACTCGAAAAAATATACGATAAACTTTATCTTTCAGGAAAAAAACTACCTTATTTTCAACGAGTACTTTATTACTGGGCATTCGGATTAGCAACTCACTACCAACTCGAAGGGAAAAGCAAAATATACCAAGCAAAACTAAAACTGGCCGACAAACTCATTTATAGCAAATGGCGAGAAGCAATAGGCGGTAATTTCGACATTATTGTGTCAGGAGGTTCTGCCATACAACCCCATATCGCCTCTTTCTTTTCGGCCATAGGCATGCCGGTTTTTGAAGGGTATGGTCTTAGCGAAACATCGCCTGTGATAGCGGTTAGCCAACGAGGTAAAAACGGCCGTCGATTTGGCACTGTCGGGCTTCCATTACCTGGTGTTGAAGTGAAGATTGGCGAGCGCGACGAAATTATTTGCCGTGGCCACAATGTTATGCTCGGCTACTACAAAGATCCAGTTTTGACAGCCGAAGTGATAGACAAAGAAGGCTGGTTACATACAGGCGACACAGGGAAATTCACCCCACAAGGCCAATTAATGATTACAGGCCGCCTAAAAAGCATTTTCAAAACCTCTTTTGGCAAATATGTAAACCCTCAAGTCATTGAATCACGCTTTACCGAATCGCCATTAATAGAAAACATGATTGTGTTGGGCGAAAACAAAAAATTTGCAGCTGCCCTTATCTCTCCAGATTTCGTTTATCTTAAATCGTGGTGTCAGAAACACAAAATAAAATACACCAACAATGCCGAAATGATTGAAAACCCATTGGTAGTGAAACGATATCGTGAAGAAGTAAAAAAATATAACCATTTTTTTGGAGATTTCGAACAAGTCAAAAAATACCAATTGGTAGCTGACGAATGGACACAACTAGCAGGATTCCTTTCGCCAACACTTAAAATTAAACGCAATGTACTAGAGGCCCATTATGCCGAACAAATTGAAAAACTATTTGCATAAATAAAGAAGAAGCTCACATCAGCAACTCTCATTACAAGCATATAAATAGTCGTAATCTAACGATTATTTATATGCTTTTTTTTTGAAATATAAAAACAAATACAACCTGAACCTGTATTGTATTTAAAATAGGGCTTTAACAAAAAAAAATCTAACACCGACATATTTATTGTATAATATGTAATCTATATCGTTTATCGATGTTATATTTGCAATTCTTAATCGTCATATACGTAATAAAAACATTTCATCAAAAAAAGCACTCAAATGAAAAGACAGGTTTTAAGCTTTGTATTACTCATCGCATTACAAATGACAACTGCATTTGGAAACACCCTAATTATTTCAGGAAATGTAAAAGGTAAAGTTCTAGACGAAAACAATCAACCGATTGAATTTGCCACTGCCACCTTACTGGACCCGAAAACCAAACAAGTAATTAAGGGTGAAGTTAGCAACGCAAAAGGCGAATTCAACATCACAAAAGTTAGCAGTGGCAACTACATACTATCGGTAAGTATGGTTGGCTTTCAGCGCAACGACATTTACCAAATTGTTATTGATAACAATAATACTGTTATTGAAAAAAAAATCGTATTAAAAGAGAACACGCAACAATTAAAGGATGTCGTAATTGTTGGACGTAAAGAATTCATAGAGCAAGATGTAGATAAAATGGTAATCAACCCAGAAGTCTCGATCACAGCAGCTTCTGAAAACGTATATGAAATTTTGCGTAAACTACCAGGAGTTACCATCGACAATAGCGACAATATCAGCTTAAAGGGTCTTCAAGGCGTTAAAGTATTAATCGACGATAAACCAACTTACGTTTCGTCAACCCAACTGGCATCAATACTTAAAGGTATGCAAGGTAAAAACGTAGATAAAATTGAAATTATTGAAAACCCATCGGCCCGATACGATGCCGAAGGAAATTCAGGAATTATCAATATTAAAACAAAACACAACAAAGCTAGAGGATTTAATGGAAGTGTAAATACAGGCATCACAGTTGCAAGCAAATTTGGATGGAACGGAGGTTTAGATTTAAATGCAAAAACAGGCAAGTTCAATATCTACGGTAACTACTCTAATTACAATTGGAAAGGAACAAACGGCATGCTTGCTTCTCGAAGATTTACATCCACAGCTCTTGAAGGAGCTTATCAAATTATTACAAATGATGGCACCTATGATGGAAATTCGCAAAACTATAAAATAGGAATGGATTATTACGTGGCAAAAAAACATGTAATAAGCGCATTATTCCGTGGGAATGCAGGACAAAATATAAATACGGAGAAAAACAAAACCGAATTTACCGATAAGTTTCAAAATGTAGACTCTATGCTTATCACGAACTCAAACTCGAAACACGCATGGCGTAACCAAACGTACAACATCAATTACAAGTGGGATATCGACTCATTAGGGCAATCACTTTCATTCGATATTGACTATGCATTGTTTGGCTTCACAAGCCCCAATAGTCAAAGCGGAAAATACTACGATGCACAAGGTAATGACTTAAATTACCCCATAAATGTAAATACTCAGCAAGGAAATGACATAGATATTTATACGGCTAAATTAGACTACACTCTACCCATTTCAAAAAAATTAAGCTTAGAAACAGGTTTAAAAGCAAGCTCTGTAAATACAGACAGCCGTATCGATATGTTAGGTTTTATAACTCAAAACGACCATTTTATTTACGACGAAGACATACAGGCCGCCTACATCAATGCACGCGCCCAGCTTAGCAAAACCACTATTCAGGCAGGGCTTCGTCTCGAAAATACAATATCGAAAGGAACGTCCGTTTCAACAAACCAAGTGAATGACACTAGCTATTTAAAACTTTTTCCATCGTTTTTTATACAACAAAAATTAACCGATGCTCATTCCTTAAATTTTAAATATAGCTATCGCATTGGACGACCGAACTATCACAGTCTAAACCCATTCCGATGGATGGTTGACCCCTACACCTACAATCAAGGAAATCCTAATTTAAAACCACAATTGACACATTCAACAGGGATAAGTCACAATTACAAAAACGCTTTAATTAGCAACTTTAGTTTAAATTACACCAAAGGCATGTTTACAGAAATAATCAGACAAGACGATGCATCGAAAACAGTGTATCAAACGATGGAGAATGTAAGCAATTCATTGGATATGAATCTCTCTGAAACTTTGCAATTTCAACCATTTAAATGGTGGCAATTCAATGGTACTATAACCGGCATATATAAGAGAATTCAGCTTTACGATGATGGAGCTGATCCATTGACGCGCACAACTTTTATGGCCAACATGAGTAATACTTTTAATTTACCCTATAAGATCGACATGGAAGTTAGTGGACGATATACATCTGAAGAGCTTGTAAGCAATATCATTATCCGCCCGCACTCGTCAATTGATGTAGGATTTCAACGCAGAATTTTAAAAGATCAAGGAACAATAAAAATTGCAGTATCTGACATATTCAATAAAGCTAGCGGAGGTGCCTATGCAAAATATGGAAATGTAGATATTGATGTTCAAAACAAATGGGATTCACGAAAATTGAACATTACCTTTAATTACCGATTTGGAAAAACAGATTTTAAAACTCGAGCAAATAGAGCAACAGCATCGAGTGAAGAACAAAACAGAAGTTCAAAATAATGTACTCGTTTCAATAAAAATATTAGACAAATAATCATTCTCATAAAAAAAATCCCCGAACAAAAAGATTAAATTTCGTTCGGGGATATTTTTATAAATCTCAGCAAAAGCGATTACATCATCTCTTTTCCTTCGTAATAATTAATAAAAGCGATATTTACTAAACGATTTCCACCAGGAGTAGGATAATCGCCCGTAAAATACCAATCGCCATGATGATTAGGACAAGCCTCATGCAATCCTTCGACCGTTTGATATACTAACTCAACAGGGCAATCAACTTCGGCAGGCGTTAGCATCTTTGCTATTTGTGCCGAAACCTCATCTTGCGTAAATGGTTTGTATATTTCAGTCACATAATTTACAACCTCCTCTTTAGGCAAATGCTGTTGCGCTTTCGATTTAGCATAAACCTCATCAATAATCGATTGCATGCCTTTATCTTTCAGCAACTGAATAGCTGCACGAAAAGCACAGAACTCACTCATCTTAGCCATATCGATACCATAATAATCGGGGAATCGAACCTGAGGCGACGACGACACGATCACAATTTTTTTAGGCTCCAATCGATTCATTATCTTAAGAATACTTTGTTTAAGCGTAGTACCACGTACAATTGAATCGTCAATAGCTACCAAGTTTTCCACTTTACCACGCTTAATGGAGCCGTAAGTTACATCGTATACGTGTGTAGCCAAATCGTCGCGTTCATTATTCGTCGATATAAATGTTCGTAGTTTTATATCCTTAATAAGCACTTTCTCAACACGTGGAGCCTTTTTAGTTTCCGATTCAATACCATCAATCATACCATAAAAAGCCACCTCAGCCGTATTTGGAATAAATGAAAAAACAGTATTATCCACATCGTTATCAACCGCTTTGAGTATCGATTTACTCAGCGACTCTCCTAACTTCTTACGTTCATTATAAATGTCAATATCACTGCCACGCGAAAAATAAATACGTTCGAACGAACACTTTTTAAGTCCCCCTTGTTGCTCACGGATGGTTTCAAAACGGATTGCTCCATCACGCTTAATAATCATCGCTTCGCCAGGAGTTAACTCCTTAACCTGCTCCTCTTTCAAGTTCATCGCTGTCTGTATTACAGGACGCTCCGAGGCAACAACTACAATTTCATCGTCGGCATAATAAAAGGCAGGACGTATACCTTTGGCATCTCTAAAAACAAACGAGTCGCCATGACCCAGCATACCACAAATAGCATATCCCCCATCCCAACGTTTTTCCGACTTGCGAATAAAGGACGCGATATCCAGATTTTCCTCAATTTTTTGTGTAATTACAAGATCGTTTGAGTAGCGCTTACGAAGTGTATCGTACTCACGTTGCACTTCCTTATCGAGCTTAAAGCCAAGCGACTCAAGCATAATAAAAGTATCACCCTTATCGCGAGGGTGCTGTCCTTTAAGTGTGAGGTGATCAAAAAGCTCATCAACATTGGTAAGGTTGAAATTACCAGCCAACACCATCGACCTATTTTTCCAATTGTGTCGACGTAAAAAAGGGTGTACATACGAAATGCCACTTTTTCCAGTGGTACTATAGCGTAAATGCCCCAAATAAAGTTCGCCTGCAAATGGATATTTTGCCTTTGCATACTCCACATCACCCAATTCATCCATACTGGCGGCACTCATCGTTTTATTGATACCAGCAAAAATTTCTTGAATAGCATTTTTACCTTCCACACGTTCACGCCAAAAATACTCTTCACCCGAAGGCACATCGAGTTTAACTGTGGCTAACCCTGCCCCTTCTTGTCCACGATTATGCTGCTTTTCCATAAGCAGATACATTTTTTGCAGACCATATTGCCAGGTTCCGTATTTTTGCTGATAAAACTCCAAAGGTTTCAACAGCCTAATCATTGCTATACCGCACATACTAATTAACTTGTTTCGCGAATTTTATTCGCTTTTATATTTGATATTAAAAAAAGAAAACAAAAACCCCTACACGGATGCAGGGGCTTTAATACTATTATTCAACAGTAACCGATTTTGCTAAATTACGAGGCTGGTCTACATCACAACCCTTGACCACTGCAATATGATAAGCCATTAACTGTAAAGGGATAGCAGCCAACAAAGGCACTAAACACTCTTCAGTTTCGGGAATACTGATACTATAATCCGACAGATCCTTTACAACCACATCACCATCAGTGACAATCGAAATAATTTTACCTTTGCGTGCCTTGATTTCTTGGATATTACTTACCACCTTATCGTACATCCCAACATTTGGTGCAATAACAACTACAGGCATCTCCTGGCTGATAAGTGCAATCGGACCGTGTTTCATTTCGGCAGCCGGATAACCCTCGGCATGAATATATGAAATTTCCTTCAACTTAAGTGCACCCTCAAGTGCCACGGGGAAATTATACCCACGACCTAAGTAAATGAAATTTTGAGCATATGTAAATGTTTTTGCAAACTGCTTAATTTCATCACTCTGAGTTAAAATACTCTTTATTTTATTAGGGATATTTCCGAGCTCAACAACACATTTTTTGTAAAACTCATCGGTAATAGTACCGCGCTCTTTACCCATAAGCAATGCCAACATGGACAATACAGTAACTTGAGCCGTAAAAGCTTTAGTCGAAGCTACACCAATTTCGGGGCCAGCATGCGTGTAACAACCCGAATGTGTTAAGCGAGGTATAGAAGCTCCAACCACATTACAAATACCAAAAATAAATGCACCTTGCGATTTAGCCAGTTCTACAGCAGCCAATGTATCAGCAGTTTCACCCGATTGTGAAATAGCAATTACAATGTCGTTTTTATGAATCACTGGTTTACGATAGCGAAACTCCGACGAGTACTCTACTTCAACAGGAATACGGGCAAACTCTTCGATGGCGTATTTACCAATTTGACCCGCATGCCACGATGTACCACAGGCAGTTATTATAATTCGACTTGCAGTTAAAAATTTTTCTTTGTTATCAATAAAACCAGAAAGTTTGATATCTTCAGCCTCCAAGTTCACACGTCCACGCATACTATCGCTGAGTGTTTTAGGTTGCTCAAAAATTTCTTTCAACATAAAGTGATCAAAACCGCCTTTTTCGAGCTGACTAAGTGTTAGTTCCAACTTATAAATTTCGGGCGTTTTTTCAACATTCGAAATCGTACGAATTTTAAGTTCCTTGCCACGTTGTAAGGTTACAATTTCTTCGTCGCCAACATATACCACCTGATCGGTATACTCAACAATAGGTGTAGCGTCGGAAGCTAAAAAATACTCATCGTCACCAATACCTACTACTAGCGGACTACCTTTGCGAGCAGCCACAATAACATCGGGGTGAATTTTCTCCAACACACAGATAGCATATGCACCAATAACCTGATTTAGTGCCAATTGTACGGCAGTGGTAAGATCAACGCTATTTGTTTTTTTAACGTACTCAATAAGCTGAACAAGAACTTCGGTATCGGTATCACTACTGAAAGTGTATCCTTCCTTTTTCAAGCCCGCTTTCAAAACAGCATAATTTTCGATAATACCATTATGTATAATCGCCAAATCTTCTGATTGCGAGTAATGTGGATGCGCATTAACCTGATTAGGCTCACCGTGAGTTGCCCAACGCGTATGTGCTATACCAATATTACCACTAGTGTCTTTTTGATTTGCAAAACTTACTAAATCAGCCACTTTTCCTTTAGCCTTGTACACATTTAAATTACCATCGCTAATAAGCGCAATACCTGCGCTATCGTAGCCACGATACTCAAGACGTTGAAGACCTTTAATTAAAATGGGATAAGCTTGTTGCTTACCAATATAACCTACAATTCCACACATATTATTTTAATTATTTTTTTTACTAAAGATGATTGATAATTGGCCTTAAGGTCAAATGATATACTATTTCAAATTTCTAACTTCAAATTTCTAACTTTACTAAATTCTATTTCGAATGCGCATCATGGCTATTTCGGTTCCTTCGCGACTGCTAAAGCCAGTAAGTCGCATATATCCTTCGCCTAATGACCCAAAAACCACTCCAGGAGTTCCTACAATTTGAAAATCGTAGAGCAGTTGTTGAAAAAACTTCCATGAGGCTTGCCCATCGGGTGTACGAAACCAAACATAGGGCGAATTAACACCACCATACACTTCGAGTCCTGAATTTTGAAGTTCAGCACGTATAAGAGCAGCATTTGTCATATAGTAATTAACCAATTCGGCAACTTCCGCTTTTCCTTTTTTGGAGTAAATAGCTTCAGCTCCTCGCTGTACTACATACGAAACGCCATTCGTATAATTTGCCTTTCGGCGGCTCCATAATTTATTGAGCGTTACTTTTTCGCCCATTTTGGTATGTACAAATAATTCGGGCGGAATAATGGTAAAGCCACAACGTAAACCAGTAAAACCAGCCGTTTTCGAAAAACTTCGTATCTCTACAGCCACTTTTTTGGCTCCTTTTATTTCATAAATACTTTTGGGCACATCCACATCAGTAATAAACGATTGATATGCCGCATCGTAAATGATTATACTTTCGTGCTCGATAGCATAATCAACCCAACGTTTCAATTCAGTTTTGGTAAGTGTAGTTCCCGTTGGGTTGTTGGGGTTACACAAGTAAATAATGTCTACTTTCTCCTCGGGTAATTCGGGCACAAAACCAGTTTCGCTCGAGCAACGAAGGTACACGATATTACTCCATTTTTGATCGTCGGACAAATACCCTGCCCTACCGCTCATAATCGTAGCATTTTCGTAAACTGGGTATACTGGATCGGCAATAGCAATGATATTATCGCGCCCCAGCACATGACCTAAATTACCAATATCCGACTTAGCCCCTTCGCTTACAAAAACACTTTCTTTTGTAAGTGACACTCCATTAGCTCGGTAATCTTTTAATATTTTTTCAATTAAGAAATCATAACCCTGCGGAGGACTATAGCCTCTGAAAGTCTCTGCATTTGCCATCTCTTCGACCGCAGCATGCATCGCTTTCACAACCTCATTGGGCAATGGACGCGTTACATCGCCCACACCAAGACGTATGATTTTAGCTGCCGGATGAAGTAGTTTATACGCATTAACGCGTTTTTCTATTTCATCAAAACAGTAGACCTCAGGTGTTTTAAGATAATTCTCGTTTGCTAACGCCATTGATTGAGAATCTAGTGTGAATTATTTAGTTTCGTGTTTCTATTGTATTGCAAAATTGCAACTTTTTTTTGACGTATGAAAATATAAACTAATAAATAGCTCAAGCATCAATCGTGTTTAACAATTGTGCGACCTTTGAGTTCTCCTCGCAATATTTTCTGAACAGCATGCCCTATTTCATCAATTGATATTTCGTTGTAAATATCCAGTAGATGTTCAGGTTTCCATTCTGCTGCTAATTTAGCCCATAGTGCTGGACGTAAATGTGTTGGATAATTTTGAGCCGTTATTCCAATTAATGTTACACCACGTAAAATAAATGGAAAAACAGAAACATTG
>Ga0114938_1000099_pt1 | contig 66810 bp, 49 predicted proteins | sample AshMeaBigSpring_FD_88675 | JGI IMG/M metagenome (GOLD analysis project Ga0114938, IMG submission 88675) | Groundwater microbial communities from Big Spring, Nevada to study Microbial Dark Matter (Phase II) - Ash Meadows Big Spring | ecosystem: Environmental > Aquatic > Deep subsurface >...
CGGGCGTGGGACAAGATCCTGGACTAGTAGTGAGGCTCTCTATAGTACCTCTACAATTTCCCTGTACACAGGCATAATAGATAGTGATAGGACTAGATTGGTTATAGGTAGGTTGAGTGGTAGTAGGATTAGAACCCGAGGCATCGCTAAAATAGGTGAGGGTACCTGCACCACATCCGGTAGCGATGGTAAATGATCCTCCACCTAGCGTACAACCTGTCTGGCAGGTGCTATTCGTAACGGTAATATTAGGATCAGCGGGCGTGGGACAAGTGCCAGGGCTGGTAGTAAGGCTCTCTATAGTACCGGTACAATTTCCCTGTACACAGGCATAATAGATAGTGATAGGACTAGATTGGTTATAGGTAGGTTGAGTGGTAGTAGGATTAGAACCCGTGGCATCGCTAAAATAGGTGAGGGTACCTGCACCACATCCGGTAGCGATGGTAAATGATCCTCCACCTAATGTACAACCTGTCTGGCAGGTGCTATTCGTAACGGTAATATTAGGATCGGCGGGTGTGGGACAAGTGCCTGGGCTGGTAGTGAGGCTCTCTATAGTACCGGTACAATTTCCCTGCACACAGGCATAATAGATAGTGATAGGACTAGATTGGTTATAGGTAGGTTGAGTGGTAGTAGGATTAGAACCCGTGGCATTGCTAAAGTAGGTGAGGGTGCCGGTGCCACATCCGGTAGCGATAGTAAATGATCCTCCGCCTAGCGTACAACCTGTCTGGCAGGTGCTATTCGTTACTGTGATATTAGGATCAGCGGGAGAGGGACAGGAGCCTCCACAATCTATACCGGTTTCATTTCCATTTTGAATGCCATCCGTGCAGCTGGTGGCAGTGCCGCTACCACATATAGCGACATTATCTATGGCAGCACCCCAGGCCCAGTCGCCTTCATCATTATAACAGAATCTAACTTTAAGAGCAGCATTAGAATAGGCCGAAATATTTATGCTGGCATGGGCAGAAGCTGAGGTAGTAGTGGTTTGTACATTTATCCAGCTGCTTCCATTCCATACATCTACCGTGAGTACACCATTTGTGCCGTAAGGTTCGTTTTGATAGTCATAAGCAAGATTTAGGGTGGAATAAGCAGTAGTGTTTATGGCATTGGTGATGATACATCCAGTGCCGGTTTCTCCAAGATTGGTTTGGCTTGTAGCTAAATCATCATCATCAATAACAGCCAAACATCCCGAAAATCCGGCAGTGGGAGTAGCACCAGTGGAGGTGCCAGTGAAGGGATATTCATTAGTACAATTAAATGAAAACATAGTGCCTGCTAGATTGTCCTTACAATTTCCTTCATTATTGGCACTGGCAGTAGTATGAGAGGTTGTCCAGCCGGAGGGAAGGGAACAACTGCCAAAAGACTGTGAAAGCAAACTAGTGGTACCGCTGCTACAGAGCGGGCAAGCGGTAGGGCAGCTGCCGCCACAATCTACACCGGTTTCGGTACCGTTTTGAATACCATCTGTACAAGTAGGACAGGTAATAATGCACACGCCTCCACAGTCTATCCCTGTTTCATTTTGATTTTGAATTCCATCTGAGCAGGTAGGGCAGGGACTACATGTGCCCCCACAGTCCACGCCTGTTTCGTTACCGTCCTGCACGCCATTATTACAAGTGGTACTGCACTTAGTAAGATAATTATTTTTTACTGCGGTAAGATTGCTGGCCAGATAGGTTTCCATCCTGGATTTTTGTCCGGCAGTAAACATATACATACAGGCATCATTTGAGTAATCCAAATAATTACAGGAGAGATCGTGCCCATTGCTGCAGGAAGTATTAGTAGATATATTCGGACATCCGTAGTTCTCATCAGCTTGATTGGGCGTGTCAGCTACATTATCGGAGCCGGTGCAGGCAGTGCCATCATCCCCCCAGATATGATTCAGGAGCAGGTAATGTCCCATTTCGTGGGTGAGGGTACGACCTTTATTAAAAGGAGCTTGGGGGCTTATCACACAAATATAGCCGGTACCGAATGCATCTTCATTCACAAAAATACCATCCCCGTTACCTAGGCCACCTAAAGGTGAATATCCCAGAATTCCCTGATTATCCGCTCTTACAAATATATTGATATATCCGGCCCAGTTATTCAATTGGTCCCCAGTAGTTTGATTATAGGTAATGGCATATTGTCCATTGGTGAGATTGTATCCGGTTGGATGATTTTGTGTGGCTAGGCAAAAGCGGATACAAGTTTCTCCATGCGTGATATTAGGAAAATAATTAGGTTTTGTGGAATTATTCCAAGTAGAAATATCGGCATTGGTACCAGCAAAGTCATCATTGAGTACTTGTACTTGTGAAAGGGCAAGATTTTGCAGACAAGTCTTTTGGGCCACTGTGAGGTTGTTATATATACTACCCTGATAATGAATGGCCATCGGTAGGGTAGTGGTATTGGTACAAAGGGCTTTGTATGGTACGAAATCCGTTTCAGCGAATTTTTGCATTTTAGCCCGGTGGGCTTTTGCATAAGTCGCATCTTCCAGCTTTTTATCCATAAATTCGGTAGAGCCACACCGCACAATGGGCTTGCGGGTATTGGGATTGATGATTTTCGACTGGCTCATTAATACCAGTGGGAACAATAAGGAAATGATGATATTTTTCATATATTATAGAATGATTTTTTTATTAAATTATTTGAGGCAGTTACTCATAATCAAAATTAGTGGGTCGTACTGGGCTCGAACCAGTGACCTCCACCCTGTCAAGGTGGCGCTCTGAACCGACTGAGCTAACAACCCGATTTTGAGAAGAGCAAAGTTAATACTAATATTAATAATAAAGAAATAAATTTTCCACAATTGTGAAATATTTTTTAATTCTAAATTAAGTACCTTATATATCTTAAACATTGGGGTGGAGCTCTGTATTATTTATCTGTTTCTTTAGAATAAATTCTATTTTATAGAAAGTTTTGATATGAATATTTTAACTAATATCGAAAATTTTGGCATGGAGATACCATATTAATGAAATGGGCCTATCTACCTTTACACCAGATCTATGGAATTGTTTTTTTCTTTAATAACTAACGAATTATTAGTTTAGTCTCATTTAATACTTCTTCTTTATAGAAGCGAAGTAGTTTTACTTCTTCTCCCCGCCAGTTATTTTCCAAACCAAAATGATAAGATCGCTCTCCATATTCTTTCAGCTTTATGGGATGTTCTACTAGGTATTGTATAGCATCATATAAGCCATCTGCATCACGCGATTTCACGGAGATACCAGAAAGGCTTTGGTTTAAAAACCAGGTAGATTCCGGCAAATCATTATCTACTACAGCGATTCCATAATGAAAATAGTGAAATAGTTTTATTGCCGGCCCACCTAATACATTATTGAGTGTGGGTGTCTTAGTGATAAGACCTATACTACAGTCAGCTAAATGATTTCCTATTTCCAGATAATCTATCCAGCCTGTTTCTTTTACATTATTTTGTAAATCATGCTGTGCAATATAGGAATGGAGATATTCTTTTTCTTTTCCTTTAGTTTCACCGAGTATGCGAAACTGAATGGTAGGATAGTTTATTTTCAGTTTTCTAATAGCATCTAACATCTGAATCAGCCCTCTGTTAAACGGTAGATAGCCATCGTGTACTATGATAGGTGTAAAATATTTATGAGGGTCTGGCGTATAAGGAAATAAGTCCGGATGTGCATAATTATATATGACTTCGGTTTTTAAGTATGGATTGAGATGTAATAAGGCACCTCTGGTAATATGATTAGCAGAGATAAGGTATAAAAGCTTAGGTAAGCATATTTTTTTTAGGAGCTCTTCTTTGCGCGTACCTCCACGCCAGGATTCATGGGCATCCAGGATCACCTTCGCGCCATTTTTTTTTGCAATAACCTGGGCGATATAGAGTGATGCGGGCTCGTGGGCATGATATACATCTGCATTTATTTCTATCCCTTTGGCTATGTTATCAGTATAATAGGAGCTGAAATTTAACTTGTTCAAAACCTTTTGCAATAAGGATTTTGGGCGTTTTATGGCGTGTATAAATATACCCTGTTCTTCCCAAGTTAGACTGTTTTCAGGATTAATTATTTTATTTCCGCCCATATCATATACCTTTCCTTCAGCACTGGCGTGACACAGTATATGTACCTCAAAACCTACTTTGCTTAAGCTCAGTGATTCTTTATAAAATATTCGATCATCCAGCGGAGAATGATCTGTGGTAACCATACAAATTTTTGGTTTTGATGAATGTGGCAAGGATGTTTATTTAATAGTAGTATATTTTTGGGCTACGAGCCAGTTATGCAGGTCTTCGATAAATATATCTCGGTCTGGCTGATTAGTCCATAGCACTTTTGAACCGTGAATCCCTTCTGAACCTGGCTTAAATAAATGAATATTGTCTTTTGATGCGATCGCCTCTAATAGTTTTTCTATATCGGGTATTTCTTTGCGACTTCCGGTAACCCAAAGGGGCTTATCTAATGCTTTTATTTTCATAGATAATACAAAATCCGGCCCAAAATATTCGCCTGGACTAAAACTAATAACGGCTTTAACCTCTTTCATCTCTGCAGCCAGTTTCATGGCAAGTCCGGCTGAATAGGAACTGCCACAGATGATGATTGGTTTGCCGGTTCGGGCATATAGATAATGTATAGCGGCTTTTATATCCTTTTCGGCAGCTAGAAAATCTGTTGCGAGACCTCTCGCTATAGCCCGCTCGTAAGTGATGTTTTTTTCACCATTGAGTTCGCCTCCAGAGCGCAGATCCACACGTAAGGTATTAATACCCCATTTTTGGAAGAGAACTGCTGATTCCTGGTATTCCGTTTTATTAAAACGCGCCTGATGAAAAAAAAGAATGGTTTCATTATTTTTAGGTAGAAAAGAACCAATAGATTCTATGATAAGACCATCGGCAGAAGGAAAATTAAAAATACTGTCCATAGGCTGGGAGAGTAAAATGGGGGATGATAACATTGTTGTATTCGGAGACTCGGCTTGTCTGCACCGTGCAGAAGCAAAACCAATATATAGAAGAAAGAAAAAAATGAGAGGGGCTTTCATCCTGTAAAATTAATGAAGAAGGCTGATATAGCATCATAATGGCTTTTTTTTCTTTCTTATAAATTTTGGATACCACACTATCAGGCAATATGAAGAAATAGCGATTAGATGCTACAAAATATTTCAAATCCTTTTATTGAGTTTTTGGTCTTCTGAAAAACACGTTATCATTGTGATACATTGTTTAAAATAAGGGTTTATGGTATCCTGATGAGAAATCATCAAATTTTGATTTCACGGGAGATCATAAATGATAGGGAGTATTATAAATTTCCGGGCGGTGGCCTTGAGTTTGGCGAGGGCACGATAGATTGTCTAAAACGTGAAATACGTGAAGAATTAGAGATGGAGATCCTAAGAACAACGCATTTTTATACCACCGATTTTTTCCAAGCATCGGCCTTTGATCCCCCTGGTACCCAGATTTTTTGTATCTACTATATGATCGAAACTTATTATAATCATCTCATAATGCAACTTTCTGAAAATGAGTGGTTTAAAGTGAAAGAAGATGATCATTGGGTAAGCTGGAATAAGCTCAATAGTTTGAAGATCAGTGATTTAACACTTCCTATCGATCAAAAAGTACTGTATTTATTACAGAATCAATTTTATTTAGATTCTTAATCTTATTTTTGCAAATTCTGTTAATTTAATTTCAATTTAGGATGCGATATTTTTGCGTGTTTGGGCTTTCTTTTTTCTTGATTAATTCAGCCATTATTGGACAATTGCTCAATCAAAGCACTGATTCTATTACCCGAGCAGATTCACTGCGTGGAAGCTTAAATGAAAATAGAGATTGGTATGATGTAACCTATTATCATCTAGATTTACAAGTTTTTCCATCCGAAAAAAGAATTACAGGCAGTAATGAAATTTATTTTATTGTAAACCGGATAGCACCAATAATGCAACTAGACTTGTTCCAAAATATGGCCATAGATAAGATAGAACTGCTAGGTAGAGAGTGCCCTTATACCAGAGAGTTGAATGCCATTTTTGTGGACATTCCTGTGTCTCTAAAGCTGGGAAGTATTCATCATATTACTGTGTTTTATCATGGTATGCCCATAGAGGCTAAGAAAGCACCCTGGGATGGTGGCTTTGTATGGGCCAAAGACGAAAACAACACTGACTGGATAGGTGTAGCCTGTGAAGGATTGGGAGCCAGCGCCTGGTGGCCTAATAAGGATCACCTCAGTGATGAGCCGGATAGTATGCGAATATCATGCACTGTTCCATCCAACCTAAAATTTATAGGCAATGGATATATGGAAAAAGAGGAAAAAGTGGATACAGACTTTGTAAAATATACCTGGAAAGTATCTTATCCCATAAATAATTATAATGTTACGCTCAACATTGGAGATTATAGTCATTTTCACGAAATGGTAGAAAATGGAGGAGCGGTACTGGATCTCGATTATTATGTAATGAAGAGCAATTTTGAAAAAGCAAGAAAACAATTTCAGCAGGTAAAGCCTATGCTTAAATGTTATGAAAAATATTTAGGACCTTATCCTTATCCAAAAGATGGTTTTGCCCTGGTAGAGACTCCCTATCTGGGCATGGAGCATCAGGGAGCCATCGCCTATGGAAATAAGTACAAGCCGGGCTATGCTGGCAATACACGATTTATTAATGGTTTGGACTTTGACTATATTATAATCCACGAATCTGGCCACGAATGGTGGGGAAATAATGTGAGCTGCAAGGACATAGCTGATCTCTGGATACACGAAGCATTTACTACCTACACGGAGTCTATTTATGTCGAATGTACACTAGATAAAAAGGCCGCATTAGCTTATATCAATAGTAATAAGGAGGGCGTAGATAATAAGCGTCCCATAATAGGTCCTTATGGTGTAAACAGGGAAGGTGATGGCGATATGTATAGCAAGGGAGCTTTGTTTTTAAATTCTCTTCGCAATACGATTAATAATGATGAAGTATGGTGGAAAATAATTCGTGGTATGCAAGATAATTTTGGTGGAAAAACGATTGATACCCAGGATGTGCTTTCCTATTTTAATGCAAATTCAGGAATGAAATTGGATCCCATTTTTGATCAATATCTCCGTTTTCCGAACATACCTCAGCTCATGTATAGCCTTGTCAAAAAAGGTAAGAATAAATTTGATCTTTCGTTTCGCTGGATAGCAGATAATAAAGCATTTAATATGCCTGTGGAATATTCTTTTGATTCTTCTAAGCCTGTAAGAATCTTTCCCACTACGAATTGGCAAACGATTAAAATAAAAAAAATGAAAACAGAAAATATCCGTTTTAGTGAAGAATTATTTTACTTTGAACTACTTGCTAAATAAGCCGCGAGATGTTATTAACCTATTTTTTTTATAAAGATTTTTTACTTTGAATATTGCGGTAAATACCCGATTACTGATAAAGGGTAAATTAGATGGGCTAGGTTGGTTTAGCAATGAAATTTTGCAGAGAATCGTGAGAAATAATCCGGAAGTAAATTTTCATTTTATTTTTGACCGGCCATTTGATCAGCAATTTATTTTTGGTCCTAATGTGATACCTCATATTATAGGCCCCCCCGCTAGGCATCCTTTGCTCTATATGGTTTGGTTTCAGTTTTCTATAAAAAGGCTGCTTAATAAAATAAAACCGGACCTTTTTATTTCCCCAGATGGTCAAATACCCTTAAATACGAGTATTCCTACAATGAATGTAATACACGATATAAATTTTTTGTATTACCCACAGGACTTTGATATCTTTGGAAGAAACTACTATAATTTTTTTTTCCCTAAATATGCTAAGAGTGCAAATAGAATCATCACCGTGTCTGAATTTTCTAAGCAGGATATCTGCCGGAATTATCATATACCAGAAGAAAAAATTTCGGTTATTCACAATGGTATAAAACCTGAATTCTATCCGGGCTCATTATCGGAGAAATTAGCCGCCCGCCAGTTTTTTTTAAATGGAGCACCTTATTTTATTTTTGTAGGTACCCTTATTCGACGTAAAAATGTATGCGGTCTCTTAAATTCTTTTGAGCTTTTTAAAGAGCGGTATCATCTACCTCATAAATTGCTCATTGTAGGCAATAAACAATGGTGGACAGCCGAGATGGAATCTACCCTTACTAGGCTAAAACACCGCACTGACATTGAGTTTATAGGTCATTTAGAGCCAGCGAAACTTCGCCAGGCTTATATAGGTGCCAATGCCCTTGTTTTTATTCCCCATTTCGAAGGCTTCGGTGTGCCGGTTGCGGAAGCTATGCAATGTGGTATCCCGGTAATAGGGGCACAAACTTCCGCTATCCCCGAAGTGGGTGGCCAGGCTCTGTTATATGTGAATCCCAATGAGCCGGATGAAGTAGCCGATGCCCTGCATATTTTGAGTGAAGACAGCGATTTTGCCGATGATCTTGTTCAATGCGGCTTGCTACAATGTAAGAATTTCTCCTGGGATAATTCTGCTGTAGAATTTTGGAATATTTCGCAGGAAGTGATCAATACTGTAAATTGAAAGTCCTTATACTCACAAACAGAATTCCTTATCCATTAAATGATGGTGGTAATATAGCTACACAGCGTATAATAGACTTATATAAGCAGCTAGGTTATGAAGTGGTAATGCTGGCTCTTAATCCAGTTAAGCATTATCAGAACCCCGCCATACTAAATGATCTAGGTAAAATAATAACCGTAGATATTAATACCGAGGTCACTCCTTGGGGATTGATCAGAGGCCTCATAGAAAAATTTCCTTATAATGTAAAACGATTTTATAGCACTGATTATGCAAAAAAATTAGCGGAACTTCTATCGGAAAATTCATTTCATATTATACAATCGGAGGGCCCCTATATGGGAATGTATCTGTCCTCTATCAGGCATAATACCAATGCCATTTTTATGCTTCGCGCTCACAATATAGAGAATGAAATTTGGAGTAGGGTAAGGGGAAAAGAAAAAAATTTTTTTAAGCGTTGGTATCTTACTAAACTCACCCCTAAAATAGCAGCTTATGAGGAAAAGATTTTAGGGATCTATGATGCGATACTATCCATTTCTGAAAGAGATGCTCATAGCTTTAAGAAGATGAATGGAAAAAATATTTTTGTTTTGCCTCCATCTATAGACCTCCACGATTATAATGTTACCAAAGAAAATCGCCCATTGAATTGGTGTTTTATAGGTAGCCTAGAATGGATTCCAAATCTTCAGGGATTAGAATGGTTTATCAGTGCTGTATGGCCGGATTTAAGCCATAATTTTCCATTATTGACGCTGGACATAGCCGGCAAGAATCCACCATTCTGGCTTAGTAATTTAAACATACCAGGCATCAGGGTTATAGGCGAAGTGCCCGATGCCTCCCAGTTTATGAATAATTACAATGTACTAGTGGCTCCACTATTATCCGGTGGGGGTATCCGTATCAAAATCCTGGAAGCGATGGCCATGCAAATGACCGTTATTAGTACTACGATAGGTGCCGAAGGAATTCCGAGCACGCACAGAGAAAATATTTTAATAGCCGATAAGGTAGCGGACTATATTCAGGTGGCCGAAGACTTGAGTAAGGGTACTACTCAGACCTTGAAAATAGGCTTGGCAGCACGCTTGCTTATAAGTAAATATTTTGAGAAAGCTGTAATCCTCGAAAACTTTAAGCGCTTTTTGGACCAGCTTTAATTGGTTTAAGACATAAAAAAATGACGATCACTATGGATTAGGCTATTTTTGCAAAAAATATGAATTATAGATGAGTCCATTAAATACGATAGAAGAGGCTATTGAGGATTTGAAACAGGGGAAATTGTTAGTCGTAGTGGACGATGAAGATCGCGAAAATGAAGGGGATTTTATCACTGCAGCAGAAAATGTTACTCCAGAAGTTATCAATTTTATGGCCACTTACGGACGCGGACTTATTTGTGCGCCCATTCCCGAATCACGGGCCGATGAGTTGGGTCTGCCGCTAATGGTGGGGCAAAACACCTCCCTTCACGAGACGCCCTTTACCGTAAGCGTAGATCTTATAGGACATGGCTGTACTACGGGTATCTCTGCTCACGACCGGGCCAAAACGGTGAGAGCACTCATTGATTCTGACACCAAGCCCTATGAATTAGGTCGACCTGGGCATATCTTTCCATTGCGGGCAAAAGAGGGGGGGGTACTTAGAAGGAGCGGACATACTGAGGCCACGATAGATTTAGCAAGATTAGCGGGATTTAAACCCGCTGGCGTGCTTGTAGAAATTATGAATGAAGATGGTTCTATGGCCAGATTGCCAGATCTTATGATAGTAGCTCAGCGTTTTGACCTTAAAGTAATTTCTATTAAGGATTTAATAAAATACAGATTATCAAAGGAAAAGCTAATATATAAGGAGGTAGAGGTAGATATGCCCACCCAATATGGCCATTTTAAGCTTGTCGCCTATACTCAAACTACTACCAAGGAAATTCATCTAGCCCTTATTAGGGGAGAATGGTCGGAGGAGGAGGCCGTCTTAGTTAGGGTTCATAGTTCCTGTGTCACGGGTGATATTCTTCATTCTCTTCGATGCGACTGTGGCGAACAACTGCAAAAAGCGATGCAAATGGTAAATTTGGCCGATAAGGGTGTTATCCTTTATATGAACCAGGAAGGGCGGGGCATAGGGCTTCTTAATAAATTGAAAGCCTATAAATTACAGGAAACAGGAATGGATACAGTAGATGCTAATCTGGAACTTGGTTTTCAAAAAGACCAACGGGATTATGGTATAGGTGCTCAAATTTTAAGAGACTTGCATATACGTAAGATAAAATTACTTACTAATAACCCTAAGAAGAGAGTGGGATTAATAGGGTATGAGCTGGAGGTGGTAGAAAATATCCCATTAGAAATTATGCCCAATGCATATAACCATTTTTATCTGCGCACCAAAAGAGATAAACTGGACCATGATATTTTAGAAAAAGATAACTGAATAATCATTCGTCGAATGAACGATAATTTATATAAAATCACGGAATCCGAAAGCCTTTATCACCATCTGGAGCAGCTAAGCCCTGAGGAAATTTTAATAGGAATAAATATGGAGGATCAGAAAGTAGCTTTGGTAGTGGAAAAATGTATTCCTACCATTGCCGGATTTATAGAGGATTTATTGCCGCGTATGAAGCAGGGAGGTCGTCTTTTTTACCTGGGTGCGGGTACCAGCGGAAGATTAGGTATATTAGACGCTTCGGAATGTCCCCCTACCTTTGGAGTGAGTCCTGATAGGGTGGTAGGTCTTATAGCGGGTGGTGATGCGGCTATAAGAAAAGCACAGGAATATGCCGAGGATGATGAGAACGCCGGTTGGCTGGAACTGCTGAAATATAATATAAATTCTTCCGATACAGTAGTAGGTATCGCTGCTTCAGGTACTACGCCTTATGTAGTAGGTACTTTAAGAAAGGTTCAGGCAGCTGGCATACTTACAGCCTGCATTACCTGTAATCCTATGGCACCTATCATTGAGGTTGCCAGCCATCCGTTAGTAGCCGTAGTGGGTCCGGAATTTATTACCGGCAGCACCCGCATGAAGGCCGGTACCGCCCAAAAGTTGATTCTTAATATGATTAGTACTACCGTAATGATTTCTTTAGGACACGTAAAAGGCAATAAAATGGTAGATATGCAGCTTACAAATGAAAAACTTATCATCCGCGGTACTCGTATGATCATAGATGCTACCGGATGGCCTGAGGAAAAGGCCAGAGAGACATTAATGGCTATGGGGAGCGTGCGGGCCGTATTGGATTCTATCTGATCCGGTGAAACTATTTTGCGGTTACCATTTGTCAAATAATTAATATTATGTTAAATAGAAATATGAAAACCAATGTCCGGTACCTTTTTATTTCCTCAAATTCACTGGCAGTCACTCCCCTACTTTAGCTAGGCTTTTGAATAGCGGTGCGACCCCGACGGGGTCGAATAATGTGGTCATATATTTATAAGCTATAAATATTTTACCCCTTCGGGGTATATTATTCCATCCATTCAAAAAGGGATTCATTTATTTGGCGATTTAATTAATCCCGAAGGGATTAAATATTTATAGAAAAATTTATTGAAATGCGGTGCGACCTCGACGGGGTCGAATGTATGTTTGTTTATGTTATTTGCTATAAACATAAGAACCCTTTGGGTTCTGGGCATCGAGCCATTTATAAAGGGATTCATTTTTTTGACGATTTAATTAATCTCGTAGGGATTAAATATTTATAGAATATTTTATTTAAATGTGATACGACCCCGTAGGGGTCGAATGTGTGCTGGTATATATTCTTGGCTATAACTATTTTACCCCTTCGGGGTTGCGTATTGGTATTTATTTTATTGACGAATTAATTAATCCCGTAGGGATTAAATATTTATAGAAAAAGGTTATTAAATGCAGTGCGACCCCATCATGGCCGAATGTGTGTTGGTATATATTCTTGGCTATAACTATTTTACCCCTTCGGGGTTTCATATTGGTATTCATTTTTTTGGCGATTTAATTAATCCCGTAGGGATGAAATATTTATAGAATATTTTATTTAAATGTGGTACGACCCCATCGGGGTCGAATGTATGTTGGTTTATGTTATTTGCTATAAACATAAGAACCCTTTGGGTTCTGGGCATCGAGCCATTTATAAAGGGATTCATTTTTTTGACGATTTAATTAATCCCGTAGGGATTAAATATTTATAGAATATTTTATTTAAATGTGGTACGACCCCGTAGGGGTCGAATGTGTGCTGGTATATATTCTTTGCTATAAATATACAACCCCTTCGGGGTATATTATTCCATCCATTCAAAAAGGGATTCATTTTTTTGACGATTTAATTAATCCCGAAGGGATTAAATATTTATAGAATATTTTATTGAAATGTGGTACGACCCCATCGGGGTCGCATAATGTGGTCATTTATTTATAGAAAAATTTATGGAAATGTGTACGACCCCATCGGGTTTGAAAATTATTCTCCATCATAATTCATCAATACCACTATTATTTTCTTTGTATTACGGATACAAAAATTTATTTCTCCTAAGTTTTGTTTAGGTGATTTACCAAATAACATGTTTAAGAATAATTTCCAAAAATCTAGTCTTGTACATTTACCTGCAAATGTAAGGTAGCTTTTAGAATAAAATTGTATCAGGAAATCTTATCATTTAACAATTCCGGACGCCGATTCCGCGTACGGGACATAGATTCTTCAAATCTCCATTCGGCTATTTTTGCCTCATGGCCCGACAATAATACGGGAGGTACTGGCCAATCGCCGTAGTTTTCTGGCCGGGTATATACCGGAGGTGCCAAAAGATTGTCTTGAAATGAATCTGTGAGTGCTGAGGTCTCATCATTAAGCACACCAGGGATGATACGGCCTATACAATCTGTTATAACCGCTGCAGCCAGCTCTCCGCCCGAGAGTACATAATTGCCTATAGAGACTTCCTTAGTTATAAGGTACTCCCTAACCCGTTCATCTACGCCCTTATAATGACCGCAAAGAATAATGAGGTTTTTCAGCAAGGAGAACCTATTTGCTAATTTTTGATCAAATATTTCTCCATCCGGACTGGTATAAATTATTTCATCATATTTACGCTGACTTTTTAGATGACTAATACAGCGGTCTATGGGCTCTATCATCATGACCATACCGGCACCTCCTCCAAAAGCATAATCATCTACTTGCTTATGACGAAATGGCGAGTATTCACGCAAATTATGCACAAATACCTCAATCAATCCTTTGTCCTGGGCGCGTTTTAATATACTGTGGCTAAAAGGACTTACTAGCAATTCTGGAACTACAGAGATAATGTCTATACGCATTGTTAGATTTTACAAATTAGGAGGCGGGGTTTTCGGCGAGAAAAACACTGAGGTAATTTTCAGGCAAATTAAAATTTATATACTTTCCCTTGCGATTTATTTCGTGAATGGTTTCATCCAGGAGTGGTATATAAATCTCCTCTCCTTCTACAATTACTACTGCCAAATCCTGAGCATCACTATACAAAATGTCTTCTATACGGCCTATCACTGCTCCATTTATCTGCGCCTGATAATTTAATAAAAAATTCAGGTATTCCTCATCTCTCAGTTCATTATTTTCTAATAATTGCGGATATCGTTCGGTATCCCCCATCACTTCACAATTTTCGTAACTACTGGCCATAGCTGCATCATCTATTTTTTCTAATTTTATTATACAGAGTCCATTTGGCAGCGGTTTTAGCATATTGAGATGAAAGGGAACCGGCACATTATTTATTATTAGGAAAATGAAGTCTATGCTGTCCATGTGGTCAAAAAAAAAAGCCTCAAAAGAGGCTTTCAGTTCTCCCTTGAGGCCATGAATTTTATGGGTATATCCGATGGGGATAAATCGTTCCATGAGGCTCTACCCTATTCTGTTGTTTCATCGGCTACAGGTAAGGAAATATCGGTCTCTGGAGCAGGTGTTTCATCTACAATATTTTGGGTCTCTAATGCAGCTTGTTTACTGGTCAGTTTATCCGTGCGATATTTTTTCTCCCATTCGTCTTGCTCAGCCTGGGCTTTTCTACGAGAAAGCTCTGTAGATTCCTTGTGCTTGTTTATAACTCTGTTCTTCTCTTCTAACCAAGAGGCTAATTTTTCATCGGCCTGTTCCTGAGTAAAAGCACCTTTATTAACTCCGCGATGAAGGTGCTTTCTATATAAAACACCTTTGTAAGAAAGGATGGCTTTTACAGTATTCGTGGGAAGTGCCCCTTTTTCTAACCAGCTAAATGCTTTGTCACCATCGAGTTCGATGGTAGCAGGAATACTGATAGGATCATAGGATCCTATTCGCTCAATGTACTTACCATCTCTCGGAGCTCTGCTATCTGCGGCTACGATGTGATAAAATGGTCGGCCTTTTCGGCCAAATCTTTGTAATCTTAATTTTACCGCCATGGGTAGGTTATGGGTTTTAATTATACCATTTCTGTCCGATTGATAAACAATCAACAGATTTCGGACGCAAAAATAGCTATATTTTCCTAACTATTTTCTATTTTATGATATTTTTTTTAATTATTTAAACCTTTGTTTTTATGCCTATTTCTAAACTTAATAATTTCAGTAATATTAGATAAACAGTTTATTAATAATAACTTATATAAATTTAATTCTAAATATTAGAAGTTACCTTTTGCTATTCATCCATAATAAAAGTGGAGTTTTTTAAATTTTTATTTTCATCGCCTTATTCAAAAGAAGAAATTCCGGATCTATAAGCCGGGTTCTGTAAAAAATCTTTTTAGGATCTCTGCCTGCCATTTTTCTGGGTTTGCAGTTGCCTGCAGACTCTAGCACCCTACCCTCCCGCAGCACTCCATCTCAGAAATACTCAGACCGGGAAAATCTGTTCTACTTAGAATCGGGTTTATTTGGACTTTCAGCAGCGGGGGTTTACCCCCGGATAATATTACTAGTATCCGGTGCCGGCTCTTACCCGGCATTTTCACCCTTACCTTGTTATAAAAGGCGGTTATTTTCTGTGGCACGATCCGTCTTTTCTAATTCGAAAAGCCCTCCCGTTAGGAGGCCGCCATCCCTTTGCTGCCCGGACTTTCCTCCGCAATTTGATTGCAGCGACAGACCAACCCGGAATTTCTCCGTAAATGTAATCAAATTTTTCTACCTTTGCACAAAATTAATATTTTCGATGAAGCATTTTCTTATCATTGTATTTTTGGTACTGTTATTTTGCAGTGCCTGTAATTCAAAAAAATCTGGTCATACGCCTAGCGAGGGGAGCACAGTGAATGCGGCTAATATGGCTCTCAAGGATGATAAGAACCACTTTGGCCAGGTGATAGACGCAGCCGGAGCTATTCCGCTGCCCGATCTGGCTGCCGCTATGGGGACTAATCGTGAGATGAAAACCAAAGTACGAGGAAATTGTACCGCAGTTTGTAAAGTAAAGGGCTGCTGGATGAGTTTGGATAACCCCGGTTCAGATCCGGTACGCGTAACCTTTAAAGACTATGCATTTTTTGTGCCTAAGGATATTGATGATAAACGAGAGGTGATTGTAGAAGGTTTCGCCAAGTATGATACTACGGATGTAGAAACCTTGCGACATTTTGCTGAAGATGAGGGAAAACCACAAGCCGAAATAGATAAAATCTCTGAGCCTAAAATAGAGTTAGTCATCATCGCCGATGGTGTTTTTATTCCTTAAAAATAAAGGGAATTATAAAAAGAAAATCACCTTGTGCCCGATGCCCTCTGCTGCTTTATTGAGGAAAGAACGCAATGTGGAAAAATAAATTATTTTTTTTGGAATATTATTCAATAGTCTTTTATCTTTGCGCTCCAATTTAGGTGGAAAGGCTGATCTCGTAGCTCAGTTGGTAGAGCATAACACTTTTAATGTTAGGGTCCTGGGTTCGAGCCCCAGCGGGGTCACCAAAAAAAGCCTGGCAAAATTGTCAGGCTTTTTTGTTTTTCCGAACGATCTCTCAATTTATGAAATCGCCCAACTCTCTTATAGAAAAGCTACCACCAGAGATAATGAAAGTGGTGCATACGGTTTCGCAGGCGGCACATCATCTGGGATATTCTACTTATATAGTTGGAGGCACCGTGAGAGACTTAATTCTAAACCGCCATACAGACGACATAGATTTTGTTTGTGTAGGCAAAGGAATAGAACTAGCCAAATGCACAGCAGCTTTGCTCCATCCACGACCTAAAGTAAGTTTCTTTAAAAATTATGGTACCGCCCATTTTAGATATGGTAACCAGGAATATGAATTTGTAGGAGCCAGACGTGAATCTTATGCCGAGCATTCTCGCAATCCCAGCGTGGAAGATGGAACGCTTTCAGATGATCAGTTTCGCAGGGATTTCACCATAAACGCTTTGGCTATTAGCCTGCAATTGGATGATTTTGGGGCGTTTATAGATCCCTTCAAAGGGTATGAAGATATCAAAAAAAAGACCATTCGCACACCCCTTAATCCGGTAAATACTTTTGCTGATGATCCTCTCCGTATGCTTAGAGCCATTCGCTTTGCCACCCAGCTGGCTTTTACTATTCATCCTACTACTTTTTCTGCGCTTCAGTCACAGAAAGACCGAATTAAAATCATTACTGCCGAAAGAATTTACACCGAACTAAATAAAATAATTCTCGCACCGCAGCCTTCTATAGGGTTTAAAATTCTCTTTGATACCGGATTATTGCAGATTATTTTTCCTGAATTAGCGGCGCTACAAAGTGTAAAAATTCAAAGCGGAATAGGGCATAAAGATAATTTTTACCATACACTTCAGGTGCTTGATAACCTAAGTAAAAACACTAACGATCTATGGATACGGTGGGCTGCCCTCCTTCACGATATTGCCAAGCCCGCTACCCAGCGCTTTGAAGGAAATGAATGGACATTTCACGGCCACGAAGTAGTGGGTGCACGAATGGTATCCCGTATCTTCAAACGGCTCAAACTCCCCATGAATGAAAATATGAAACAAGTAGAAAAGCTTGTTTTGTTGCATCTGCGCCCTATCTCTCTTACCAAAGAAAATATTAGCGATTCAGCAATAAGACGTCTTTTATACGACGCTGGTGAGGATTTTGAAGCCCTTATGCTACTGTGTGAGGCCGATATAACCTCTAAAAATAAGGACAAAGTAGCACGCTATCTGGCCAATTATGAAATAGTAAAAATGAAGTGTGCAGAACTAGAGGAAAAAGACCGCATCCGAAACTGGCAGCCACCTGTAGATGGAGAATTAATTATGCAAACCTTTCGTATAAAACCGTCTAAGGAAGTAGGTATGATTAAGAATGCAATTCGTGACGCTATTCTAGATGGAATTATTCCCAATGAAGTTGAGGCCGCTACTAATTTTATGATAAAGGAAGGACTTAGACTAGGACTAAGGCTTCCGTAATACATATCATGAAAGCAAGAAAAAATCTGATCATAATAGCCGGCCCTACGGGGGTGGGTAAAACTGCTTTGGCAGTAAGGCTGGCACAAGAATTTCATACGGAAATAATTTCGGCTGATTCCCGTCAGTTTTATCGCGAAATGAAGATAGGGGTAGCCCGCCCTTCCGACTATGAGCTCAGAGCCGTACCCCATCATTTTATCGGATCCCATTCTATCCTATATCCACTAAATGCCGGTGATTTTTCGATCGAAGCATTGGCAAAAACAAACCTCTTGTTTGAAGAAAATAATGTGGTGATCGTTTGCGGGGGGTCAGGCTTGTTTATTCAAGGCCTTGTTGAAGGATTTGATGATCTGCCTGGAGCCGATGATGAGTACCGCGCATTGCTGGCTACTATTTTGCAATCTCAAGGAATAGAGGGCCTACAAAAAATGGTGATGCAAAAAGATCCCGAATACTATGAATATGTAGATATACAAAATCCTCGCCGATTGATGCGCGCTCTGGAGGTAATAAACAGCAGCGGTCGAAAATATAGCGAACTGAGAAGTAAAAAAATGATCGAACCACCATTCAATGTTTTATGGATAGGACTCCGCCTTTCCCGTTCTGAACTCATTGATAGAATCAATTGGCGAACGGATAGAATGATGGAGATTGGACTTCTAAAGGAAGTAGAATCACTTTATGAATTTAAAAAGTTAGATCCTTTAAAAACAGTGGGTTATACTGAATTATTTAATTATTTAGATGAAATTATTTCGCTTCCGGAAGCCATAGATCAAATGAAGATTCACACCCGCCAATATGCAAAGCGACAAATGACCTGGTTTAGCAGGAAAAATCTACTGTGGTATCATCCAGAAAATATAGAAGCGGTACGACAATATATTTATAGTTTAATCCATCTTTGATGCAGAGACTTTTATTGTCCTATTCGCAGCTACCCACTAATACTCGAAGATTGATCTTGGGAGAATTTTTTCTAAATATTCTCAATGGTAGTTTTTTTATGATTTTAAATATCCATCTGGCAAACCAGGGATTCAGTGATCCGGATATCGCAGGCTTTACTGCCTGGCAATACTTCAGTGTACTTATCGCAGGGATTCCATTTGGGCTACATATACGCCGCAGGTCTATACAACCTATTTTGCGTGGTGTGGCTCTCGCCTACCCTCTTTTTGCTGGCCTGCTTATCGCCTTTGCAAATCCGGTGTATCATCTTCTGCTGCCTGTATTTTTTGTCGGGATGGGACTTTCTATAAGTTTTTTGCGTATGATGGCCATACCCTATATCTTACGCACTACCGATGTAAAATTTCACACCCACGCCATAGCACTCAATGAAATTAGTTCCAGTGGTGGTACACTTGCGGCCGGCATAATGATTTCACTCATTGACTTTATTTTTCCGGCAGATGATAGCTCCATTATGGCTATGTTAGCTTTTGTGGTTTTAGCCTTGCTTTCTTTTATTGTTTTTAGTTTCATTGAAAAGGACAAGAGCCATTTGACCTCTAACGAAGAAAATCCTACCTCCTCAATAAACTGGGGTAAATTGGGCTTTGCCCTGCTTCCTACGCTCTTTATAGCAGTTGGGGCGGGTCTCACCATTCCTTTTCTAAATTTATTTTTTCATCACGTTTTCGGATTAGGACATTTGGCTTTTTCCCGTATAAGCGCCGTATCCAGCTTGCTTGTAGTAATAGCCAGCATAAGCGTACCTTATTGGAAGGAAAGAATGGGTTTTGAAGTCGCATCAATATCTCATCTTGTGGCCATTTTAGCACTTATCGGCTTAGCTTGTTCTGAATTATTATTGCCATCTGCCATGGCGCTTTCTCTGGCAATATTTTTTTTCATCATAAGGCAGCCCTTTATGGTAATGGCTGGTCCCCTAACCACTCAAGTGGCTATGTATTATGTGGGCAAAAATAATCAGGAAATGATGAGTGCCTTACATTCGCTTATCTGGTCCGGTTCATGGTTTTTCAGCTCCGTTTTGTTTAAAGAAATGAGAAATAGGGGGATGCCTTTTTATTCTATTATGTTCGTCACAGTAGGACTTTATCTCGCTGGCACCTCACTTTTTGCTCTACTTATTCGGAGATATAAATACCGTGAACAGGCAAATTTTAATACGGAGTAATGAAAACAATAGGCTTATTATCAGACACGCATAGTTTTCTTACACCGGCTATAAGCACTCATTTTTCTGATTGTGATGAAATATGGCACGCCGGTGATATAGGGAATACGGAAACAGCGGATCTACTGGAAAAAATAAAACCACTTAGAGCAGTGTATGGAAACATTGATAGTATCGAAATCCGGCGTAGGTATCCGCTAAATCAAGTATTTGAATGCGAAGGTGTAAAGGTAATAATCACCCACATAGCCGGTTATCCGGGTAAGTACAGTGCCCGCGCTCTCCAATTGATCGCTACACATATCCCAAAGCTTTTTATCTGTGGCCATTCTCATATAATCAAAGTTATCTATGATAAAAAGCTGGATCATTTGCATATAAATCCGGGGGCTGCCGGAAGGGAGGGGTTTCATAAAATATGTACCTTTGTCAAATTCATCATAGATGACCATCATATAAGAGATCTTAGGATCATAGAACAAAACCGATAATTTATGCATCTCAAATTAGAAAAATTGCTAGCTGAGGCTACACTTGATTTTATACAAAATCGCTTTGCTATGAACCCGGATAGCAATAGCATCATATTTAGTGAGACTAATAAAGAATACGAGGGCGACCTTACCTTAGTCCTTTTTCCACAGATAAAGATATTGCGCAAAAGCCACTCAGAATGTGGCGAACTCATTGGTAATTATTTACAATCTAGGTTTGATATCATAGGCCACTATACCGTAGTGCAGGGATATCTAAATTTGAGTTTTTCCCAGCAATATTGGCTTTCAGAATTGCAAGATGGCATGGCAAAAAATGGAAAATTTATTTCCGCCGTAGATAAACCAAAGAAAATAGTGTTGGAATACTGTGGACCTAATACAAATAAACCTTTGCATCTGGGCCATCTGCGCAATATGGTGATAGGGCACAGTGTGGCTGCCATACTCAATGCTGTAGGACATGAAGTACATAAAGTAAATATCTATAATGATCGCGGAATTGCAATATGTAAATCTATGCAGGCTTGGCTCCTTAGCGGCGATGGTGAGACACCCCATTCTTCCGGATTAAAAGGAGACCACCTCGCCGGTAAGTATTACGTGGAATATGACCGCCTATTGAAGAACGAAATAGAACAGTATGAGCGTATAGCCTTAAAGGGATTAAAAGATGAAATGGCTTCTTTTTCCCAGCAGGAGCAGGATATTATCTTATCGAAAGCTGCAGCATTAAATGAAACTTGGAATGTAATAAGCAAAGAATCGGCACAGACTTTACAGCATTTTATGGAAGAAAACAAAATACCAGCTGTAGACACTGATATAAGTAATCGTTCCATTCCGGATGAATACATCCGCCTCCTAGTAGCGACAGCAACGGCCTTTAATGAAGAAGCATCTGCCGGCGGTGAGACATTATTTATAAATCAACTTTCCACTTTAAAAGAGGGTCTTGTAGAACTGCAGGAAATTTTAAAAAAATCCGTACCCCTTGCGCAGAAGACCAGAGAAATGCTTCTCAAATGGGAAGCAGGCGATCCGGAAGTAAGAGCACTTTGGAATAAAATGAATAGCTGGGTATATGATGGATTCCAAATTACTTTTGATAGGCTGGGCGTAAATTTTGAAAGGCATTATAAAGAGTCCGAATACTATGAAAAGGGCAAAGATCTCGTAATGCAGGGTTTAGAAGAAGGAAAATTTTTTCGCAATGCAGATGGTTCTATAGGTGCTAATCTAACACCATTTGGATTAGATGAAAAAATTCTTATTAGAAAAGATGGTACATCTATCTATCTCACCCAGGATCTGGGCATCGCCGAAGCAAGGTTTGACCATTTTAAAATGGACCAAAGCATCTATGTAGTGGCCGATGAACAAATCTACCATTTTAAAGCATTAAAACATTGTTTGGAAATATTAGAAAAACCTTATGCACAGGGAATTTATCATCTGGCTTATGGGATGGTAGAATTACCCACCGGACGTATGAAATCCAGACAAGGCACCACTGTGGATGCCGATGACCTGATGGATGAAATGGTAGAAAAGGCCCGTGAAGAAGGCAGAGAATCCGGGAAAATAGCGGAGATAAATGAAGAAGAAAAAAGTAAACTCTATGAACTCCTGGGTATAAGTGCCATAAAATTTTTCCTTCTTCGTATAAACCCAAAAAAACGGATGATTTTTGATCCTAAAGAATCTATAGATATGTTGGGTTATACCGCAGCTTTTATTCAATATACCTATGCGCGCATTCGTTCTATTCTGCGAAAATACCAGGGCCAAATTTCTCCTAAAATAGCCTATACCTTACTAAATGAATTTGAAAAAGACCTTGTAAAACTACTGGCAAAATATGAATATGTGATACATCATTCTGCTGCAGAGATGGATCCCTCAATCATAGCCTCCTACCTACACACTACAGCCAAATCCTTTAATCGCTTCTATGCAGAATGTTCTATTCTGGGCAATGCAGAAGAGGCTACGAATCTATTCAGGGTGCAGTTATGCGCTCATACGGCTGAGATTATATATCACGGATTATCGCTACTAGGAATAAAGGCCCCGGACAGGATGTAGTAAGGACAGCTTTATAGAGAGATATCTTCTTATGTCCCTTCATTTATTTATATATACCTAGGGCATTCAATACAAAAGTCCAGATATCTGTATTCTCATTGATAGACTGCTGGGTAGTCTTTCCACTGCCATGCCCGGTGGTGGTATCTATGCGTATGAGTACCGGATTTATTCCTCGCTGTGCAGCTTGTAATGCAGCAGTAAATTTATAGGAATGAGCTGGTACTACTCGGTCATCGCGGTCGGCGGTGGTGACGAGGGTTGCCGGATATTTTGTATTCTTCTGTATATTATGTAGGGGGGAATAACGATAAAGATTATTAAAGTCATCCGGATTATCGCTGCGTCCATATTCATCTGCCCAAGCCCATCCCACTGTAAATTTGTGATACCTAAGCATATCCATCACTCCTACTGCCGGCAATGCCACTTTAAATAGTTCCGGTCTTTGCGTCATTACTGCTCCTATAAGCAAACCACCATTAGATCTTCCACTGATGGCCAGTTTTTCGGGACTAGTGTATTTCTCTTCTATAAGGTACTCTGCGGCCGCTATAAAATCATCAAATACGTTTTGTTTATTGGCTCTCTTCCCGCCTTCGTGCCATTTTTCGCCATACTCTCCCCCACCCCGCAAATTTGCTACCGCATAGATTCCTCCTGCTTCTAGAAAGGGTAATTTGGTTAGGTCAAATTCCGGTTTTTTTGAAATATTGAACCCGCCATAACCGCTTAGTAACAATGGATTTTTCCCATCATATTCTATCCCCTTTTTTGAAGTTATAAACATAGGTATTTTAGTACTATCTTTGCTCGTGTAATATATTTGTTTCGTTTCTAGGCTGTCTGTTTGTATGGCTAATGCAGGTGCCCATATTAATACAGATTTTCTTTGGTCTAGATTATATTTGTATATCTTTCCTGGGGTGGTATAATTACTGAAGCTATAGTAGATATCGTTATTGCCTGGCTCGGCAAAAATATTTTCTGCCATTCCATACCCGGGTAATATTATTTCATCAAATAGTTTTCCGTCTGTTTCATAGAGCTTGAGCCGGTCACATACATCAGAGATATATCGGATCAGTATTTTCTCGCCTGCTATCCATACTTGGTCGAGTACATCAGTAGATTCGGGTATTACAGATAACCAGTTTTTCTTTTCGGGTTCTTCGGCATTTACTTTTAAGAGTTGGTAGTTCGGTGCATTCTGGTTTGTATGTATATACAATGTAGCTCCTATGTTTCCTACTATCGAAACACTGGCATCGTAATCCTTATCCACCGATAAAAATTTTGATTCCATATCAGTCGTTTTTTTTACATATAGAGCATTGTGATTAATATCTTTGTTTATAGATATCATCAAGTACTGTTCATCCTCACTCACGTAGGCATAAGGGCTGGCATCTTCATCATCATCTGCAGAATATATAAGCTTATCCTCATTCTGTTCTGTACCTAGCTTGTGATAATAGCATTTAAGTCCTTTGTTTATATGGCTATATTTATTGGCTTCATGTATAGTATCATATCTGGAATAGAAAATGCCATCTTTATACCAACTCAGGCCGGAAAATTTTATGTGGGTGAGTTTGTCCTTTAGCAAATGTCTTTTTTCTGCATCCATAAAATAGATTTGTTTCCAATCCGATCCTCCTTCCGATGTGCTATAACATAGATATTTTCCATCTTTAGAAATCTCATATCCTCTTATAGAGGTGGTACCGTCTTTTGAAAAAGTATTCGGATTCAGAATGGTATCTATTCTACCCTCCTTAGTTTTACGCAAGAGGATGCTTTGGGGTAGCAGACCTGGATTATAGTAATAATATTCATCTACATTATTATATTTAGGGACACTTCTCTTTTCAAAATTGTAAAGTGCAGTAAATTTCTCTTTTAGGATTTCTCTTCCGGGCAGTAGCGAAAGATATTTTTCTGTGAGCAGGTTTTGGTTTTGTATCCACTCTCGTGTTTCGGCCGTGCTTTCATCTTCCAGCCAGCGGTAGGGATCTTTTACAGGGGTAGAAAAATAGAGATCAATGCTATCTACTTTTTTACTTTCGGGATACAAAAAAATAAATTTTTTGTCAAATAAATAGGCACCTTTTTCAGCACCCCAAACCTACTGTCCTTCTAAGTCCCATCCTTGGTCCCAGCTTTCTAATTTATCTTCATACACTGTAACTCGCGAGGTAGCATAGCTTGCACCCTTGAGGTTATTCAAGCAATCATTGGAACGAGTACCCCCTTCAAATCTATTTTTTACCCATTTTAATACTACCCGGCAGCCTTCTCTCTCTATTAGCAAATCCTGACTAAGGCCGGAAAAGAAAGCCGGATTTGTCCATTGATACACAAATTTTTCCGGTGTGGGTAGTTCATATACCCGGCTTTCATAATCACCTCCACCTAATGGACTTAGGCGATAAATACGCTGCCTGTAGGGTTTGTTTCGCATACCAGCCATAGACTGCTCTACATATAACCAATAGGCATCTGTACGCTCCGGCCAAATCCTCACCATTTCTAAATAGATGGGTAAATAGGCAGCATCAGTAGAACTCTGAAAATATGAGTTAAAACTACCGGTCATGTATTCGCAAAACTGCTTAAAATAGGGATCATTTTCGCTCCATAAGCTCAACTGAGCTAGTAATCCTGCGCTGTGACAAATAAATAAGATGGGAAGAAGTGATTTCATTTTTATATAAAAATGCAATGATAAGGCATTTACAAATTCAGAATCATCTATTCTATTTATATACTTGTATCTTTGCCTCCTCAAAAGCAGTTTTGTGATTATAGCTATCATCCGAGAAGGTAAAATGCCCCGTGATACCCGATCTCCCTTAACACCAGACCATTGTAAAAAACTTTTAGCCAACTATAAGGAACTTCAGATATTTGTTCAGAAATCCCCGCATCGTTGTTTTAGTGATGAAGAATATAGACTTGCCGGATGTACGGTCTTAGAGGATTTAAGTAAAGCAGATGTTTTATTAGGTGTAAAGGAAGTACCTATCCCAGAATTGATTCCGGATAAAACCTATTTCTTTTTTTCGCATACTATAAAGAAACAAGCCCATAATCGGGAATTACTTAAGGCCATCATAGCCAAAAGAATTAGGATGGTGGACTACGAATGTTTAGTGGGTGAAGATGGGCGCAGGCTTATCGGTTTTGGCTATTTTGCAGGTATAGTAGGCGCATATAATGCCTTGCAGACCTATGGCATAAAATCCGGAAGCTTTGTATTGGCACCAGCTACTACTTTTTTAAATTTAGCCGAAATTCTTAAAAAATATGCCGGATTAGAGATGCCGATCTTTAAAACCGTCCTCACCGGTGGTGGAAAGGTGGCTAGGGGTGCTGCAGAGGTATTGAAAGCTATGGGTATCCGAGAGGTCTCGAAAGAAGAGTTTATTTCTAAGGAATTTGAGAAAGCTGTTTTTGTAAAGCTGGAAAATGAGGAACTTTATGTACGTAGAGATGGGAAACCCTATGTTCGTGAAGATTTTTTTACACATCCTTCCGAATATACTTGCCCCTTTGCGCCCCTCTTTCAAAACGCCGATTTAATGATAAATGGGGTGTATTGGGCTCCCGGTAACCCGGTTTTCTTTACCCTTGAACAATTGAAAACTCCCGGTTTTAGAATAAAAGTAATAGCAGATATTACTTGTGATATAGCTCCGGCGGCTTCCCTACCCACTACGCTTAGAGCTACCAAAATAGGAGATGCGATTTTTGGATTTGATCCGCTTACGGGTACTGAGACCGCTCCTTTTACCCCCGGGTGCATAGACGTAATGTCCATAGATAATTTACCTAACGAGCTTCCCAGAGATGCTTCCGGTGAGTTTGGACGTGTGCTGAGCGAAATAATTTTTCCGGAATTATTGAAGCCGGAAAGTGAGGTGATTAGTAAGGCTACAATTTGTAAAGATGGTTTATTAACCCCTAAGTTTAGTTATTTAGCTAATTATGTGGATAACTTTTTATCTATTTAAATAAAAGTTAAAAATTCTATCTATTTTTGTAGGTATTTTATCAAATTTTATAAACCCTATCCAATGAAAAAAATAGGAATGATTCTGATGGCTTCTGCCATTTTTGCTTTTGTTTCTTGTACTGAATCAAAAGAAGCTACTGATAAGGCAGCCACTACAACTCAGGATGCTGCTTCAAAGGCTGCTACTGCTACTCAAAACGCTGCTGATGCTGCTGCTGCCACGGCTACAGATGCTGCCGCTACTGCTACCCAAGGTGCTGCCAATGCCGCTCAAGGTGCCGCAAATGCCGCTCAAGGTGCTGCTGACGCTGCACAAAAGGCTGCTGATGCCGCTAAAGAAGCTGCTAAAGGCCACGAAGGCCACAAACATTAGTGCTTTGAATGTAAAAGCTGCCTATATGGCAGCTTTTTTTTTACAAATAATATGTATTTACGGGGTGTGGAGTGATAAAATATTTTTATATTTTTCGCCCAGGGTAGGATTCTAATCCTTTGGCCAATATCTGTACCGAGGCTTTTAGGTCTTGGGTATTGAGCACATAGGCCAGTCTCACCTCATTTTTCCCTTTGCTGCTGCTGGCATAAAATCCCGTTCCTGGAGCCATCATTACCGTGGCACCATCATAGCTAAAAGATTCCAGCATCCATTGACAGAATCGGTCGGCATCATCTATAGGAAGGCGACACATTACATAGAAAGCCCCCCCCGGACTCGGGCTATAGACCCCAGAAATTTTGTTTAACTCGGATACCAGTGTATTGCGCCGATCCAGATAATCTGCTTTTACTTCTTCAAAGTAACTGGCTGGGGTATCTAGAGCAGCCTCCGCCATTATTTCACCGTATGTAGGAGGACTAAGTCTGGCTTGGGCAAATTTCAGGGCTGTCTGTAGCAATTCCTGATTTCGTGTAACGAAAGCACCCAGTCTCGCACCACAGGCCGAGTAACGCTTAGAAATAGAGTCTATTACAATGGCATTAGCCTCTAGCCCCGGAAGACTGAGAATACTGGTATGCGTTTTGCCTTCATAGACAAATTCACGATAGACCTCATCGGCAAATAAGAACAAATCGTGTTTTATGACTAAGGTACTCAAAACTTCCAATTCCTCGCGAGAATATAAATAACCGGTAGGGTTATTGGGATTGCAGATAAGGATAGCCTTTGTACGGGGTGATATTTTTTTTTCAAATTCCGAGATAGGAGGTAGTGCAAAACCATTATCTATGCTGGTGAGGATAGGCACTATTTTTATATTTCCGGCAGTGGTAAATCCATTATAATTAGCATAGAAAGGCTCTGGGATGATAATTTCATCGTCTGGATCCAGGCAGGAAAATAATCCAAACATCAAAGCCTCTGATCCGCCAGTAGTAACTAAAATATCCTTGTCACTCACTTCTACCCCTACAGAATGATAATAGCCGGTCAGTTTTTTTCTGTACTTTTCAGAACCCTCTGAATGAAGATAAGCAATGACCTTTTGATCGAATTTTTTTACTGCTTCTAAGGCTATTTCTGGCGTGCGGATATCTGGCTGACCTATATTGAGGTGATAAATTCGGATTCCGGACTTCTTTGCCCGATCAGCGTAGGGAACTAGTTTTCGTATGGGAGAGGAGGGCATAGCTGTCCCTTTGGATGATATTTTTGGCATAAGTGTGTAAAAATACAAACTCCCCTGCAAGTAATCTTGCAAAGGAGTAAAAATAAAATTCGAAATAATTATTGCTAGGTTATTATTATAACCTGCTAATGATTTTCTATAATTGTAGGAACCTCAGTTGGTACAGTCACAGGCGCTGGTGTCGGGATCACGTTTCCTTTAATAAAAATGCGCTTAGTAGGGGTTACGGCATTAGAGGTAATAGTAATGGCTTTATTAAAATTACCGGGTCTGCCTTTCGTATTATAGGATACTTTTATCTTTCCTTCGGCATTTGGTTCTATGGGTGTCTGCGGCCATTCGGGCGTAGTACATCCACAAGAAGCCTTCGCTCCTTCTATAATTAGTGGCGTTACTCCCACATTTGTAAAGCTAAACTCGTAGGTTACCGATCCATCTTCCGGTATTTCACCAAAATCGTGGGTTTCTTCGTTAAATTTAAAGATGGGATCTGTAGTCTCTATAACCTGACCTTCTTCATTGATGTGAAAAGAGGATTTTCCGGTTTTCTGCGCTACTACTGATAGACCACAAAACAAAATTAATAAGGACAAAAGATAGAAATATTTCATAAGGTTGTTATATAATTTCAAAAGCAAAGCTACAACAAAATAAAGGAATCATTGCATTCCTCATCAGCGCACTTTGGACGTTTGTAAAGCAGGAAGGTTAAATACTGCTGTGAAATATTTTTTCTATTTTTGTATTTTTATTCTCCCCAAAAAACAAGTGACCAAAGATAAGGCCAAAGATTCTTTTCTATCTCAGGTATTTCAGGTTAGCCGGCAGGAGGCCATGATAGACTATGAGATGGCCATATTGAGCCGGCAGATGAGTATTATCGGCAGGAAGGAAGTACTGAGCGGAAAGGCAAAATTTGGTATCCTGGGTGATGGAAAAGAGATCCCGCAGCTAGCACTGGCCAAGGTAGTAGAAATGGGTGATTTTCGCTCGGGTTATTATAGGGACCAAACCCTAATGATGGCACTAGGACTTTTAAGTCCTGAGCAATTCTTTGCCCAGTTATATGCACATCCCGATATTCATTTTGATCCACACTCTGCTGGCAGGCAGATGAATGCCCACTTTTCTACCCATTCTATAGATGAAAATGGAAAATGGTTAAATCTCACTCAACAAAAAAATAGTGCGGCAGATATTTCCTGCACTGCAGGGCAGATGCCCAGAGCGGTAGGTTTGGCATTGGCATCTCGCTTATACAGACACAATGAGGCCTTGTCACGTCATAGCCAAAACTATTCTACAAATGGTAAAGAAATTTGTTTTGTTACCATCGGAGATGCTTCTACTTCCGAAGGTCTTTTTTGGGAAGCTGTTAATGCCGCCGGGGTACAAAAAATTCCTATGGCCATCAATATTTGGGATGACGGTTATGGTATCAGTGTTCCACGAGAATTTCAAACTACAAAAGGCAGCATTTCAGAACTCATCAAAGGATTTGAAATAAACGAGTCCGGCAATGGTTACTTACTCGGCAAAGCCTTAGCCTGGGATTATGTGGGGCTCATTAAGATGTACCGCAGCATTGTACCCCTAATGAGGGAAACTCATAATCCCGCTATTTTTCACATAGAAGAAGTAACCCAGCCGCAGGGACACTCTACCTCTGGCTCTCATGAGCGATATAAGTCTAAGGAGAGGCTGCAATGGGAAAGGGATTTTGACTGCATCACTAAGATGAGAGAATGGATGATAGCCGAAAAAATAGCCTCAGACACCGAACTCACAGAGGTAGAGAATACAGCAATAAAGACGGCCCAGCAAGCCCGTAAATCTGCGTGGAAAAATTTTTCGGATTCTATCTATGCAGAAATTATTGATCTGCGCGCCATCTATCAAAATATTCTCGCCTCTGGCGGGGCCTGCAGCCCGGTAGAGCAGGCAATAAAAAATTTGGACGCACTCATAAACCCCACCCGCAGAGATATGATGGAAAACCTTCATCATACCTTGTTGCAGATAGAGACATCCCCGCAGGCCGAGACCTTGCTTCAGTTTTACACACATAGAAAAAAAGAGCATCAGCACCTATATTCCTCCCATCTTTATAGCGAATCTGTACATTCTGCACTTAGTGTGCCGGTGATAGACCCGCTCTATGAAATGGACGCGCCTCTATTAAATGGATATGAGATTATCAATCATTTTTTTGATAAAGCACTAGAACAGGATCCGCTCATTGTAGCTTTTGGAGAAGATGTAGGCCAGATAGGCGATGTAAATCAGGGTTTTGCCGGATTGCAAAAAAAATATGGCCCTCTGCGTGTATTCGATACGGGTATTCGCGAGGCCACTATTATGGGCCAGGGCATAGGATTAGCTATGCGTGGTTTTAGGCCTATAGCAGAAATCCAGTATCTAGATTATCTGCTGTATGGATTGCAAACCCTTTCCGATGACTTGGCCACCCTACACTATCGCAGTGCAGGCCGCCAGAAAGCACCACTTATCGTGCGTACGCGAGGACACAGACTAGAAGGTATATGGCATACCGGCAGCCCTATGGGTATGCTTCTTCACGCGCTTAGAGGCATCTATATTTTAGTCCCCCGAAATATGACACAGGCGGCAGGATTTTATTGCACCATGTTGCAATCAGATGATCCGGCTATCATCATAGAATGTCTAAATGGATATCGTCTTAAAGAAAAATTGCCGTCTAATCTGGGACAGTTTACCATCCCACTGGGTGTACCGGAGATATTGAAAGAAGGAAAGGATATTACTTTGGTAACCTATGGAGCTTGTGTGCGCATTGCAGCGGAGGCGGTAGAAAAATTAGGCTTTCGCGGTATCTGTGTAGAGCTAATAGATGTACAGACTCTATTGCCATTCGATATTTACCACATATTGGTAAAATCGCTTCAAAAAACTTCCCGTATCTTGTTTTTAGATGAGGATGTTCCAGGGGGAGCTACAGCATTCATGATGCAGGAAGTACTTGAGGTGCAAAAGGGATACCAATATCTAGATACTGCTCCTCGTACACTTACAGCTCGTGCTCATAGAGGTGCCTATGGTTCTGATGGAGATTATTATTGTAAGCCGCAGTGCGAAGACGTCATAGATGCAGTAATAGAAATGATGAAAGAATAAATTCTTAATTATTAGCCTTCCCCATTTGAAGTATTGACTTCGCTGGGATAACTTATGCGAGTGTGAAATTTGCTACTGAGCAGTTTTTTAAAAGTGACCTTTGCCCGCTGTAAGTCTTTGAAGGTAAGGTCGCTGCGGTCAAACTGATTTTGTCTTATCTTGCTATCTATCACTTCATCTACTAATCGGTTTATCTCTTTTTCCTCAGGGTTTTGAAGGCTATGGGAGGCGGCTTCTAAGCTGTCGGCCATCATTAATAAGGCTGTTTCTCTAGAAAAGGGAAGAGGACCGGGATAGGTAAAATATCGGAGGTCTATTTTTTCACCCGGATTTCTTTCTTCTTCTTTCATAAGAAAAATTTTTAGAATAGTAGTACCGTGGTGTGTGCGTATAAAGTCTATAACCGTACCGGGTATTTTATGTGTCTTAGCCAGTTCTATACCTTTAGTGATATGTGATATAATAAGGGCTGCACTCTCTCTGGGGCTTATGCCATCGTGAGGATTTACTTCTCCCTTTTGATTTTCTGTAAACCAGCCAGGATTTTCTATTTTTCCTATGTCGTGATAGAGTGCTCCTACCTTTACCAGCAAGGCATTGGCACCTATTTCATCCGCTACAGATTCGGCTAGGCTGGCTACTTGCAGCGAATGCCAAAATGTGCCTGGTGCCTTCCGGGCCAGATCTTTAAGTAGGGGCTTATTTAAGTCACTTATTTCTATGAGCGAAAGGTTAGAAATAAAACCAAAAGATCGCTCCATTAAGGGTATAAGCGGATAGGCAAGTAGGGTAAAAAAAGTGCTAAAAAGAAGCGCAAACCCCAGGTTCCATTTTAACCCACTCAGGCTTCCAGATTCCATAAAAGTAAAACTCATCCAGCAGATAAGATAGACAATGAAAATGAAAGATGAACTTATAAAAAACTGTTTGCCATAATAGGTTTTGTGGCCTACTACCACACTTATAAGTCCGGCCAGAAACTGCATAATGATAAAATCATATTCTAAGGGTAAAAACAGGCTTATAAGCAGCAAGGATGTGGTATAAGTCATCCAGGCTACTCTTATGCCAAAAAAGTTATAAACCAATATGATCTGCAGGCAAAAAGGAATGGCATATAATAAATATGCCTTGTCATATCCAGCCATGATCTTTGCCATCATTACCAAGCTGAGAATGCTGAGAATAACAAAACCGAATTTTCTATTGCTCTGCACTATTTCCTGCTGATAGGACCTCAGGAAAAGATAGAATAGAATAAAAATGAGGGTATTTATCATCAGATATCCCAGATTGCTCAGCCATCTCTGATGCCCTGGCTTTTGATTGTTTTCATAGGCCATCTTCATAGAGTGAAGCACCTTATATTTATCTTCAGTAATAAGAGAGTTCTGCTGTATGATGAGTTCGCCTTCCTGCACCACTCCTTTATTTGGCAAGATATTATTCAGTGCATCTTGTAATAACTTTTCACTAGTATTTTTATTATAGGTGATAGTAGGTTTTATTCCGGACTGAAGTGCATAGAGTAAGATATCTTTATCTAAGGCAGGATAGTTATCTGCCTCATAGAGAAGCATTTTTAGGGCATCTCTCACCGAATAAAATTCGCTGAATTTATGTAGTCTTGCTTCGTTTTTATGCAATAGATAGAAATTCTCCGGGAATGCACTACCCCATTCATTTTCTTCTATTTGTACAATGCCTTTCGAATAAAGATGGCTCAAAATAGTACTGCCCGCTTCAATATATTTTTTTTCTGTGGAGGGGGATTTGCTTTGTGCGTAGCGGTTCGTAGCGTGAATCTCTGAAATTTTAGCAATATATTCCCTTAAGGCCAGCTCCTTTGCCATTTCGTCTAAGTTATAATAGGGGATAAAATTCGACTGTACATCTAGTCGCTGTGCTTCGATTTCGCCGCTGCTTTTCTGTATAGGAAAAGAAAAAGGGGCGTAAAGGGTTTCGTATCGCCAGAGTTTACCTTCATCAAATTCAAATTGGAATTTCCTATCCCCAAATAAAAAACTCACGATAAGTATGGAAAACAAAATCAGCAGATTGCGCGATGTGATCTGGTGCTGATGGGCTAAATAAGATAGTATCTTGCTCAGAACTACAATTTTAAGCCAAAAATAGCGTTCTTTCATTTAATTTTGTAGCAAGATTTTTGGTAAGCTCTTTACCGTCCTTAAACCTTTCAAAATACCTCTGGTCGTTTATGTTAAATTTTATAGAATGTATAGATTTATGTTTTTGTTTTTTTTAATTGCTTCTTTGGAAATGACTGCTCAAACTCCAATAGTGGTGAATGACACACCTGCTCTATATGAACAATCTGTGCCGGCCTATATGGCCGCCTGGGAAGATAGTCTTATAAGTTCTCTTTCTACAATAAATAATGAACTAAATGGAGCAGCGCGCAAGGAATTAGCTAAAAAATTTGTCCCCATTCTAGTAAAAGCCCTAAAGACCTCGAAGTCTTTTGACTATCGTTTTTCTAAAATAGATAACATATCTATCCTCTATCCTGCAGATAGCAGTTTTAGGATATTTACCTGGGTGATACCTACCCAGGATAAAAAAAGCAATGACAGCTACGGACTGCCCTCGGCGGATATAAATGAAAAAGCTTCCTACGATTATTATGGTGCTATACAGATGAGGGCAGATACCCTCCGCTTATTTCCCCTTATAGATCAAAGCAGCAGACAAATTTCCCCAGAAGATTCTATATTTACGAATAAGTCTTGGTATGGATGTGTTTATTATAAACTTATTACCAAACAAATAGAGGATCTTAATTTTTATACGCTATTGGGATGGAATGGTGCAGACGGACGAAGTACCAGAAAATTAGCCGATGTCTTATATTTTAGGGAAGGCAATCCCTATTTTGGTGCCCCCGTATTTGAAGTAAAAAGAGATGAATCTAAGAAAAAACAAATGCGATTCATTCACGAGTTTAAAGCCGATGCCGGCGTATCGCTAAACTATGACCCTAAGATAGATGCTATCGTATTTGATTATATTAAACCCCAAACGGAAGAAAGCAAGGGCACTTTTGGCACTTATATACCGGATGGTACTGTGGATGGTATGAAATATAAAGATGGTCTGTGGATGCTTATTCCCCTCATCTATGAATCGCTGGGAATGAAGAATACGGATCCGGCCCGCCAGAAACAGACGGGAAGAATTAATACTAGGCGTGTGCAGGAAAAACCTATGTACACACCTGCCAAAAAAAACAAAACCACCGATAAGAAGAAAAAGAAATAAGCTCATATAGCCCGTAGAAAACACGATCTTATTTTTCTTTCTATCTTTGGCCAGTAAAGGGCCATGACCACATACGATTACATTACAGTAGATATCATAGATCGGAAAGGAATAATAACATTAAACCGACCCGATAAAAGAAATGCTTTACACCCGGGGCTTATTAGCGAATTAATAGAAATACTCCGCTTATTTGTGGATGATGATAAGGTAAAAATAATTATCCTAAAGGCTAATGGTGAAGCTTTTTCTGCTGGAGCAGATTTGGGGTATCTGCAAAATCTACAACATTTTAGCTTTGATGATAATTTAGCTGACTCCGGTAATCTGGCCTCACTCTTTGAGCTTATCTATACGCATCCTAAAATAATTATAGCCCAGATAGAAGGGCACGCTTTAGCCGGTGGATGTGGCTTAGCTACTATCTGCGATTTTAGTTTCGCTATACCCGGTATTAAAATGGGTTATACAGAAGTGAAGATCGGTTTTATTCCCGCTATAGTAATGGTCTTTTTATTGCGCAAATTAAGTGGAAATATGGCTCGTGAGCTGCTGCTTAGTGGCCAGATCATTAGTTCAGAAGAGGCATTAGATATAGGTCTCATCCATGCTATCTATAGCCCGGATAGCATTTCTGAGAAAGTAAATCTGTATGCAGATACCCTATGCCGGGAAGTATCTTCGCAGGCTATGGCTACCACAAAAAAAATGCTCGCCAAAATTCCTGGTATGTCCTTAAAAGAAGGACTCAGTTATGCTGCTCTATGTAATGCGCAGGCCAGAGCCTCTGAAGATTGCAAAAAAGGCATAGCAGCTTTTTTACAAAAGGAAAAAATTAGCTGGTAATTCTAAATTATGATAATGATGCGGATTATCTGCCATTAGTTTGTTTACTTTGCAAGCTCAATGACGGGTATTATATCCTACTCCTAAAGCTAAAAAGATTTGTATGCGTAATGATTTATTATTAAGAGCTGCCCTCGGAGAGCCTACGGATCGTGTGCCTGTATGGATGATGCGACAAGCGGGCAGAGTGCTTCCCCAGTATCGAAAAATTAGAGCCGGTGTAAAAGATTTTAAAGAATTTTTAGCTCATCCTGAGCTCACGGCGGAGGCTACGCTTCAGCCGGTTTCTGAATGGGATGTAGATGCGGCCATTATTTTTTCAGATATTTTGGTTATACCGGAAGCTATGGGTTTTCCTTTCGAAATGGTAGAAAATACCGGGCCTATTTTTACAAAAAAAATTAATACAATAAATGATATAAAGGCACTAAACATTGTAAGCGATGAGACCTTTATCAATCCTACACTGGAAACCATAAGATTAGTAAAAAAAGAAATCACAGGACAGCTTCCTCTCATCGGATTTTGTGGTGCTCCCTGGACTATCTTTGCCTATATGCTGGAAGGGAAATCCGGAAAAGATTTCAGTAGGGCGAGGAGGTTTTTACTGGATGAACCTGAGGCCGCTCAGCTGCTTTTGGAGAAAATAACCCAAAGCAGTATCTATTATTTGAAGCAGCAAATAAAAAATGGCGCAGATATTATTCAGATATTTGATACCTGGGCGGGTATATTAGGATATAGTCTCTTTAAACAGTATTCCTTTCCCTATCTTCAGAAACTATTCTTAGCTATTGCCGAGATGGAAGTGCCTATCATCATTTTTTTGCGGGGCTGCCCTTATGGAATCCGCAGTTTAAGTCTTTTGCCCAAAGCAGTTATTGGGCTGGACTGGATGCAGATACCTGCTGAAGCTCGGGCACTGGCAGGACCCAATCTCACCCTGCAGGGAAATCTTGATCCCTCCTTACTCTATGCATCTGAAGAGCGCATAAGAAGCGAAACCTTGTCTATGTTAAAGGATTTCGGTAGCCTGCATACCATCGCTAATCTGGGTCACGGTCTTTATCCGGATATAGATAAAGAAAAGGCCCGCATCTTTGTAGATACGGTGAAATCATTCCGATTTTAAAAATAAAAATGCCTAAGAATTATGAAACCTATAAAACAGCCATAGCACAGCTCCCTCTTCCGCTAGCGGTGGCAGATTTAGATGTAATAGAGAAGAATGCCGATGAGTTAATGCAAAGAGCCGGGCAGCTTCCTATAAGAATAGCTACGAAATCGCTGCGATGCTTACCCATTATAAAGCACCTGCTTCAGTACAACAGGCGATTTAAGGGATTGATGTGCTATGCCGCAGAGGAAGCCGATTACCTTTGTGCTAATGGGCTGGATGATATACTTATCGCCTATCCTTTTTTCCAGTTATTTCGCTACGAAATGGTGGCAAGGCGATTAAGCGAAGGTAAAAAGATGACGGTGATGGCCGATCATATAGATCATTTTATACAGATGCAGCGAGTATCGGACTCTACGGGTATTGTCTTTTCTGTATGCTTGGATATAGATATGTCCACAGACTTTCCGGGATTGCATTTTGGGGTATATCGCTCACCCCTTAAATCGGCTATGGATGTGAACTATCTATTAGACCAAATAAGTGGAATGAGAGGTTTTACCATAGAAGGAATCATGGGTTATGATGCACAGATAGCCGGTATAGGCGACAAAATGGCCGGCAAATTTCTGCAAAACAGGTTTATATCCTGGCTCAAGGAGAGATCTAAGCTAGATTTGCATCGTCGCAAAGGTGAAGTGATAGATTTATTGCAAAGGCGAGGCATAAGCCTTGCACTGATCAATGCAGGTGGTACGGGCAGTTTAGAATTTGCTGCATCAGAAGGACTGCATACGGAAGTCACTGCTGGGTCTGGCTTTTATGCCCCAGGTCTCTTTGATCATTATGCCCATTTTAATCATAGCCCTGCAGTATTTTACGCATTAGAAATCGTACGCATCCCGGCACCGGGCATTCTTACCTGTGCGGGCGGTGGTTATATCGCCTCGGGATCTGTGGGCAAAGAAAAACTACCCTACCCTTTTCTCCCTGCAGAAATGAGCCTTACGTATAACGAGGGTGCCGGCGAAGTGCAAACCCCGGTTTTCTATAAAGGAAAATTATCCTTACAAATAGGGGATCCTCTTTTCTTCAGACATAGCAAGGCGGGAGAGGTATGCGAAAGATTTCAGCACCTCTATTTGATAAAAGGAAATAAAATAATAGAAAAAGCCCCAACCTACCGAGGTGATATGCAGTGTTTTTATTAGTATTACACTTACCTTACCCAATATTTATTATCAAATCCCCTTTTGCCCAGTTAATCTCCTATGAATGATATCCGAATTCTACTAGTAGAAGATGAAGAAAGTCTACTAGATGCCATAAAGCTCAATCTGGAGCTGGAGGGATACGAAGTAGTGGCTTGTAATAATGGCCCTAAAGCGATTAATTCTTTTCAGGAGCAGCGATTTAATTTAGTCATTTTAGATGTAATGCTGCCGGATATGGATGGATACCAGATATGCGAACAAATAAGATTGGAAAATTCGGATATTCCTATCCTCTTTCTCACAGCTAAAGACACCATACAGGACAAAGTAATAGGTCTTAGCAAGGGAGCTGATGACTACCTCACTAAACCTTTTCATCTGGAAGAATTACTATTGCGGATAAAGGTGCTTATACGTCATAGTCTTAAAGGAACCCACCAAGAAAGTGATCTAAACCGTTTTGAATTTGGAGGAAACAGTGTTAATTTCGAAACCTTTGAAGCACAGTGCGAGGCTGGTCATATTATCCTCACGAAAAAAGAAGTGAAACTACTAAAGCTGCTTATAGACCGCAATAACAAGGTTGTATCGAGGGAGGAAATCCTGCAAACGGTATGGGGGTATGATGTATTTCCCAGCACGCGTACCATTGATAATTTTATTTTGGCTTTTAGAAAATATTTCGAAAAAGACCCTCATCACCCCCAATATTTTCATTCTATACGTGGGGTGGGATATAAATTTACCTATTAGCTTTATCGAAGCAAATAAGAATGTTTTCTAGTACTTAGCTTTCAGAATTACAGATAGTTTACTACCTTTGTCTAAAACAAAATTAGGAGACATATTTAATTTCTATATGCAAATAAAAACCGGCGTTCTACTCATAAATTTAGGTACTCCAGATAATCCTTATAAGCCTGCAGTGCGCCGCTATTTAAATGAATTTCTCACTGATGGAAGGGTGATAGATTATCCATGGCTTTCCAGGCAGCTTCTAGTAAGAGGTATCATTATTCCATTAAGAGTAGCCAATAGTTCTAAAGCTTATCAAGAAATTTGGGATAGAGAAAGGGGTTCGCCCCTGCTCAGGCATACTACTGAGCTAGCCGAAGCAGTGCAGTCATTGCTAGATAAAGAAGAAACGCCGGAGCAAAAGTATATTATAGAAATGGCTATGCGGTATCAGCGTCCTTCTATAATAAAAGCCCTAGAAAATCTAAAGGAGCAGCATCTGCACGAAATCATCGTATTTCCATTATTTCAGCAATACGCCTCTGCTAGCACGGGATCTGTGCAGGAAAAAGTGATGAGCATCGTATCTAAATGGCTCTATATACCGGATATGCGCTTTATAGGATCATATCATAATCGCTCGGAGATGATAAAAGTATTTGCCCATCATGCCAGAAAGTATGATGTAAAAAGCTATGATCATTTTATCTTTAGTTTTCACGGTCTTCCACAGCGGCAGCTGAAAAATAGTGGCCACGCCGGATACTGTCTCTCTAAACCCGGCTGTTGTGAGATTTATAGCGAGGCAAATCATTCTTGCTACGCCGCACAGTGCTATGATACTGCCCGGCTTATAGCGAAGGAGCTTGACCTAGCTCGTAATAAATACACTATTACCTTTCAATCCAGATTGGGAAAAGAACCTTGGGCCGAGCCCTATACTTTCGAAACACTTAAACAATATGCGCAACATGGGATGAAAAAGATATTGGCCTTTTGTCCTGCCTTTACTGCCGATTGTCTGGAGACGATTTATGAAATGGCAGTAGAAAACAATGAAATTTTTAAAGATGCCGGTGGCGATCAATTAGATTTAGTAGAAAGTCTAAATAGCGATCCCGCCTGGGCTGCCTGTATAAAAGAAATGATTATAGAAAATAAACGAAATTAGACGACTGATACGGCTATTATTTTACGAGAGCATTCTACCATACTCCGTCCCATTCAAATGAAATAGGCCTACCTAACTAACTAATTATGAATTTGAATGATTTAGATGCCCCTATTTAGAGAATTTAGAAGCGGCTTTACAAAATAATCGTATAGTTGCAAAATGGCTTAGATATCCAAGAGTATTTTCAGGGCTTCTCTCACATAGATATCTTTATTGAGTCGCTCTTCCCATTTTTTAAACATTTCCATTTTTTCCTTTTCTTGAAAGCGAATACTATCTGCATCTAAAGGTGAAATTTCCATTGGCACTAAATTTTTTAGAAGATCCTCGAATGTATCAGCATCTTTTTGCTGTTTTTCTTTTTCGCTTAAGTATTTGACATAATTGAGTGGTTCGGTAGAATTGTCTTTATTCTCTTTAAATTTTTTTGCCTTTTCATCCACCATACGAAAGAATTCATTGTTACTTACTCTTACGAAGCATTGTTCACGAAGGCTTTCCATTTTTTCTATTACACCATTCCATTTTACGTATGTAGTCGGCCTTATTTCACTAAAAGCTAGCGGATAATCTTGTTTTTTTTCACCCACTTCTAGATAGGCATAATTATCCGGTAGGATGATATCCGGTACCACGCCTTTGAGCTGAGTGGCATCACCATTTACTCTATAAAATTTCTGGGTAGTGAGTTTTAATGAACCCAATTCTTCGTCACTAGCATTGGGATTTAGATGATTACCCACTTGATTGAGTTCGTGAAATTTTTGAACGGTACCCTTTCCAAAGGTACTGTTACTCCCAATAATTATGCCGCGCCCATAATCTTGAATGGCGGCTGCAAATATTTCTGAAGCAGATGCTGAATAGGAGTCCACTAAAACCAACACTTCACCATCGTAAACGACTTTAGGATCCTTATCGGTGAGTAAGTAAGGCTCGCCAGTACGGCTTTTTACCTGCACTATCGGCCCTAGTGGGATAAATAATCCTACCATATCTACGACATCCTGAAGGGATCCTCCTCCATTTCCACGCAGATCAATAATGACTTTGCGTATGCCCTGGGCATTCATTTTTTCTAATTCCTTTTTCACGTCTGTGCTACAAGTACGACCTCCCTTATTATTATAGTCAGTATAAAATTTTGGAAGATCTATGAGTCCCACCAGTGTACCATCGGTCTGTTTGAGCGTAACGGATTTAGCATAGGATTCTTCCATTACGATTACATCACGTATAAGAGAGATAATTTTATAGACCCCTTCCATCGTTTTAATCGTTAGTCTTACCTCTGTACCCTTAGGACCTCGTATCATTTTTACAGCATCATCCAGAGGCATATCGGTTACATCTACGGGCTCGGCAGCGCCTTGAGCCACTTTTATGATAACATCATCCGGTTTTAACTCACCTTGTCTGGCGGCTGGGCTTCCAGGGATTATTTCCGTAATGGTGATAAACCCATCTCTTTCCTGAAGCCGGGCACCTATTCCTTCGAACTGTCCAGAGATGCTAATGTCGAAATTCTCTTTATCTGCCGGAGGAAAATATTCTGTATGCGGATCTATCACAGCCAGCAAGCTATTAACATATACTTGAAAATTTTCTGTGTCCTTCCTCTTATGCAATCTGCGAAACCAGTCGCCATTTCTTTTTTTAATCTTTTCGCGTGCTTCTGTTTCTAGGGCAGCCATAGAAAGAATGCGTACCGTATCCGTTTTTTCTGCAGTTTTTTTCTGCATAGCGTCCAGCTCTTCTATTTTGGACATTATTTGATATTTGATAAATTTTCTCCATCGGTCCAGTCTTTCGGCTTCATCTTTTGGAAAATCCAGTTTATCAGGATCTAATTCTATAGATTCAACTATGTCAAGGTCTATTTTTTCTGAAAGCAATGCGGTGTTAATTTTTTCTGCTTCCTCTATCCGTGTTTTCATAATAGACCAGGCTAATTCATAAGTATCTAAGCGGCCTTCTAATAATTGATTGTCTAGGTCGGCATCAAAATTTCGTAAGGTGCTTACATCGGAAAGGAGATAAAAGCGCTTAAAATTATCTACATTTTCCAAAAATACCTTAAAAGCTTTTTTTGAAAACTCGTCATTAATCTCTACCGGCTTAAAGTGATTCTGGGCAATGATCGAAAAGATGGCACTTAAAATGCGGTTTTCCTTACTATAATCTTTTATCGATTTGTCTTGAATGAACGATTGTTCTTTATTCTCAATGGCATATACCGGCGAGACCGGACTTTTTTGCCAGGCTTGCGATAGAAGCGCTACAAAAGATACGGCAACTAAAACCAAGATGGATTTTTTCACGAGGCTATTATTTATAAATTTATTTCTTGGGTGATTTTCCAAATCCGATTAATTATGGTTGTAAAAATAGGCGAAATATTTATTGAACTATTTGCATTAGCGTATTAAATTTTGCAAAAATGTCATCTATTTTTAGTCTTTTAATATTTCTTTACCCAAACAAGACTTTTTCAGGTAGGCAGTAGGTGCCTAGGCTATAGGATTCCATTATACACCGAATAAGGAAAATCTAAACAGATGAGAACCCGAATGATAATAAATATTGGTTGATTTTTGTTCAAATCTCATTTTTTCGCTCTTTGATAATAATAAATTTCTCATAAATAAAAAAATGAAGAAAAATATTAGGCTAAGACCTAACAATTTCCTAATTTTATGCCTCGATAATTTCAAAATCCTCCTATAGATTTATGGATCTCATCAAGCAGATTATTTATTTCATTCTCTTTCTGGTTATTGTATATTTGATCTTCTTTTTGCTCACTTTTAAGTCTGGCAGCAAGGAGGGAAAAGCAGATATAAAAAGGATTACAGATACCACACAAGTGCATAAGGAGCTAGAGAATATCGGTGATAGTAAAGTAGCCATCGAAGAAACAAAATCAGCCACACCAGCAGTTCCATGGGTTGTATTTGGTAGCCGCAGATTTATGCGAGAAGAATTATGGGGATTGTATGAGGGCCCTATGAAAGGCGATGTGCCTTCCGGCTTTGGTATTTTTAAATACGATAATGGGGACGTTTTTTTAGGGGAATATACCAATGGGCTTCGCACAGGACTAGGTTATAGCCTTTTTTCTAAGGGTGAAGTAAAGCTCAGAGAATATGTAAATGGCGAAAAAAATAAAACCTATGAATCCGGAGACCTGCGTTTTCTGAAAAAAAAATATAAAAATGTTAAGGATAATATCTCAGGCGAATACATAGGACCGGCCAAAAATGGATTACCGGAAGGCTTGGGTGCTTTCTATTATGAAGACGGAAGAAAGTACTACGGATTTTATAAAAATGGCAAACGAGATGGGAGGGGCAATATGGTGGAGGCTGATGGAGCCGTCATAGACCAAATCTATGCCAATGGCATTCTCAAATAAAAGAATTCAGAATATGGGCAATAAGCCTCATCTGATCATGCTGGATAATTTTGATTCATTTACCTATAATCTCCTGGATTATTTTTTAGTTTTGGGATGTGAAGTGACGGTGGTGCGCAATGATATAGCACCGAAAAACACTCCTTCTAATTTCGATATGCTAGTTATCTCTCCTGGTCCAGGTCGCCCAGAGACAGCCGGATATTTGATGTCTTATATAGACCATTATTATCTTCAAAAACCCATTTTTGGTGTGTGCCTCGGTATGCAGGCTATCAATCTTTATTGCGGTGGTACACTAAGAATGGTAGCCCCGGTGCATGGTAAGCATGATCAGGTATTTCACCATAGCCAAGGTATCTATAAGGGAATAGGTAATCCTATGAAAGTGGGGCGCTATCACAGTCTCGCCGTAGATAGGGTTCCGGAGAATCTGATGATAAGTGCGTGGAATAAAGATGGAATAACTATGACCTTAGAAGATAAAAACAGACCTATGAGAGGCGTGCAGTTTCACCCGGAATCTATTTTAAGTATTGAAAATAACAATGGTATGAGACTACTGGCTAATGTGCTGGCTAAAGATCTACAATTCTATACCGATGCTTTACAGCCGATTTAAATAATGTTTTCTATCTATTCCGTTATTTATTTCGTCATAAACCATCCGGTAGGTCTTACTCCTACTGCTTCCTGCTTTCTCGAGTGCTCAATTTAATATTGTAATTTTGGGCCAGAGATGGAAAAAATTCTGGTGATAGATTTTGGCTCACAATATACGCAATTAATCGCGAGAAGGCTCAGAGAGAATGGAGTTTTTAGTGAGATCGTATCCTGCCATCACATTCCAGCATCCGATCCACTGGTAAAGGGTATTATCCTTGCCGGCAGTCCTTATTCTGTGAGAGAAAGGGATGCTCCCAAACCTGATCTTAGGTCTATTTTTACAGCAGGTCCGGTCTTGGGGATTTGTTATGGGGCTCAGCTTATCGCACAGGCCGGAGGGGGTAGCGTAGCTCCTTCTCATAAGCGAGAGTATGGCAAAGCCACGCTCTCACTTCGCAATGCCGATCCCCTGTTCGTGGGATTGCCGGAAGATTCGCAGGTATGGATGAGTCATAGCGACACCGTAGCTGCTATACCCCCTCACACTGTTATACTGGCCCACACTGAAAGTATAGAAATAGCGGCCTATCGGATAGATCATAAACCTTTTCCGGTATATGGCTTGCAGTTTCATCCGGAGGTTACCCATACCATTTATGGAAAACAGATTTTAGAAAATTTTATTTTTGGGATTTGTAAGTGCCAGGGAAACTGGAATGCTGCGTCCTTCTTGGCTGAAAAAGTAAATGAAATCCGCCGTATGGTAGGAACAGATAAAGTATTGCTGGGGCTCAGTGGTGGGGTAGATAGCTCGGTAGCAGCCAGCCTTATACATAAAGCCATAGGAAATCAGATGGTTTGTTTTTTTATAGATAACGGGCTGCTGCGAAAAAATGAAAATGAGGAGGTAATGGCCTCTTACCATAAGCTAGGATTTAATATCACCGGCATAGATGCTCAAAAAGAATTTTACCATGCCCTGGCCGGTGTTACAGATCCCGAGCAGAAACGGAAAATAATAGGCCGACAATTTATAGAAGTATTTGAGCAGGAAGCCTATAAGCTGAATGATGTAAAATGGCTGGGGCAGGGTACGATCTATCCGGACGTTATAGAATCAGTTTCTGTACACGGCCCTTCGGTCACAATAAAATCGCATCACAATGTAGGGGGATTGCCGGATAAGATGAAACTAAAAGTATTAGAACCCCTAAACAGACTCTTTAAAGATGAAGTGCGATTAGTAGGAAAGGAAGCCGGGCTGCCGGATTCTATACTAGATAGGCATCCTTTTCCCGGACCAGGTCTGGCAGTGAGAATACTTGGAGAGATTAACCCTCAAAGAGTAAAAATGCTCCAGGAGGCCGATCATATATTTATTTATAGCCTAAAAAAACATGGCTTGTATGATAAAGTTTGGCAAGCCGGTGCTATACTTCTCCCTATTCATTCTGTGGGTGTGATGGGAGAAGACCGCACTTACGAACAAGTGATCGCATTAAGAGCCGTAAATTCTACTGATGGAATGACAGCAGAATGGTGTAAATTGCCCTATGAATTTTTAGCATCTGTATCTAATGAAATTATTAATCAAGTAAAAGGCATAAACAGAGTAGTATATGATATCAGTTCAAAACCACCCACTACTATCGAATGGGAATAAAATAATATTAGTGATGTGGGCAGTGGCCATACTTTTGCTTACTGCCTGTGGCTCCCATAAAAAGGTCACGAAGGTGATACCGGTATTTCCGAAGGAAACTACCCCACCCCCTAAGGGTCGCGCAAAACCATTACCCCCTAAAGGAGACTCCGGCACAGAAAACCCAAGTCCTGTAAAACCAGCAGAGCCTAAAAGCGAGCCTGCTAAGCCACCGGTAAAACCTGAACCTCCTAAGCCCGCTATAAAGAGTTTTACTATGGCGGTACTCCTGCCTTTTAATGCCGCCGATAATTCACTTGATCTTGCCGGAGAAACTATCTTAGAAAAATCTCGCATCGCATTGGAATTTTATAGCGGAGTAAATATGGCACTAGAGGAATTAAAAAACGAAAATATAAGTTTTCACGTAAAAGTCTTGGATTCCAAAAATGATGTATTCACCACCAAACAGGCACTTTCCGCTATAGACAAAAATACAGATATCATCATCGGACCTATCTATGCAAAAGAAACCCTTCCGGTAGCCGAATTTGCTCTGGCAAACAAAATACCTTGTGTGAGTCCGCTAAGTCCCGGACCAGAAAGTATTGCTAATAATCCCTATTTTATAGCAGTAAATCCGAGTATAAACGTGCACCTGAAAAAAATTTATGATCACCTCATAAGTTCTGAAAAAACATCTAAGATTTATGTGATCTGTGACAATGAAGCCACGGAGATAAAAATGGCCAATGAATTTATGGCCCTAGCCGGGTCTAAAGTTGCAGGCGAATCTTATACCCCATTTCCGGAGATCGAAAAAATAATCTGCGATGGCGCTCGCAATTGTATTGAAAATCTTCAAGCCTCTTTTACACCAGGTATAGACAATTATGTGGTCGTATGCAGTATGCGAGAAATGTATGTAAATAAAATGGTTTCTATACTCAGCAATATGGATGGAAGTTTTCCTCTTACCGTATATGGTATGCCTAATTGGCATAAATTTGAAACTCTTAATCTGGCTATGCTCAATTCTATTCATCTGCGATATACTACTACTTATTGGAAGGATGAGCAGGATCCAAAATCTGCCTCTATGGATCAGCAGTTCTATCATTTTATAAATACCTATCCATCAGATATAGCTGTGAAGGGATATGAGATCACTCGCTATTTTGGTAAGATGATGGGCGTATATGGTGATGATTTTATTCATCATCTAGATAGAAATGCAAGCGACGGATATTTCCAGCGGTTTAAATTTGCTCCGGCTTATTACCGCATACCCTCTACTACCACCTCACCAGATTATATTGAAAACAAACACCTCTATTTAATAGGCTACGATAATTATACCCTTCATAAACTCTGATGATAAGGCTATTCATTATCCTGATCTGGTTATTACCATTCATCGCAGTGGCCCAGGAATCGTGTACCTTAGTTGGTCATCTCCTTTACCCACAGGGTCTCAGCGGTATCTGGGGATATACTGATAATGAGGGAAGAGAATATGCCCTCGTGGGAACCAAAACCGGGCTTAGTATAGTAGATATAAATGAACCCACCACACCTTTAGAAGTGGCCTTCATCCCTGGCAATGAAAGTATCTGGAGAGAAGTACGCACCTGGGATCATTATGCTTACGCTACCACCGAAGCCGGCGGAGGACTTATGATCGTAGATCTTTCTCAGCTGCCAGATGCTGCTCCCTTTCACTATGAAACATTTAATGGTGAGCTGGATAGAGCTCACGCCCTGCATATAGATGAATATGGTTATGCCTACATCACCGGATTTAATGACCTTGCCGGCTCTATTAGTTTTGAAAATAAAGGTATTCTCCTATTAAATTTAAATCCGGATGCGTATAACCCTACGATATCCGGTAAATTTACAGACAGCTATGTACACGATGTTTTTGTAAGAGCAAATTGGATGTACACTGCAGAAATTTACCGCGGTGGATTTGGTGTATATGATATCACAGACAAGGCTAATCCTGTATTTGTAGCTTTTCAAAATACGCCTTCTGGTTTTACCCATAACTGCTGGCTATCAGATAATTTGCAATATCTTTATGTGACAGATGAAAAGAATGATGCTCCTATATCTGCCTGGAAAATAGCCGACCTTCAAGATATACAAAATACGGATAATGTGAAGGTACTGCCCGGCACCCAGACTATGCCGCATAATGTGTTTGTGAAGGATGACTTTCTGGTTCTCTCCTCCTATACTGCCGGGGTTCGCATCTTTGATGCACAGAATCCTTATAATATCATAGAAACCGGATGGTATGATACGAATCCCGCCAGTGGTGGTGGATCGCAAGGATGTTGGGGTGTATATCCCTATTTCCCCAGCGGGCTCATCATAGCCAGCGATCGCACCGAAGGAATGTTTATTATAGATCCGGTATATAGAAGAGCCGTTTTTATGGAAGGTATCATTACAGATGATGTTACACACGCGGGTATAGATAAAGTAAAAATACAATTAAGCGGTCTTAATTATTATGATCTGTCAGATGTAATAGGTTATTATTCTACCGGAGCCCCGTCTTCAGGTTATTATGATGTGACTTATAGCAGATATGGATATTATGATCTGCAGCGATGGGAGGTATCATTAAATGATGAAACTACGAGGATACTAGATGCCGAGATGCACAAAAAACCACCTATAGATTTGCAAATAAAGGTACTAAGTGGTGCGGGTATATCTCCGGCCCAGACTTATGCCCAGGATGAAGTAGTAAATGAGATAAGGGTATGTGATGAGGAGAATAAAAGTCTTTATCCCGATTTTGTACCCGGAATTTACTATGTGGGTGCAGGACGCTGGGGCTATCATAATCATTTTGATTATGTATCTTTACCGGATACTGATAGCCTGTATATCCATCAGATCATACTGAAAAAATATTATATAGATGATTTCTTTTTTGATCTGGGATGGACAGTAGAAACAGAGGCAAAGCAGGGAGGCTGGGTGCGAAATATTCCGGGCAGTCATCCCTCGCTCAGTGGCCGGGCACCATTGGCCGATATAGCCGATGATGATGGCCTTTTTTGTTATATAACCGGAAATTCTTATGATAATCAATTAGTAGATCTGGATAGCGGTTATACCCGCCTAAGTACTCCGGTAATGGATTTGAGCCGTTATAATGCCCCGGAAATGCAATGCCGTATGTGGTATTATCCGCAGGAAATAGCACCAGAAAGAAATGTCGAAATATTTTTTGATAATGGATTAGAGCAAATTTCTCTGCTATGCATTAGTGATACATCTGTAATAGGATGGCAAAAATGGGATACCCTTATCCTGCCTTTAAAAGACTATTTGCTTACGGATAAATGTCGTTTTTATTTTGTAGCCAAAGCCAGTGAAGCCGCTAAGGTAATGAAGGTAGCACTAGATAAATTTAGTATCATAGAAACAAGCACCGAAGAGGATTTTCAATATTCTATAGATGATGAGATTCATATTTTTCCCAATCCGGCGGATGGCGATGTTTATATGGAATTAGCAGATTTAAATGGAGATGAAGGAAAATGGACAGTTCAAATTTTTGACGCTACCGGCCGCCAATATTTTAACGGGGAATTAGCCGCTATCACCGGCATATATAAGCTTCCTCTACCCTACCGGGCAGGTCTTTTTTTTGTGAAATTTGAAAAGGATAATGGAGAAACAAAGGTATGTAAAGTAATAAAGAATTAATAGAAATCATCTTAGTGCGGGCCTATAAAATGTTATGAGCGCGAGGTATTTATTTTTATTTTTTTTGCCCAGAATAAATTGATAGGAAAAGAACTAAGTTTGCTATGAAAATCTTTACTGGGGATGGCTTTTATCATAAGGAGCGTATGTATAGTGACAGCTCATTCTTAATCCTACTTACTCGAATATGACGTTTATAAGTTGTAATCCCGCAAATGGTAAAATAATTGAGAGCATTTCTCATTTAAAAATATGGTCGCTCAATGGTAAATTAAAACAGGCTTACCAGGGATATTTGCAAAATCGAGAAAGTGCGATAGGACTGCGTGTACAAAGACTGTGCAATATGGCCGATTTAATGAGAGCCCAGCAGGAAGAATGTGCAGCCTTAATAACTGCGGAGATGGGCAAACCTATAAGCCAATCTAGGGTAGAGATAGAGCGATGTATAGCCCTATGCCTTCATTATGCCAGCAAAGCCGATGAATATTTAAAAGACCAAGAGTTTCATACAGAATACCACATTACGAGGGTACAATATGAACCCTTAGGCGTAATACTGGGTATTATGCCTTGGAATTTTCCTTTTTGGCAGGTATTTCGTTTTGCTACTCCCACTATCACTGCGGGCAATGCAGTTATGGTAAAGCACGCATCTTCTGTGCCTGCCTGCGCTATGAAGATAGAAGATTTATTTATGCTTAGCGGTTTTCCGCCAGGTGTTTATACAAATATGTTTGTGGGAAATATAGGAATAAGGCGTATATTGTGGGACGATGCCATACAGGGAGTATCTCTTACCGGGGGTGTGGAAGCGGGCTCTAAGGTGGCCGAACTGGCCGGCAGGTATATTAAGAAATCGGTATTAGAACTCGGTGGCAATGATTCATTTATCGTACTGGATGATGCTAATCTTAAGGAGGCAGCCGAAACGGCGGTGAAATCGCGGTTCCAAAACTGCGGGCAATCCTGTATAGCGGCAAAAAGATGGATTATTACGGAGAAAAATTACGATCAGTTCGTAGCACTGGCGATAAAGATGATAGCTGAAATGAATATCGGTGACCCTACCGATGAAGCCACCGAAATAGGTCCTATGGCTGCAGAGATTCACCTGAAAACCATTCATCAGCAGGTGGTAAAATCTATGAATAAAGGTGCCAAATGCCTCATAGGAGGCAAGCGAATAGATCGCCCCGGGTTTTGGTATAGCCCTACCCTGCTCACCCATCTTAAAAAAGGAATGCCGGCCTATGATGAAGAAATATTTGGACCCGTAGCTTGTATAATAAAGACGAAAGATGAAAATCTGGCCATAGAAATAGCCAATGATTCGGTCTATGGATTATCGGCCTCTCTCTGGACCGTAGATTTGGATAAAGGCGAAAGGCTGGCATCGCGACTACGCACCGGCAATGTGTATATAAATACGATGTCTAAATCTGATCCATCTCTACCTTTCGGGGGAATAAAAAAATCCGGTTATGGCCGTGAGCTGGGCACAGAAGGAATAAAAGCGTTTGTAAATATAAAGACACTGTGTATAAAATAATGCCTAGGCTTATAGCACGCTCACCAGATCATAATAAATCCAAATAGCAAAGTAGCAGGTAGGAAATAGCACATGGCAGACGGGTTAATTGTAAGGATATACTCAGGTGATTTCCTTATGGTATAACCATTATTTTTCTGCCCATCTATCTCTGTTTCAACGAATGATCTACAAAAAAAAAGCCTGGAAATAACCAGGCTTTTTTCGTAAACTATACATTAAATACTAGAGTCCATCTAATGATTTTTTCACTACTTCATACTCATCTGTTTTGCCCATACGCGCATATATTTCTTTTAGTGCTATGAGGGTATTTTTATCTTTGCCGTTTAGCTTATTGGCCTGTTCAAAGAAGGGAAGACTTTTATTAAATAAGGCAGTGGATTCACCTTTCAGGCGATCATAATTTATCTGATCCTTCAGGGGAAGATCATTCATTTCTTTCACTTTTTCTACGGCATTATTATAGTACAAAGATCCGAGATTATAACAGGCATCGAAATAATCAGGCTTAAGTGCTAAGGCTTTCTGGTAGCAGGCTTCGGCTTTGGATATTTCTTTTTGTTCTTCTTCGATAGTGCCGAGGGCAAAATGCAAATTTGCATTATCCGGATCCAGTTTTAAGGCGGCTACCATTTTATCTTTTGCTTCCGCTCCTTTATTTTTACTTAGAAGAATATTTATGGATTCTATGAGAAGCCCCACATTATCCGGAAACAATTTCATGCCCATATCGAGCAGCTCAGCGGCTTTGGATTCATTATTTTCTTCCAGATAAATACGAGCTAGGCTTTGATAGATGGAGGGGTCTTTAAAGCGGAGGCTTATAAGCTGTTCATAACCAGTTTTTGCCTCTAATTTCATACCGGCCAAATCGGCGGCTACGGTACTGGCCTGAATAATAGCTGTATCTACGATGGATTGCTTATTCACTTTATTATTGAGTTCGGTAATGGCCAAACATTGTTTAAAACCGTCATAAGCTGCGCTGTAATCGCCCGCCTGGTATTGTTGAAAGCTGGCCGTATATATGGGGTTTTGAATAAGGATGAGACTATTGGTTACATCGGTAGTGTATTTGCCCTTGGTATCCAGTTCCAGGGTTTTATTATAGGCTTGCAGGGTTTGGGACCAGGCATCTTTGCTGTATTGGGCATCATTGAGCTGGGCTAGGGCGGTATAGATGAGCCCTCTATAATACCAGGTTTTTGGTTCTATACCGGTTTTTTCGTGCTGGGAAGCCAGATCTATGGCCTCCTTAGCAGCGAGTAGATCTTTAATATCTTTTCCACCGGTCATATAGCTATCATAGCTTATCTTAGCAGAGGATACTTGCGTCCCTTGTCCGGAGGCATTTAATGCCAGGAGAGCCACCAGGCATATCATCAACAATTCTTTCATAATAATGCTTTTTTATTTTAAAAAAATTAGATATAAAAATATAGAAAAGTTTAATGATCGTCTTTAGGAGCTTTATTCATCCTTGGGATCATTATCTACTTCATCCGTTTGCTCAGGGGTTATTATGCTTTCTGGTGAATCAGTATCGGGCATAGCATCTCCGGGCAGGCTGTGAGGTTCTGCCTCTTCTTCGGTATTTTCTGCTACTTCCTCTTTCGGTACTTTGGTAACACTGGCTATTTCATCATCGGATTGGAGATTTATAAGTCTCACACCCTGGGTATTTCTGCCTAATACACTTATAGAAGAAACCGGTATGCGAATAGTAATACCGGATTTATTAATGATCATAAGGCTATCTGAATCCTGAACGGCAAGCAGCGCGATAAGGTATCCGGTCTTTTCAGTAACTTTAAGGGTGAGAACACCCTTACCACCGCGATTAGTGATTCGGTATTCCTCCAGCACAGATCTTTTGCCATAGCCTTTTTGGGATACGATGAGGATACTGTGGTTTTCTTTCTCTTCTTGGGTAAGTGTGACCATCCCCACCACTTCATCTGTGGTCTCCTCTACATCTACGCCATATACACCGGCGGCATTTCTCCCCATTGCGCGCACCTTGGCTTCCGGAAAACGAATGGTTTTGCCGGATTTTGAGGCCATTAAGATTTCAGAATCTCCATCGGTAAGATTTACACTGAGGAGTTTATCACTTTCTTTAAAGGAGAGGGCAGTAATGCCATTGAGCCTGGGACGGCTGAAATCGCGCAGAGTGGTTTTTTTGATAATGCCCATCTTTGTGCAGAATACGACGAAATGATTATCTAAAAATGTTTCGTCAGTAAGCGTTTCTACATTGGCAAAAGCTACTACCCTATCGTCCTGGCTGAGTTGAATGAGGTTTTGAATAGGTCTTCCTTTGGATGTTTTGCTACCCTCAGGTATTTGATATACTTTTTGCCAAAAACATTTCCCCTGCTCGGTGAATATGAGGATATAATTATGGTTATTAGCTACAAAGAGTCTCTCTATAAAATCCTCTTCTCGCGTAGTTCCACCTTTAGAACCACGGCCTCCTCTGCCCTGTTCGCGGTATTCTGTAAGGGAGGTTCTTTTTATATAACCGAGGTGGCTAATGGTTACTACCACCTTTTCGTTTTCGATGATATCTTCTAAGGAAATTTCACTTTCATCGAAGGTAATTTCTGTCTTTCGAGCATCGCCAAAAAGTTGTTTCAGTTCGCGCAATTCTTCTTTAATGATATCCATACGCATAAACTCATTAGCTAGGATATCATTAAGTTTTCGGATAAGGGCCATTATTTCTTCATACTCCTGTTTTATTTTATCTCTTTCGAGTCCGGTAAGTCTTTGGAGGCGCATTTCGAGTATAGCTTTAGACTGAATTTCACTGAGGCCGAAATTAGCCATAAGGCCTTCTTTGGCTACATCAGGGGTTTCGGAGGCTCTTATGAGGGCTATCACCTCATCTAGGTGATCGAGAGCGATGAGTAATCCTTCGAGTATATGGGCTCTTTCTTCGGCTTTTCTAAGATCAAACTTGGTTCGTCTTATTACTATTTCGTGCCTGAACTCTACGAAATATTTAATGATATCTCGCAGGGGCAGAAGGCGAGGTCTTCCATTTACCAGACATACATTATTTATTCCAAAGGAAGTTTGTATGGGTGTATAGGCATATAACTTATTGAGCACTACCTGTGCATTGGCCTCTCTTTTAAGATCTATAGCTATGCGCATACCATTTCTATCCGATTCGTCGCGCACATCGGCTATTCCTTCTATTTTCTTTTCGTGCATCAGATCGGCTATCTTTTTTACCAACACGGCTTTATTTACCTGATAAGGAATTTCGTTTACTACGATACGAAGACGACCTCCTTGTTCTTCTATTTCCGATTTTCCTCTTACTACTAATTTTCCCTTACCTGTTTCATAGGCATCTCTCACCCCCGCTATACCAAATATAGTACCACCTGTAGGGAAGTCCGGCGCTTTTATATGTGTCATCAGCTCAGGTACGGTGATGTCGTGATTATCTATATAGGCGATAATACCATCTACTACTTCGCTAAGATTATGGGGCATCATATTTGTAGCCATTCCTACTGCGATACCGGTAGAACCATTTACCAGCAGATTAGGCACTTTAGAGGGAAGTACGGTGGGTTCCTCCAGGGAGTCATCAAAATTAAGTCTAAAATCTACGGTTTCTTTATCTATATCTTTTAGTATAGCATCGGAAATTCTTTTGAGACGCACCTCTGTATAACGCATAGCCGCCGGACTATCGCCATCTATGGAGCCAAAGTTTCCCTGTCCATCTACCAGCGGATAGCGCATAGACCATTCCTGAGCCATACGCACCATGGCATCATAAACGGAGCTATCTCCGTGGGGATGGTATTTGCCGAGTACTTCCCCTACTACTCTGGCAGATTTTTTATGGGGTTTATTAAAGGCTATACCTAGCTCATTCATCCCAAATAAGACACGTCGGTGTACAGGCTTAAGGCCATCTCTCACATCCGGTAAGGCCCTCGCTACGATCACAGACATAGAATAATCTATGTAGGCACTTTTCATTTCTTCCTCGATATTGACCGGAATAATTCGTTCGGATGACAGATCCGGTATTATATCTTGATTTTCTTCCACTCTTACTGTTTTTTATCCTGCAAAAATACAATTTTACCCCCGGTTTGCCAAGTGTTTGGCGATTATTTTACATCGGTTTTTTTCATTCTTAAAAGTTGATTTATTTTCATATAATTGATTGATTGCGAGTTATTTATAAATTTATATTCATTTTTATTAGAATTAGGAAATAAAGATATTTTCCCACACTGTATTTTTTTGAGTTTGGAGATGATAACCATCAGGTTATTATATGGGAATTTGCCCAGTCAAATGATGTGCGTTTTGGAAGCTAGATACAACCCGTTCGGTTTATGCCCAAATAGATTATTTATGACTCTACTGAAAAACTGCCCACTAAGGCTTTCCTGCATCCCAAAGGAAGTGTTCTGTACCTAGAAGGATATTTTTAAAGGAATCTAAGCTTTTATTAAATAGCGAGAATGAACAAAGCGATATTTTTTTATTGCCATTTCTATCCAAATAGGTAGTTATAATAAATAGATTATCAGCTTTTAATTATTTATCAGTAAAAAATCATTGCTACCCGACCAAAAAAAAATACCAATATGAATCCAAAAGAAAATATAATATTTGCGCACAAATTCGTTTATTTGTGAATCTTTGGCTTGGCCAACTCTAATTAACCATAAAATATCTAACCCATCTATGCATTTATTTTTTCTGCAGGTAACTGATACCAACGCCCTTGCTGCCGAAGCTGGTTCAAAATCGTTGAGTATCATAGAACTTTGTATGAAAGGAGGGATTATTATGATTCCTATCACACTGCTGTCTATCATTTCTGTCTATATCTTTATAGAGCGATATTTTGCCATACGCAAAGCCACTAAAAACAGTCCCGATTTTATGCGTAATATAAGGGATTATATGACCGGAGGAAATGTGGGTGCAGCCGAGGCCTTATGCCGAAGTGAGAACAGCCCTATGTCGCGAATGGTAGATAAAGGATTGAAGAGATTAGGTAAGCCGCTGGATACCATTTCTACTGCCATTGAAAACGTGGGCAATCTGGAACTTTTGCAATTAGAAAAGGGATTAAATGTATTGGCCACCATTGCCGGTATTGCACCGATGTTGGGATTTCTGGGTACTGTTACCGGTATGATTAGGGCCTTTTTTGATATTGCCAATTCTGAAAATAATGTTACCCCGGGTTTGTTGGCTAGCGGTATTTATGAAGCATTAGTAACTACCGTAGCCGGACTCGTGGTAGGTATTATCGCTTTTATGTTTTATAATTATTTAGTTAATTTGGTTTCTAAAGTGGTCTATAAAATGGAAGCTACTTCGGTAGAGTTTATAGACTTATTACAGGAACCGGTAAAATAAATTGTGATGGCCCTTAAACAGCAAAATAAAGTGAAAATAGATTTTCAGATGGCCTCTCTCACGGATATCATTTTCCTTTTGCTTATCTTTTTTATGCTTAGCTCAGCGGTGGTAAGCCCCAATGCCATAAAGATTATGCTCCCTAATTCTAAAGGACAAACCCTAGCCAGCCAATCTATAAATCTGGCAATGACAGCAGATCAGCAATACTATCTGGACAATAAAAAGATTGCTTTTGATCAAATAAAAACCAGACTAGCTAGTAAAATAAAAGAGCAGAAAGATCCCACAGTGGTATTATCTGCCGACAAATCATTGCCTTATGAATCGGTGGTACAGCTGATGAGCCTAGTAAAAGAGTTTGACTGCCGGATGATTCTTGCCACCAAACCTGAAAATAAATAAGATATGGAATACACAGGATCTGTAGATCAAAATCATATATCTAAAGAAGGTATTTTAGGCACGATTGTAGCCCATTTATTCCTATTGCTTTTATTTTGGTGGCTGGGGATGAAGCTTCCTTTTCCACCGCCACAGGAGCAGGGATTTTTAGTGAGTTTTGGCAATACGGATTCTGGTGAAGGAAAAGAACAGCCGGTTCCCGTGTCTGATGCTCAAGCGATAGAAGAAAATCTGGAGGCAAATCCAGCCGCTCAGGCAGCTCCGGAAACTAAAGAAGTTACCAAAGAGGTATCCCTACCTGCTGCCCAAAAAGGTGAAGCCTTAGAAACATCAAATGATAGCCAGGCTCCCAAACTAAAGGATAATGAAAAAAAGAAAAAGGAGGATGACAAAGACAAGTCCAAAAAAACGGCTGCTTCAGCTAAAAATAAGGCCAATGAAAATGATAACAATATAGATCCCAACGCTCTTTTTAAACCAAAGAAGACGAACCAGGCTTCTAATAGCAGCAGCAGTCAAGGTGAGAAGACAAGCAAAGCGGATCAAGGAAGCCGACAAGGAACTTTAAATAACAGTACTAATGCGCATAATATACCCAGCGGTACCCCCGGTATAGGTGCCAGTCTCAGCGGAAGAGTGCTGCTGGACATCCCTAAGCCTTTCGATAACTCACGGGAAGAAGGAGTAGTGGTTATAAAAATTAAAGTAGATAAATCCGGTAAAGTTATAGATGCCGTTTTTCAGTCTTCAGGCTCTACTACCTCCAGCTCTATCTTGAAAAATCTAGCTATTAATTCCGCAAAGAAAGCAACATTTAATGCAGATCCCGCCTCGCCTGATGTACAGTCTGGTACCATAAAATATACCTTCAGAAATCAATAAAGTCTGCCACCTTGCTGCTTTATTCTCAGTTTAGCTATGAGTACCTATCGGCAGACACTGGATTATCTTTATGCACAGCTACCCATGTTTCATCGTGTGGGTCCGCCGTCTTTTAAAAAGGATCTTACTAATATCATAGCCCTCTGCAATGCCCTGGATAACCCGGAGCATTCCTTTAAGTGTATTCACATAGCCGGTACCAATGGTAAAGGATCTGTATCGCATCTGATCGCTGCTTTCCTACAGCAATGCGGATACAAAACAGGTTTGTATATTTCGCCTCATTACCGCGATTTTCGCGAGCGCATTAAAATAAATGGGCAGTATATCACTAAGAAAAATGTGAGGAACTTCGTGGCTAACCACAAAGCCTTGTTTGAAGAAGTGAAACCCTCTTTCTTTGAGATGACCGTAGCGATGGCCTTTACTTATTTTCGTGAAAAAAAAGTAGATTATGCTGTAATAGAAACCGGACTAGGCGGACGATTAGATTCTACTAATATCCTCTTGCCCGAGCTATGCATTATTACCAATATAAGTTATGATCATCAAAATATGCTGGGACATACGCTTCCGCTTATTGCCGCAGAAAAAGCCGGAATAATAAAAAGTGGCATACCGGTAATCATAGGACAAAAAAGTGAAGAAACGGATCAGGTATTTATAAATAAAGCCCTATCTGTAAATGCACCGATTTTCTTTGCCGAAGATAAGGTAAAGCTAAAAGTGAGAGAAAATGAAGGAAGCAATATGATTTTCGATGTCTCCTTTTCAGGAGGTAAATACTTAGAAAAATGGCAGTCCGATCTAAGTGGTCCTTTTCAACCAAAAAATATCATCACCTCTATAGCGGCTATGAAATTTTTATCTCTATCCGATCCCGAAAAATTTCCGTATAAGAATATAAAAAAATCACTTATAAATGTTAAGAAGAAAACAAACTTTATAGGGAGGTGGATGATACTAGGACAAGATCCCCTTATCATAGGCGATAGTGCCCACAATGTAGATGGCATAAAAATAGTAGTGGATGAAATAAAAAAATATGGACATAAAAAGTTACATATTGTTTTTGGTACAGTGAGCGATAAAGATTGTGATCCTATATTAAAACTTCTGCCTTCGGAAGCCATCTATTATTTTGCCAAAGCAGATATTCCCAGGGGTAAAGATTCAGAGGAACTTCGATGCGAAGCCGCTGTAGCAGGGCTTTTCGGACAATCGTATAAGTCCGTTCAGAAGGCACTTGAATCTGCAAAAAAGAAAGCTAAAAAACAAGATATGATTCTTATCTTTGGCAGTATTTTTGTACTGGCCGAGGTGATATAATAACGATGATCACAGTAGTATGATCGCTTGTTTTATGAGAGATTATTATTAGGACTCATTTTTATCATAGGGTTATTCTATCGACCTTTTTTTATATCCCCAGGTCTTAAACCAAAAGTCCCATTCCGTATTGAGTTTATTTATTTCCCTGATACTTAAATGGGAAAAAGTATTTTTTTCATATCCCATCACCGATTCTATATACTCCTTCATAGATTCGCTAGATTCTTCAAAATGAGGTATGCCTAAGCGGGTATAAATTTTTTGCATTTCTTCTATGGGATTTTTTTCTAATTCTGCAAAGCTCAGTTCTACCAAATTGGTTTCATTGAGCAGTGTGCGATCTTGCAAATATTTTTTTACTGTAAGTGCTCCATTAGTAATGATTAGATCTTCCAATTCTTTTTCAGACATAAACTGTAGAAACTGAGCTTTTATGGTTCGTCTAAATAAGTGGCGGGTAGAGGAATATACAACATAAGGTTCGCGGTGTATATATACAAATTTTGCGTTTGGATAAGAATCCAATAATTCTTTTACTCGGCCGGTATTATGGGGATTTTTTAGAATCAGATTTTTTTTGCCATTGAGATGATAAATTAATCTAAGCAAGTAATCATAATCTTTTTGCCAACCTATTTTCTCTTGAAAGCTTATGTTTTTAAAGAGGTTGTATTTCTCAAAATAGGATTGATTATTTGGCAGCCAAAATGAATGCATACCGCTGCGTATAGAAATATTTGTAAGTGGTTGTTCTTCCTCGGCAGGTTCATCTACTGTAAGTTTTACATTATCCTGTGGTCTTGTGCGCGGCATAAGGGGAGCAAGGATTTTTTTTAACCATTTTCCTCCTAATCCGGCTAGATTTATCATAAAGCCCTGATAATTGCTGAGGTAGGATAGATTCCTATCTCGTGCAAATAGATAGTGGAGATGTGTAGTGCCACTGCGCCAATGTCCTATGACGAAGATGATGGGCATTTGGCTTAGATTTGTGTGACGTATGCGATAGGTATAAAGGACCCTTTGCAATAACTGGAAAGGTTGTGAAATCAGAACAAAAAAGCTTATACTCAGTATCCTCCACCAGTATATTTTATGGAGCTTATTATCCCGAATGATACGCCACCAAACGCCAGGATAACTCAGATAAAGCTGCTGGGCTTTGAGTTTGTATGGGCGTTCTTTTCCTGATTTCATGATGGATTGACAAATGTCAATATTTTTTATCAATATTCCAAAATTAAAAGTAACTAAAGGGAACTGAGCAGGATAGCAATGGATGAAAGATGAGAGGACTTCTTATCTTTGAGAAAAAAATGAAATCACGCTCGATAGTTATAATAGATGGATGCCGCACCGCTTTTATGCGCTCGGGCACAGATTATTTTAATCTGCATTCCTATCAGCTGGCCCACTTTCCTATTAAGAGTATTTTGCAAAGAAACAGTCTGGAATTAGATATAATAGACACCCTCGCCTTGGGTTGTGTGATCAATCATCTGGCCGTGAGCAATATCGCCCGTGAAGCCGCTCTTTTAGCAGGAATAAGCCCCGAGACCCCTTGTCATACTGTAACACAAGCTTGTATTTCTGCAAACAGAGCTATAGCAGATGTCGCAAATGAAATATTATCTGGAAAATCTGATGTGGGGATAGCTGGTGGTGTAGATCACTGTTCGGATACCCCTATTACCTTCAGCCGCGAGATGAGACAAAAGTTATTTAAAGCGCAAAAGCTCAAGGGCATAGGTGAATATCTTCGCTTTTTGTGGAGTCTTAATCTAAAAGATTTCAAACCTCAGCGGCCATTAATAGCCGAATTTTCTACCGGTAAAGTGATGGGGCAGGACTGCGATACACTAGCGGCAAAATGTAAGGTTTCCCGTGAAGATCAGGATCATTATGCTGTGAGGTCAAATCTGTTAGCTGCAGCTGCTTATGAGCAAAACTACATCCAGGAGGAGCTGGCCGAGGTGAGTTTTCCACCCCATTTTATACCTGTAAAAAGAGATAATGGAATAAGAGCCGATACCACCTATGAAAAAATAAAAACCCTAAGACCCGCCTTTGATCGGAAAAATGGTACGCTTACTGCTGCCAATAGTAGTTTTCTCACCGATGGGGCTGCTGCGGTATTGCTTATGGAAGAAGAAAAAGCAATGGCCCTAGGATATACCCCCAAAGCCCGCCTGGTAGATTGGGTATTTACGGGTCAGGATTTGCAAAATAACCTGTTACTAGGACCTGCCTATGCTACCGCTAAAATCCTGAAAAAAACGAGCATGAAACTATCCCAACTTGATGTGATAGAATTTCACGAGGCTTTTGCCGGCCAAATTTTGGCTAATATAAATGCTTTGAAAGACAGAGATTTCTGTAGGCAAAACCTAGAATGGCAGGAAGCCGTAGGAGAAATAGATATGAAAAAATTTAATCTATGGGGAGGTTCTTTATCCATAGGTCATCCTTTTGGCGCTACTGGGGCGCGGCTTCTCACTACAGCTGCCAATCGGCTTCATAAAGAAAACGGGCGTTTTGCCCTATTAGCAGCCTGTGCAGCCGGAGCCCACGGTCACGCTATGCTCATAGAGCGACTATAATATGAATGGGAAATTTACTTTCTCAGGCTAAAGATTTTTTTAAGAAAAATAAAAAACCATACGAATATTACTTTAATATGTTTAACTTTACGCACGAATAACAAAAAATATCCAAGGGTTCATTTTGTTTTTGAAGCAGGGTAATAATGCAATGAATTTTTTTCCACTTATTTGATTTTGCCCAGCTATTTATGAACAATAATATATAGTAAGAATGAAGATTTTTTCCTATTCAGCACCTATTTTGCTTTGGTTATGTATAGCTAAATTTGCGATAGCATAATCCGGCCCTTCCCCAGCGGTGCAGAGTAATGCTTTTAACCATCAGTATAATGTTTGGTTTGAGGAAGCCTATTCGGCACATCCTCGCTTGCCTAAAGGATTGCTGGAAGCCATTGCCTATACCAATAACAGAATTCATCATTTGGATGCCGAAAATCGCATCGAAAGTTGTACGTGTATGCCCTTAACATATGGCATTATGGGACTGGTAGAAAATGGCAAAGGCTGGTTTAAAACTACACTTCACTCCGTAGCCGAAGTTAGTGGACAGGATCCCGATTATCTAAAAAGAAATTACATCGTAGAAATAGAGGCCTATGCTGCCTGGATAGAATCATTGGCTGTACAAAATCATCTCGATCTGACCCATGTCGAGGCGCTCGCCTACCTCATCCGGATCAGTTCTGAAATACCTATGCCTGCAAAAAATTGGGAAAAAGATTTTGCCCTAAACTCCTATCTCTATTCAGTTCTCTATTTTATGAATAATCCTGCATTTCAGCAGGCTTTTCATACGCCGCCCTATCATTTTGATATGCAAAGTCTATTTGGTACAGAATATAGCATGGTCACTGCATCTCATCTGGACATTAGCAGTGAAATAAAAGGAGATGCCCCTGAGCCTATGAATGGTGCCTTCAAAGCCCTTTGTTCTATGCCCACTGGCCCGAAGGAATATGCTGCCGCTATTACCTTTGATGCCCCGGATCCTGCTAATTATTCTACTACTGCTATCACTCCTTATACGATTGCTATACACGATATCGAGGGTACCTATGCCAGTTGTATAAGCTGGTTTAATAATCTTGCTGCAGGAGTCTCTGCCCATTATGTAATGCGATCTTTCGATGGCCAGGTAACCCAAATGGTTTGCCACCGTACGAAGGCCTATCACGTAGCCGCCGAAAATTCCTATGCCGTCGGTATCGAGCACGAAGGATTTGCAGCCCAGGGAGAGGTTTGGTACACAAATGCCCTATATCAATCCTCTGCTAATCTCTGTAAATTTATCGCAGCGGATTTAAGTATTAATAGTTTACAAACCTATGATGGCCCACCCGTTTCAGGACTAATGCCCCTCAGTCATACCTGTACAAAAATTAAAGGCCACCAGATGTTTCCCAATAATTCGCACAGCGATCCCGGACCGGGATGGGACTGGCCTCGCTTTTATCAGCTCATAAATGATGTAATGCCTACACCGCTCGTCTCTACTACAGCCAGTGGTTCCATTTATGACTCCGGAGGCTCAGCGGCTAATTATGGCAATGAAGAACGCAGCACTTGGCGAATTCAGCCCACCGGAGGAGCGGGAAGTATTACCCTGAGTTTTTCCAATTGGGCAGTAGAAAATACCTATGATTTCCTATGGATATATGATGGAATAAATCAAAATGGAGCACTCATAGGTAAATATTCCGGTACATCGCCGGGTACCGTTACAGCTTACAGCGGCGCTATTTTTATGGAATTCAGATCGGATTGCGCCACTACTGCCAGCGGATGGGCAGCTTCTTACAGTTCTTCTACCGCCAGCTGTACTATCCCTTCCGGCTTAATGGCTACGCCTACTGCACTTTCTTCGTCCTTAGCCTGGAATGCCGTAGCAGGGGTGCCTTCTTATGAAATCGCTATAAAAAGAACCACCGCCACTTTGTGGACAAACTATACCGTGGGAACGAATAACTATATCGCTACTGGCCTCACCGCCGGTGCTTTATATGAATGGAAAGTGAGATCGGTATGTGCAGCCGGTACTTATTCCGGTTATAGTGGCACTACTTTTATAACAAATGATATTCCTTCTACTCTTGCCGGCACGGGTAGTATCACAGTAAATCAATGTACCGGAAACTTTCTGGACTCGGGAGGTGCAGATTGGAACTATGGGCATTATGAAAGCTGTACCTATATCATATCACCCCCTGGAGCCTCGGCTGTAATGATGTCCTTTAGTTCTTTTAATATTGAAGCAAATTATGATTATCTGTATATTTATAATGGACCTTCTACTTCCTCACCACTCATAGGTACTTATACGGGTACCGCTTCTCCCGGCACGGTTACTGAGAGTAGTGGTACAATGACGTTGCGCTTTACATCAGATAATGCTACCTATGCAGCAGGATGGAATTCATCATGGACCTGCACCCAAAGCTGCAATTCCACTAGTTTAGTAAATGCCATAACAGGATGGAAAACAGATGATTTTACGGCTGGTTTTACTAATCAGATTTGTAGTAATCCCTATAGCCGTTATTATAATGTACAGGGTTATACCGGTACAGAGTGGCGAAGCAGTATAGCTAATGGTTTCTTTAATGATGAGTTTGCTACGGCATCTATAAATGCGAACTGGACAGTTTCTACCGGTACTTGGAGTATAAATGCCGGCGCACTATATCAAGCGGATGAAGCCACAGGTAGTGGTGACAATACAAATATTTACGCCAGCCTTACTCAAAATAATGCTCAGGCATATCTCTATACCTGGGATGATAAAATAAGTGGTACAGGTACAAATAGACGGGCGGGTATCCATTGGTTTTGTGATAATCCCACCCTCTCTAATCGCGGAAACTCTTATTTTATTTATTACCGTATAGATAGCGATAAAATGCAGTTATATAAAGTCTCATCTAATGTATATACCTTGGTTCTGGATATAGCTGTAACCGTAGATCCCGATATATGGTATAGCCATAAAGTTATCTACAATCCCGCTACCGGTAAAATAGATATCTATCGCAATAATTCTTTTATAGCCACCTGGACCGATTCTGCCCCCCTTACTTCCGGTATAGCTATATCCCCTAGAAGTGGAAATAGCAAATATTACATAGATAATCTAAAAGTTTATAAATGGAGAGGTACAGATAATGTGACAGTCACTGTAGGACCGGCATCAAATGAAATGGTAAATTATCAAAGTGCGAGTACTACCGCCGATGCCGGTCGAATAACCGCCCTATTACTGGATAATACTACATGGACTAATCCAGATACGAAAAGCTTTAAGGTAGATTATACAGCACCACAAACGGGTATAGTAAATGATGGAACCGGAGCAGATATAGACCTGAGTACTACTGCGACATCCCTCTCTGCTAACTGGAGTAATTTTGCCGATTCCCATTCTGGTATTACCGCTTATGAATATGCTGTGGGAACCAGTGCAGGCGGCACAAATTTCATAGGATGGACCAGCAATGGCACCAATACTTCCATCACTATCAATAACCTACATCTGGCCTATGGCCAGATGTATTATATAAGCCTACGGGCCACCAATGGTGCCGGACTCAGTGCTATGAGCAGCAGCGATGGAATACTTCTGCCTTGTAATAGTACATGGGGCATTAGTGTAGCCGGTATTACAACGAATGCAGCCACGGTATCCTGGAATGCGGTAACCGGTGCCACGGGCTATAACGTGCAGTACCGGGCATCTGGGGCTACAGTTTGGACTACTATAAGTGCCAGTACAAATAGCCTGGGCTTATCTAATCTATCGCCCTCCACTTTATATGAGGTACAGGTATCCACATCCTGTGTCGCTGGAAGCAGCGGGTATTCTTCGCCTGTGAATTTTACTACCCTCAGTCCTTGTGATGTGCCGGGTGGTATCGTGGTATCAGGTATCAATACCTCTTCTGCTACGGTTACCTGGACTGCAGTAAATAATGCTACCAGTTATAGCGTACTTTTTCGCCCTGTGGGAGCCTCCTCCTGGACTACAATCAGTAGCCTTACCAATACAGCAAGCCTCACTAGCCTTACCTCATCTACTGCATACGAAGTAATGCTATCTGCTTCCTGTAGTACCGGTACGAGCAGTTTCTCGGCTGCCGTAAACTTTACTACCCTCAGTCCTTGCGGTATTCCTACTGCACTGACTATAACCAATGTACTAGCGGCTTCTGCTACCATTAGCTGGGCGGCTGTGTCTGGTGCTACTTCATATAAGGTGCAGTATAGAAAGACCGGTGTATCAGGCTGGACCAGTGTCACCAGCACTACTACCAGCAAGACTTTGAGTTCGCTCACTGGCTCTACTGAGTATCAGGTAAGAGTAGCGGCCTACTGTTCTAGCGGATGGTCTTCTTATACTGCCATAAGCACCTTTACTACGATGGCACCCTGCGGTGTACCCACCGGCTTATTTACCGATAATATTTCTACCACTTCTGCTAAATTAAACTGGACTGCTGTGGCTGGCATTACCTATTATAAAGTAAAATTTCGCAAAACGGGTACTACCATCTGGACCATCTATTCGGTAACTACGCCTTATAAAATAGTATCTAGTTTATTAGCTTGTACTTCCTATGAATGGCAACTTTATACCACCTGTCCCAGTGGTACTAGTGCTCTCACCGGCATTGTAAGTTTTACTACTGCAGGCTGTCCGGGTAAGGGCGAAGATACAGATGTAACTATGCAAAAAAATAACGAAACACTTAGGATAAATCCCAATCCGGTAGATGATAAGGCAGAAGTAATATACCAGTGCAAAACAGGGGGTGATGCAGTTATTCGCATATTTACCCTTGATGGAAAAATAGTAAAAGAACAAAGTGTGAAATTAGCCGTCGGCGAGAATAGGATTATTCTGGACCTTAGCAAAGTAGCCCGAGGATGTTACTTTATCTCCGTAAGATCCGGTATAGATAAGTCTGTAGTGAAATTTAATGTCTTATAAGTATCATCCCATTGTACAGACCTCACAAGCTTTAGCAATAAGGAAAAATATTTTTTCACTATTAACCGACAAAAATAAAAAATAGCCGAAAATATATCCAAAAGCCTTTATAGTAAAGCTTTTTGATTTTTACTTGAAATAGTTACCCCCCCCCCTTTGAATATTGTCATCTGTATATTTGGGTCTTTATTTTTAGGTTTTTTCTTCTTTGTATAGGTTCTTCGACAGTTTTTTAACACCCAAAATATCTCCAAATTGCTTATTAAATGGATTCTTATTAA
>Ga0114938_1000100_pt1 | contig 66714 bp, 57 predicted proteins | sample AshMeaBigSpring_FD_88675 | JGI IMG/M metagenome (GOLD analysis project Ga0114938, IMG submission 88675) | Groundwater microbial communities from Big Spring, Nevada to study Microbial Dark Matter (Phase II) - Ash Meadows Big Spring | ecosystem: Environmental > Aquatic > Deep subsurface >...
GTCGCGCGCCTCGTTCCCATGCGCGCAGGCGCTTCCGGGCAGCGCATCGGCGTGGCGAAGGGAAAATTCTCACTGCCGAAGTCGATCGACGCCCATGACGCGGAGATCGAAGAGCTGTTCAAGGGCGGGCGTTCGTGAGGCTGCTCCTCGACACCCACGTCGCGCTTTGGGCGATTCTGGCGGACCGGCGGCTTGCGAAACCCGCACGCCAGCTGATCGAAACCCTCGACAACGAGATCTACATCAGCGCCGCGAGCGTCTGGGAAATATCCATCAAGCACTCGCTGTCCCGAGGGCGCCGCCGCGATATGCCGATTTCGGGACACGAGGCGTTGGCGTTCTTCCGGCAGGCCGGTTACGGCCTGTTGGCGGTGACGGCCGAACATGCCGCCGCGGTTGGCAGCCTGGCCCCGATCCATACCGATCCATTCGACAGGATATTGGTCGCGCAGGCTGAGATGGAGCCGTTGCGGCTTCTTACGCACGATGCGCGCCTCGCCGGCTATGGAACGATCGTACAGGTCGTTTAAGCGGCGGCAGCCACGTCGGCCGGCGCTCTGACATCAGGATCGAGGCGCCATCCGACCGATCACCGACCCACTCGGGACAGCGAGGAGTGAAACGCGACAACACAAGCAATCTTCATGCTGATTACTCCCCGAGACACGGGTGCCCCGTCAGCACCCGTCGGAACGCCGGCAAGATCGCGGGGCCAAGGCGTCGGATCTGAGCCAGCGTGGTACGCGCTCGGCGCCGTCCATACAGGTTTCCCGGACGCAGCGGCGCACGTCAGCACGCCGATGCGATCCGGGGTCTTCACCCGTCACGAGCGGCCCGAGCCGGATCAACCTCTTTCCCGGAAGACCCCGGATATGTCCCGCGCGCTGCCGCGCACGGTCCATTCCGGGGGGGCCGGTGGCGTGCAAAGTGCAGCGCGCGGCTCACCACTGCCCGCGCGCGGAACGAGGAAAACGAACTGACGGCGCCCCAATCTTCACCTCGTCTCGGCGATCAGCTCGCGGCCGATCAGCGTGCGGCGGGTTTCCGACGTGCCGGCGCCGATTTCGTAGTGCCTGGCGTCGCGCAGCAGGCGCCCGGCCTCATCGGCGAGACACGGACGCTGCGGGATCTGTTGCCGGTGGCCCTCGGCACGCGTTAGGGAAGGCGCATCACCGACCTCGAGAGGATGCAGGATCATGTCCGAGCGCAGGATCTCGCTGGACGAGCTCAATGCCGCGAGCCGGGAGGCGTTCGTCGCGGCACTCGGCGACATCTTCGAGCATGCGCCGTGGGTGGCGGAGGCCGCGGCGCCGTCAAGGCCGTTCGCCACGGTCGCCGCCCTCCACGGAGCGATGATGCGGGCTGTCGAGACCGCGCCCGCCGATCGCCAGCTCGCCTTCCTCGTCGGCCATCCCGAGCTTGCAGGCAAGGTCGCGCGCGCGGGCGCGATGACGGCGGCCTCGGTCGACGAGCAGGGCAGCCTCGGGCTCGACCGGCTGAGCGAGGCGGAGTTCCAACGCTTCGGGACGCGGAATGCGGCCTACCGCGCGCGCTTCGGCTTTCCGTTCATCGTCTGCGTGCGACGGCACACGCGGGATTCGATTCTCGACCAGTTCGCGCGCCGGCTGCAGAATGCACGCGAGGTGGAATTGAAAGCCGCGCTCGCCGAGATCGGCTACATCACGCGGCTGCGCCTCGTCACCGAGGTCGATGGTCCGGGCGTGCCGCAGACGACCGGCCGGCTGTCGACGCACGTGCTCGATACCGTGCTCGGCCGTCCCGCTGGCGGGGTGCGCGTGGTGCTGGAGGAGATCGGCGCAAGCGGCCGCGGCCGCCTTGTCGATACACGGACGAACTCGGACGGCCGCACCGACGCCCCGCTCATGGGCGGCGCGCCGCTGCGCATCGGGACCTACGAGTTGGCGTTCGACATCGGCGCCTATTTCGCCGAGCGCAGGCTCGTCGCCGCCGAGCCCGCCTTCCTCGATGTGGTGCCGATCCGCTTCGCGATCGCCGAGCCCGAGGGGCACTACCACGTGCCGCTGCTCGCGAGCCCGTGGAGCTACACGACCTATCGCGGCAGCTGATCGCGCGGGTCAGTTCAAGAAGAGCGGTTGTTGAGCACCGTCTGCGCACGCCGGTTCTGCGACCAGCACGAGATGTCGTTGCACACCGCGACGGGGCGCTCCTTGCCGAACGAGATCGTGCGGACTCGCTGGCCGCCGACGCCATTGCGGGCGAGGAAGTCCTTGACGGTCGCGGCGCGCCGAGCGCCGAGCGCGATATTGTACTCGCGGGTGCCGCGCTCGTCGGCGTGGCCCTCGATCGTGATCGTGTACTGCGGATACTGCTGCAGCCAGCGGGCCTGGCTGGTGAGCGTCTGCTGCGCCTCCGGTGTGAGGTCGACGCTGTCGGTCGAGAAATAGACGATGTCGCCGACATTCTGGACGAAGTCACGCTGGGAGCCGGGGGTCGCCGGCGCGCCGTTGCGGCCGCCGCCGGTCAGGTTCGCGCTGTCGGGCTGCAGCTCCTTGTTCGCGCAGGCCGAGATGCCGAACGCGAGCAGCACGGCCAGCGCCGCGCGAACGGTCGTCGAGGCCGGTTTGCGCCCAGAGGTGCTCATGCGCCCCCCTTTCTTCCTTCTTTTCATGGCCTGCCACCCTGCGGCCGGACCATGGTCACTTGGTTCCGACGCACGCACGCACGTTGCCCGAACTTGCTCTCGAGTGATCTATCGACTTGATCGTACGAAAATAAGGCCGCACGCGCCGCCGAGAGGAAACATCTTCCCCGCCCTCGGGCAACACGTGATGCCCGATCTCCACAACTTTGGCGCCGCAGGAGGGTCTGGCGGCCGACGCCCCGGTTGCCGACATGCGCCATCTGCAACAGAAAAGGCCGAGCTGTCGACGCAGATGCGTAGAGAGCTCGGCCTTTGATGGGAACCGCGGCGAGCCGCGGCAAACCGGAATCGCTTGACTGGATTACTGCGCGACCTGGACTGCAGGAACCTCGGCGCCGAGCTTCATCGGCTTGTGAGGAACCTCCTTACGGCATGCCCCAAGAGCAACGGCGGCGATCACTGCCGCCACCACGATAGCACCCTTCATAGTCATCTCTCCTATGCTGTCCTGGCCCCGCCGACAGTCATTGAGCGACCTTCACCGCCGGGACTTCGGCGCCCAGCTTCATCGGCGTATGGGGAACCTCCCGACGGCAAGCCCCCAGAGCCACCGCCGCGACGACCGCCGTGATAACGATTACACCCTTCACACCCTGCATGGTCACTCTCCTACTTCTGTTCGGCAATTGCCGATTCCTTGGGTACCGGCGCTGCCCTGAGTTAGCAAGGCAAGACGCCCGTTCTCCACCGCTTTGCCACGCTCTTGATGCGAAAATGCCACTGCGCTCAGAGGGGTAATGGTGCCGCGCGGGCCCGGGCTCAGGTGAGCAGGGGAGACCAGGCGGGGTCGGAGGCGAACGAGGGGGTCGGCACCGGCCGCTCATTGTAGCCCGTGATATCGACCGAGTGCAGCTTCGGCCCGCCGGTCGCCCCAGCCTGATCGCGGAAGAACATGAGCACCCGCCCATTGGGCGCCCAGGTCGGCCCCTCGTTGTGGAAGCCTTCCGTCAGAATCCGCTCGCCGGAGCCGTCGGGCCGCATGACCCCGATCAGGAACCGGCCTGACTGCTGTTTGGTGAAGGCGATGAAATCCCCGCGGGGCGACCACACGGGCGTCGAGTAGCGCCCTTCCCCGCGGCTGATCCGGCGGGGGGCGGATCCGTCTGCGCCCATCACATACAGCTGCTGGTTGCCCTCGCGGTCGGATTCAAACACGAGTTGGCGGCTGTCGGGTGCGTAGCAGGGGCCGGTATCGATGGCCTGGGGCTGGGTCAGTGCGCGCGTACGCCGTGATCGGAGGTCGAGCTCGACGAGGCTCGTTGCACCGCCCTGGCCGAAGCTCATGACGATCCGCTGGCCGTCCGGCGAGAAGCGCGGCGCGAAGGTCATGCCCGGAAACTCGCCGACCACCTCGCGCTGGCCGCTCTCGATGTTCATCAGCGCGACGCGCGGCTGGTCACCGACGTACTGCATGAACGCAATCTCTTGATTGGTCGGGGAGAAGCGCGGCGTGATGACCAGCTCCTTGCCCTGGCTCAAGAGCCGCACGTTGGCGCCGTCCTGGTCCATGATGGCGAGCCGCTTCTGGCGCTTGTCCTTGGGCCCGGTCTCATCGACGAACACGATGCGGGTGTCGAAGTAGCCCTTCTCGCGGGTCAGCTTCTCGTAGACCTGGTCGGCGACCTGATGCGCGATTCGCCGCCAGCTCTGGGCGGCGGCGGTGAGACGCTGGCCAGCGAGCTGCTGGCCGCGGATCACGTCCCAAACGCGCATGTCGACCTGCAGCCGGCCGTCGCCGGACGGGTTCACCTGGCCGACCACCAGCGCCTCTGCGCCGATCGATTTCCAATCGCCGAAGCGCGGCGCGACGTTGATGTTCTGGATCCGCTCGAGGAACGCCGCCCGGTCGAGCGGCTTCAGCAATCCGGAGCGCTCGAGGTCGGCGGCGGCGACGTTCGAGAGGTCGGCGCCGAGCCGCGGATCGGAGCTCAGGAAGTCGGGCACCGCGATCGGAATGGGCGAGAGCTGCCCCTCGGTCTGGCGGCCGGTGAGCTGGGCGAGAGACGGCACTGGCCCGGCGACCGCCGCGAGCGCCGAGGCGCATGTGGCGAGCAGCATCTGACGGCGATCGAATAAGCTCTCGTGTCTTGCGGTCATGGCTGGCGCGGTCCCGGCGCGGTTGGTCGGCGACCGCTGGCCGGTTTATCGCAACAGATTGCGGCGGCGCTAGTGCCGCTTTTGGTCGCCCCGTTCACAATCCAGCGCCTGCACACCCTCCGTCCCCATTGGCTCCCGTTCAGGGCTTGATCGGCACCAGCTTGTCGGTGGCGATACCACCCGGCTCGAGCTTGCAGGTGAGCGCCAGCATCTCGACCCCTGCCGCCGCGGCCCGGTCGAACGCCGCGCCATAGCCTGCATCGATGTCGCGCGCGAGGCAGAGCCGCCGTGCGTCGCTCCGCTGGATGAGAAAAACCATCACCGCGCGATGGCCGGCGCGCACCATGTCGGAGAGCTCTTCGAGGTGCTTCGCCCCGCGCTCGGTGACGCTGTCCGGGAACTCGGCCGTGCCGTGCCGGCGCATCATGTGGACGTTCTTGATCTCGACGTAGGCGAGGCCGCGCTTTGGATCCTCGAGCAGGATGTCGATGCGGCTGTTCCTGCCGTACTTCTGCTCGCGCTTGAGGACCGGGTAGCGGGCGAGGGGCTCGAGCCGGCCCTCGGCGATCGCCTCGGCAACGAGCTTGTTCGGGTGGCCGGTGTTGATGCCGACGAGCGATGGTCCCTTGCCGAGGTCCGCCTCGACCATCTCCCAGGTATGGCGGTACTTGCGCGTCGGGCTGTCGCTCTCGGAAAGCCAGACGACCGAGCCGGGCGCGGTCAGGCCGAGCATCGAGCCGGTGTTGGGGCAGGTCGCCGTCACGGCGGAGCCGCCGTCGAGGGTGACATCGGCGAGGAAACGCTTGTAGCGTTGCACGAGGCGCCCGCGCAGCAACGGACGGTCGAATTGCATGGCGGACCTCCTTGCCCGGGCGACGGCTTGACCGGGCGACCCGGTTGCCGCTCTTGTTGCCGTTTCTGAGCCGAAAGGAAAGTCCCGTGACCGAAGCGATCGTCACCGCGGCCGTGCTCGTGATCGGCGACGAGATCCTGTCAGGGCGGACCAAGGACAAGAATATCGGCTACATCGCCGACCATTGCACCCAGGTCGGCATCCAGCTGAAGGAGGTGCGCATCGTCCCCGACGAGGAGCCGGCGGTCATCGCTGCGGTCAATTCGCTCCGGTCGAGGTACACCTACGTCTTCACCACCGGCGGCATTGGCCCGACCCACGACGACATCACCGCCGACTGCATCGCCAAGGCTTTCGGCGTCGGCATCGACGTCGACCCGCGGGCGCTCGCGCTCCTCAAGCCCTACTACGAGCGCCGTAATCTGGAGTTGACACCCGGACGGCTGCGCATGGCGCGCGTCCCCGACGGTGCCGAGCTGATCGACAACTCGATCTCGATCGCCCCCGGATTCATGCTCGGCAATGTCATCACCATGGCGGGGGTGCCGAACATCATGCAGGTGATGCTCGATGCGGTGACGCCCAAGCTGAAGACCGGCGGCAAGATGGTGTCGGCGTCGATCGATCTGAACTACCCCGAGGGCGCGATCGCCGAGCTGTTCGGCACTCACCAGCAGGAGTTTCCTGACGTGCCCATGGGCAGCTATCCGACCTTCCGCGACAATCGGCCGTGCACACAGCTCGTGCTCCGATCGACCGATCCGGACCGCCTCGCAGCCGCTGAGCATGGTTTGCGGCAAAAGCTCGCGGCTCGCGGCCTGCTATGAGAGGCCGCCGGCGCTAAACCGCTCATCCCGCTCGATAAAAGTGGCCGGAGATTGGGTCCGTGCCAGCGGCGTGGCGGGCTCGGTGCCGGCCAGAGTTCATTCTGCGACTCATTAACCCATCGCATCTCTCGGTTAACGCTGATCTTTTCCACGCATCGCCAGCTCCCTCGGCGGGGCGAAGCGGTGCGGCAGAGTTCAGTCGAGGAGGGATGCCATGGTGCGTCGAGGGAAACGGCTCGGCGGAGCCGAAAAGGTCTACTGGAGGGCCCTGCTGGGCGCGATCGCGATCTTGGTCTGGGGTGTGGCGAGCGCCGGGATCGCCGAAGCCAAGACACCTGGGAAAACGTACTGCTTCAATGGCATCTGCCATCGGGTGAAGACCATCTCGGAGACCCAGAGGCTCGTCGGCGTGAGGACGGTGCTGCATGCCTCTCACTACGATTCCTGCAAGAAGGACCGCTTCAATCCGTGCGGTCTCACCTCGTCGGGCGAGGAGTTCCGGCCCTGGAAGTCCGACAATGCGGCGAGCCCGCTCTATCCCGACGGCACCAAGCTACTGGTCTGGCATCCCGGCAGCAAGAAAGCGGCGGTCGTGCGCATCAACAATGCGGGACCCTACTACGGCAAGCGTACGCTCGATCTGTCGCGGGCAACCGCCGAAAAGCTCGGTTTCGGCAAGGGTGGCGTGTCGACGGTCCACGCCAAGGTCATCGCCGCGCCGTCCCCGTCGGAAGCCACCTACAAGCGCAATCGAACCTACGCCTCGGTGCCGGGCTACATCGGCTTCTTCGATACCATCGACAAGGCGCTCACCTCGCTTGGTCAGGCGGTGGCCGGCCTGTTTGGCGCGCCGGCGCAAGCCGCTTCGAGGCCGCCAGCCATCGCCCGGACGCGGATTGCGACCACCACCAAGGCCAACGGGGCGAAGTCGAATGGCGACAGGAAGCCGAGCGGCGCGGCGAACCGCACGACCAGCGCCAACAGCAAGAAGCCGAAAAGCGCGGCGGCAAAAAGCCTTGCTCACGGATAGGCGTGGGGTCGCGGCTCTACCGGCGAGGAACATCGCGTCCCGCGCGGCGTCTGCCTCGGGCGATCCGGCGGCCACGCCGTCGAGGCCGTGCATGCGGCGCGACCGGGTGATGAGGGTGAGGCCGAACTCGCCCGCGCCGATGAGGCCGATGGCCGCGGGCTTCTCCCGTGCCGGCTTGAACAGTGTCTCGAACTGCACGTGCCACCGCCGACGGCGCGCGGCTCTCACCAGCGCGCGAGCACCGCGCCCCAGGTGAACCCGCCGCCCATCGCCTCCATAAGCACGAGATGACCCTCCTTTACGCGATGCTCCTCGAACGCCTGGTTCAGCGCCAGCGGAATCGATGCCGCGGAGGTATTGCCGTGTTTGGCGAGCGTGACGACGATCTTCGCGGGCGCGACGCCGAGCTTCCTGGCGATTCCGTCGAGGATGCGCTGGTTGGCCTGATGCGGCACGTAGAGGTCGATCTCGTCGGGGGCGTAGCCGGTCATCACCAGCGTCTCCTCGATGACGCCGGAGATCTTCTGCACCGCGTGGCGGAACACCTCGCGCCCGTTCATGCGCAGCTGGCCAGTGGTCTTCGTCGAGCCCGGCCCGCCGTCCACATAGAGCAGCTCCTCGTAGCGCCCGTCGGAGCGGATGCGGGTCGCGAGGATGCCGCGATCCTCGCGCGCGCCCTTTTGCGGCTGCGCCTCGAGCACGACCGCCCCGGCGCCGTCGCCGAACAGCACGCACGTTCCGCGATCCTTCCAGTCGAGGATGCGGCTGAACGTCTCCGCGCCGACCACGATCGCCCGCTTGAACTGGCCGGATTTGAGAAAGTTGTCGGCGACGGTCATGCCGTAGACGAAACCGGAGCAGACGGCTTGCACGTCGAAGGCGGCGCCGTGGGTGATGCCGAGGCCGGCCTGGATCTTGACGGCGGTCGCCGGGAACGTCCGGTCGGGCGTCGCGGTCGCGCAGATCAGGAGGTCGATGTCGCCAGAGTCGATGCCGGATCGCACCAGCGCCTGGCGCGACGCGGCGAGACCGAGGTCGGAAGTGAGCTCGCCGTCGGCCGCAATATGGCGCGAGCGGATGCCGGTGCGCTCGGTGATCCAGGCGTCGGTGGTCTCGACGATCCGGGCCATGTCATCGTTGGTCATGACGCGCTTGGGCAGGTAGGCGCCGACGCCCCGGATCACTGATCGTATGACGGCCACAGGGCCTCCCTGAATCTCTCAGCGGACGATGCCACCCGGGCGATCATTTCTGATCGGCTTCCGCGCCAAGCTTGTCGTGGAACGCATCGAGGTCGCTCGCCAGCCGCTCGACGAGGCCGGCTTCCGCCATCTCGTAGCCGAGATCGACGGCGCTCGCAAAGCCGAGCGCATCGGTCCCCCCGTGGCTCTTGATCGCAATGCCATTGAGGCCGAGGAAGGTGCCGCCGTTGACGCGGCGCGGGTCCATCTTGTGCTTCAAGGCCCGGAGGCCGCCCTGGGCCAGGAATGCGCCGAGCCGCGACATCACCGAGCGGGTGAGCGCCGAGCGGATGTAGTGGCTGATCTGCTTGGCCGTGCCCTCCGCGGTCTTGAGCGCGATGTTGCCGGCGAAGCCCTCGACCACGACCACGTCGACCACACCTTGGCCGATCTGATCGCCCTCCACAAAGCCGCGATAGTCGATCGGCAGGCCCGCGGTATCCTTGAGCCAGGCGTGGGCCGCCTTGACCTCCTCGTCGCCCTTGATCTCCTCGACGCCAACGTTGAGCAGGCCGACGGTCGGCCGCTCGACATGGAAGAGGGCGCGCCCCATCGCGGCACCCATCAGCGCGAAGTCGCAGAGCTTGCGCGCGGTCGCGCCGACATTGGCGCCGACATCGAGCACGATACATTCAGCCTCGAGCGTCGGCCAGAGCGCCGCGATTGCCGGCCGGTCGATACCCTTGAGCGGCCGCAGGATCAGCGTCGCCATGGCCATCAGCGCGCCGGTGTTGCCGGCCGAGACGGCGACGCGCGCCTCGCCCTTCTGCACCGCCTCGAGCGCCAGCCACATGCTCGAGCCCTTGCCGCGCCGGACGGCCTGACTGGGCTTGTCGTCCATGCCGATGGCGAGCGGGGTATGTACTACCCGGGCTCGGCCGGCGAGGATCGGCGACTTCGCACGCGCGGCGTCGATGCGCGCCTCATCGCCGAACAGGATGAAGGAGAGCCCGGGATGGCGTTCGGCCGAGATCGCAGCTCCCGCCACGACCACCTCCGGCCCGTGGTCGCCACCCATGGCGTCGAGCGCAATGGTCAGCGGTGCGGCCATCCCCTCGTCCTCATCCTCTTGCCGCCTGCCCGCATCGATGCCGAACGTGCGGACCATACTGATTTGGCCCGGTGAGACAATAGCTCTGCAGAAGGCGACTTAGGAGCCGCTTCACGGCTTCGGCTTGAGCTTGCCGAGCACCGCGAAGGGACTGTCGGAGCCAGCCTCGGGTGCATTGGCGGGCCGCGGGTCGGACCATGTGAGCTCGGCGCCCGGCTTGCGCGGGTAAAGGTCCAGGCTCGCGCCGAACAGCTCATAGGCCACGCGGCCGAGGTCGATGGTGCCGCCGTCGAGCGGCTCGGGATCCTCCCCGCCGAGGGCGTCGAAGGAGGCGCTCGACTGGGATGCGACGTCCGCCTCGGGCCAGAACTCGATGGCGAAGGCGCGCAAGATTTCGGCATCGACCGGCTCAAGCGTGACAACGCAGCTCTGCGTCACCGCGGCAGCCAGCTTGCCTTCGGCGCGGCAACGGCCGCGCGACAAGGGTGTCAGGTGCGCGGTCACCGTGAGCGAGCGGCAGGCGGCGATGTCGAGTGCGTCGGCGAGCGCACGGCACTGTGCCGGAGTGGCGGTGAATTGCACCTCGCGGCCCTCGCGGCCGACGTCGCCGATATTGAATGTCCATGCGATGGGCCCGGACATGGCGGCGTGAACCTCCCTCACACGCTTGGAAACTCGATCTCGCCTGCCAGGATGCGTGCGCCGCCAGCAGACGCAAGTGTCTGCAGAATTGCGCGCACGTAGCCGGCGAGGCGCACGGCGCCGGCAGGCTGCAGTGACACGTGCCGCCCCAGCGCCTCCACGAGCGCCTGCCGGTCCTGGCCGGCGACGGCGGAGCGATAGTCCTCGACCCGCTCCGCGACCGCCGCCGCGGTCTTCTTGATACGGCGCGGCACGCTGAGGTCGCCGATGCCGAGCTCACGCATGGAATCATCCATGTCGGAGACGAACGCCTCGAGCAGCGCCTGGCCGAGCTGCCGTCCCTCCTCGCCCTCCGCCCGAAGCCGCTCGAGAACAATGAACAGATGAAGAACGATGAGCTCGAACCGCCCCTCGATCGTGTCGGGTACGCCACAGCCTTCGTAGAAGGCCGGGCTGCGGGCCTGCGCCACCGCGGAGCCATAAAGCTTTGCTGCTCTCTGACCGGTGGCGCTGCTGCGCCGCATCCACGTCAGCATGTGGCGCGCTCCTGTTGTTCCGATCGGAACCCTTGGGCTAAGCTTTCGGCGTGGATTGCCAACGTCCCGTCCCGCGGATAATCGGAGCACCGGGTGGGGCGCATGTGATTCTCGGGGGTTGCAGCCAGTATGCGCTGGAAGATCGGAGCTGACCAGGGTCAGGATGCGCGCGCCGGCCTCGCCGTCGCGGCGGCGCTGCTGCTCGGCGCCTGCGGGGCCACCGTCACGAAGCACGGTCACCACTTCCAGGAAACCGACGTGCAGCAGGTGCAGTCCGGCATGAGCCAGGAGCAGGTGCGCATGTCGCTCGGCTCGCCGACGACGACGGCGACGGTCGGCGCCGGCAGCGCGTTCTATTACATCTCGAGCACGCAGAAGCAGTCGGCCTTCATGAACCCGACGGAGACCGACCGGCAAGTGGTGGCGGTCTATTTCAACCGCGTCGGCAGCGTCGATCGCGTCGCCAACTACGGCATGAAGGACGGCAAGGTGTTCGACTACATCAGCCGCACGACGCCGTCGGCAAACAACAACGACGACGGCATCCTGAAGCAGCTGTTCCGCAACCTCGGCCAGCGCTCGATCTTCACCGAGCAATAGCGCCGCTCTAGCCGCCCATGATCGAGTAGCCGCCGTCGATCGGGATCGCGGTGCCGGTGACGAAATCGGACGCCCGGCTCGCCAGAAACACCGCAATGCCCTCGAAGTCCTCCGGCTCGCCCCAGCGAGCGGCCGGCGTGCGCTGCTCGACGCGCTCGTGCAGGCCCGCGACCTGCCGGCGCGCCGCGCGGGTCAGATCCGTGTTGATCCAGCCGGGCAGGATTGAATTGACCTGGATGTTGTCCTTCGCCCAGGCGGTGGCGAGCGCGCGCGTCATCTGCACGATGCCGCCCTTGGTCGAGGCATAGGCCGGCGCAAACGGCACGCCGAACAGCGACGTCATCGAGCCCGTCGCGATGATCTTGCCGCCGCCTTGCGCCTGCATCGCCGGATAGACGGCCTGGCAGCAGAAGAACGGGCCGTTGAGGTTGACGTCGAGCACCTCCTGCCATTCCGCCGCCGTGTAGTCCTCGGGCCGCTTGCGGATATTGATGCCGGCGTTGGCGACGAGGATGTCGATGCGCGCGAAGCGCGCGAGCGTGGCCTTGGCCATGGCATCGACGGAAGCCTTGCTCTTGACGTCGACCTCGAGGGCGATCGCCTCGGCGCCGAGCGCCTTCAGCTCCTGCAGGGCTGCCGACGATTTCTCCGCGTTGCGCGCCGCGACGACGATCGTTGCGCCGGCTTTGGCGAGGCCGCGGGCCATGCCGAGGCCGATACCGCCGTTGCCGCCGGTCACGATCGCGACGCGGCCCCTCAAGTCGAACGGATTGCTCATGGCATGGTCCCGTGGCGCTGGCCGATGCACAACGCTACGGCAGGATCGGTAGCACGATCAATCGCGCGGGCGCAGCGCAGACCTACGCTGCGGGCTTGGCGGCTGCATTGCCGGGCGGCGGTGCGACGAGCGCCTCGTACCAGCCCTTGACGAGCGTGAAGTCGGGATCGACCGCGAATGTGGCGGTCGGGCGGAAGCCCGGCGACTGGCTGATCGCGTAGGCGAGCAGCTTGCGGAACCGCGGCACCTTGAAATAGGTGGTGTGGATCAGCTCATCGCCAGTGAGAAACGCGTTGAGCGTGTCCTTGCCGTCCTTCTCCATCTGCATGATGCCGAGCTCGGAAAGAGCCGAGCGGATCTTGGCGACCGCCTTCGCCGCCGCCGCATCGCTGATCGCGGTGATCTCCTGGCGCAAGGCGAGCGGCAGCACCGGGTGGCCCTCGGCGAGCCACATCGGCCGGTCGCGGGCGTGGCTGTCGACCTCGCCCTCGATATCGTTGCCGAGTGAGGCGCTCTGGAGCTGCGACCACGCCATCTTGTTCAGGCCACGGCTCAGCAGCGCGCTGGTCGGATAGGCAAGGAAGCGGACGAGCTTGTAAATGGCCCAGGGGATCGCCAGCAGGATTGCGCCGACACCGGCAATGCCCTCGAGCACAATCCAGGGCCCATCCTGCTGCGCGTTCGCCGCCGGGGCGGTCGCGGCCGGTATCGTCGCGACGGCTGCGCCCGCCGCTGGCGGGTTCAACTTCGTTAGCTTATCCGCCACGGCTGCCGGGCTCGGCGTCGCATCCGTCCGGTTCGACTTGGCACGCGTGTCCGACCAGACCACCAAACCGAACACCAGCGCCGGCACGATGAGTATCGACAGCTTGGAAAGCCCCGCCACTGCGAAGTTCGACTGGAAGATCGGCTGCTTCATCGTCTCCAGCGAGGCGAGGCTCTGCACCGCCTCATCATCGTCGTGGCGCAGTGAGAGCCACTTTGCGGCGAACGCCTGACTGGCGATGCGCTGCGTGCGCGGCTTGTGCCACGGCATGGAGTTGCGCTCCGACCACCAGATGAATGGCCAGGCCAAGATCAATGGGAAAAGCAGCGATGCGCCCCAGACGCCGATTAGGTACATGACCGTGCGGTCGACTCCATCCTCCGGAGCCGAGCGAAGGAGCAGATACGGAACGGCGATGAAGAAGGCCATCAAGGTTAGGATAGTGATCTTTCCGGTCTGACCGAGCCGCGAGAAGAAAAATTTGTCCCGCTGAGTCGTAATGAACGGCGTGCCGACGGTGATCCAGCGCGACAGCTTCTCTAATGGGCGCTTCCGGTTCGCCGCCTGGATCAGCGCCGCCGCCGCGACCGAACCGCCGTGGCTGTGGCCGACGACGCAATAGCGCTCGCCGGCCTTGTCGAGCGCCTCCATGCGCTCGAGCAGCTTGGCCCCGCCCGCCTGGCGTGACTTCTCGCTGTTGAGGCCGTCCCAGACGACCGGCTCGACCTTGACCGGCCCGTCCTCCGCCTCGACGTAGTCACCGAGGAGCTTGCAGCACTCGCTACCCCGCTGCCACCAGGCGCTGCCTTCCTCGGGCCCGGACGCGAACGTCCCGTGCACCATCAACACCGTGGCCATCGACGCGTCTCCCCAATCGGTCCGTCAATACGTCTGCCCGCCAGCATCGGGCCAAGTGTAGGCGGATAGCCGATCTAATGAAAAGGATTTTGAAGGAATGCCTGATCCTGGAGCAATACCAAAATGCGCGCAGTTGCGCCCTCTCAGCCGATGGCCTCAAGACCACATGGTCATCGCGGTTTTTCCAGTCGCATCGACATCGACTTGCAGTAGAATGAATGTTTGCAATACGATTGGGCCATGGCTCTGCTATGCGCGGTCGCCTTGTGGGTCGAGGCTCAAGCGAGCGATGGCGAAGCAGATGGGAAATGTGATGTCGGCAGACGCATTGCGTCTTGAAAGGCTGATGGAATGACGCGCCTGCGCGATTCGGATCGACACTTCCTGCTCGACGAGCTTGGACGTCGCTGGCTGCCGCGCGGCATGCAGGTCCGAAAGCATTTGGGGGCGGCCATCTGCGACGAAACTCTTGCAGAGTTCGCCGTCGTCAACCTTGGCTGGATCGAAATCAAGCACAGCCACCAACGTCTCCATGTTCGTTGCCGACCGGCATGGATGAGCGGCGTCGCACACGGCGCGCTGTTGTTCTACCTCTTCGACTGCCATAGCGAGAAGCTCGCGCTCAGTGTCCTCGGCCAGCGATGGCAGCACTACGTGCACACGAGGCGCGAAGATCTGTTGACGATGCTCGATGCCATGCAGCTCGTTCAGGAGCGAACCTCGCCGATCTTGCTCAGTGAACGATGCACGGCCGACTCCTCACCGCTGGCAGGGCGGCTGCAGGCAGTCCTAGAAGTCTGTAAGGACTGCAGCGGGCTTGACCAGCTGGAGCATCGGCTGGACCGCATCTACCCGAACCGCCGCTGGACCATCTCCCACGTCGATGTGGCCACAGATGCCCTGATGATGGATCGCAAAGGCTCCGGTTTCACGCCCTTCAACCCGGGTTGGGCCTCCCTGAGTGCTGCCGCATCGCTGCGAGACTATGCGGGCAGCGAGTATGCCGACTGGGTCACTGAGGCTCGCCGGCGGGTACTTTCGGTAGGCGAAGTGGTCTACGACGACGTTGACGCAACCGTGCCGTTTCCCGGAATCGGGTTCTCACGGCTCACGTACTCGAGGGTGACCGCACCGATCTCCCTAGCGGACGGCCGGATTTTTGTTCTTTCCGCCGCCGAGACCAACGCTGCGGTCAAGCTCCTCAAAGCCGGTTGAGATGAACGCCTCGAGATCTTGTGCGAGCTCCTCGGCGTCCATCCACATCAGTGATCCCGTGTAGATCTGCGTGCCGTTCTCAAAGAACGTGTAGGTAGGCTCGACCTTCCGATAGCCATACATGGCGAGGAGAGGACTGCTGGCCATAGCTGCTCCGATGAATGCAAAAGTGTACATGGTGTTCCAGCGGCCGAGCGCGTAGGCCCGAGACATCCGCGGCAAGAGGGCTGCGAGGCGGAGACCGCGATAGTCGGGCCGCACCCAAAGCGCACCAGAGTAGACGAAGCGTCCCTTGATGTGTCGGGCGCTCGGTGCCGAAATCGAGCACGTCAACCCGTCTGACGGCGGCGGATTTGCGCCGTAGTACAGGGATCGATCGTCGGCAATATCCTGGAGCGAGCGCTCTCCTATATCGTAGATGCGACCGGCCTGAGTTGCCACGATGTCGCCCTGGGCATTGCGGCCGATCAGGCAGTAGCTGTCCGCGTCGGTGAGCGTCGCTATGCGGGTGTCGAGCTGCGGGGCAAATCGACCCCAGTTTGCGAAGTGCTCCTCGTTCAGTTCTGCAATTGTTGCAATGCTGCCAAAGCCGAGGTGGATGTCTTGCTGCCGCAAATAGGCGTCCGCTCGCAGCAGAAAGCGGGCGAGCAGAGGAACCGGACCATGATCGAGCCGTAGGCCATCCAAGAAGGAGGCGGCATCAGGCAACTCGCTCTTGTTATCGTCGGCAGCGGGTTGGTCGGCCGAGTGGATCTGTTTGGGCTCGTTGCTCACGGCGTCCTCCTATTGACGGTCTGCAACACACGACACACAAAGGTGATTCGTTGGCCGCCCGCCAGGGTGGACGTTCGGTTCCAACGGCTGTTAGTTTGGGGATTGACCAGAACGACCCATTTTGTTGCTCAGATGCGAGATCTTGGGCGGTAAGCGGTAGGTTGCGTTGCGAGGGGGGCCTCGATGTCGGACGATGATAAGCAGCCTCATCGAGCTGGTGCGGCAACGTGCAAGCGCAACTCGGTCGACGTGCTCGTCGGACGCAATATCCGTTACGCAAGACGACAAAAGGGTTTGACGGTTGCAGCGCTTGCTGAGCTCACCGCCGTCGATGAGCGGGTGCTGCGCGAGTATGAAGCGGGTGTTTGTCGTGCCGGACCGGCCGCGCTCGTGGTGCTCAGTCAGGCCCTCGACGTCAAGCTCTCGCACTTCTTTAGGCCCTCGATCGATCCCATGGCGGCAGCTCGCGAACCCGAAAGTACAACCGGGCTCGAGCGCCTTCGACGTGGCCGCCTCAAGGCCGACAACGATGACTGAGGCGACGCCGACTGAGGATTGAGTCACGCGCGCGATAATCGCCCGAGACCCGAGACTTCACCATGCGCATCATTGATCTCTCAATGCCGATTATCAGTGATCACGTGCGCTGGAAGGCCGAGCGCACGGTCGCTGGAGTCGTCGATTCTGGCGACCCTTTCCAGGTGACGACGTTGAAGGTGTCTTGCCATGCCTTCACGCACGTCGACGCCCGGCGCCACTTCTTCGCCAACGGTGACACGATCGAGGCGACCCCGCTCGACGCGGTCGTCGGCGACGCCCACGTCGTCGACCTGATGGACATCGAGCCGAACGAGGCGATCGGCCCGGAAAAGCTCGCCCCGCGCATGGCCGCGGTTCGGCCGGGCGACAAGATCGTCTTCAAGTCGGGCTGGGATGCGAAGCGCTCGTTCCGCACCCGCGAGTTCTGGCTGGAGAGCCCCTATCTGACCCGCGACAGCGCCCTGTTCCTCAAGGAAAAGGCAATAACCACAGTCGCTTACGATTTCCCTCAAGATTTCGTGATCCGCCTTCTCCTGAACGGGGAGGTCCGCCCGATCGAGGAGCACGTCACGCACGACGTCCTGCTGCGTGCCGGCGTGCACATGATCGAGTACCTGATCAACACCACCGCGATCAGTGCGCGACGGGTGCTGCTCGCGGCCGCGCCGCTCAAGATCGACGGCGCCGATGGCGCGCCCGCACGTGTTTTTGCGATCGAAGGCCGCTAGGTCCGCGGGGCAGTCCTGAACTTTCTTCACGCCCGCGATGACTTCTGCCGGCGGGCGACCTATCATCGTGCCCAGCGGGATCGGAACCGACCGATCGTCAGCCAGCTCCAAGGAGGGAACCCATGTCACCGCATTCCCGTACGCTCGTCGCCCTGCTCCTCACCTCGACGATGCTCGCAACCGCTGCCGAGGCGCGCAGCGTGAAGTGGGCGCGCTCGGGTGATGCGCTGACGCTCGATCCGCACTCCCAGAACGAAGGCCCGACGCACAATCTCAATCACCACATCTACGAGCCGCTGATCATCCGCGACAACCAGGGCAAGCCGCTCCCCGCGCTCGCCGAGAGCTGGGCCATCACGTCCGACCCGACGGTGTGGGAGTTCAAGCTGCGCAAGGGCGTCAAGTTCCACGACGGCGCGTCCTTCACCGCCGACGACGTCGTGTTCTCCTACCAGCGCGCGCGGCTCCCCTCCTCCGACATGAAGTCGCTGCTCTCCTCGGTCGACACGGTCAGCAAGGTCGACGACTTCACGCTGCGCATCAAGACGAAGGGGCCGAACCCGCTGCTGCCTGCAAACCTCACCGACCTCTTCATCATGAGCAAGGCGTGGGCCGAGAAGAACAACGCGACCAAGCCCCAGGATTTCAAGAACAAGGAGGAAAATTTCGCGGTCCGCAATGCCAACGGCACCGGGCCGTTCGTGCTCGTCAGCCGCGAGCCCGACGTGAAAACGGTGATGAAGCGCAATGACAGCTACTGGGGCAAGGGGCAGGTGCCGCTCGAGATCACCGAGCTCGTCTATACGCCGATCAAGTCGGACGCCACGCGCGTCGCCGCGCTCCTCTCGGGCGAGGTCGACTTCGTCCAGGACGTGCCCGTCCAGGATATCCAGAAGCTGCAGCAGGACCAGAAGCTCGCGGTGAAGATCGGCCCCGAGAACCGCTCGATCTTCCTCGGCATGAACGTCGGCCCGGCCGAGCTCACGTTCTCGGACGTGAAGGGCAAGAACCCGTTCGCCGACAAGCGCGTGCGCCACGCGATCAACATGACGATCAACCGCGCGGCGATCCAGCGCGTCGTGATGCGCGGCCAGTCGATCCCGACCGGCATCATCGCGCCGCCTGGCGTCAACGGCTACACCAAGGAACTCGACCAGATCCCGGCCAACGACCTCGCCAAGGCGAAGGCGTTGATGAAGGATGCAGGCTACGAGCAGGGCTTCGGCGTGACGCTGCACTGCCCCAACGACCGCTACGTCAACGACGAGGCGATCTGCCAGGCCATCGTCGGCCAGCTCGCCGGCATCGGCATCAAGATCAGTCTCGTCTCCCAGTCGAAGTCGCTGCACTTCCCGCTGATCCAGAAGAACCCGCCGCAGACCGACTTCTTCCTGCTCGGCTGGGGCGTGCCGACATTCGACAGCGAGTACATCTTCTCGAACCTCTATCATACGCGCGGCGACAAGCTCGGCGGGTGGAACGCGCTGCGCTACTCGAACGCCGAGATCGATAAGATGACCGTCTCGCTCAATGCCGAGACCGATCTCACCAAGCGCAACCAGACGATCGCATCGATCTGGAAAGTCCTGCAGGACGATGCGGCCTTCATCCCGATCCACATCCAGACGCTCGCCTACGCGATGAAGCCTGACGTCGACGTGCCGGTCGACATCTCGAACCAGCCGAAGCTCAAGTTCATGAAGTTCAAGAAGTAGCGTGGGGCGGTCCCGCGCCGACCAGGAGCGTTCGTTGAGCGTCGAGGACGACAGTACGGACGCGACGCTCGTCAGCCGGCTCGCGCTGCAGATTGGCGCGGCGGTCGGCACGCTCGCCTTCGGCCTGTTGATCATCTCCGGCGCCTTCGAGTTCCCCGTCGGGTGGACCGAGCGCGGCCCGGACCCCGGCTACTTCCCATTCTGGATCGGCTGCGTGATCGTGGCCGGCAGTCTCGGCACGCTGGTCGAGACGCTGGCGCGGCGGCGCGCGCTGATCGGCCCGGCGATCACGCGCGAGCAGGGGCGCCGCGCACTCGCGTTCCTGTTGCCGATGGTTGCCTTCGTCGCGCTGACGAGCGTGCTCGGCATCTACGTCGCGATGGTGCTCTACCTCGCCTTCGTCATGGTGGCGCAGGGCGGCTATCGCCTCGACGTCTCGTGCGCGGTCGCCATCGGCACGGCGCTGCTCTTCTACTTGATGTTCGACCGCTGGCTCAAAGTGCCGCTCGCCAAGGGCCCGATCGAGGCCTGGCTCAAGCTCCACTGAAACCGAAGGACCGGCGCGCGTGGAGAACCTCGGCGAGCTGCTGCTCGGCTTCCAGGTGGCGCTCACCGGTTATCATCTGTCGCTGATGGTGGCGGGTGTGCTGTTCGGCATCCTGGTCGGCGTGCTGCCGGGCCTCGGCGCGCCGAACGGCGTCACGCTGTTCATTCCGCTGACGTTCTCCATGGAACCTGTCTCGGCCATCATCCTGCTCGCCTCGATGTACTGGGGGGCACTGTTCGGCGGCTCGACGACGTCGATCCTGTTCAACATTCCGGGCGAGCCCTCGTCGGTCGCAACGACCTTCGACGGCCACCCGATGGCAAAGCAGGGCCGCGCCACCGAGGCGCTGTCCTACGCCTTCCTCTCGGCCGGCTTCGGTGCCCTTTTCGGCGTCACGCTGATCACGCTGCTGTCGGGCTCAGCGGCGAGCTTTGCCCACAGGTTCTCGAGCCCGGAGTACTTCGCGGTCTATTTCCTCGCGTTTGCGAGCTTCGTCGGCCTCGGCGGCGCCTCGCCGTTCAAGACGATCGTGTCGGCCGGCATCGGCTTTGCGCTCGCCGCCGTCGGGATGGATACCATCTCCGGGAATCTGAGGCTCACATTCGGCATTCCCGATCTTGTCAAGGGCGTGAGCTTTCTCGTTGCGGTGATCGGGCTCTTCGGCATCGGCGAGCTGATCGCCACCATGGAGGAGAAGCTCGAGTTCCGCGGTGTCGCGGCCCGCGTCTCCCCGCGCGACGTGCTGCGCACCATCGCGAGCATGCCGCGCTACTGGATCGCGCTGCTGCGCTCGAGCCTGATCGGCTGCTGGATGGGCATCACACCCGGCGGACCGACGGCGGCATCGTTCATGAGCTACGGCCTCGCCAAGCGGTTCTCCTCGCGCGCCGCGAATTTCGGCAAGGGCGAGCCCGAAGGCATCATCGCACCTGAGACCGCCGACCACTCGGCCGGCACCAGCGCCATCCTGCCGATGCTCGCGCTCGGCATCCCGGGCTCGGCGACCGCGGCGGTGATGATGGGTGGGCTCATGATCTGGGGCCTTCACCCGGGGCCGATGCTGTTCGTCGACCAGAAGACGTTCGTGTGGGGGCTCATTGCGTCGATGTACGTCGCCAACGTCGTCGCGGTGATCCTGGTGCTGTTCACCGTGCCGCTGTTCGCGGCGATCCTGCGCATACCGTTCGCGATCATCGGGCCGCTGATCGTGGTCGTGTGCTTCGTGGGGGCCTGGACCGTCTCGAGCGCGCGTCTCGATCTGTGGATCGCGCTGCTGTTCGGCCTCGTCGGCTACGTCTTCAAGAAATGCGACTATCCGATCGCGCCGATGGTCCTCGCCATGGTCATCGGCGACAAGGCGGAGGACGCGTTCCGCCAGTCGATGATCATGCACTCGGGCTCGCTCGGCGCATTCTGGTCGAACGCACTCTGCGGTACGCTGATGACCCTCGGCATGATCCTGCTCGTCTGGCCGCTGGTGACCGCGCTCGCGCAGCGACGCCACGTCGAGCGCTGAGACCCGCGTCCGATCGTCGGGATCCCGGCCTGGCGGGTCGACCGATCGATCGGCCGGGGTGTGCTTCAGATCCGCCCTTCGGCAACTGCGTGGCAGGCGACGGCCGCCACTTCCATCCGCGTCATGACCGGAAGCTCTGACTGGCAGCGCGCGTTCTGGTGCGGACAGCGCGGATGGAACGGGCAGCCCTTCGGCGGATTGATGGGGTTAGGGATCTCGCCTTCGACGCGCTGGCGCTGGCGGCCGGTCATGTCGAGATCCGGCACGGCGTCGAGCAGCATGCGCGTGTATGGGTGGCGCGGACGAGCGAACAGCTCCGCGGGCGGCGCCACCTCGACCAGCCGGCCGAGGTAGAGCACGCCGATCTCGGTCGCCATGTGCCGCACGACGGCGAGGTTGTGCGAGATGAAGAGGTAGGTGAGGCCGAGCCGGTCCTGCAGGTCGCGCATCAGATTGAGGATCTGCGCCTGCACCGACACGTCGAGCGCGGAGGTCGGCTCGTCGCAGACGATGAACTCCGGACTTGCCGCGAGCGCGCGGGCAATGGCGACGCGCTGGCGTTGGCCGCCAGAGAATTCGTGCGGGAACTTCGCACCATCGGCCGGATCGAGACCAACGAGCCGCAAGAGCTCGCCGACCCGGGCGTCGATCGCGGTCGCATCGTGCATCAGCCCGAACGCCTTCAGCGGCTCGGCGATGACCCGGCGCACCCGCCAGCGCGGGTTGAGGCTCGCATAGGGGTCCTGGAATATCATCTGCATGCGTGCGCGCACTTTCTCGCGCGCGGCCGCCGCGGCCGGATCGCTCATCGAGACGCCGTCGATCTCCACGTCGCCGTCGGTCGGCGCGATGAGACCGACGATGACCTTGGCGATGGTCGACTTGCCGGAGCCCGATTCGCCGACCAGCGCGAACGTCGAGCGCCGCGGGATCGCAAAGCTCACGTCGGCGACAGCGGTCAGCACCTGCCGGCCGGCGCGCTCGAGCACCCGATTGAGCCACGGCTTCGACACGTCGAACCGGCGCCACAGACGATCGACCTCGACCAGCGGCCTCCCGGTCATGGCGGCGTCTCCGCGGCGACCCAGCAGGCGACCTCGGTCGCGCCCACCGGGCGAAGCTCCGGCCGCTCGGCGCGGCAGCGCTCGATCGCGCGCGGGCAGCGCGGGTTGAACGCGCAGCCGTTCGGGATCGCAGTGAGGCGCGGCATGCTGCCGGGGATCTGGGTCAGCCGCGTGCCGCCCTGGCGCAGCGTCGGGATCGAGCCCATGAGGCCCTGACTGTAGGGGTGGCGGGGGCTCTTCAAGACCTCGCGCACCGGGCCGATCTCGGCGAGGCGGCCGGCATACATCACGGCGACGCGGTCGGCGGTCTCGGCGATCACGCCCATGTCATGGGTGATCAGCATCACCGCTGTGCCGTGCGCGGCGGCGAGGCTCCTGATCAGCGCGATGATCTGCGCCTGCACCGAGACGTCGAGCGCCGTCGTCGGCTCGTCGGCGATGATGAGCTCGGGCCGCGTGCACAGCACCAGCGCCAGGACCACGCGCTGGCGCATGCCGCCGGAGAGCTCGTGCGGGTAGGCATCGATGCGGCTCTCGGGCGCCGGTATGCCGACCTCGGTCAGCAACTCGATCGCGCGCCGGCGGGCGGCCGCCTCGGACAACTCCATGTGCACCTGGATCGTCTCGACGATCTGGTCGCCGATCCGGAACAGCGGATTGAGGCTCGTCAAAGGGTCCTGGAACACCATGCCGATGCGCCGGCCGCGGATCTTGCGCAGCTCCGCGAGCGGCAGTCCGTCGATGCGCACGCCGTCGAGCAGCACCTCGCCGCCGACGATGCGGCCGGGCGGCTCGATGAGCCCGATGATCGCCGCGCCGGTGACGGATTTGCCGGCACCCGACTCTCCGACCACGCCGAGGATCTCGCCCTTGGCGATGTCGAACGACACGTCGTCGAGCGCGAGCAGGCGCGCTCGCCGCGTCGCGAACTCGACGCGCAGGTTGCGCACGCTCAAAACCGGGTCCGTCATTTGAGCCTCGGATTCAGCGCATCCCGCAGCCAGTCGCCGAGCAGGTTGATGGAGAGCGCGAGCACGATGAGCGCAAGCGAGGGAAAGAGCAGGATCCACCACTCGCCCGAGAACAGAAATTGCTGCCCGACCCGGATCAGCGTGCCGAGCGAGGGCTGCGTCGGCGGGACGCCGGCGCCGAGGAACGACAGCGTCGCCTCCTCAATCACTGCGAGCGCGAGGTTGATGGTGGCGATGACGAGCACCGGCCCGAGCACATTGGGGAACACGTGCTCGCCCATGATCGCGAAGGGGCGGCGGCCCATCACCCGCGCGGCCTGGACGTACTCCTTGTTCTTCTCGACCAGCGTCGAGGAGCGCACGGTGCGGGCATACTGTGCCCAGTGCGAGAGCCCGATCGCGATGATCAGCACCCAGACCGCGACCTGCTCGTGCTGCGAGGGATGGATGAACCCGCGCGCGACGCCGAACACGAGCAACGCGATCAGGATCGCCGGGAACGACAGCTGCACATCGGCAACCCGCATGATGAGGGCGTCGGTCCGACCGCCGATGAAGCCGGCAACAAGACCGAGCGTGACGCCGAGCGTCATGGAAAACGCGACCGAGGCGAAGCCGACGAGCAGCGAAACCCGGCTGCCGTAGAGGATCGCCGAGAGGATGTCACGGCCCTGGTTGTCCGTGCCGAGCACGTGCAGGAGGCCACCAGCGCCCCGCTCCATGGGCCTCAGGAACCCGTCGTCGAGCCGGAGCGAGCCAGGATCGAAGGCATTCTGCGGCGCGACTAGGGGAGCCGCAACCGCCAAAAGCAAAATGAGCAGGGTCGTCGAGCCTGCCGCCAGCGCGACCGGCGAATGGCGGAAGCTCCAGGCGAGATCGGTGTCCCAGGCGTGCGCAAGCCGTCGGGCGAGGGTCGTGCGAGCTTGCGGATTGGCCTCGGGCGCGCTCATCGGTCACCTTTCATTTGGTCGCCGGCTGCCCGCCGCCGCGCAGGCGCGGATCGAGCGCGTAATAGAGGAAGTCGACGACGAGATTGGTCACGACGAACACCACCGCGACGAACATCAGATAGGCCGACATCACCGGGATATCGACGAACTGCACCGCCTGCACGAACAGCGCGCCGAGGCCCGGCCACTGGAACACGCTCTCGGTGACGATGGCGAAGGCGATGACGGCGCCGAGCTGCAGCCCGGCGATCGTGACCACCGGGATCAGCGTGTTGCGCAGCGCGTGCTTGAAGTGGATGCGACGCTCGGGCAGGCCACGCGCGCGGGCGAACTTGACGTAGTCGGTGCGCAAGGCCTCAAGCATCTGGGCGCGCACGAGCCGCATGATGAGGGTGAGCTGGAAGAAGCCGAGCGTCAGCACCGGCATGATCAGCGACTTGCGCCCGGTCTCGGTCAGGAGCCCGGTCGTCCACCAGCCGAGCTTCACCGTCTCCCCGCGGCCGAACGAGGGCAGCCATCTGAGCTCGACTGCGAACAGGTAGATGAGCCCGATGCCGATCAGGAACGTCGGCAGGCTGACGCCGATGAGCGAGATCGTCATGATCGCGTGGCTGAGCCAGCCGTTGCGCCGGATCGCCGTGTAGACGCCGAGAATGACGCCCATCAGCGTCGAGAAGAGCGCCGAGAGCACCGCGAGTTCGACCGTCGCCGGCAGTTTCTCGACGATGAGCTGCGAGACCTTGCGCTGGTGGCGAAACGAGATGCCGAACTCGCCGCGCGCCGCGTCCGCGACGAAGCGCGCGAACTGGATCGGGACGGGATCGTCGAGGCCGAGCGTCTCGGCGAGCTCGCGCCGGTCGGCCTGCGTCGCCTCCTGGCCGACGAGGTTCGAGACCGGATCGCCGACAAAACGGAACATCGAGAACGCGATCAACGCCACGGCGAGGAGCACGAGGACGGCCTGCAGAACCGAGCGGATGAGATAGGCGATCATGATGGCATGCTGGTGGACGCGCCTTCCGCTGAAACCGGGTCCTCGCTGGCGGGCCCCGGCCACGCCCGATCGCGGCGGCGTAGCATGGCGGCACGGCTCCAACAACGGCCGCGAACGGGGACCAGATCTACGCCGGCTACGCGGTCCCGCTAGCGCTCGGTCAACGCCTGCGAGCGGATCACCTGGATCGGCTGGAAGAGATAGTCGAGCACCGACTTCCGCCCCGTCTGGATGTCTGCTGTGACCACCATGCCCGGGATGATCGGCAATGGCGTCCTGTCGTCGCCGAGGTGATTGCGCCTGGTGCGCAGGATGACGCGGTAGAACGGATTGCCCTTCTCGTCGGGGATCGTGTCGGCGCCGATGCGCTCGACCTCGCCGGGGAGATCGCCGTAGACGGTGTAGGTGTAGGCGGTCACCTTGATGCTCGCGGCCTGGCCGGGATGAATGAATGCTACGTCCTGCGGGCGCACGCGCGCCTCGATCAGCAGCTTCTCCTCGATCGGCACGATCTCGACGATGCTCTCGCCGGGCCGCACCACCGCGCCGATCGTATTGATCACCAGCTTGTTGATCACGCCACGGACCGGTGCCCGCAGCGTGGTGCGGCGCACCCTGTCCTCGGCTGCGCGCATGCTCTCGTCGAACACGGCGATGTTGGCATTCGTCTCGGTGAGGCCCTCGCGGGCGCGCGCTCTGAAGGTCGCGGACGCATTCGAGAGCTTGGCCGTTGCCTCCGAGATTGCGGCCTCGGTGCGCGGCAGCGTCGCCTCCAGCATGGCGACGTCGCGCTGATCGGAGCGGTACTGGCGCTCGAGCTTCAAGAGCTCGAGCTCGGGGAACGCGCCCTTGCTCTTCAGGCTGCGCGCCAATTCGAGCTCGCGGAGCGCATAGACGATCGTCGCCTTGGTCTCCCTTAGGCGGGTCTCGACCTCGTTGCGCTCGAGGCGCTTTTGGGCGAGCTGCTGGTTGGCCACGGCGACTTCGTCGGCGAGGGCCGCTTTACGCGCCGTGAACAGCGCGAGCTCGGCGTCGATCACGGCCTTGTCGACGGCGATGCCGGAGAAGGAGGGGTCTTTCTCATTCGCCTCGGCCTCGAGCCGCGCCTTGCGCGCGAGCATTGCCATCTGTTTCTGCCTCACCTCGCCGAGGCTCGAGGCAAAGCCCGTATCGTCGATGTTGACCAGCGGCGCACCCGCCTCGACCTTCTGGCCTTCCTTGACGTGCAGCGCCGAGACGATGCCGCCCTCGAGCGGCTGGACGACCTGCAGCTGGCTCGACGGGATGACCTTGCCTTCGCCGTGCGTCACCTCCTCGAGCACCGCGAGATGCGCCCAAAGCAGGGCTGCGACGAGACCACCGGTGACGGTGAGCAGCAGCGTGCCCGATCGTCGGCTGCCGTAGCGATCGAGCGCGGCCTCGATGTCGTTGGTGAACGTGCGGGTGAGACGCTTCATGCGGGGGCTCCCGGCGGACGGATGACGCGGACCGGCGGGCCGGGTTGCGTACCCTGGGCGACCCCGCGCAGCTGCTGGAACACCTCGGCCTTCGGGCCGTCCAGCATCAGCTTTCCGGCGTCGAACACCATCAGGCGGTCGACGAGGTCGAGCAGGCCGTCGCGGTGCGTCGAGACGATCAGCGTGGTGTCCGGCGCGAGCGCGGCTTTCAGGTTGGCGACGAGCGCCCGCTCGGTGCTCGTGTCGGCGGCGGAGGTCGGCTCGTCGAGGAACAGGATCTTCGGGTCGCGGATCAGGGTGCGGGCGACAGCGATCGCCTGGCGCTGGCCGCCGGAAAGCGAGCGCCCACGCTCGGCGATCGGCATGGCCAGGCCTTGCGGGTGGCGGGCGGCGAACGCCTCGACGCCCGAGAGGCGGGCGACCCGTTCGATCAGCGCCGGGTCGGCATCCGGTCGGCCGATGACGAGATTGTCGCGGAGCGTGCCGGAGAAGAGCTCCGGTTCCTGCAGGCAGAGCCCGACCACCGTGCGCAAGTCGGGGCCGGCGAACTGACGGATGTCGATGCCGTCGATGAGGATTTCGCCGGCATCCGGCTGATACATGCCGGCGATGAGCCGGCCGATAGTACTCTTGCCGGAGCCGATGCGGCCGATGAGGCCGACCCGCTCGCCGCGGGCGATCTTGAATGATACCTCGCTGAGCGCCGGCAGTCCGGCGCCTGGATAGGCGAACGAGACCTTGTGGAAGGTGATGTCGCCCGAGCGCGCCGGCCGGCTCTCGCCCCGCTGCACGTGCTCGGTCGGCGCGGCCATCAGCGTATCGAGCGTGGCGAAGGCGGAGCGCGCCTGGTGCACGCGGGCAAGCGTCTGGGCGATGGAGCTGAGCGGCGCCAGGATGCGGCCCGAGAGGATCGAGGCGGCGATCAGCGCGCCGACGGTGATCGTCGCATCGAGCACCAGGAATACACCCCAGACGACCGTGCCGATGGAAACGAGTTGGCCGACAAAAGCTACCATGTTGGCTGACAGGTTGGCCCAGAATCGCGCCCGCGTCGTCGAGTGGCTGGTCGTGACCACCGACTGATCCCAAATCCGGCGCAGCACACTTTCGGCGCCGACGCTCTTGACGGTCTCGACCGAGCTCGCCGCCTCGACCAGCACGCCGTGCCGGCGCGCGCTGTCGGCCTGGCTGGCCCGCACCGCGCGTGCCAGCGGGAACTGCATGAGCACCGAGAATACCAGGATGACGACGACCGCAATCGCCGGCACGAAGGTGAGGGGCCCGACGAATATCCACATCACGGCGAGGAACACGCTAATGAATACGAAATCGGTGATCGCGATCAGCGTCGCGGAGGTCAGAACGTCGCGCACGTTGTCGAACTCGCGCAGCTGGCTCGCGACGACGCCGGCCGAGGCCGGTCGCGCGGCGAGGCGCATCGAGAGGAGTTGGTCGAACAGCCGGCCCGCCACCGCGAGATCGACGCGGCGGCCGGTGTCGTCGACGAGGTTCGAGCGTACCGTGCGCAGGATCAGCTCGATCGCGACGGCGAGCATGACGCCGGCGGAGAGCGCCCACAGCGTCGGAATCGCGAGGTTCGGGATCACGCGATCGTAGACATTCTTGATGAACAACGGCGCGGCGATGCCGACGAGATTGATCAGCAGCGCGGCGGCCACGACCTGCGAGTAGTCGGGCCAGAACGTGCGGAACGTCGACCAGAACCAATGGCGGCGGCTGCGACGCGGGCCGCTCGGCGCCTGTGCATCGGCCGGAAGCGGCGTGACGAACGCCACGATCCCGGCGTGCTGAGCCTCGAGCTCTTTCATCGGGATGCGCCGCGCAGCGCCGCCAGCCGAGGCCACGACGAGCTCCGCGCGGCCGCGCTTCATGTCGACCGATTTCAGCACCATCGCCTGGCCGCTCGCGTCGAAAATGATGACGGGCAGCGTGATCCGCGGGATGGACCGCAGCGCCATCCGGGTGACGTGCGTCTCCATGCCGACGGAGGCGGCGGCCTCGTCGAGCGATTTGAGCGCCATGCCGCGCGGGTCGGCCGGCAGGCCGCGGATCAGCTCGAGCGGCGAGGTGCGAATGCCATGATGGGCGGCGACCGCTGCGAGCGCCTCGGCAAGGCCGTTGGTGGCGACGGGCGAGGCGCCTTCGAGCGCGTCGAAACGGAGCTTCTCGTTCATGGCCGCCGGCCGGCTCTCCGAGGCAGAAAAGTCAGGTCACGCGCACAAACGCGAAGGTCTGTACGACCGCAAAATGGCGGGAGCACGAATTATACCAGATTGGTTAGCGCCGCAGCAGGGGGTGGAGGCCCGGCCGGTCGTGGCGGTCGCGGTTCCAGGCCCGCGGGTCGGCGTCGGCGTCGTCGCCGGGCCCTAGGTTGAAGTGGGCGAGCAGACCGCCGCCGGCGGCGATCAGCTGGTAGCGCGCGAAGGTCGCGAGATGCCCGGCAGTCAGGCGCTGCACGCGGGCATTGAAGAAGACGTTCTGCGCCTCGAGCAGGTCGAGCATGCTGCGCCGGCCTGCCTCGAACTCCTGCCGGTAGGAGGTGATCAGCAGCCGGCCCGAGTCGATCTGGCGGTCGAGCGTGCCGATGCGCTCCTCCGTCCGCTTGAGGTCGGACCAGGCCCGCCGTACCGCCTCGTCGACGTCGCGGCGCAACCGGTCGCGGCGCGCCTCGACCTCGGCGAGGCGCTCGCCGCGCTCGCGCCGCCGCGCCTGGTCGATGTGGCCATTGAACAGGTTCCACGACATCACGAGCTTGGCCGAGGCATCCTGGGTGGGACCTGGAACGCCGTTCAGGTCATGGCCGGCAGAGCCGCGGCCCTCGAGCGCGATGGTCGGCCGGAACGCCGCCTCGCTCTGGGTGAGGTCGGCGCGGGAGGCCTGGACATCGCGCTCGGCGGCGGCGAGCGTCGGGTTGCGCGAGCGCGCGATCGAGAGGGCGCTGCCCTCGTTGGCCGGCACGCCGCGCGGCGCGTTGACGGACTGGAGCCCCGCCGGCTTCTTGCCGACGAGGTTGATATAGCGCGCCTCCGCGCTGCCGAGCGTGCGTCGCACGTCCGTCCGCACGGCTTCCGCCGAAAATACGCGCTCCTGGGCGAGATGCACCTCGCCCTGCGTCGAGGAGCCGCCGCGGAAGCGCGTCTGCACCAGCCCGAGCAGGTCGCGGATCGCCGTGAGATTGTCGTCACTGAGCCGCAGGATGCCGTTGAAGCGGTTGACGTCGATGTAGGCCTGCAGCGTCTCGAGCGCGATCAGCTCCGAGCGCTCGCGCACGCGCATCGCCGCGCCGCCGACGCGGGCCGTCTGCTTCTCGACCTCGGCATTGCGGAAGCCGCCGTCGAACAGGGTCTGGCGGGCGACGAGGCCGATCTGGTCGCCCCAGCGGCTGTCCTGGTTGATGCTGGAGCCCGGCCGGTTGAAGTAGGAGATGCCGGCGTTGGCCTCGAGGTCGAGGCGCGGCAGATAGAGCCCGCGCGCCTGGTTCAACTCCTCGTCGACGGCCCGCCGGTTGGCGGCGGCCTCGAGGATCTGCGGGTTGTTCTGGATGGCAGTCGCCACGGCATCCCGCAGCGACGTTGCGCTGGCCGGAATTGCCGCACTGCAAACCGCAAAAATGGCGGCCGCCCAAGAGCCTAGGACGCGACACAACACCATTTCGCCACTAATCCACCGAACGACGCCGCATCGCATTCCTAGCCCGGGCCGCGGGCTGGAAAAATAGCTTTGCGGCAAAGACCGGTGGAAAGTTGCCTGAATAGTAAGTCCACGTGGCATGCGAGCAACAATCCCCTGAAATCGCATCGTTTGCTGGCCGCCGACCCCCGACTCGACCCGGCCATCGAGCATACCAAAGGCCGGTTGCCCCTTGGCAATTGCTCTGTGCGCGGGTTAACAGTAATTGTTATCGATGCGGAACTCGGGTCTTGGGACCCGGGACGGACTGCCATTGCGGCTGGTAGTTTTTGAATGGCCCGGGACTTGCGGGGGCCCTGGTGAGATTGGCGGACATGCGCGATCGCGCGTGGCCGGGCGACGTTTTTGATTGGAGGCGCCTGTGACCGTTCATCAACAGGCCGAGGCCGGCAGCCTCGCTGCGGCGACACCCGTGATCACGGTCGACAGCGCAACCCATGTCGTGCCCGATGCACACCTTCTCTTCAATGGCGCGTTCCGCAAGCTCGGCCCCGATCTCCTCATCGAGCTCGGTGAGCAGCGCGCGCTGATCTCCGATTACTTCGGCGCCGAGCGCCCGGTTCCGCTCTATGCGCCGGGCGGCGCGATCCTCGACGGCGACACGGTCCACGCACTCGCGGGCGTCGGCTCGCTTTGGGTTCTCGCACAGGCCGGTGGCGGCGTCGGCGCGGCAGCACAGATCGGCACCGTGCGCACGCTCAACGGCTCGGCGACCGTGCAGCGCGCCGGCGCGACCACACAGCTTGCGACCGGGCAGCCGGTGTTCCAGGGCGACGTCGTCGAAACGGCGGCGGGCGCGAGCCTCGGCATCGTGCTCCGCGACAACACCGTGTTCTCGCTCTCCGGCGGCTCGCGGATGGTGATGTCGTCGCTCGTCTACGATGCCGGCCGCACCGACAACTCGATGTCGCTGAGCCTGGTGCAGGGCGCGTTCACGTTCGTCACCGGCCAGGTCGCCAAGACCGGCAGCGTCAGCATCAACACGCCCGTCTCGACGATGGGCATCCGCGGCACGACGCCGATCGTGCGGCTCTCGGCCGTCGACGGCTCGGGCGAGTTCTCGCTCGCCGCCGACCCGCCCGAGGCCGGCGGCGCCATCGGCAGCTACACGCTGACCAGCCCGACCGGCAGCTACGCGCCGGTGACCGTCGCCACGACCGATATCATCATCCGCATCCAGACCGGCGCGGGGCCGGTGCAGCAGTCGCTCAAGTCGCCGACCGAGCAGCAGGGCGATGCGCTGCTCGCCGGCGCGCTCTATCAGCTCTACCAGCTGCTCGGGCCGCAGCAGCCGACCGATCCGCGCGCGCCCGGTCAGCGCGGCGACCTCGGCAGCGGTGGGCAGACGATCGTCGATCTGCAGGGGCTCGGCACCAAGGCGTTCACCGATCTGCTGAGCGACCTGCTGACCAATACGGCACTGAAAGATCCCAACGGCATCGTGCTCGAAATCTTCGGCCAGGAGTATCGGCTGCTGGCGCCGGCATTACCCGGCTCGCTGCGGGCCGCCGTGGATCTCGATGTCCTCACGCCCGGGCCCGACTTCCAGAACACGTTCGTCGAGGACGGAACGGGGTCGTTCATCACCGGTGCGACGCTGATCACGGCACCGGGCGGAACCACGATCTCGAGCGTCACGGTGCTGCTGCAGGGCCCGACCACGCCGCGGCTCGACAACCTGCTCATCGGCGACTTCACGCCCGATCCGCTCGTCTCCGGGCCGCAGAGCGGCTTCCTGCCGAACGGCGTCGCCTTCACGGTCGTGTTCGGCAGCGTCGACGTGATCCTGACGCCGGGCACCAGCGCCGGCACCATCTCGGACTTCCAGGCAGCGATCCAGGCGATCCGCTTCATCAACACCTCGCAGGATCCCGACACCACGCCGCGCACCGTCATCGTGACGGTGACGCTGAGCGACGGCTCGCAAGCCTCGGCGACGACGACGATCCAGGTGATCCCGGTCAACGATGCGCCGGTGGCCGAGCCGCTCACCGTCAGCGTCGAGGAGGACGGCTCGGTCACCGGCCAGCTCGTCGCGACGGATGTGGATAGTACGGGCCTCACCTTCGCCGCGGTGACGCAGCCGACGAACGGCACCCTGGTCGTCGATCCCGATACCGGCGCGTTCACTTACACGCCGAATGCAAATTTCAACGGCACCGACAGTTTCACGTTCGTGTCGAGCGATGGCGAAGCGACCAGCGCGCCGCAGACGGTCACCATCAATGTCGGCGCGGTGAACGACGCGCCGGTGGCCGACAGCCAGAACGTCGCCGTCAACGAGGATGCGGAGCTCGCGGGGATTGCGACGGGCAGCGACATCGACGGCGATATGCTGTCGTTCGGCGTGGTGACCGGGCCGCAGCACGGCTCGCTGAGCTTCGATACCGCGACCGGCGCGTTCCTCTACACGCCGACGGCGAACTTCAACGGCTCCGACAGCTTCACGTTCCGCGCCAACGACGGCACGGCAAACTCGGCGAACGTCGCGACGGTGTCGATTACCGTCAATTCTGTCGACGATCTGCCCGTGGCGGTCGACGACGACTACAAGGTTGACGAGGACTCTTCTGTCGCCTCAGGCTCGGACGTGCCGAGCCTCGCCGCCAACGACACACCCTCGGGCGACGGCGGCAACGTGTGGTCGCTCGCCACCCAGGCGGCACATGGCACCGCGGTCGTCAACGTCGACGGCACCTTCAGTTACACGCCGAACGCGAACTTCTTCGGCACCGACAGCTTCACCTACCAGATCACCGACGTCGACGGCGATGTCAGCCTCGCGACGGTCAGCATCACGGTGAACCCGGTCAACGACGGTCCGTTGGCAACCATCACGCCGACGAGCTACACGGCAACCGAGCAGATCGGGCTCCAGCTCAAGGGCTCGGGGCTTTCGATCAGCGACGTCGACGCAGGCGCCGGCCCGGTCACCGTGACGGTTTCGGTTGGCGAGGGCGTGCTGCTTGCGACGAGCTTCAGCGGTGGTCCGCTGGTGTCGGGCAGCGGCACGGGCACACTGACGATTTCCGGCAACATCGGTCAGATCAACGCGTTCCTCGGGGGCAGCGCTGGCACCGGCTCGCTCCACTACCTCAACCCGAGCGATGCGCCCTCCGCCTCGACGACGCTGACGCTGTCGGTCGACGACGGCGGCAACACCGGCGCGGGCGGCGCTCTCTCGGCCTCCGATACGGCGACGATCAACATCACCGCCGTCAACGATGCTCCCGCCGGCGCCGACAGGACGATCGCGACCGATGAGGACACGAGCTACGTGCTCACGGCCGCCGACTTCGGCTTCACAGATTCCGCCGACACCCCGCCGAACAATTTCGCCGGCGTCGTCATCACGACGCTGCCGGGTGCTGGCGTGCTCGACATCGAAGGGGCGCCGATCGGCGCCGGAGCCATCGTGTCGCTGGCGCAGATCAACGACGGCTTGCTCAGGTGGACGCCACCGACCAACGCCAACGGCGCGAGTCTCGCCTCGTTCACCTTCCAGGTGCGTGACGACGGCGGCACTGCCAATGGCGGCGTCGATACCGATCCGACGCCGAACACGATCACGTTCGATGTCACCCCGGTCAACGATGCGCCGGTCAACACGGTGCGCGGCGCCCCGACCGGCAACGAGGACGACACGGTCGTGCTGTCGCTCGGCACCGACGGCGCGCCCGACACTTCGATCGATGTCGCCGACGCCGAGGCGGCCGTCCTCCAGGTGACGCTGAATGTCACCGACGGCACGCTGTCGCTGCTGTCGACGACGGGGCTCACATTCACATCCGGCGACGGCATCGCAGATGTCACGATGACCTTCACCGGCACCGCGGCCGCCATTAACGCCGCGTTCGACGAAGGCATCGAGTTCGCGCCGACGGCGAACTTCTATGGCAACGCGCAGCTGGCCATCACGACGTCGGATCTCGGTGCCACCGGCACGCCGGGACCGCTGACCGACACCGACACGGTGACGATCACGATCAACGGGATCAACGATGCGCCCCTGCTCGACCTCTCCGGGCCGTCGACCAGCGCCGTCGGGTGGACGCACAACACGCCCGAGGAAACGGTGATGGCGGGCATCCGCGATCCCGGGCGCGTGGAGTCGGCCGAGGACTATGCGGTCGGCAACATGGCGGTCGCGACAGGTCAAACCCAGCTCGAGATTGGCGACTTCGACGAGCTGACCTTCGACGATGCGGTCGATGCCAGCGACTATATCGAGTACGTGTTCACGACCGCCGGCACGCTGCCCGCGGGCGCGATCCTCTCGGCGATCCGCTTCGTGCAGCCGGAGGAGTCCGATACCTACCAGTTCGGCATCGAGGTCTCGACCGACGGGTTCATGGACAGCGCCAATACGACCGAGCTCGTGCGCGACATCGAGGCCGGCTCGGACTTCGGCAATGGCGATTTCCTGGTCGATACAAACGACCTCACGCTCATTGCGGGCCAGACCTACACCGTCCGGGTCTATTTCTATGACCCCGGCTGCCCCAACTACGATTCCTACTACTGGGACGACTTCCGCGTCGACATCACCGACAGCTCGGTGAACGCGGGTGGCCTGTTCATCGCCAGCGTCGCCTCTGTTGACCGCGTGCCGGTCTCGATCGCCAAGGGCACGCCATTCGACTTCGCCTCGGACGCGCCGACGATCACCGACCCCGACAGCACCACGATCGTCAGCGCCACTATCGCGATCGCCAACCATAGGGTGGGCGACGAGCTCATTGTCGACGGCACCGGCACGCTGCCGGGCGGCATCAGCGCGAGCTACAACGGAACTACTGGCGTCCTCACGCTCACCGGCGCGGCAACGCTGGACGACTATGAAGCAGCGCTGGAGCAGATTTCGTTCCGCAACCTCGAAGACACGGTCGACCCTGAGCTACGCCTGATCAACGTCACCCTGTTCGACGATACGGGCGAAGCCAGCAACACGGCGGTCTCATTTATCGCCATTCAAGGCGGCCCGCTCGCCGCCGACGACATGGGCACCGCCTTCTCCGACGCCCACGACTCCCCGACGGTCAGCGCAAATGCGACCGGCGATCTGCTCGCCAATGACGGTCCCACTGCGACCGCCGTGACCTCCGTCACCGATGCGACCGGGCAGGAGGTCGGGGCCGGCGTCGGGGTGGCTGAGGGCCTCTACGGCACGCTCACCTTCGGCGCCGACGGCAGCTACACCTACGTCCCACACGACTCTGCGAACGAGGGCGTGCTGCGCCAGAGCCTCGCTGCCCTGTTCAATCTCGGCCAGGCGTCGACCGACACGCTCTCCGACCGCCAGACCGCCTACGCCGGCGCGCATCTGCAGGACGTGTTCACGTACAGCGTCACCGACGGTGCCGGCGGCACGGCGACGGCGACGCTGACGATCGACGTCCGCCCCTCGACTACCAGCATCGATGCCATCGACGATGCGCACATCCTCGCCGCCTCGCGCCAAGAGGCTGTCACGGGCTCTGTCTTCAGCAACGACATCCTGCTCGAGCCGGTCGGCGACGAGGAGAGCCCCGCTGTTGCAACGGTCACCCGCAACGACGTGGCCGGCGGCGTTCTCACCGGCACCGTGAGCCATGTTCCGCTCGTATTCAACGGCCGCTACGGCACGCTGACGATCGAGGACTTCGGCCTCTACTCTTACACCGTCGATGCCGACAACACCGAGGTCGCCTCGCTCGCACCCGGCGCGTCGCTCGTCGACGACTTCTCGTATCTCGCCACGTACTACCGTGGCTCGGACGCCGCCAAGCTGACCTTCACGATCCTCGGCGCGGGCGGCGCGGCGCAGGACTATTATTCCGTAAGCGAGGCGAGCGGGCTCACTCCCGTCCCCTACGATGGCAACGTGCTCGACAACGGCGACTTGAGCAATGGCCTCACGAACGTCACGCGCATCCTGTCGGATGCCGGCGCGGATGCCCTGGTCGGAGGCGGTGGCGTCACCGTGCTCGGATCCTACGGCTCGCTCCTCATCCGACCCGACGGCAGCTTCACCTACACGCTCGACGAGACGCTCGCCGACCAGTTCTCGGCGAGCTACTTCAATGACATCTTCACGTACATGGCGGACGACGGCGCGGGCGGGCCGGATTCGGCTGCGACCCTCACGTTCACCATCGGCTGGGTCAACGATCCCGTCCGGGCGACGCCGATCACTGCCGCGAACGTGCCGTTCATCGACGGCGCGGCGCCCTACACGCTGAAGATCAACTACTTCGGCAGCCAGTACGACGTGAGCCTGCAGAATGCGGCATTCGATCCGGACAATTTCGTCTTGGACGTCGTTACGGGCTCGGTTCCGACGGCCGTAACGGCGACCAACACCAACGGCACCTACGACATCACGCTCAACTTCATCGACGGCTCCGACTATCTCCAGGTCACGAGCGTGACCCGGGACATGGGCATGACCGGCCTCGCGGTCGGCGAAATCCTCGACGTCACCGTGCCGTTCGACGTGTTCACGGTCGGCTACCCTGACATCGCCGCGACCTCCGTCAGCTTCCGCATCGTCGGCGACCACGCGCCTGTCGCCAACGACGACACGTTGACGATCCAGGAGTTGGGCGGCACGTCGAACGGCGGCATCACCATCAACGACAACTATGGCGACCTTTTCACCAATGACACCGACGCGGATGGGCACGCCGAGCTGAGGATCTATTCGGTCAACGGCATCTTGGCCGGTCCGTACGGCTCCGGCATCTTCACGCCGATCGATCTCGGCAATGGACTGACCTTGATCTACGTCAACGCCGAGGGTGACTACCTGCTCAGGGTCCACGAGTTCGACCCCGGTCTGGACAGCCGCATTCTCGGCGAGTCTTTACAGGTCAGCGTGCCCTACACGGTCACCGACTCGCTCGGCGCGCGGAGTGATGCCAGTCTCCTCATCACGGTCAACGGCGCAAACGACGCACCGCGCACGGTCGACGATATCCGTCACTTCGGCGCGCTCGATGCGGGTGCGACCTTCTCCGGCCCGACGCCGCGCGGGGTGCTCGCCAACGACACCGATCCCGACATCGTCGGAGGCATCAGCCAGACGGACTCGCTCTCCGTCTTGGCCATCCAGAGCGGTTCCGCGTCACTGTTCGTCACCGGCATGACGACGATCGCCGGCCTCTACGGCAGCCTGACGATCTCGCCCGACGGCACTTACGCGTACACGATCGATTCCGGCTTGGCCTCGCTGCCGGCCGGGACCAGCGTCACCGACAGCTTCATCTACACGGCGATAGACGCCGACGGGCTCTACGTTCCGGCGAACCTCGGCTTCCATATCCACGGCGGCGTCGAGACGCTCCAGCTCTCGGACGACACCGGAATGGCCATCGAGGCGGGCGGCGTCAACAACCAGACGGGCGGCCTCGACGCCACGGGCAACGTGCTCCTGAACGACGTCGGCGCCGGGCTCACGGTCGTCAACGCCTTCTCGACCATCGGCGTCTACGGCGGCGCGCCGCTCGGCCAGGCAATCAGCGGCGAGTACGGCACGCTCATCATGCAGGCCGACGGCGACTGGCGCTACGTCGTCGACAACAACAACACCGAGATCGAAGCACTCAAGCTCGGCCAATCGCTGACCGACCGGTTCAACTACTCGGTCGTCGACCAGTTCGGCGAGTTCGACACCCGCCAGCTCGCGATCCAGATCGCTGGCGCCGAGGACGCGCCGCGGGTGAATGCCAAGGTGCTCTCCTTCCAGGACACCGACCCGCAGCGCACCGACACGCCGTTCCAGGAGTTCAACCTCGACATCCTGTTCCCCCAGCAGGACCCCGACGGCGACCTCGTGAGTTTTCTCCCATATGCCGGCGGAGACATCCACGTGTCGGTGTCGCTGGCGTCGATAGCGGGCACCATCGCGCAGCCGGTGCAGTACGGGATCGACGGCTCGACGCTCGTCGTCGACATGCGCCAGTTCTCCTACCTGCAGAAACACTTCAGCGGGCCCGGCTTCTCGTTCGGCGATGACTCGGGCACTCCCGACGTGCTTACCGTCACCTTCACCTACCAGGTGACCGACGACATGTTCGTCACCGAGAACATGATCGAGCTCGACATCCAGGGCACGGCGACATTCTACGGGCTCGGCACGACGGTCGACACGATCGACCTCGCCACGGCCGCGTTCCAGTACAACACCACCATCGGCTTCGATGACGACGGGCCGCTCGACGCGGGCTACGCGGTCGACATCCTCGCCAACTTCGACAACACCGCGAACCGGATCGACATCTCGGAGCTGCTGCGCTCGCCCGGCTTCACCGGGCCGTCGAGCGGCGACTGGAACGGCATCATCCGCGCGAGCTACAACGACGGCGGCACGCCGATGAACCTCGCCGACGACGTGATCGACGTGTTCGTCGACCCCGACGGCACGCCGGGGATGACCTACGCCGAGTTCCAGATCGGCCGGTTCGCCGGCACCGACACCTATGGCGGCGGTGGCGCGCTCCAGGTCGGCAGCACGATCGCGGTCGTCTTCAACGAGACGCTGCCCGCCGCGCGCGTCACGATCGAGGGCGCCTAGATCACGCCCTGAGTTTGACGGGGTCAGCCCCCCCTAGAGCAGCGGCCGCGCCTGCCGCGCCAGCTCGATCGCGCCCGGGAAGTCAACCTTGCCCGAGCCGAGCACGGGGATCTGCGGCACGACGAGCACCGCCTTCGGCACCCACAGCTCCGGGATGCCGTCCGCCCGGGCGCGCGCGATGAGCGCCGCCTTGTCCGCATCCGCCTTGTCGGTGACGAGCACGAGCTGCTCGCCTTTGCGCGCATCCGGCAGGCTGACGCAGACGTGGTTCGCCTCGGGCCAGAGCCCCGCGACCATCGTCTCGACCGCGGCGAGCGAGATCATCTCGCCGCCGATCTTGGCGAAGCGCTTGGCGCGGCCCTTGATGGCGACGAGCCCGCGCTCGTCGATCGTCACGATGTCGCCGGTGTCGTGCCAGCCGCCCTCGGGCGGCACCACGACGCCCGGCTTGTCGGCCAGCATGTAGCCAAGCATCACGTTCGCCCCCTTGACGACGAGCTTGCCGCCCTCCGCGATCCCCTCGACGGGGTCGAGCCGCGGCGTGATGCCGGGGAGCAGCGGACCGACCGTGCCCGGCGTGTTGGACGGCGGCAGGTTGCAGGCGAGCACCGGCGAGCACTCGGTCGCCCCGTAGCCTTCGAGGATCGTGGTGCCCCACTTCGCCCACATCGCCCGCGTCGCATCCTTCACCCGCTCCGCGCCGGCGATGACGTAGCGCACGCTCTCGAGGTCGCCCTCCTCCGCCGCGCGGCCGTAGCCCTGCAGGAACGTATCGGTCGCAAAGAGCACGGTCGCCCTGGTCTCGCGCACCAGCGCCGGCACCTGCTTGTAGTGCAGCGGGCTCGGGTAGAGCACCACCTTCATTCCGTTGAGCAGCGGCATCAGGCACGCCGCCGTCAGCCCGAACGAGTGGAACATCGGCAGCGGGTTCAGCACGGTGTCGGCCGAGGAGAGCATGCCGTCGGCGTGCGCGAAGATCTGCTGGGCGTTGGCGACGAGGTTGCGGCTCGACAGCACCACGCCCTTCGGCGTGCCCTCGGTGCCGGAGGTGAACAGGATCACCGCCGGCTGGTCCGGGCGCAGGGCATTGCGCCTGTGGAAGCCTGCAGCAAAGACCGAGCGCGCGACGCCGACGAGCTTGTCCCTGGTGCCGATCGTCTTGCGCACGTCCTCGAGGTAGACGATGCGGACGCGCTTGCCCGGTGCCGTCTCGGTCTCGGCGAGGCCGGCGACGATATCCTCGAGCTTCGCCATGTCGACGAAGCGGCGCGAGGTGACGACGGTGCGCACCCGTGCCGTCTGCACCGCGGAGCGCAGGTTCTTGAGGCCGGCGGTGAAGTTCAGCATCGCCGCGATGCGGCCGTAGGCATTGAGCCCGAAGATCGTCACCGCGAGGCCGTTGACGTTCGGCAGCAGCACGCCGACATTCTCCGAGCGCTGCGTCTCCGCGGCGAGCTTGGCCCCGAGCACCAGCGCGCCGAGGATCACCCGCTTGTAGGTCAGCGGGGTGCGCTCGGCGTCCTCGAGGATCGGCTTCGACGCGCCGTGGCGGTGGGCGGCCGCGAGCAGCGCCGCAAAGAGCGTGAGATCGGCAGTCTTGGCATCGAAGGCGACCATGGGCGGAGGCATATCGATCCTCGGGGACACGCGACCCTGTGACAATGCACCGGCCGCAGCCGCTCGCGCAATCGGTTGCCCGCGGCGCTCGGATGCTTCCAGCCGGGACCGGTCCGACAGATCGCCCGGCAGCCGTCCATTTGCCTTTGCGGTCATGCCGCGCCGGGCCTAAGTCGCGCAGGTGCTTTGGCGATTGCCGCGCAGGGCTCTTTCGGGTCAAGATCGGTCCATGCCCCGCCCCCTCGAGCCGGTCAGCAACGGCCAGCGCATCCTCCTCGGCATCGCGTTCTTCATCGCGTTCGTGGCGGTGTGGGCGTGGGCGACGCTCGGCGGCTATGTGTCGAAGACGTTCCTCGCCGACCCGCTCACCATGGTGCGGGAGGGGTACGAGCTCCTGGTCAAGCACGGCTTCCTCTACGATATCGCGATCACCATCTGGCGCGTGGTCGGTGGTTTCGTCATAGCGGCCGTGATGGCCGTGCCACTCGGCATCGTGATGGGTGCATGGAAGCCGGTCGAGGCTTTCCTCGAGCCGTTCGTCTCCTTCGCGCGCTACCTGCCGGCCTCCGCGTTCATCCCGCTGCTGATCCTGTGGGCCGGCATCGGCGAGTTGCAGAAGCTGCTCGTCATTTTCATCGGCTCGGTGTTCCAGATCATCCTGATGGTGGCGGTGGCGGTCGGAAACACGCGGCGCGACCTGGTCGAGGCGGCCTATACGCTCGGGGCGACCGATGCCGGCGTCGTGCAGCGCGTGCTGCTGCCTTCCGCGGCGCCGGAGATCGCCGAGATCCTGCGCCTCGTGCTCGGATGGGCGTGGACCTATGTCATCGTCGCCGAGCTGATCGGCTCGTCGGCCGGCATCGGCCACATGATCGTCGACAGCCAGGCCCTGCTCAACACCGGGCAGATCATCTTCGGCATCATCGTCATCGGCCTGATCGGGCTCGTCAGCGACTTCCTATTCAAGGCGGGGAACCGGTGGCTGTTTCCGTGGTCGGCGCACGCGATCGGCGGCCGCTGAGCGAGGCGGCGGCGAGGCCGGTGCCGAATCAGGCGAGCTGGAATCGCTCGAAGCGGTGAAGCTCGCGCTCGATCAGCCGCTTGTGCGTGCGGGCCGCGCCGCGACCCACCCAGGTCCATTGCTGGATGCGCAGCTTTCCCGCCTGCCGGTCGGCCTTGAGGTCGATCGCGGCGACGATCGTGTCGCCGACGAGCACGGGCAGCGCGAAATAGCCGAGCACGCGCTTCGCTTTCGGAACGTAGGCCTCGAAGCGGTGCGTATAGTCGAACAGGAGCGCAAGGCGCTTCCTCTGGATGATCAGCGGATCGAACGGGGAGAGGATGTGCACGAGATCCGCTATCGGCGGAGGCGGCCGATCGAGAACATCCGGCGCGATCCAATGCGGCACCTTCTCGGCACCCTCGATGGCGACCGCCACGAGCTCGCCGCGGCGCATGCGCCGCTCGATCAGGCGGCGCATGGCCGGCTTGCGCGGGGCGTCGAGATGGCAGATCGAGTCGAGGCTGACGATGCCCTGCGCCCGCAGCGCCCGGTCCAGGAGATGCGCGACGATCTGCGCCTCGCTCGCCGCCTTCGGCCGCCGCTCCCAGCCGAAGTGGCGATCCATGAGATCGTATGTCTTGAGCATGCCGTCGCGCGCGCCGACAGTGACGATGCCGGCGTGGAACGCCCGCTGCAACGCACGCTTGGACGGCTTGCGGCTGGCCCATGGGTGGTGCTTCTCGACGAGCTCGTCATCGTCGATGTCGCGGATGGTGAGCGGCCCGTTCCGGCGCAAGAGCCGCATGACCTTGCGCCGGTCCTTTTCGCTCGCGGGCCCGAACCAGCGATCGGGGACCCTTCTGCTCGCCTGCATCTGGCGCAGGTAGAAGGCGAGGTCGCGGGTCGGCACGTAGGAAAGCGCGTGCGTCCAGTACTCGAACACCGATTTCTCGATGCTCTGGGCGTGGGCGAGGTCGGCACGGCGGTAGGCGGGAATGCGCGAGTACAGGATGTGATGGTGACAGCGCTCGACGACGTTGATCGTGTCGATCTGTACGTAGCCGAGATGCTCGATAGCGAGGCGCGTCGCCTCCGGCCCCTCGCCGAACGGGGTCGCCGTGTCGAGCCGCTGGGCGGCGAGCCAGATGCGACGCGCGGCCTGCTTTTGGATTGCATGGGGCATCGGAATGTCGTTGGCTCACCTCGAACAGGGGGCGCTTCGGGGAACTCTACATGAGCAAGCTCGTGGTCGAGAACGTCTCGCGCGTTTTCCCGCCGGCGCGGGCCGGCGGGGCGCCGACACGGGCGCTCGAGCCGACGTCGCTCACCGTTGCCGACAACGATTTCATCACCATCCTCGGGCCGTCGGGATGCGGGAAGTCGACGCTCCTGCGCATCGTCGCCGGGCTCGACCGGGCGAGCGCGGGTCGCGTGCTGCTCGACGGCGAGGAGATCACCGACCCCGGCCGCGACCGCGGCATGGTGTTCCAGTCCTACACGCTGTTCCCCTGGCTGACGGTCGCCGAGAACATCGGCTTCGGGCTGCGCGAGCGGGGCTTCGACGCGGCCCGCCGGGATGGGGTCGTCGAAGGATATGTCGCCAAGGTCGGTCTCAAAGGCTTCGAGCTACACTGGCCACGGCAGCTCTCGGGCGGCATGCAGCAGCGCACCGCCATCGCCCGCGCGCTCGCCAACGACCCGAAGATCCTGCTGCTCGACGAGCCGTTCGGCGCGCTCGACAACCAGACCCGCGCGCTGATGCAGGAGCTGCTGCTCGGCATCTGGGAGAAGGAGCGCAAGACGGTGCTGTTCGTCACGCACGACATCGAGGAGGCGATCTTCCTCGGCCGGCGCGTGGTGGTGATGACGGCGCGGCCCGGGCGGATCAAGGCGGATATCGCGATCCCGCTCGGCTATCCGCGCCACTACACGGTGAAGACCTCGCCCGAGTTCTCGGCGCTCAAGGCCCGCCTCACCGAGGAGATCCGCGCCGAGGCGGTGCTGGCGGCAGGGGGCGGCGCAAGCAACAGTCATTGAGCATGGGTTGTCACGTGGCCATGGCGCGGTCGCTATTGGGGAGTTAGTCTGCTTGCGATCAGGATCGGGCGCGAGCGCCGCCACACGGCTCGAAAAATTGAAGACGCAGAGGTCGCCATGTCCTTCGCCGGCATCAATTATCTGGCCATCGTCGCGGCGGCCGTCGCGAGCTTCCTGTTCGGCGGCATGTGGTACGGAATGCTCTCTCGGCAGTGGCTCGCCGCGATCGGCAGGACCGAGGCCGAGATCAAGAGCGCGGGCCGGCCGTTGGCGATGCTCTTTGCCATCACGATCCTCGCCCAGCTGATCATGGCCTGGGTGCTGGCCGGTATGATCGGCCATCTCGGGCCAGGGCAGGTGACCCTGCGCAACGGGCTCATCGCCGGGGCGTTCTGCTGGCTCGGCTTCGTCGCGACGACGCTCGTCGTGAACCACGGCTACCAGGGCAACCGCTGGTCGCTCTCGGTCATCGACGGCGGCCACTGGCTCGGCGTGCTGCTGATCCAGGGCGCGATCATCGGCTGGATGGGCGTGAGGTGAGCGGACCCGAGCCCACGCATAGCAGCGTGCTCTGCGCCCTCGCCGACCTCGCCGAAACCGGCGCCAAGGGCGTCCTGATCTCCCATGCCGGCGGCCGTTCCGACATCGTCGTCGTCCAGCATCGCGACGGGGCGCTCGCCTACGAGAACCGCTGCCCGCATCAGGGTACGCCGCTCGAGATCACGCCGGACAGGTTCCTCGACCGCCAGCGCCGCACGATACTCTGCTCGACCCATGGCGCCCGGTTCCGCCTCGCCGACGGCTTTTGCTATTCCGGGCCCTGCCAGGGCCAGATGCTGACACCGGTCGCCATCAGGATCGTCGCGGGGCGGGTCGCGCTCGCGGAACGAGGCGAGACTCAGGCGCAGGTCGAGCCGACATAATACGAACGGGGCAGTTGCCGCGCTCCAGCGCCCTCACCATAATGCGGGCCGGGAGCAATCGCACGAGAGGAGCCGAGCTCATGTCCGACAAGGTATATCCGGTGCCGGCCGAATGGTCCGCGCGGGCATGGGCCGACGACGGCAAGTATCAGGCGATGTACAAACGCTCGGTCGAGGATCCGAACGGATTCTGGGGCGAGGTCGGCAAGCGCATCGACTGGATCAAGCCTTACACCAAGGTCAAGAATACCTCCTTCGACCCCGCCAACGTCTCGATCAAATGGTACGAGGACGGCACGCTCAACGTCTGCGCCAACTGCGTCGACCGGCACCTCAAGACACGTGCCGACCAGGTCGCCATCATCTGGGAGGGCGACGATCCGACCCAGGACGAGAAGATCACCTACCGCCAGCTGCACGAGCGTGTGTCGAAGTTCGCCAACGTGCTCAAGGGCAACGGCGTCAAGAAGGGCGACCGCGTCACGATCTACCTGCCGATGATCCCGGAAGCTGCCTATGCGATGCTCGCCTGCGCGCGCATCGGCGCGGTCCACTCGGTGGTGTTCGGCGGCTTCTCGCCCGACAGCCTCGCGGGGCGCATCGACGATGCGGACTCGAAATTCATCATCACAGCCGATGAAGGCCTGCGCGGCGGCAAGCCGGTGCCGCTCAAGAAGAACACCGACGAGGCGCTGAAGAAGACCAAGGGCGGCGAGAAAGTGCTGGTCGTCCGCCGCTCCGGCGGCAAGGTGTCATGGACCGCGGGCCGCGACATCTGGCTGCACGAGGAGCTCGTCAAGGTCAACGCCGACTGCCCGCCGGTCGAGATGAGCGCGGAGGACCCGTTGTTCATCCTCTACACGTCGGGCTCGACCGGCAAGCCGAAGGGCGTGCTGCACACCTCCGGCGGCTATCTCGTCTTCGCCTCGATGACGCATCAGTACGTGTTCGACTATCACCCCGGCGACATCTACTGGTGCACCGCGGACGTCGGCTGGGTGACCGGCCACAGCTACATCCTCTACGGCCCGCTCGCCAACGGCGCGACGACGCTGATGTTCGAGGGCATCCCCAATTACCCGACCCCGTCTCGGTTCTGGCACGTGATCGACAAATGGGACGTGAACACGTTCTACACCGCCCCGACCGCAATCCGCGCGCTGATGGGTGCGGGCGACGACTATGTGAAGCGCACCGACCGCACCTCGCTCCGGCTGCTCGGCTCGGTGGGCGAGCCGATCAACCCCGAGGCCTGGGAGTGGTACCACCGCGTCGTCGGCGATGGCCGCTGCCCGATCGTGGACACGTGGTGGCAGACCGAGACCGGCGGCATCCTGATCACGCCGCTGCCCGGCGCGACCAAGACCAAGCCCGGCTCGGCGACGCGGCCCTTCTTCGGCATCAAGCCGGCGCTCGTCGACGACAAGGGGGCGACGCTCGAGGGTGCGGCGGCGGGCAACCTCGTCATCCTCGACAGCTGGCCAGGCCAGATGCGCACCGTGTACCGCGACCACGAGCGCTTCGTGCAGACCTATTTCTCGGCCTACAACGGCAGCTACTTCACCGGCGACGGCTGCCGCCGCGATGCCGACGGCTACTACTGGATCACCGGCCGCGTCGACGACGTACTCAACGTCTCCGGTCACCGGCTCGGCACGGCCGAGGTCGAGAGCGCGCTCGTCGCACATCAGAAGGTCGCGGAAGCCGCCGTCGTCGGCGCGCCGCACGACCTCAAAGGCCAGGGCATCTACTGCTACGTGACGCTGAAGGCCGGCAACCAGGGCTCCGACGAGCTGAAGAAGGAGCTGGTCGCGACCGTGCGCCAGATCATCGGCCCGACCGCCTCGCCCGACTGGATCCAGTTCTCGCCAGGCCTGCCGAAAACCCGCTCGGGCAAGATCATGCGCCGCATCCTGCGCAAGATCGCCGAGGACGAGTTCTCGAACCTCGGCGATACCTCGACGCTCGCCGAGCCGGCGGTCGTCGACGACCTGATCAACAACCGGCAGAACCGAAAGAAGGCGGGATGAGCAGGCGAGCCGAGGCCAGCTTCAGCGCATGATGCGCAGCTGCTGCAGGTCGTCGGTGATCGCCTTGAAGGCGGCGATGAGCTGCGCGCTGTTGTTGGCGTCGTAGAAGTGCTGCACGGACGTGGCGCAGTTGCGCAGCAGGTTCTCGGCTTCGACCGGCGCCTGGAAGGCGACCGCATAGACGATCACGTTGCGCGCCTTGATGGCGGAGCAGAGCGCATTGGTGCGCGCCGTCGACTCGGACGTCTGCTCGGCATCCGTGGTGCCGGCCGTGTAGGACGTGTTGAAGTTGCCGTCGGTCATCAGGAGGATGGCCTTGATGTAGCGCGAGTCGCCGTAGGGCCCCGGTGCGCTGCCGCCGGTGAACACCGACGCCCAGTTTGGCGAGATCGTGTTCCAGCCCCAGGCGAGGCCGATGTGGCCGGCGGTCCAGCCGGCGGCCCCGTAGGAGTCGATGGTGTCCTTCAATGTGGCCGGACTGTTCGACAAGGGTGCCATGACCGCCGGTGGGCAGGCATAGCGGCTGTTGGTGTCCGAGTTCAGCTGCCCGTTGACAGCGAAGTTCCGCGTGCCCCCCGAGACGTCGTCGGTGTCACGTGAGGGCTCATAAAGGCGCTCCATGACGCAGCCGTCGAGCGAGTCGCCGCCGGACGCGATGTCCTTGTAGGTGCCGACGTTGACCGCCGCCGAATAGGGCACCAGCGAGATTCGCGACTGCACCGCGCTCGCCGGGTCGATCAGCGCGTCGACGACGTTCTTGGCGGCGATCTTCATGGCCGCGAGCCTGCCACCGCTGTTCATGGAGCCGGTCACATCGAGCACGAGCGCAAGCTCGATGCGCTGCTGCTGGAAGGCCACCTTCGAGGAGCGGTTGAAGCTGAAGCTCGGCACGCCGATGACCTGCGCGAACGAGGTCGGCATGACGATATCGACGTTGATCTCTACCGCCGAGTTCGCGCGATCCGGAATGACGTTCGGAGTTCCGAGCGTGACCCCGGGGACATGCAGTGCGCCGAGATGGGCGTTCAGCATCGCAATGGCGCGCTCCTGGACCTGCGCGTCAGTGGCATTCTCGTGATCGAGCAGCTTCGCTGCGGCCAGCGCTGCCGAGTCGAGCACCGCGCTGAGCCGCGATGACAGGCTGTAGGCGCGCGAGGCGTCGATGGCGAAGCCGACGATACCGAACAGCGAGATCACGCTCAATGCGAAGATGAGCGCGACGGCGCCCGACCGGTCGCTCCGGAAGCGTGCGATGAGGCTGAGACCACGCGGCATGAGACACCTCTGTTCCGTTTGCAGCCACGAAACATCGGATGCCGATAAAATTGTACTAATCCAACCAACCAGTAGGCAACTGGGTGCCGACAACGGACCATTAGAGTTAGGGAACCGTAAAGGGCCGCCCCAGGACCTCGGCGCGTGAAAAAGCGGGCCGTGATGGCCCGCCTCCCTCGCAATTCGTTCACATGCCTACTTGGAAAGGCGGAGGTTGGTGATGTCCTCGGCGATCGCCCGGAAGGCCGAGCGCAGCTCGTCACCGTTCTCGGCACGGAAGAACTTCTCCGTACCGGAGGCGCAGCTCGAGAGGGTCGTCACCGCCGACGGCTGGCCGCCGACCTTGAAGCCCACGGTGTAGACGAGCACGCCCTCGTTCTTCATCGCCGAGCAGGTATTGACCGCGTGGTTGGAGGACACCGGGCCGTTCGAGCCGGACATCACGCCGCCGACCGTGTTGTATTCGCCATCCGTCATCAGCAGCGCCACCTTGATGGTCTTGCCGTCGTTGTACTGGGCGATCGGCGTCGGCGTATTCCAGATGCTCTGCCAGCGCGGCGAGATCAGGTACCAGGCCCATGCGGTGCCGAGGTGGCCGGCGGTGGTGCCGCCGTCGCGATAGCCGTCAATGGTCGTCTTGAGCTGCACCTTGTCGTCGGTCAGCGGCAGCACGACAGCGCTGGGGCACGGCTGCGGGCTGCCGAGATCAGCGCTGATCTTGAGCGCGCTGGTGCCGGCCGGCGCGATGTCGGTCGCCTGCACCGAGAGGTTCTGGCGCTCGTAGACACAGTTGCCGGGCGCCGCGCGGTTGCCGTCGACGGCGCGGGCGAAGGTTCCCGCATTGACGCCCGCGGAGTAGGGCGCGAAGCCGACCCGCACCTTCTGGTCACCGGGAGCGTCGGGGATCAGGATGTCGACCAGGTCCTTGGTGGCCTGCTTGAGGTCGGTGAGCTTCTGGCCGCGCATGGAGCCCGTCACGTCGAGCTGCAGGCCGACCTCGATGTCCTTGGAGCTCATGATGGCGACCGAGGTTCCCGGGAACGAGATCTTCTGGATGCCGGCCACCTGACCGAAAATGGTCGGCACCTCGGCCTCGACGTCGATCTGCACCGAGCTCTTGGCGCGGTCGACATTGACCGTGAACGTCTTCACGTCCGCGTAGTTGCCGCCATGACCCTGCATGTTGGCATTGAAGACCCGGGTCGCGAGCTCGGTGACCTCGGCATTGGTGAGGTTGGCCTGGCGCAGGCCCTTGGCAGCGGCGAGCGAGGCGGCGTCCATCGCAGCCGAGAGCGTGGTGTTCGCGTGGAACGTGCGGCCGACGTCGATCGCGAGCCCCGTCACCATGAAGATGACGAAGACCGACAGCGAGAAGATGATGGCGATCGCGCCACGCTCGTCCCTGCCGAAAGTGCGGAGTGCCTGATCGTTGCCGAGGCGCATCTGTCTCTCCCTGAGCCATCGCCAGTTCGCGTGGCGGGAGTGATGCAACCGCGGTGCCTGCAGCCGGGCGGCGGGACGCGAAACCGTCGATCCGCCTGTCGGCGCAGTTTATTTTGCGTTACCGGAGGTGGCTTGGCGGGTTAATGTCGCCTGCAGTCGCCGGCGCGGCGCCGATCTCGCGTGCAGGACGGCGGCGTGCCGACCCACCGGGTTCCCGTTTCGAAATGACATGTCCCAGAAGCTGACACTCGGCCATGGCGCATCCTGAAATGGATCGATGGACCCGCTTCCTGCGGCTGACTGCCGTCCTCGCCGCAGCGGTCGCTGCTTCGGCAATTGTGCTGATCGCGCTGCTCAATCCTTTTGGCAACCTGCCCGGCGTCCTGCCGTTCAAGCTGGTCGATGGCAGCCAGCGCTACCTTTATCCGGCAGTCGCACGGTCGGGCCGCTACGATTCACTGGTCATCGGCACCTCGACGGCGCGGCTGCTCGATCCCGCGCACCTCGAGGCCGCGTTCGGCGGGCGCTTTGCCAACCTCGCCTTCAACAACGGCCAGGCCTGGGAGCAGGCACAGATTGCCGAAGTCTTCCTGCGGGCGGTGCCGAGGCCGCGCACGCTGGTCGTCGGCCTGGACTATGTCTGGTGCACGCCGAAAGCGGATTCCGAGCGCACGAAGGCCCATTTCCCGTTTCCCGCATGGCAGTACGACGACAACCCGTGGAACGATCTGCCGCACATGTTCAACCGGCGCACGCTCGCCATCGCGGCCGAGAAGCTGCTGCACCATGCGGGGCTCAAGGCGCCGCTGTTCGGCGACAACGGCTTTGCCGTGTTCACGCCGCCCGAAGGCCGATACGATGCCGCCAAAGTCGAGGCGAGCCTCGCGGCCGGACGTGCCTCGCGCGACGGCGTTCCCCACGCCGATGATGTCGCCGATGCCCGCCTTCCGCCCGATGCCTGGCGGTTTCCGGCCCTGACATGGCTCGATCAGTTGCTCGCGCAATTCGGCCCTTCGGAGGAAGGCCGGCGGCGACTGCTCGTGTTCATGCCGGTGCACGTCGCCGCGCAGCCGCTGCCTGGGTCGCCTGCTGCGGCACGCGAGGTGGCCTGCAAGGAGCAAATTGCGGCGATCGGCACGCGTCGGGGCGCGATAGTCATCGATTTCCGCATCGAATCACAAATCACGGCTGACGACCTGAACTACTGGGATGCGCTGCACTACCGCATCGGCGTTGCCGAGGCGATCGTCACCGGCATCAGGCGCGCCGCCGACACCGGCGGGAACGATCCAGCGGGGACATGGCGCGTGCTCGGCCGCTGACCCGGCACCGCCGCGCGCCGATCGTTACAAATTCCCTAACACGATGCGCCGCATTTGCCGCGATCTTGCAACAAATCCGCACCTCGCTCGAAACGCGGCTTTCAAGTGAAATTGCTACATTGAGACCTCGCATCGTCCCAATCGGCGGGTGGTGGGACCCGGCCGGCGCTGCTGCTGTCGCGAGACCAGAAAAAATGGCCACTATCAACGGCACGTTGCAAGACGATATCCTGGTCGGCACCGCCGACGCCGATGTGATCGCCGCACTCGACGGCAAGGACAAGGTCAACGCCGGCCTCGGCAACGACATCGTCTATGGCGGCCTCGGCAACGATGCGATCAACGGCGAGGCGGCCAACGACACGCTCTATGGCGAGGATGGGAACGATACGCTGACGGGCGACGCCGGCAACGACACGATTTATGGCGGCGACGGCAACGATGGCGTGTTCGGCGGCGGCAACGACGACCTGATCTTCGGCGAGTCCGGAGCCGACACCATCTATGGCGACGGCGGCAACGACGCGATCGATGGCGGCGCCGACAACGACAAGCTTTACGGTGGAGCCGGCGACGACCGGCTGAATGGCGGCGCCGGCGACGACATCCTCTCTGGCGACGCTGGCAACGATACGCTGACCGTCGCGTCCAGCGAAGGCGCTGACACGCTCACCGGTGGCGCCGGAACCGACACTGTCGTGCTGGACATCCTGGCGGCCGACGTGACGCCGGCATTCAAGGCCGACATCGCGGCCTATGTCGCCTGGGCCGCTGCCAACCCCGCCGACCCCGCTCAGACGACAGGTGCAACCTTCACATTCGCTTCCCTCGGCCTCACCATCTCGACCATCGAGGTCGTCAAGGTGCTGGTCGACGAGGTCGACACGCCGCTCTCGGAGTTCCTCAATACAGCCCCCGTTGCCGACGCCGTGCAGGATGTCGCGACGAGCGAGGACATGGCGCTCTCCGGCGCGGTCGCCGCAACCGACGCCGACGGCGACGTGCTCGCCTGGTCGCTCGCCGCCGGCCCCACCAATGGCACGTTGACCCTCGACAGCCTGACGGGCGGGTTCAGCTACGTCCCGGCCGCCGACTTCAGCGGCACCGATGCCTTCGACGTGATGGTGACCGATGCGTTCGGCGCGAGCGTCGTGCAGCAGCTGCGCGTCACGGTCGGCGCGGTCGCCGATGCGCCGACACTCACCGCCTCCTCGCCCGCCAGCACCCCGATCAATCTGACCATCACCGGCGACAAGTACGCCAACCTCCTGCAAGGCGGCTCGGGCGACGACACGATCAGCGCCGGCTCGGGCGACGACGTGATCTGGGGCGACGGCATGTCGCCGCTGACCTCCGCGCTCGATATTTCCGCCACTCTGACCGACCTCGACGGCTCGGAAGCGCTGTCGGTCACCGTCGCCGGATTGCCGGCTGGCGCGACGCTTTCGGCTGGCCACGACAACCACGACGGCTCGTGGACGCTCACGCCGGCCGAGCTCGCAGGCTTGAGCGTCACCGCCGCCGATACGGCCGGCTTCACGTTGTCGGTCACGGCCACGGCTGCCGAGGCGAACGGCTCCGAAGCTTCCCTGACTGAAGCCGTCGGCATCTCCTTCGGTACCGGCAACGACTCGATCCGCGGCGGCAAGGGCAACGACACGATCCACGCCGGCTTCGGCAACGACATCGTGCGCGGCGACAGCGGCAATGACACGATTTTCGGCGGCGAGGGCAGCGACACCCTCGACGGCAACTCCGGCAACGACGTGATCCACGACGGCGCCGGCAACGACCTCGTCCGCGGCGGCTCGGGCAACGACGTGTTCATCGCCGGGGACGGCACGGACCGCTACGAGGGCGGCTCCGGCTTCGACACGCTCGACTACTCCGCCGCGACCGCCGCGCTCCAGGTCGACACCAGCGCCAAGGCCGTGCTCGGCTTCACCAACGACACGTTGAGCAGCGTGGAGAAGATCATCGGCTCGGCCTTCGCCGACACGTTCAAGGGCAGCAAGGGCGTCGATACGTTCGAAGGCGGCGCCGGCAACGATACGCTGCGCGGCATGGCCGGCGCGGATGCGCTGACCGGTGGGTCGGGCGACGACACGTTCGTCTATCTCAAGAAGGACGTGCTCGACGGGTCGACCCACCTCGGCGTCGACCACATCGTCGACTTCGCGGTCGGCGACAAACTGGACCTCCACGATATCCTGAAGGGCTCGGCCGCTCCGATCGGCACGCTCGTCAATGTGGCCGACGGTCTCGCCGGCTCGACGATATCGGTGAAGATGGGTACGTCGTTCGTCGATGTCGCGGTGCTCGATGGCGTTCACGGCCTCACCGCGCAGGACATGCTTGCCCAAGGCATGCTGCTCACCTGATCGCATACGCTCGCCATTGGCCGGCCGTGGCGCCGCGTGCCGACTGCCGCAACAAGCGCCATTTCGGCGTCCGGCGTCACCGCCAAATCGTGTGATCGATAAAATTGTCGGCGAGCGCGCAAATATTCCTCAGGTCTTGATCGGTAGTCTGTGGCCCAAGCGTCAACAATTCTGGGGCATGGGGACCTGCAATGGCGGTGATCAACGGGACGAGCGGCAACGATACGCTGATTGGCACCCCGCTTGCCGACACCATCAACGGCCTCAAGGGCAATGACACCGTCTATGCGGGCCTCGGCGCCGATGTCGTCAACGGCGGCGATGGCAACGATACGCTCTATGGCGAGGCCGGCAACGACACCCTCAACGGCGACGTAGGCAACGACAACCTCTATGGCGGCGACGGCAACGACGCGCTGAGCGGCGGCGACGGCGTCGACCTCCTCGACGGCGGCCGCGGCGACGACAAGCTCGATGGCGGCGAAGGCAACGACACACTCCGCGGCGGCGACGGCAACGACACGCTCGTCGGCGGTGTCGGCAATGACGACCTGTTCGGCGGCCTGGGCAACGATACGCTGGACGCGGGCGCCGGCAACGACAAGCTCTATGGCGAGGACGGCGACGACCGGATCTCCGGCGGCGACGGCAACGACAAGCTCGAGGGCGGCAACGGTAACGACTGGCTCGATGGCGGCGCCGGCAACGACCAGATGAACGGCGGCCTCGGCAGCGACTGGTTCGTCGGCGGCGCCGGCGACGATGTCATCACCGATCAGAACAGCGCGACCGACATCGATACCGTCGATTACAGCGCGACGACCAGGGGCGTCACCGTCGATCTGATGGCCGGCACCGCGGTCGGCGCCGAATCCGGCACCGATACCCTCACGATAGCCGCCGCCGGCCACAACTTCATCGAGAACGTCGTCGGTGGATCGGGCAATGACGTGATTTCCGGTGACCGGGATGCGAACGTCCTCACCGGCAACGCCGGCGACGACCGCCTTTACGGTGGCGATGGCGACGATCGCCTGCGCGGCGGCGACGGAAACGACGTGCTCGCCGGTGGCGCCGGTGCCGACAGCCTGGACGGCGGCGCTGGCAGCGACCGGTTCATCGCCGATGCCGGCGACGACTTCATTACCGATCTCACCAGCGCGCTCGACGTCGACACCTATGACGCCAGCGCCGCCTCGGCGAACGTGACCGTCGACCTCGCGGCCGGCACAGCGATCGGCGCCGACATCGGCAGCGATCGCCTGGCGTTCGAGGGCACCTCCAACAGCGTAATCGAGGACGTGCTCGGCGGCTCGGCCGGTGACACGCTCACCGGCGATGCCGGCGACAACATGCTCGCCGGCAATGGCGGCGACGACCGCCTGACCGGCGGCAACGGCAACGACACCCTCGACGGCGGGCTCGGCGTCGACCAGCTCTACGGCGGCACCGGCAGCGACGTGCTCAAGGGCGGTGACGGCGACGACAAGCTCGACGGCCAGGCCGGCACCGACACGCTCTACGGCGGCGATGGCAAGGACTTCCTCAACGGCGGCGCCGACAACGACGTGCTGTTCGGCGGCAACGGCGACGACGGCTTCTTCGCCGGCGGCGGCAACGACCGCGTCTACGGCGAGGATGGCAACGACCGCGTCTACGGCGACGGCGGCGACGACATAATCAGCGGCGGCCGCGGCAACGACATCATGAGCGGCGGCCAGATCAAGGACGGCGTCTACTCGTGGGGCAACGACACCTACGTGTGGGCCCCCGAGGACGTGGTCAACCCCGACGGCTCGCGTGCCGGCTTCGACCGCATCACCGACTTCGCCAGCGGCGACAAGCTCGACTTCTCGGGCCTCCTCGCCGGCCGCTCGGTGCCGAGCGTCGCCAGCATGGTGCGGGTCACCGACACCGCCGCGGGTTCGGTGGTCGCGGTCGACATGGGCGCCGGCAGCGGCTTCGTGGATGTCGTGATGCTCGACGGGCTGCATGGCCTCGACGGCGCCGAGTTGGTCCGCACCGGCGTCATCGTCGGCTGAGCTGACGAAGCGTAAAGAACTCGTGAACGGGCGCGCCCTCCGGCGCCCGCTCTTCGATGTGCGGTTCGGCGATCGTTTACAACTCTCGGTTAAGCTTCCCGGATCGTGAACCGCCCGCCGCACCGGCCGGCGCTCACTGTCGCCGGAAAGTGTCATGCGTTCCTCGAGGCGTCTCCTGAAGCAGGCCCGGCGGGCGGTGCTCGTCGCGCTGCTCCTCTCCGCAAGCATCAATCTCCTGATGCTGGCGACGCCGCTCTATACGCTGCAGGTATTCGAGACAGTGGTGCCGACCGGGTCCACGGCGACCCTCGTCGTGCTCACTCTCATGGTCGCGGGCGCTGTTGCCGCACTTGCGTTGATCGAGCTCTGCCGCGATCGCATCCTGCTTCGAACCGGCCTCTGGCTCGACCACGTGCTCGGCCAGCACATCCTCGAGAACGGCCTCAGAGCCGGCGTCGCGGCGAGCGAGTTCCAAGAGGACCAGCGGTCGCTTGCGACCCTGCGCACCTTCATCACCGGCCCTGGCCTTGCGCCAATCGTCGATGCGCCCTGGATCCCGGTGTTCCTCGCGACGCTCGTGCTGCTGCATCCGATGATCGGCGCGGTCGCCGGCATGGCGGCTCTGATGCTGCTGGCGGTCGCCGTCCTGCACGGCCTCGTCACCAGCCGCGCCCAGCTCGAGGGCGCACGCGCCCTCGAGCGCTCCGATCGCTGGTGGGCGACGGTCGCCGGCAACGCCCAGCACGCCGGCGCACTCGGGCTCGCCAGGGGCGCGGGGGAGCAATGGGAGTTCTTCAACCGCCAGCACATCGCCTCGAGCTATGCGCTCGGCAAGCGCACGAGCTTCGTGCGCGCCCTGGCACGGACCGTCCGCATCATGGCGCAGATCGGCGTCTACGGCATCGGCGGCTGGCTCGTCATCCGCAGCGAGCTGGCGCCCGGTGCGCTCGTCGCCTCCGCCATCCTGCTCTCGCGCGTGCTGAGCCCGCTCGAGCAGCTCGTCGGCGGGCTGAAGCAGGCGCAGCTCGCGCTCGCCGCCTACCGTCGCCTCAAGTCGCTCGCCCCCGACGCGCCGGCCTTGGCGCTCGGCGCCGATGAGGCGACCGCCACCGGCCACGTCGTGCTGCACGGCGTCACCTTCTATCACCCCCAGCGCAAGACGCCGGCGCTGCGCGCCATCGATCTCGAGATCCGGCCCGGCGAGTGCCTCGGCATCATCGGACCCGGCGGCGCCGGCAAGTCGACACTCGCCGCGATCATCGGCGGCGCGCTGTCGCCCTCCGCCGGCAGCGCCGCCATGGACGGCCTTTCAATCGCGAAGTGGCACCACGCCGATGCTCCGGCCCCGATCGGCTACCTCGCCGACGAGCCGACACTCCTCGAGGGCAGCGTGCACGAGAACATCGCCGGCTTCCGCCACGCGAGCTTGATGTCGGTCGCCCGCGCTGCCATCCGCAGCGGCGGCCACCAGGCGATCTCCGATCTGCCGCTCGGCTACGATACGCCGGTCGGCGCGGGCGGGAGCGGGCTCTCGCTGCGCGAGCGCCGCGCGGTGGCATTCGCCCGCTGCCTGCACGCCATGCCGAAGCTCGTCGTGCTCGACGAGCCCGAGATCGGCCTCGATGGCCAAGGTGTGCGCGCGCTCTTCCGCGTGATCGAGGGCCTGAAGGCCGAGCGGGTCGGCATCGTCATCGCCACGCACGACCAGCGGCTGCTGGCTGCGACCGACCGCGTGGTCCTGCTGAACGAAGGCAGCGTCCAGTCGATCGCCAAGGGCAGCGACTACGAGCGCCGCAATTCGCCGCGGCCGGTCGCCGTGGCGAGCGAGCGGCGCGGATGAGGCGAGCCATGCATCATCTCGACCACACTGCGTTGACCACCCACGGCGCGCCCGGCAGCCGGCCGATGCCCGCGCCGCGGCTCGACATCCGCGGCCCGATGCTCGGTGCGGTCGCGGTGATCGTGCTGTTCTTCGGCGCCGGCATCGGATCGGCGGCGTTTGCCCCGATCGACAAGGGCGTCGGCCTGCCCGGAACGGTGATCGTCGAGAGCAAGGTGAAGGCCGTGCAACACGCCCGCGGCGGGATCATCGGCCGCGTGCTCGTGGCGGAAGGCCAGGACGTGACGGCCAACCAGCTCGTTGCCACGCTCGACACTCAAGCCCTCGATGACCAGATCGCCGCGCTCAAGACACAGCAGGCCGCATCGCGCCGGCAGCTCGAGCTGATCCGCCAGGAAACGGCGACGATGACCGACCTGCTCGAGCGCAAGCTCGCCGCGCGCTCGCGCGTGCTCTCGCTCGAGCGCCAGGTCGCCGAGATCGAGAAGGAGGCGGCCGCGTTCATCGCGCGCATCGCGGTCGCTGAGCAGGAGCTTTTGCGCGCGGAGGTCCGCGCACCGGTCGCCGGCCGCGTGCTGTCGCTTTCCGTGGCTGGCCCCGGCGCGGTGATCCAGCCCGGCGCGACGATCCTCGAGATCGTCCCCCAGGACGACCGGCTGGTGGTCGAGGGCCGCCTCGCCCCGGCACTGATCGACAACGTCAAGCACGGCATGGACGCCAAGGTCTGGTTGACCGGACTGAACTGGCGCGAAAGCCGCCCGATCAAGGCGCGGCTTGCCTGGCTCTCGCCCGACAGCGTCGAGGACAAGCGTTCGGGCGCGGCCTATTTCGTCGCCCGCGTCGAACTCGACGAGCCGCGCACCGAGATCGCCAAGCGCGTCGCGCTGCATCCCGGCATGCGCACCGAGATCCTCCTCCTCACTGGCGAGCGCACACTGCTCGACCAGCTGCTCGACCCGCTGATCCGCAATATCAACCGCGCATTCCGCACCTGACCGCCGAGGCCCCCATGCTCGTCAAGCAACTCAATCGCGGCATCCCGAAGAAGTACCTGTTCAATGCCGCGGCGGTGCTCGCCATGGGCGTGACGGCCGCGCTCACCATGCGCGGTCTCGTCTATACGCCGCCGACGCAGATGTGCAGCGAGCGCTACGGGCTGCCGACACTGTTCGGCCTCCAGCGTGCCGACGGCAGCCTGCTCGCCGCCGGCGATCTGCAGAGCCGGCTCGGTGGCCGCGATTGGGGTGTGCTCGAGAACGCGCAGGTTATGAAGCTGAAGGACGGGCCGTCGCCGGTCGCGCTGCGGGTCGCGCTGCCGCAGAAGGCCGTCGCACCGGGCAACACGAGCGGCACCACGAGCGGCCTCGGCTTCACTTGGCTGCCGGCCAAGCTCGCGGGCGCGACCTCTGCCTGCCTCGGCTACAGCGTATTCCTGCCCGACGCCTTCGAGTTCGGCACCGGCGGCGCACTGCCCGGCCTGTTCGGCGGACCGGACGCCAGCGACAGGGATCCGAAGCGGTCGACCTCCTTCACCTCCCGGCTGCGCTGGCGCGAGGACGGCGGCGCCGAGGTGCGCGTGCGCTCGCCGCTCGATCCGAACGGACGCTCCTTCGGTATCGACACGGCCTGGACCAAGCTCCCCCGCGGTCAGTGGGTGCACATCGAGCAGGAGGTCGTGCTCAACACGCCGGGCCAGGAGGACGGCATCCTGCGAGTGTGGGTCGATCGCGAGCTGAAGCTCGAGGAGACGGCGATGGCGTTCGGGCCGGACGCCAGAACAAAACTCGGTGGCGTGATCGCCGACGTACACTATGCCGACGCGGGACTCGGCTGGACCGCGGCGCCGAAGAATGCGAATCTCTGGATCTCGCCGTTCGAGCTGCGCTCGAAATAGTCAGACGCCGGCGATCGCCAAGGCCTCCTCCCAGAGCTTGCGGTCGACACTGACGCCGTCGCACCGCGCCGCCTCGCGCAGCGCCAGCCGCCGCGAACCCGGCAGCCGCGCGCCGTCCGCCTCGATCATGCCGACGAGATCAGCGAGGCGATCGCCGAATTGGCCGGCACCGGCGAAGGCATCGGGATCGATCACGATCAGCATCTGGCCGACCCCCGGCGGGCCGCCCTTGCCGTCGAAGAACGAGCTCGCCTCGTAGCCGAACCGTGCCCCGGTGAGTGCGACCGCCAGCACCTCGACCATCAGCGCCAGTGCCGAGCCTTTCGCGCCGCCGATCGGCATCAGCGTGCCCTCGAGTGCGGCCCGCGCGTCGGTGGTCGGCTTGCCGGACTTGTCGACGGCCCAGGTCGGCGGGATCGGAACGCCCTTGTCGGCGGCGGCCCGGACCTTGCTCCGTGCGACCTCGGTCAGCGCCATGTCCATGACGAGCGGCGGCCGGCCGCGCTGCGGGGCGGCGAAGGCGAGCGGGTTCGTGCCGAAGAGCGCGCGGCGCCCGCCCCAGGCCGCCATCGCCTCGGGCGTATTGCCCATGACGAGGGCGACCAGTCCCAGGTCCGCGTAGCGCTCGACGTGGTAGCCGGCGACGCCGTAGTGATGCGAGTGCGTGATACCGGCCGATGCAATGCCGTGCGCCCGTGCCATCGCCGGCAGCCGCGCGAGCGCGAGCTCGAACGCGGGATAGGCGAACCCGCCACGGGCATCGATCATCAGCGTCGCCGGCCGCGTCAGCTCTGCCGCCGGGCTCGCCTGCCCGTCGACCTTGCCGGCCCGAACGTGCATCGTGTAGGGCCCGACGCGGGCGATGCCATGGCCCTTCTGGCCGTCGATCTCGGCCTGGGCGAGCGCGCGCGCCACGATCGCCGCGTTGACCGCGCTGACGCTGCTCGCGCCGAGGGCATGCGCGATGACATGCTCCAGCTTCTCGGGCGTGGCGACAACGGTCGCGCTCATCGGCCCTTCCTCAGCACCCGCGCGACGCCCTCGACCGTCATGAAGCTGACGCGGTGATTGGCCTCGGCGGTGACGCCCGAGATGTGGGGCGTGAGGATGATGTTCGGCACGCCGGCAAAGCCCGCGCCCTCCTCCTTGCGGATCGGCTCGTCGACGAACACGTCGATCGCCGCACCTGCGAGGTGGCCCGAGCGCAATGCCTCGGCGAGCGCCTTGTGGTCGACGATACCGCCGCGCGCGCTGTTGACGAGCGCCGCGCCCTTCTTCATGCGCGCGAGCTCGGCCGCGCCGAGCATGCCGCGCGTCTCGGACGTCAGCGGGCAGTGCACCGTCACGACGTCGGCGGATGCGAGCAGAGCCTCGAACGGGGTCCGCTCGGCGAGCCGCCAGCTCTCGTGATCGTCGGGCAGGTAGGGGTCGTAGGCCAGCACACGCATTTCGAGCGCGCGGGCCTTGCGCGCCGTCGTCGTGCCGATCGAGCCGAGGCCGATGATGCCGAGCCGCTTGCCGGCGAGCTCGAGACCGCGGCCGAAATGCTCGCGCGGCCACTCGCCGGCGACGAGGCGCTCGGTGCCGAGATAGGCCGGCCCGCGCAGCAGCGTCATGGCCATGGCGATCGCGTACTCGGCGACCGAGGTCGCGTTGCCACCGCGCGCCGAGACGACCTCCACGCCTCGCGTCTCGCAGTGGCGCACATCGATGTTGTCGAGCCCGACGCCCAGCCGGCCGACGACCTTGAGCCTCGGCGCCATGTCGATCAGCGCCTTGTCGACAGGTGTGCGGTTGCGCACGATGAGCGCCGGCAGATCGCGCACCAGCGCTTCGAGATCGCGCCGCTTGTTCCACAGATCCGCATCCCAGCGCACCTTGAAATCGCGCTCGAGCGCCTTGAGCGCGGCCGGCTCCAGGAATTCGGTGATCACGATATCGGGGGATCGGCTCGCCATGGCTCTCGGGCCTCCAGCTCTGGCGTCGACGGCTCCGGATACCGTGTCACCGCCGGCAACCGGAATTCAAGCTGGAAATTGGCCCGGCCCGTCTTCGAGCCGGACAAGACGGCGGGCGCGACCGTGGTTGGACACGGGCGTGCGGGCTGCCTACGTTGCGAGGGGTTGGTTTCCGCACAGGAGTGCTCCATGTCCGCGCCGCTCGCCCGACATATGCGCCGCCTCGGCCATCTCGATCTTGCGGGCGGCGGGCAGGTTCGCGTCGAGAGTCGCTGGCGACATCATGGTCACCAACGTCGAGCACAACGAGCGTGGCCTCGCCTTCGGGCTCGACCGCAACGTCGGACTGGACATCCTGGAGCCGGAAGTCAGGATGGGATGAAGCGCCCGGCGAGCCCGGAGGCAACCGGCCTCGCGGCTCGCCGCGCCTCGGCCATCCCCGATTGCCTTGCGCGAGCGGCCATGCCAAACGTCGGTCGCAAGCCACATCGAGGATGCCACAAATGCACGCACTCGCCGCCCCGACGCTCGCCGCCACGTTGTGGCCGGCCGGAACGCACCGCGCCCTGCGCGTCCTGCTGCTCGCCGTCGCGGGCACCATGCTCCTCTGGCTTTCGGCCAAGGTGCAAGTGCCGTCCTGGCCGGTGCCGATGACCATGCAGACCTACGTCGTGCTCTGCCTCGCGGCGGCCTACGGCTGGCGGCTCGGGGTCGCGACCATGTTGCTCTACCTGGCCGAGGGGGCGGCCGGGATGCCGGTGTTCGCGGGCACGCCCGAGAAGGGCGTCGGCTTGGCCTACATGATCGGGCCGACCGGCGGGTATCTCGTGGGCTTCGTGGTCGCGGCTGGGCTGATCGGCTGGCTCGCCGAGCGCGGCTGGGACCGCTCAATTGTCCGGATGGCGGCCGCCATGGCGCTCGGCCACGTGGTGATCCTGCTGCTCGGGTGGGCTTGGCTCGCGACGATCGTCGGCGCCGGCAAGGCGTGGACGGCCGGAGTCGCTCCGTTCTACGCGGCCACGGTGATCAAGACCGCACTCGCGGCTGTGACGCTGCCGGCGATCTGGTCGCTGATCCGCAGATAAAAAATGCAGTCGACGCGAACGCCAAACCGTCCGCCGCGGACGCGGCGCGGTGGCGCGTGCATTCACTCGCTCGTCGTTCGGCTCTTGCCGGTGCCCTCAGGCAGCCCGGCGCTCGCCCGGACGGCGCGGATCGGTCGCGGCAGACTGCTCGCGCGTCTCCGGCACGGCAATGTAGTCGCGCGCGGCGGCGCGGCCGAGGTCCGTCGACGACCACCAGCCGGCGTTCGCATCGAGCCGCGGCAGCTGCATCAGGCCGCCCCAGACGGGACCCCAGACTTCAGCGACACGGCGGCTGGCCGTCGCGTAGTCCTGATAGGCCGCCTGCACGAACTGCATCTGCGCGGCCGCGAAGTCCTGCGGCGTTCTGCACTGCGCTGCGCGGCCGGGCGCTTCCATCCAGGCACGAACGCGCCGGGTGACGAGGCTCGACAGCTCCGCCTGACCCTGCGTAGTGGCCTTCAGCACCGGCTCCAAGGCCTGCAGCGACTGCTGCGGCAGCGCCGGCAGTTGCGCGTACCAATTGCGCGGATCCAAGCCATTGCTTTCCATGACGCCATACCCCTTGCCAAACCCAACGCGACAGTGCTGCGCTGCAACGCCACTCTTGCCGGCAACTGTCCGTTAACGATGTCGAAATTATCCCCCTCCGACCGCGCGAGCAAGTGAAACCGGACGATGCCCCCAGTTCAATTGTTCCCCGCGCAGTCATGGATGACGCCAGAAAACCGCGCTCGAATAACGAGTTAGATCAGCCGAGCTCAGATCCGCCAGCCGCGGAGCATGCCGACCGAATGGAACACCTCAGTCCATGCGCCGAACCTGCGGCGCTCGCGCTCGAGCGGCGCGGCGAGACGATCGCCGTCGCGGAATCCTCGACCGGTGGCCTGATCTCTGCGGCGCTGCTCTCACGCGGCGGCGCGTCTGCCTATTTCATGGGCGGCGGGGTGATCTACACCCGCACTGCACGGGTCGCGCTGCTCGGCATCAGCGATGCCGACATGGCCGCGCTCAGGCCTGCGACGGAGCCCTACGCCCTGCTGCTCGCCCGCACCGTGCGCGCGCGCCATGGCGCCACCTGGGGCCTCGCCGAGACCGGCGCCACCGGCCCGACCGGCAACCGCTACGGCGATCCCGCCGGCCACTGCTGCATTGCCGTCGCGGGCCCGCGCGAAGCGGCGATCACGCTGCGCACCGGCAGCGGCGACCGCCGCGCGAACATGCGCGCCTTCGCCGCCCGGGCGCTCGCCGTGCTTGCCGAGCAGCTCGCAGCCGACGCCTGAGGTCGCTTGCGCAATCCTTATCCGGCCTTCTCTCCGGCGGTCCGCTCGCGCGTGTCGAGCGCGTCGGCGAGCCGCGCCTTGGCGACACCCGGCCGCAACGGCTGCTGCTGGCTTTCGTGTGGCGCCCAGGCGGTCATGGTCAGGATCTCGAACGTCGCCGGCACGCGGCCGTCGGGTCCGCCGAAGCGCTCGGAATAGATCGCCGCCGCGCGCATCAGCGTCGCCCGCCGGAGCGGGCTGCGGCGCCGCTCGAGGAGCACGTTGCCGGCGCCCATGGCGCGCAGCTCGCGCATCAGATGCAGCGGCGAGGGGTAGGTCACGCAGACCGTGTCGGAGTCGACGACCGGCAGCGCGAAACCGGCCCGCTGCAGCAGCATTCCGAGGTCGCGCACGTCGGCCATGGGCGCGACGCGCGGGCTCGCGCCGCCCTCGAGGTCGGCCTCGGCCGCGACGAACGCCTGCCTGAGCTCGGTCAGCGTCGCCCCACCCGCGACCGCCGCGAGCAGCAGCCCGTCCGGCTTCAAGGCCCGGCGGATCTGGACGAGCGTGCCCGGCAGGTCGTTGACGAGCTGGAAGGCGAGGCCGGAGACAACAAGATCAACAGAGGTCTCGCGGAAGGGTAACGCCTCCAGGTCAACGGCGACCTTCGGCGCCCCGCACATTGCGAGCAACCGCTCGGAATTCTCGGCCCTCACCACCAGCTCCACCCCCGGACGCCGGCTGAGCTGCGCCCCGATCACACCATGATGCGCTCCCAGGTCGACGACGATCCGGAACCGGCGGTTGATTGCATCCAACCGCTCGCAGAAATCGCCGGCGACCCGGCGGAGGAGAAAATCATGGGCGGGTGCTCCCGCCGCAACACGGTCGCGCCGCCGCCGCAGCAGGTCGCGATCGAAGACGAGTGGGCTCGCGGTCATCGGTCTCGGCACGTCCGGCGATTGCGACCTCGGCGGTCGCTTTCGTGTAGTATCAGACGCCGATGAGGAGCGACATGGCCACGCCCGACCTCGCCGCGGACGATCGACCGGACCGCCGCCGGCGCGCCTGGTGGCAGCCCGTCGTACGTGCCGGGCGGAGCCTCGGCCACCTGCTCGTGCCGGCGACCTGCCTCGCCTGCCGCCGGCCGCTCGGCAGCTACGATGCGCTCTGCGCGACCTGCTGGCGCGGCATCGCGTTCGTGCGGCCGCCGCTCTGCGACCGCCTCGGCCTGCCGATGCCGTTCGACACCGGCGGCACGATGATCTCCGCCGCCGCCGCCGCGCACCCGCCGGGCTACGACCGTGCCCGTGCGGTCGCGGTCTTCAGCGGCGTCATGCGCGACCTGGTGCACGGCTTCAAGTATGCCGACCGCCACGATGCCCGCCAGCTCTTCGGCCGCTGGCTCGCCGGCGCCGGCAACGAGCTGCTCGCCGATGCCGACATCATCGTGCCGGTGCCGATGCATCGCTATCGCCTCGCCATGCGTCGCTTCAACCAGTCCGCAATGCTCGCGCGGGAGGTGGCGCGGCTGTCCGGGCGCGCCTTCGACCCGCACATGATCGCGCGCGTGCGCCCGACGCCGCCCCAAGTCGGCCTCTCCCGCGACCAGCGCCAGCGCAATCTGGCCGGCGCCTTCGCGGTTCCCGAGGCCGCGGCGCAGCGCGCCTATGGCCGCCGCGTCCTGCTCGTCGACGACGTGATCACCACCGGCACCACGGTCGAGGCCTGCGCCCGCGTGCTCCGGGCGGCTGGCGCCCTGCATGTCGATGTGCTGGCGCTGGCCATCGTCACGGACGAGGGCGCAATCAACCCCTGAGCCCGACCGCACCGGTGCGCAACTATATCGCGCGCAATCTATCCCCGCCCATGTTGAAATCGGCTAGTGTTGCGACTCATTCATTTGCATCCCATCCCTCCACTTCCCTCCCCCCTTGCGGGGGAGGGATCGAGGGTGGGGGGTGTCCCGGATCGATGGGGCCGGTTCACCACCCCCATCCCCGGCCCTTCCCCCGTCGAGGGGGAAGGGAGAAGCAGAAAAACGGGACTCGAGTGATTGTGACAGAACACTAGATTCCGGGCTAGACCCGCCCGGTCGATCAGCTGGACCTGCAGTCATGCCGCCCGTGACCATCTACACGACGATGCTCTGCCCCTACTGTCACAGCGCCAAGCAACTGCTGAACCGGAAAGGTGTGCGGTTCGTGGAGATCGACGCGGCGTGGGGCGGGGCCGCCCGCAGCGCGCTCCGCGACAAGGCCGGTGGGCGCACGACCGTGCCGCAGATCTGGATCGGAGATACCCATGTCGGCGGTTGCGACGATCTCTACGCGCTCGAGCGGGACGGCCGGCTCGACACCTTGCTGAAGGACTGAAGGAGGCGCGCCAACCATGAGCAAGGACCCTGGCACGTTCCGCGTCGGCCTCGTGCAGATGTGCACCGGCCGATCGGTGGCGAAGAACCTGGTGGAGGCGAGCCGGCTGGTCCGCGACGCCGCGGGGCAGGGTGCGGCGTACGTGCAGACGCCGGAGGTCACGACGCTCATGGAGATGGACCGCGCCAAGCTGTTCCTCGCCATGCAGGAGGAGGAGGGCAATGCGGCGCTCGCGCATTTCCGCGCGCTCGCGCGCGAGCTCGGGATCTGGCTGCACATCGGCTCCATGGGCGTGCTGGTGCGGCCCGACAGAATCGCCAACCGCGCCTTTCTCATCGCCCCGGACGGGCGCGTGACCGCCCGCTACGACAAGATCCACATGTTCGACGTCGACCTGCCGAACGGCGAGAAGTATCGCGAGAGCCGCAACTTCGAGCCGGGCAGCAAGGCCGTGATCGCCGACCTCCCCTGGGGCCGCCTCGGCATCACCATCTGCTACGATCTGCGCTTTCCCGGGCTCTACCGGTCGCTCGCCAAGGGCGGTGCGCGCCTCATCGCGATCCCCGCGGCATTCACGGTGCCGACCGGCGAGGCGCACTGGCACGTGCTGATGCGCGCCCGCGCGATCGAGACGCAGTGCTTCGTGCTCGCCGCGGCACAGGCCGGCACGCACGAGAACGGCCGCAAGACCTATGGCCACAGCCTGGTCGTTGCGCCCTGGGGCGAGGTGATCGCGGAAGGCGACGGCGCGACACCTTCGGTGATCACGGCCGACATCGATCTTGCGCTGGTCGAGGCGGCGCGCGGCCGCGTGCCCTCGCTCGAGCACGACCGCGCATTCGAGGCGCCGCCTGTCACGCCGAAGCCGAAGCCGAAGGCGAAGGTTGCCTCATGATCAAGTACCGGCTCGCCTGCACGAAGGGACACGCGTTCGATGCCTGGTTCAAGAGCAGCGTCGACTACGACCGGCAGGCGCGGCGCGGCCTCGTCGTCTGCCCCGACTGCGGCTCGCACAAGGTCGCGAAGGCGATCATGGCGCCGCGTGTCGCCCGCCGCGACCGGGGCGAGGCAAGCCCCGTGCGCACCGCGAATGCGCCCGCCGCCAAAGCCGCCGCACCGGAGGCCGAGGTGCTGGCGATGATGCGCAAGGTGCGCGCGACGGTGCTCGAGAACGCCGAGAACGTCGGCCCCCGCTTCGCCGAGGAGGCACGCAAGATCCACTACGAGGAGACCGAGCCCCGCGGCATCTACGGCGAGGCTTCGCCCGTCGAGGTCAAGGAGCTGCACGAGGAAGGTATCGAATGCTATCCGCTGCCGCGCCTGCCGGAGGACCAGAACTGATCGCGCGGCGCGGCGCGGCCGTGGGTGTGGACCCGAAGCGCGGCCGAGGGCGCGGACCCGGAGCGCATCCTCGCACCACACGCTTTCCCGGACGCGGCGACGCGCGCCAGCGCGAGGCCGCGATCCGGGACCTTTCCCCACGCAGTCATGCCGGGCTCCCGCTTCGCCTGCCTTACTTCGACAGGGAAAGA
>Ga0114938_1000101_pt1 | contig 66316 bp, 67 predicted proteins | sample AshMeaBigSpring_FD_88675 | JGI IMG/M metagenome (GOLD analysis project Ga0114938, IMG submission 88675) | Groundwater microbial communities from Big Spring, Nevada to study Microbial Dark Matter (Phase II) - Ash Meadows Big Spring | ecosystem: Environmental > Aquatic > Deep subsurface >...
GGCTTGCTTGGTGGGAGACATGCGCGAACCTCTCGCCGGGAGTCGGCCCTCGGCGCGGCGCGATCCACGCACCCCGCCCACACCGCAGTGCAAGATTCATTCCCATGCGCGCCGCGCATCCGGGTCAGCCACGCTTGCCCACCCTCGCACCGGCTGGTGCAGAATGCCCGGGCCGGCCTTAGGGGCCGCCCGGTGGGAGTTCGTGCAATGAGCGCTGGACCGAGGGTCAGCCTGCCCGTGGCGGTGGTGATGGCCCGCAAGACCGTGAACGGCAAGGGCTGGCAGGTCCCGAGCTGGCGCGTGGTCGGCGTCGTTGCCGGGGCGGAGCTGGGCGTCCAGCAGGCGCGCGCAACACCGATACGCGAGGACGAAACCGAAGAGCACTTCCTCTGGGGCGGCCTCAACGTCGAGCTGTTCCGGGATGCCGCCGCGAGCTATTGGGCGAATCTCACTGGCCGCCAGCCTTCGCTGTTCGTCCTGTGCAGCGAGGACGACCAGGGCCGGCTGGTGCCGAAATCGGTCACGGCGGACCAGGACGAGGCCTCCTCCGGCGTGGAAGTGAACGACCGCGTGTTCTCCGCGCCGATTCCACCCGAGGTGTATCAGCACCTCGAAGCATTCGTCATCGCCCACCACCTGCCGGAAGAGAAGCGCAAGCGCAAGCGCACGGACTGGTCGGCCCACGAGGAGTCATGAGCGAGCGCGCCCCCCCGCACACGCCTGCCGCAGACGCCGATGAGCCCTTCCTCGGGCGCTGGTCGCGCCTGAAAAGGCAGGCACGGGAACGCGACGTACACCCCCCGTCGCCGACGGATGCGCAGACGCCGGACTCCGTGCCTGCAGCCACGGCTGAACCCGCTCCCGCCGGCGAGGCCCCGCCGCCGGTGCAGTTGCCCGACATCGACCAGCTCGGGCAGGACTCCGACTACAGTGCATTCCTCACGCCGGGCGTCGATGCCGAGCTGCGCAAGCGTGCCTTGCGCAAGCTGTTCCACAGTCCGAAGTTCAACGTGTTCGACGGGCTCGACACCTACCGCGACGATTTCACGAGCTTCCCGGCGCTCGGCAGCATCGTGACGGCCGACATGCGCCATCAGGTCGAGCAGGCCGCGCGCGAACTCGCCGCGCGGGCCGAGAAGGCCCTGACCAGCGACACGCCTGCGACGGAGGCTGCACCTCCGGCCGTCACCCACGAACCTCCGCCGGCCCCCGCCGCGGAGTCCACCGCACGGAACGAAGAAGATGCTGAACACGGCCCTGCCTGAAGCCGGTCCCGACGGGCGCGCCCGCGCCGGCGCTCTCGCCCGCCTGCAGGTGGCGGACGTCACGCCCACTTCGATCGTGGAGTTCGTGTCGCGCGGCCGCTGCCTGGTGATCGGCGCGGAGGAGGACGCGCTCGACCTCGTGCGGCACGTGGCCGGCCGAGTGGAGTGCGTGGTGGCCGTGCCGGGCGATGCCGTGCCCGACGTTGACCGAATCGGCGGCACGTATGTGGTCCGCGGCGGGCGTCCGCTGGCCCGGGGCTCGCTGGGCAACTTCGATGTCCAGCTCGCGACGGGCGGCACGCCGCTCGCGCTCGGTGCGATGCTCACGCCACCGATCGACCGCTTCGACCTGGTGGTGGACCTCGGCACGCCACGCCTGTTGCAGCAGGCCATGCCGCCGCTCGGCTATTACGCGCCGGGTCCAGACGCGGCCGCGCGAGCGACGCTCGCAGACGTGCTGCCAGAGATGCGCGGTGAGTTCGAGAAGCCCAAGTACTTCAACTACAACCCCGAGATCTGCGCGCACGGGCGCAGCGGCAAGCACGGCTGCACGCGCTGCATCGACGCGTGCCCCGCCGAGGCGATCGTCTCGCTCGGCGAGAAGGTGCAGGTGAATCCCTACCTCTGCCAGGGTGGAGGCACGTGCGCGACGAGCTGCCCGAGCGGCGCGATGACGTATGCCTATCCGGTGCCGGGCGACCTGCTGTACGCGCTGCAGCGGCTGCTGCGCGACTATCGTGATGCGGGCGGCACGTCGCCGAGCCTGCTGTTCCACGATGCGGCGTCGGGCGCCGCGCTCGACGACGACTGCGTAGCCACCATGCCGGAGCGGATCCTGCCAGTGGCGATCGAGGAGATCGGGTCGGTCGGCATGGACTCCTGGCTGGCCAGCCTCGCGTACGGAGCGGAGGCTGTCGTGCTGCTCACCTGCGACGCCACACCTGCGCAAGTGATCGAGACGCTGCAGGAGCAACTCGCGATCGCGCAGGCGATCCTCGCCGGTCTGGGGTACCCGGAAGGCCGGCTGCGCCTCGTGAACGCCGATCAGTCCGCCGCAGCGATCCAGGCGCTCGCCGGTCTGCCGACCGGCCTGTCGCGACAAGCGGCGACGTTCGCTGCACCGCCGGCTGACAAGCGCGGCACCCTGCGTCTCGCGCTCGAACACCTGCAGTCGCACGCCCCGGCACCGAAGCGCGTGACACCGCTGCCCGTGGGCGCGCCGTTCGGCGAAGTCCGCGTGGACGCGGCCACCTGCACGCTTTGCATGAGTTGCGTGTCGGCTTGCCCGACGCACGCGCTGCTGGACGGGCGCGGCTTGCCGCAGCTCAATTTCCGGGAGTGGAACTGCGTGCAGTGTGGGCTGTGCGAGCGCACCTGCCCGGAGGACGCCATCACGCTGGTCCCGCGCCTGCTGCAGGACGTGGAGGCCCGCGAGCGGCCGCGCATCCTGCACGAGGAGCAGCCGGTGTGTTGCGTGGCCTGCGGCAAGCCATTCGCGACCCGCGCGATGCTCGACAAGCTGAGCCGCAAGCTCGAGGGGCACTGGATGTTCCAGGACGAGGCCGCCCGCCGCCGCCTGCAGATGTGCGAGGACTGCCGCGTGCGCGACATGTTCGCCGCCGAAGCTCGGCGGGGCCGCTGAGCGCGATTCGCGGCAGCCGTACGCGCCATTTTGGCAGCTCATATGGACAAAATGTCGCAGATCGCCTTGATTTCGGCGGCTTCCCTCGGACTCAGAGAGTGTGAGGGCCATTCCATGTCGCGCGAAATTGGCCCATATCTTGCTTTTCATTGGAGCCGACGTGTTTGCAGAGACTAGCCGATGCTGCCCTGCCCGACCGCGCCCACCACAGCAACCAGGAACCCGCGTATGACGGCCCTGGCTGATGAGGATCGTGTCCGCGGCAACGTCTACGCCCTGCTCGGCAACCTCCTCGCCGCCCCTCCCGGCGAAGACCTGCTGCAGCTGCTGCGCGGCATCGCTCCCGAACCGGGCGATGCGAGCCTGCTCGCGGCGTCCTGGCAGTTGCTCGCCGTGGCAGCCGGACGCGCCACGCCTGACGAGCTCCGCGACGAATACGACGCATTGTTCATCGGCGTCGGCCGCGGCGAGATCGTGCCCTACGGCTCGTGGTACCTCACCGGCTTCCTGATGGAGCAGCCGCTCGCGCAATTGCGCGGCGACCTGCGCACGCTCGGCATCGAGCGCCAAGCCGGCGTGCACGAGCCTGAGGACCACGCGGCGGCGCTCTGCGACACGATGGCCCTGCTCATCACCAGCGACACGCCCGCCCCGCTCGAGGAGCAGCACCGCTTCTACGCCCGGCACCTCGAGCCGTGGCTGCCCCAGTTTTTCCGCGACCTGCAGCAGGCCGCCTCGGCGCGGTTCTACCGTGCCGTCGGCCAGCTCGGCGAGCAGTTCATCGGTATCGAGTCGCAGGCGTTCCGGGTGACGATCCCGGTCGCCGGCGGCGCGATGCCCTCATGAGGAAGCACGACCATGATCCGACACCTGCGCGACTCCAAGACCAATCGCCGCAAGTTCCTGCGTGACCTCGCGACCGCCGGCGGCCTCGCTGCGGTGGCGGGCAGTGCGGGCAGCGTCGCGGCCGAACCGGCCGCCACGGCCGAGCCACCGGCGAAGCCGGCGACCGGCTACCGCGTGACTCCGCACATTACGAAGTACTACGACAAGGCGCGCTTCTGATCGGCGCCGCGGCGCCAACGGTCCAGACGCGTACTCACCTCTCCAACCGGGAGACTCGGCGATGAAGCTGGTCAAGAAGCAGACCCAAGAGCCTGGCAAGTCCGCGGCCGCCACAGGCGGCGGCCTGCTCGGTCGTACCGTCGACCGCCGCACCTTCCTGCGTGGCACGGGCCTCGCGGCCGGCGGCGCGGCCGTCGCCACGACGCTGTCGATGCGCATGATGCAGCGCGCCGACGCGGCCACCGGCGAAGCCGCCTCGGGCGACGTCGTTACCAAGCGCTCGGTCTGCACCCACTGCTCGGTGGGCTGCGGCGTGATCGCCGAGGTGCAGAACGGCGTGTGGACGGGCCAGGAGCCCGACTTCGACTCGCCGTTCAACATGGGCGCTCACTGCGCCAAGGGCGCGGCGGTGCGTGAGCACGGCCACGGCGACAAGCGCCTGAAGTACCCGATGAAGCTCGTCGGCGGCAAGTGGCAGCGCGTCTCCTGGGACGACGCCCTCGACGAGATCGGCGACAAGCTGCTCGCCATCCGCGAGCAGCACAGCCCCGACTCGGTGTACTGGCTGGGCTCGGCCAAGTTCTCGAACGAGCAGTCCTACCTGTTCCGCAAGTTCGCCGCCATGTGGGGCACGAACAACTTGGATCACCAGGCGCGCATCTGCCACTCCACGACGGTGGCCGGTGTCGCGAACACCTGGGGCTACGGTGCCATGACGAACTCGTACAACGACATGCACCTGTCGAAGACGATGTTCTTCATTGGCAGCAACGCGGCCGAAGCGCACCCCGTCGCCATGCAGCACGTCATGCGCAGCAAGGAGAGCGGCGGCAAGCTGATCGTGGCCGACCCGCGCTTCACGCGCACGGCGGCGCACGCCGACCAGTTCATGCGGCTCCGCTCCGGCACCGACGTGCCGCTGATCTGGGGCATGCTCTGGCACATCTTCCAGAACGGCTGGGAAGACAAGGAGTACATCGCGCAGCGCGTGTTCGGCATGGAGGACATCCGCGCCGAAGTCGCCAAGTGGACGCCCGAAGTCGTGCAGGACGTGACCGGCGTGCCCCCAGAGCAGGTCAAGCTCGCGGCGCAGACCATGGCCGAGAACAAGCCCGGCACGATCGTCTGGTGCATGGGCGGCACGCAGCACACCGTCGGCAACAACAACACCCGCGCCTACTGCGTGCTGCAGCTCGCGCTCGGCAACGTCGGCATGGCGGGCGGCGGCGCCAACATCTTCCGCGGGCACGACAACGTGCAGGGCGCCACCGACTTCGGCGTGCTGGCCGACTCGCTGCCCGGCTACTACGGCCTCGCGGCGGGCGCGTGGAAGCACTGGTGCAACGTCTGGGACCTCGACTACGAGTGGGTGAAGTCGCGCTTCGACCAGGCGAGCTACGAGGAAGGCAAGGAGCAGTTGCCGGCGATGGAGCTGCGCGGCATCACCGTGTCGCGCTGGATCGACGGCGTGCTCGAGCCCGCCGAGAACATGGCGCAGAAGGCGCCGATCAAGGCGATGTTCATGTGGGGCCACGCGCCGAACAGCCAGACGCGCGGCTTCGAGATGAAGAAGGCGATGGGGCTGCTCGACCTGCTGGTCATCGTCGACCCGTACCCGACGCACTCGGCGGTCATGAACGACCGCACCGACGGCGTGTTCCTGCTGCCGGCCGCGACGCAGTTCGAGACCTACGGCTCGGTCACGGCCTCCAACCGCTCGATCCAGTGGCGCGAGAAGATCATGGAGCCGCTGTTCGAGTCGCTGCCCGACCACGTGATCATGTACAAGTTCGCGAAGAAGCTCGGCTTCGCGGAGCAGCTCACCAAGCACATCCAGGTGAACGGCGAGGAGCCGCTCATCGAGGACATCGTGCGCGAGTACAACCGCGGCATGTGGACCATCGGCTACACGGGCCAGAGCCCGGAGCGCCTCAAGCTGCACCTCGAGAACAAGCACACCTTCAACACCACCACGCTGAAGGCCGAGGGCGGACCCTGCGACGGCGAGTACTACGGCCTGCCGTGGCCCTGCTGGGGCACGCCGGAGATGAAGCACCCCGGCTCGCCGAACCTTTACGACACCAGCAAGACCGTGGCCGAGGGCGGCATGCCGTTCCGCGCCAACTTCGGCGTGGAGTACCAGGGCAAGACGCTGCTGTCCGAGGGTTCCTGGAGCAAGGGTTCCGAGATCGAGGACGGCTATCCGGAGTTCACTGCCGACATGCTCAAGCAGCTCGGCTGGTGGGGCGACCTCACCCCCGAAGAGCAGAAGGCCGCCGAAGGCAAGAACTGGAAGACCGACCTGTCGGGCGGCATCCAGCGCGTGGCGATCAAGCATGGCTGCGCGCCTTACGGCAACGGCAAGGCCCGCTGCATCGTGTGGAACTTCCCGGACCCGGTGCCGCTCCACCGCGAGCCGCTCTACACGTCGCGGCACGACCTCGTCGAGAAGTACCCCACCTACGAGGACCGCAAGCGGTTCTGGCGCCTGCCGACGCGCTACATGTCGATCCAGGCGAAGGACTACTCGAAGGACTATCCGCTGATCCACACCAGCGGGCGCCTCGTCGAGTACGAGGGTGGCGGCGAGGAAACCCGCTCGAACAAGTGGCTGGCCGAGCTGCAGCAGGACATGTTCGCCGAGATCAACCCGGCCGACGCCAACAACCTGGGCGTGAAGGACGGCCAGTGGATCTGGCTCGAAGGGCCGGAGGGCGGCAAGATCAAGGTCAAGGCCATGGTCACGCGGCGCGTCGCGAAGGGCGTCGTGTTCACGCCGTACCACTTCGGCGGCTGGTTCGACGGCCAGGACCTCAAGGACAAGTACCCGGAGGACACCGCGCCGTGGGTGCGCGGCGAACCTGCCAACAACGCCTTCACGTACGGCTACGACTCGGTGACTGCGATGCAGGAAACCAAGGCGTCGCTCTGCAAGATCACGCCGGCCTAAGAGGACACCGATCATGGCTCGAATGAAATTCCTGTGCGATTCCGAGCGCTGCATCGAGTGCAACGGCTGCGTGACCGCGTGCAAGAACGAGCACGAGGTGCCGTGGGGCGTGAATCGGCGGCGCGTGGTCACCCTCGAGGACGGCGTGCCGGGCGAGCGCTCGATCTCGGTCGCCTGCATGCACTGCACCGACGCGCCGTGCGCGGCCGTCTGCCCGGTGGACTGCTTCTACACCACCGACGACGGCATCGTGCTGCACGACAAGGACCTCTGCATCGGCTGCGGCTACTGCTTCTACGCGTGCCCGTTCGGCGCGCCGCAGTACCCGCAGCAGGAGGCCTTCGGCGTGCGCGGCAAGATGGACAAGTGCACGTTCTGCGCCGGCGGCCCCGAGGGCAAGGACAACTCCGACGAGGAGCGGCAGAAGTACGGCAAGAACCGCATCGCCGAGGGCAAGCTGCCGCTGTGCGCCGAGATGTGCGCCACCAAGGCCCTGCTCGCCGGCGACGGCGACATGGTTGCCGACATCTACCGCGAGCGCGTCACGAAGCGCAGCACCCGGCCGCAGTCATGGGGCTGGCTCACGGCCTACCAGGAGGACGTGTGATGCGGCGGCACATCGTGCGGGCGAGCGCGCTGGCGGCGCTGGTCACGCTGATCACCGGCTGCGGTGTGACCGTGTACGAGCCGGGCGTGTACAAGGGCGAGAAGGATCCCCTTCTTTCGATGCACGCCAAGCCCGAGCACAAGGCGCAGCTGCAGGAGCGCTTCACCAAGGGCCAGGCGGAGCGCTGAGCGCGCCGCCGGGATCGGGAGACGACGAATGAGTGATTCACCAAGCGGGATGAACCGCCGCGCGAAGCGCCTGCGGGCCGTGCTGTGGAGCGTCGTGCTGATCGCCGCGGCGGGCATGCTGTTGCCGCTCACGGCGTACGTGTGGACGGCCGCGGTGCAGGCGCAGGAATCCTCCGGCGCGGCCCCGGCCGACGGCAAGAACCCGCGCTCCGAGTACTGGCGCGAGGTGCGCGACGCCGAACCGGGCTACACGGCGGTGAGGGGCCAGGAGACCGACGTGCTGATCCAGAGCCGTGGCCAGACCTGGCGCGAACTGCGCAACGGCCCGGTGACGGTCCTCGGCGCGATCATGGTCGTGGGCATGCTGGTCGCGCTCGCCGCCTATCACCTCAAGACGGGCGGCGCGAAGCTCGAGCACCGCACGGGCCGCAAGATCCTGCGCTGGGCGATGTCCGACCGCGTGCTGCACTGGTATACCGCGGTGCTGTTCGTCATCCTCGCGATCACCGGGCTCAGCCTGTTGTGGGGCCGGCACGTGCTGATCCCCGTGTTCGGCAAGGAGGGGTTCGCGGCCTGGGCCAACATCGCCAAGCCCGTGCACGACTACCTGTCGCTCGCGTTCACGGCGGGCCTGGTGGTGATGCTGCTCAAGTGGTTCCACCACAACGTGCCCGCCTCCTACGACCGCGAGTGGTTCAGGCAGGCCGGCGGCTACTTCGGCGGCGGGCACCCGCCGGCGGGCTTCGCGAATGCCGGTGAGAAGTTGTACTACTGGGTGCTGGTGGTCGGTGGCACGGCGCTGGTGGTCTCGGGCTTCTACCTGCTGTTCCCGAATCTCGGCTTCGAGCGGACGGCGATGCAGAACGCCAACATCATCCACGGTGCGAGTGCGCTCGTGCTGTGCACGGCAGTCATCGCGCACATCTACCTTGGCACGCTCGGCAGCGAGGGCGCGCTCGAGGGCATGATCAGCGGCGAAGTGGACGAAGGCTGGGCCCGCCAGCACCACAACGTCTGGCTCGAAGAAGTGCAGCAGGGCGGCGCGCGGCCGGCGGGCGAATCCGGCGGGCGGTCCGCGGCCGCACCCACCTAAGCAAGCAGGCAATCGGGGGGACTGCAGGGGCGCGCAAGCGCCCCTGCGCATTTCAGGGCCCGCGGCCCAGCGGCTGCGGTTGGACGCGACTGGCCCCGGGTGTAACCTCGGGCACGGTTCAGTGGCGGCGTGTCCGCCCGGGGGTGACGGCGTGCGCTGCCTGATCTGCATCGACGACACCGACAACCTGGAGAGCCGTGGCACCGGCTTCCGCGCACGGCAGCTCGGCCTGCGGCTGTCGGAAGCGGGCCTCGGCAAGCTGCGAGGGGTCACGCGTCACCAGCTCTACGTGCACCCTTCGATCCCCTATACGTCGCACAACAGCTCGGCCTGCCTCGACATGGACCTCGACGACGGCCGCCTCACCGACACGCGCGATTTCTGCCGTCAGTATCTCGCGACGGAAAGCGCAGACGGATCGGACGCGGGCTTGTGCGTGGCACCGTTCGACGTGGTCACGGACGAGGTCGTCGAGTTCGGGCGCAGTGCCAAGGCACGGGTCCTCACGCGCGAGCAGGCCCACGAGATCGCCGCTCGCCACGACATCCACGTCGAAGGTGTCACGGGCGACCGGATGGGCGTCATCGGGGCGCTTGCCGGCGTCGGCCTGCGCCGTGGCGGGCACGACGGCCGCTTCATCTGGCTTGAGGGGGTCCGCGAGCTGACAGGCACGGCAACCGCGGGCAGACTCCTCGCCACAACTGGCATAGACTCCGTCGAGACCGTCGACGGGCGTCCGCTGCCGGCGGACGCCGAGGTGCTCGTGGACCCGTGGCCGCGCCCGGTGCTGTTGCACGGTCGGGCGGTACTGCTGACGGAGGCATGTGGGGGCGAAAATGAACGATCTGGCTGGCGCATCCTCCCGAAGGAAGCTATTCGGCGTTATTGACCTCGTCGGCCCCCTCACGGGCGGCCGGGCACTTTTCCTCGCGTCGCTCGGCGTGGCGATCGTGCTGCTCGAGCAGGCGTTTCGCTGGCCGCTGCAACTGCCCGGCCACCACGGCCTCGAGGGGATGGCCCTGCTCGTGTTCGGCCGCCTGAGCTGCAGCAACCCCTGGTCGGCGACACTGGTCGGCGCCAGCGCAGCGCTGGCGGCGCCGTTCGTCGGTGCCGACCATGGCGTGCTGACGCCGCTCTTCTACGTGCTGCCGGGCGTCGTGATCGACCTCGGCTACCGGCTCTGGCCGCAACTGGTCGCGCGCGTGCTGATCGCGCTGCCGGTGCTTGCGGCACTGGCCTTCGCGACGAAGCCGGTCGTGCGCGTCCTCGCCAACCAGCTGTTCGGCCTGCAGTTTGGCTCGCTGCGCGCCGGCCCGCTCTACCCGGTCCTCACGCACCTGATGTTCGGATTCCTCGGCGCGCTCGCTGCGGTGCTGGTGTGGCGCTACACCGAGCACCGCCTCCGCGAGCCTCGTTAGCCGCCGTAATCCCGCTCAGGGCTGGTACTCGGCGCCGATCACCCACGCCCGTCCCGGCTGGGGGAAACCGTAGGACTCCTGGTAGTCCTCGTCGAGCGCGTTCTCGATGCGGGCATACGCACGCAGGCGACCCTGCAGGAACATCACCGATGCGTCGAGGTTGAACACGCCGAAGTCGCCGACCTCCTGGGTGGTAGTGGGCGTCATGCGCGACAGCGTGTAGCTGTCCGCGGCGTACAAGTAGTGGCCACCGAGGCGGATCGACTGCGTGAGATCGTAGTCGAGCCGCACCGAGAACTTGTGCTCGGGCCGGTTCTGCAGCGTCGTGGTCTCGGCGCCGCTCGACCGGTTCTCGGACTCCATGTAGGTGTAGCTTGCGGCGACGGCCAGGCGTTCTTCGAGCGCGCGATGGCTCGCGGAAAGCTCGACGCCCTCGAAGCGGTATTCCTCGAAATTCTGGGTGATGCCGCCCGGAACCCGCTCGATGAAATCGTCCGCGTCGATCCGGAACAGCACGGCCTCCACCTCCGGGCCCGCCGTACCGAACCGGTGCTGCAGGGCGAGGTCGTAGCTCTGCGTGGTCTCGGCGACCAGGTCGGGGTTGCCCCGGTCCACGGCATAGAGGTCCCGCAGCGTCGGATAACGCAGCTTGCGTGACGTGCTGCCCCGCAGGGTCGTCGCGTCGCCGAGCCGGTAGTCGGCGCCCAGCAGGTACGAGAACCCGTCGTCGCTGGCACCGCCGTCGCGCGACTGCTTGCTGAAGCCGACGCCGGTGACGAGCCCGAACGCGTCGTTGACCGGCCACTCCGCCTCGACGTCGATCGAATAGAGGTTGAGCGATTCGTCCTGGTCGATGGGGCGTACGACGGTCGTCGTGCCGCCACCCCCGCCGCCGCCGCCACCACCGCCACCGCCCGTCGCGGTGGCAACGGTGAATCCCGTGGACTCCCAGTTCTCCTGGCGGCCGCTCAGCGATGCCGACAGCAGCGCGTCGTTGCCGAGGCGGATCGACCCCAGCACGCCGCCGCCGAACACCTCGAGGGTGGCGTCCTCCTGGAACGCCCCGCTCCGGACCTGGCTGTCGTAGTCGGCGTCGTCGTACCCGTTGGTGAGTTCGCCGTCGCGATTGAAGAACACGGCCGGGCGGACCATCCACGGCCCACCGCGCCCGAACTCCACCGCCGACTGCAGCGAGAGTGCATCGAACTCGACGCGCTCGAAGCGCGGCCGGTTGGCATACACCGATTCGGTGCTGTTGACCGTGGTCGGGGGTTTGCCGTACTCGCCGTCGCGGTATGACAGGCTGAACCCCACGTTGGCGCCACCTGCTTCGAACACCGCGCTGCCTTGCAGCGCCGACTGCTGGCGGTCGCTGTTCACACGCTCGTCGCCCGGTTGCAGCGCCGTCGAGCGAAAGTCGTCGGAAAGCTCGAAGTAGTCGCGGTCGAAGACCGAGCCCCACAGCGAAAGGCCGACGCCACCTGCTCGCCCGCTCACCGAGCCGCGCAGCTCGTAGGCCTCCGAGAACTCGTACTCAGCGGCGACTCCTGCGCTCAGCGCATCCCGGGCCCCCTTGGTGATGATCTCGATCACGCCAGCGTTGCCACCCGGGCCGTACAGGACCGAGCTGCCACCGCGTGTCACCTTGATCTCGGCGATGTTGTCGACCGGGATGGAGGCCGGATCGAATTGTCCGTCGTAGCTGGAATTGAGCGGCACGCCGTCCTGCAACAGGATGATGTTGCGGGTGCGCAGCCCGCGAATGTCGATGCGCGGCACACCGTCCGCGCCGTAGCGCACGTACACGCCGGGCAGGAGCGCGATGGCCTCCTCGAGCGTGCGCGCACCACGCCGGGTGATGTCGTCCGCGGTCACGGTGTCCAGGGTGGCAATCTCGTCCGCGAGCCGCGGGCGCTCGCCGATGACGACGATGGTCTCGCCGAGCCGGTATGCATCGGAGGCGGCGCCGGCGTCCTGCGCAAGTGCCGGCGTGGTGGCCGATGCAGCCCCAACAAGCGCGAGCCGGCAGGCGATGTGCACGGTGATCCGGTGATTGATCGTCATTATTACCCCAGACGCATCATAATTTTTTGACAATCTACCATATTGGCCGGGGCACGCCACCGCCAGTGGACGTTCGTCGCGTAAGCCCGGCGAGGCGTATGAGGCTTGCGGATCCTGCAGCGGCGACCGCACTCATCCCGGCAGTATCATGGCCTCGATGGCCCAGCATGCCGCCAGAGCGCTCGAGCGCCTGGCCGGCGCCTCGGTGCGCGCCGGCGAGTGGCCCGCAGTGGCGCGCCTCGTAGGCGGCCTGTTCCTGCTGCTCACCGCGTACTACGTCCTCAAGGTCGTCCGCGAGCCGCTGATCCTCGCGACCGGAAGCGCGGTGAGCCGCAGCTACGCGCGCGCGACACAAGCCGCCTTGCTCGTCGCCTTGGTCCCGCTCTACAGCGCGCTCGCGAATCGCATCGCGCCCGCCGTGCTGGTGCAGTACGTGTTCCTGTTTTTCCTCACGAGCCTGCTCGCCTTCGTCGGGCTCGGCCACGCCGGCGCGCCCATCGGCTTCGCGTTCTTCGTCTGGCTCGGCATCTTCAGCACCATGAGCATCGCCCAGTTCTGGTCACTGGCGAACGACCTGCTCACGGAATTGGAAGGCGAGCGCCTGTTCCCGCTGGTCGCCATCGGCGGCACGCTGGGCGCCATCGCCGGCGCGCAGATCGCCTCGCACGGCATGGGCGCACTCGGTCCGTTCGGCCTCATGCTGCTCGCCGCGCTGCTGGTCGCCGGCAGCATAGCCTGCACGGCGGCGGGCGCGCGGGCCTGGCGGATGCGCGCATCGGGTCCCGGCGCCGGCTGCGTGGCAGCGGGCGACCCGGCCCGCGCCCGCTCCGTCCACGATCCGCACAGCGGGTTCACGTTGCTGCTGGGCGACCGCTACCTGCTCCTGATCGCCTGCGCGGTCCTGCTCGTGAACGTGGTCAACACGACCGGCGACTACATGCTTGCCGAACTGGTGAGCCGCGCAGCCGATGCCGCGAGCGCGGGCGCGGCGGATGCCGAGGGCGCGCGCCGCACGTGGATCGGCGTCTTCTACGGCAACTTCCAGACCGCGATCAGCGGGCTCACGGCGCTCGCCCAGATGCTGCTCGTGGCACGCCTGTTCCACTGGGCGGGCCTCGAGCGAGCGCTGTTCGTCCTGCCGGCGATCGTGCTGCTCGGCTACGGCACGGTCGCGCTGCTGCCGCTGCTCGGGCTCCTCGCGGCCGTGAAGGTGCTCGAGAACGGCACCGAGTACTCGCTGCAGAACACGCTACAGCAGGCACTGTTCCTGCCGACTTCGCGCGATGCGAAATACAAGGCCAAGGCGGCGATCGACACGTTCGTGGTCAGGGCCGGCGACGTGGGTTCCGCGGCGCTCGTCTGGCTCGGCACCCAGCTCGCGCTCGGCGTGCGGAGCTTCGCCGTGGTGAACGTCTGCATCGGGCTGCTGTGGCTGCTGCTGATCGTGCGGCTGGCCCGTCGGCACCACGAGCTCACCGGCACGCGTCCGCCCGCGCCTTGACAGCGACCCGCTTTGGCCTTCACATGCGCCCGCTCCGGGCCGGGCCCGTTCCCTGAGGATTGCAGCGATGATGTCCAATGCCGAGGTCGAGACGCTCGTCCGCGACTCGGTCGCGGCCCTGCAGCGCGGTGACGCGGCCGCAGCACGCACCGGCCTCGAGGCGGTGACGGCGACGGGACGTGGGAATGCACAGGTCTGGATGATCCTGGCGATGGCGCTGCACCGGCTCGGCGACGGCACGGCCGAGGAAGCGGCGCTCGACGAGGTGCTGAAGCTCGACCCGCGCGCGATCCGTGCGCTGGTGATGAAGGGTGACCTCAAGGCCATGGCCGGCGACGACCGCGGAGCGAGCAGTTTCTACAACTCGGCCGTGCGCTTCGCCGACGCGTCGGGCGCGCAGCTGCCCGCCGACCTGAAGGCGGAGATCGAACGCGCGCGCCGCCTGGCGACCGAGGCCGCACGCCATTACCGCGAGCACCTGCAGGGTTGGCTCGACCAGCAGGGCGTCCGCCGCGACCAGCGCAGCAAGCACTTCCAGCAGTCGCTCGACATCATGTTTGGCGACAAGCGGGTCTACGTGCAGCAGCCGTCCATGTACTACTTCCCAGGGCTGCCGCAGGTCCAGTTCTATGAGCGCGAGCAGTTCGACTGGGTCGCCGGTGTCGAATCCGCGACCGGCGACATCCGCCGCGAACTTCTCGCGGTGCTCGAGGAGGACGGACTGTTCCGTCCCTACCTCGTCTCGGACCCGCGCCGGCCGCGCTCCGGCTACCACGGCCTCGTGGACAATTCCGAGTGGAGCACGCTGTATCTCTGGGAGAACGGCGGCCCGGTCCCGGGCGTCGCCGACCGCTGCCCCCGCACGATGGAAGTGATGCGCTCGGTGCCACTGCCGCACATCACGACGCGGGCGCCGTCCATCCTGTTCTCGCTGCTGCGGCCGGGCGCGCGCATTCCGCCGCATCACGGCGTACTGAACGCACGGCTGATCTGTCACCTGCCGCTCATCGTCCCGGACCGCTGCGGATTCCGGGTCGGCAACGAGACGCGCGAGTGGGAGGAAGGCAAGCTGCTCGTGTTCGACGACTCGATCGAGCACGAGGCCTGGAACGACAGCGACCGCGACCGCGTGGTACTGATCTTCGACGTCTGGCGGCCGGAACTCAGCGAGGCGGACCGCCGTGCGATCACCACGATGTTCGAGGCGATCGACGACTACCCCGGCGGACAGCTCGCTTCGCTGGTGGCGTCGGGCGGCTGACGCTCGCGCCGCCGACGCCCCCGGGTCAACCCGGAGCGTCCGCCGAGCCGATCGTGCCGAGCCCGGCGACGCGGGAAAACTCGGCCTCGGCGCTCGCGAGATCCGACACGCAGAAGCCGAGGTCGCGCAGCAACCCGTCGTTCAGGCTGTACACCCAGGCGTGTACCGTGAGGTGGCGGCCACGCTCCCAGGCCTGCTGCACGATGGTCGTGCGGCACACGCGCCGCGCCTGGATCATCACGTTGAGTTCGCACAGCCGGTCGCGCCGCGCAGCGTCCGTCGGCAGGGCGAGCAGCTGCTCGCGATAGAGGTGGGCGATGTCCCGGACCGACTGCAGCCAGTTGTCCACCAGCCCGAGCTGGCGCTCGTCCCACGCCGCCTGCACGCCGCCGCAGCCATAGTGTCCGCACACGATCACGTGCTCCACGCCGAGCACGTCGATGGCGTACTGCAGCACCGACAGGCAGCTGAAGTCGTTGTGCTTGACGAGGTTCGCGACGTTGCGGTGCACGAACAGCTCGCCCGGCGCGAGGCCGACGATCTCGTTGGCGGGCACGCGGCTGTCCGAGCAGCCGATCCAGAGATAGCGCGGCGCCTGCTGCGCCGATAGCTCGCCGAAGAACCCCGGCTGGCGCGCCTCCATGCCCGCGGCCCAACGGCGATTTCCGGCGAAGAGCTCGGGCAGCTTGTTCATGATCCGGGCCGTTGCCCCGCAGGAGAAGGTGGTGGGCCCGCTGGGATTCGAACCCAGGACCAAGGGATTCACGTGACCCCAGGGTTTCCCCCGGGCGTGGACTATCTCTTCACCCCCGGGCCTCGCGGCCGGTCGGGTGCGGGACGCTCGATGCCTGTCATCAAGGGCACTGTAGCCCCCAGGTAGTCTCTGCACCTTCCGGCGGTGTACCGCCGGCTTGGCTCAGGGTTGCCATCGGCCGAACCGGAAGGGTTCCCTGAATTCATCCCGTCCACTCCACGGATTACGCCGCGGAGGCACCATTGTGATGAGTCCCCTGCACTAACCGCTGTGCTACAGGCCCACGCGCCGGATTCTACAGAAGGCGCAAGGCGTTCACATGGCCTGCCGCGACCGCTCGCGGCGGAATCCTGCTCACATGCAGCACGCCGGCCTCGGTCGACCCGTCTTCGTCAATCGTCGTTCGAGTTGGCAACCGCAACCGCGACGCCCACGACGGCCGCGCCGACCAGCGCGCCTTTCAGGAACTCGTCGCCGTCATCGTCGTGCCGGCGGTAATAGCGACGCTCGTACTCGTAGCGGTCCCAGTAGCGGCCGTCACGATACCAGCGGCCATCGCCCCGATAGTATCGGTCGTAGTAATCCTCGCGGACCTCGCGGCGAATTTCGCGCCGCGCCTCGCGCCGCTCGCGTTCCACCTCGCGATAGCCTTCGCGGACCTCGCGACGGGCGCACTCTCGGGTCTGGCATTTGCGAAGTTCCCGAGCCGCCTCCTTCTTCTCCCGGCGTACTTCCTTCTTGCCTTCGCGCACCTCCTGGCGCACTTCCCAGCGGCTGGCGGAGGCCGGCAGCGGGCCCAAGAGGCCGACGATCGCCACGGTCGTGGCCAGGATCGCCGCCAGCCCCGAGCCCCTCATCACTGCTGTCCTCCACGGGCCGCGCGGTACTTCGTCACGCGCTCGTCGTAGGTCTTCAGCACCTCGGCGCAATCCTTCGTCTCGACCTGCACGGTCGTGCCATAGCCGAAGGACGAGGCGAACAGGAAGGCACGGTCGGTCCCGAGCAAGCGGGCGATGGCTGCGTGGAGGTCGACGGCCTCACGCTCTAGGTCGGCGCGCTGCTTCTCGACGACGCAGCCACGGGCCAGTCCCGCGAGGTAACCGAAGCGCTTGAGCCCCTCGTCTACCTGCTCTTCCTCGTCGATGGCAGTCGCCATCGGGGCGCTCGGTGCGGGCGCTTCGGCAGCGTGGACGGCTTGCGGCATCGCGAAAGCCAGCGCGAGGGCCCACGCAGCCAGGGGCATTTTCATCACTTGCCATCTCCCCAAAGTTGAGTCTGTTGCCGGGCCCCGTCATGCAAAGTTGAGCAGCGGCCCGGATACTCCGTCGTGTAGCTGAGTCGCTGCAACGGATCAACAGCAAGCACGCAAAGAATGCCCATTTTGGGCGCGCCATCGATCCGTGGGGATCGCTTTTTCTCGGCTCGCGTCAGAATGTCGGCTGGCCACGCTGCCCGTTCAGGCCGGAAGTTGTCCGACGCGGCGGGCTCGGGTGCACCACGATTGCCGGGGTGGGACGTGACGCATTCACGCAGTTCGAAAGGCAAGCAGCGCATCGACATCGGCGCGCCCGGCATTCCGGGTGGCCCGGCCATGGAGGTCGGCGCCGTCCCGGCTGAGTACTGGCGCGCATTCAGCCTCATGGCGTTCACGATGAACAGGTTCATCGTGGATCACGTCATCCGTGCAGCGCGCCTGTTCGACAACGACACCGAGGCGCTGATTCTCTTCGGCATGCTGGCGCACCTGAACATCGTCCACCTCATGCCCCCGGGTTCGAGCCCCCGCACGACGCTGGACGGCCGCGGCAGGATACCGGACCCGCAGCCGAAACTGCGCCCGGTACGACTGCGCGACCTGGCCCAGATCACCGGGCGACCGCGCGAAACGATTCGCAGGAAGCTCGAGCACATGCGCGCCACGGGTCGCGTGCTCCGCCTGCGGAACGGCTGGGTCTACAACGTCTCGACAGTCGACGCGGACATGGTGGCGCTGACCATGGACAGCGTGCGTCGTTTCCTGCAGGCGGCGGACATCTTGCGGTCCGCAGCGAAGGATGCCGCGGCCCTGGACCCGGCGGACGGTGCGACGTCCGCCTGACCAGCATGGCCACGAACGAGACGTTTCACGGAACACTGAACATGCAAGCAGCCATCCGTCACAAGTTGCAATCGCTCATAGTCGTCGCCCTGCTCTGCACGCTGGCAGTGCCGGTCGCCGCAGTTGCACAGGACCCCGCCAGCGACGCACGCAGAGGCGTCGAAATCCAGGCCGAGCTGGCGGAAGGCCTGCCGATCGGGCTGGTCTACGTTCACCTGCGGAAGTCCACGGGCGATCCCGCGCAAGATGAGGAACTGAAGGCACAGGTCGCCGCGGCGTTTGCCGCGCGGAGAGGTGGAGTCTTCCGCCAGGTGGTGGCGGGCTGGGGGCTGAAGCGGGTGCAGCGACTGCCCACGGTCCAGTCGGCCGAAATGCGGCTGTTCAACACGGTTCCGAGCGGCCAGGTGGCGGTCGCACTGCTGGTGTCGCCACGCGAAGCGGCGCCGGCCGAGCCCGCAGAAGCGAAAGAGGCACCCGTGCCCGCCGAAGCCAGGCGGTTTCCGACGATCCACGAGGACGATCGGTCCCGGTTCGTCTACATCCTGAACGGTGGCGTCGGCGTCTTCAGCGACGCCGACCCCTGGTTCGGCGGCTATGGCGACGCGTTCAACGCAGGCAACCCGACCGCCAAGGACCCGCTCGGCCCCGGTACTTCCACATGGACCGAGGCCTACGTCGAACCCGGGCTCGGCGGCATCTCGCAGGTCTCCGATTACCCGCTGTATCTCTATGGAGCAGTGTCCTGGCTGATGTCCGGCACGTCCGGGCACGATATCTACAACTCCGGCAACTGGGGGCACGGCGACTTCGAGAAGCTGTACGCCGGCATGATCTGGGATCTTCCCGGCGAGGACACGTCGCTGGATGTCTCCGTCGGCAAGCAGGTCTACCAGCTCCGCGACGGCTTCCTGTTGTCGAAGATTCCGGTCTCCACCTCGATCGGCGAGCGTGCCGCGCTCTATCTCGGCCCTCGCCTGACCTCCGAGAACACGGTGCTCGTCCGCGCCAAGGCCTCGCGCTTCGGCATGGACGCGTTCCTGATCGAACCGAGCGAGATCGAGGAGATCGCGAGCGATACGAAGCTGGGGGGCGTCAACCTGCAGTACCAGTTCGCCGATGCCGAGGCTGCCTTCACGTATTTCTACGTGCCGGACTCGAAGTCCACCTACCGGACGACGGACGGCCGCCTGCCCCGCGAAGGACTGAGGACCTACAACCCGAGCCTGTCGTTGAAGAAGTTGTTCGGCCGGGAGGGGGCTTGGCTCAAGGCGGAGTACGCCTACCAGGACCACGAGGACTTCGACATGTCCGCCGACGCCGGATATGTGTGGCTCGGATACCAGATCACGGAGGCCGGCTGGCGACCGACGTTGAGCTACCGCTGGTCGACCTTCTCGGGCGACGATCCCGACACGCGGACGTTCGAGCGGTTCGACCCGTTGTTCTCGGGTGGCTTGGGCAATTTCCTGCCGGGAATCGTCTTCAGCAAGGCGTACAAGAACGCCAACCTGACCACGAATCGGGCCACGCTCAGCGTCAAGCCATCGGATCAGCTCGAATTGATCCTCGACTACTTCCACCACCGGGCCGACAGCCTCAACAATCTCGGCGGCATCGGTCCGCTGCAGACGCTCGCATCGAAGGACATCGGCCAGGAAATGACGCTGACCGCCTACCGCTACATCGGCAAGAACCTCTTCTTCCAGGCGATTGCGTCGGTGGGCATGCCCGGCAAAGCCCTCGAGCGGGCGCTGGGGCCCGAGACGGACGATTGGTACACGATCCAGGCGGCGCTCTACATGTTCTTCTGATCGCCCCGGCCCAGAATGGGCGCGCGAACCGCCTGGGAGCGGGATTTTAGGTAGTCCTACTGATTTTTCGTCCTGCCGCGCTGACTACTGTCGGCTCGTCGCTAACCCAGCGTCGGGGAGTAGGGCGTGGAACAGAGAGATTCCGGCTGCCGGTCTGCCTGCCCGAGTTGCGAGCCCACCACCGTCTCCCGGCGCGATCTGCTGGGCGGGCTCGGCGTGCTCAGCATGGCCGCCGCGTTCGGCGCGCCGGTGCTGCTGGCCGACGACCGCCTGGTGATCCCGAACTCCGAGGGCTTCCTGGTCGTCGACCGCAAGAAGTGCCAGGGTTGCGGCACCTGCATGATGGCGTGCTCGCTCGCCCACGCGGGCGTCGCGTCCTACAGCCTCTCCCGCATCCAGGTGGTTCAGGACTCGTTCGCCGACTGGCCGGACGACGTGCTGCTCGCCACCTGCCGCCAGTGCCAGGACGCGCCCTGCGTGCAGGTCTGCCCGACAGGCGCGAACCGGCCCGACGCGAGGAACGGCTTCGTGCGACGGGTCGACCCGGACGTCTGCATCGGCTGCAAGCTGTGCATCCAGGCCTGCCCCTTCACGCCGGTGCGCCTCCAGTGGGACCGCGACCACCGCAAGTCGCAGAAGTGCGACCTGTGCGTGGACACGCCTTACCTCGACGAAAAGGGCGGGCCCGGGCACGTCCAGGCCTGCGTCCGGGCCTGTCCGGTCGGCGCCATCGCCTTCACCCGCAACATGCCCGACCAGACGCGCGCCGATTCCTATGACGTGAACCTGCGCGGCGCCGTCTGGAAGCAGCTGGGCATGACCACTGATTGAGACCGGGGGGGCGCCGAGCACCATGACGCTTTACGGATACGCCGGGAAGATCCTGCGCCTCGACCTGACGAACCGCCGCTTCAGCGAGGTCGCGACCGAGAAGTACCAAGCCTGGGGTGGCGGCCACGGCCTCGGCGCAGCGCTCTTCTGGGACTTCTGCAAGGACAAGACGATCACCGACGGACGGCATCCCGCCAACGTCTGCATCCTCGCGACGTCGCCGCTGAACGGCACGCCGGTGCCTTCGGGCGGCGGACGCTGCGAGGTCCTGGGCGTCGGCGTCGGCATGTATCCGGTCTCGTGGTTCACGCGCTCCGGATTCGGCGGCCGCTTTTCGACGATGCTCAAGCACGCGGGCTGGGACGCGATCGTGATCGAGGGCAAGGCGTCGAGCCCGGTCTGGGTCGACATCCGCAACGACAAGGTCGAGATCCGCGATGCGGCCGCGCTCTGGGGCAAGGACACCTGGGAGACGCAGCACGCGATCCGCGAGTTCATGGGCGCTCCCGGTGGCGTCGACAACGCCTGGTGGGACCTGAATCCGACCGCCGCGGACGCCCTCGATCCCGCGCGAGACATGGGCCGCACCACCCAGAAGCCCGCCGTGCTGACGATCGGTCCCGCCGGCGAGAACCAGACCGCAGCCGGCTGCCTGCTGCACGACGCCGGCAACGGCGCGGGCCAGGGCGGATTCGGGGCCGTCTGGGGCTCGAAGAACCTCAAGGCCATCAGCGTGGTCGGCACCGGCGAGGTGCGCGTCGCGGACCCGAAGGCCCTGCTGCGGGCCCGGCACGTGACGCAGCAGAAGTACGTCACCAGCATCACGCAACCGGACTTCGCGTCCTGGAGCAAGATCGGCAACGTCCCGCGGCCGCTGTTCATGAATCCGCCGCCGACCACCGAGCGCCGCCCTCAGGCGTGCCAGGGTTGCATCAGCGGCTGCCGCGCCCGTTTCGCGGTCGGCTACGGCAACGAGTCCACCTGCCAGGAGACCAACTGGTACCTGCCGGCCGTGCGACGCGTGGCGAAGTCCATGGAAGAACTGGCGGAGATCAACCTCCGCGCCGCCGACGTCATCCAGAGGTACGGTCACAATTCGTTCCTGTTCCAGACCGGACTGCACTGGCTCGAGTACCTGTACGAGGAGGGCATCCTCGGGCCGGGCAAGGCGATCCCGTCGAACCTCCCCTGGGAGACGTACGGCACGCTCGAATTCGCGGAGAAGCTGATCCACGCGCTGTCCCATCGCGAGGACATCGGCGCGGACCTCGCCGACGGGTGGGTGCAGGCCGCCTACAAGTGGGGACGCGGCGACGACCTGCGCACCGGTCACCTGCAGAATTCGTACTGGGGCATGCCGGAGCACGGCTACGACCCGCGCGCCGAGCTCGAATGGGGCTACGGCAGCATCCTGGGCGACCGGGACATCAACGAGCACTGCTTCAACATCATCTTCACCAACGTCACGGCCGCCTTCGCCTTCGCGAAGCCGATGCGCCTCGAGGCGCGCGAGCTGGTGGAGATCATCTCCGAGAAACTCATCCCGTACGCGACGAACCGACCCGAGGTCCTCGATTTCGCCGACGCGAACATGTACTCGGAGGACGTGGCGCGGCTCGTGCTATGGCACCGGCACTACACGCGCTTCTACAAGCAGTCGGCGCTTTTCTGTGACCTGCGCTGGCCCGACTTCTACAACACCAACACGCCCGACAACCGCGGCGCCACCGCATCGGACGATGCGGGCGAGCACATCTTCTGGAACGCGGTGACCGGCGAAGGCATCAGCTTCGCGGAAGGCATCGAGCGCGGGCGACGCATCTGGAACCTCGACAACGCCATCTGGACGCTGCAGGGCCGCCACCGCGACATGGTCCACTTCGCGCCCTACGTCTACGAGACGCGCTTCGAGAAGGGCGAGCTCTTCCCCTTCTACATGTGGCCCTGCCGCGACGAGCAGGGCGAGTGGCACTACAAGGACCTGATGGGCCGCAAGCTCGACAAGGACAAGTTTGACGAGTTCAAGACGATCTTCTATCGCATGGAGGGCTGGGACGTGGCGACCGGATGGCCGACCCGCAAGCTCCTCGCAAGCCTCGACCTCGATGAAGTGGCGGACGCGCTCGAGGCCGCGGGTCGCTTGGGGGTGGAGCGGTCATGAGCGTAGCCACAGGTTCAATGGACACGGAGACCGCCCGACGCATCCTGACGCAGGTGCCCTACTCCAGTCGCTTCACGGTCGGGGCCCTGGTACCTCCTGTCGGCCTGCGCCAGAGCAACGTGCGCAGCCTCGGGGAACTCGAACTCGTGCTGCGACCGGAACCCGCGTCACTGGCCGGGCTCAACGTGGACCGCCTGGCCGCCTGGATCGAGACCGAGGTCGGCGATCCCGCGGGTGCGGCAGCGGTTCGTGAGGTGGCGCGCGCGGCGTCGAGCTATGCCGCGGCGTGCGAGGCCATCCACCGGTTGATCCGGGAGCGCGTGGCGAGTGCCCGCCTCCTCATCGAGTCGGCCGGGTAGGCACAGGCCGGAGAGCCGAACCCGGGCTGAGAGGCAGAGTCATGCGATCCATGCTGGGTGCAATCCTTCTCACGTTCGCCACGGCTGTCCCGGCCGCCGCCAAGGAAGCACCCACTTCCGCCGCTGCCCTGCCCCCTGCATCCATCACCGGCCAACTCGCCTTCTCCGATACGATCATCTTCGACTACAACCGCGACGGCACGCCGGACCGGGTGCAGTTCTGGATCGAGCTCGAGGGATTGCAGGCCATCGGCACCCCGGGCGAACCGGGCGCCCGCGCCGAGTCCGGCTCCGTGCGCTACTTCGTCTTCGACGTCGAGCGGCAGCAGCGGATCGACAACTGGCTGCTCGGCTTCAACATGTCCGAAGGCTTCCCGGTCGCGGGACAGCCCTACCCGATCACCGACATCAGCATCACGGGGCGCACCGCCCAGTTCAAGTTGACGGGCTCCAGCTGGACGATCGCGGACAACGGCGACACGTGGGACAAGGACGCGATCGTGATCGAGACCGGCGGCCGCAAGCGGCAGGGCCGCTTCTACGGCGGCGACGTCACGGTGACGCCGGGCCCGACCGCACCGCCGAAACCGGCGGGCGTCCCGAGCGCCGGCACACCCGCGCAAGGCGAAGCCGCCCCGGCGACACCAGGCGCGAAAGCGGATTCGCCACCGGTGGACAACGTGATCGGCGGCCGCCCGCGCCAGAATCGCATCGACGGCGGCTTCGGCTTGGCGGCGGCACCTCCCAAGCTGGCGCCACCCATGGACGTCGCTGCGAACCGCAAGTGCAACGGGTGCCACGCCGCGGCGGCCATGACCATGGCGGGCGGCGGCGGCGCGCACAGCGAGCTCGCGTGCGTCTCCTGCCATACCAGGTATCACGGCAAGCCCGAGGATGATTGGCCGCTGTGCCTGAACTGTCACAACAGCCACGGCGAATCCATCACGATGCGGATGTGCCGGAACTGTCACTCGAGCCATGACGTCGCGGCCATCCGGTACGACCTCAAGGTGCCTGATGCGCATTGCACCGCTTGCCACAAGAAGTCGGCAGCACGCCTACGTGAGAGCGGCACCCGTCACACCGGGCTCGCATGCGTGATCTGCCACCGGAGCAACCATCCCACGATGCCGACGTGTGTCGACTGCCACAGCGGTCCGCATGCGCCGAGGGTGATGAAAAAGCCGGACGGCTGCGCCCGCTGCCACGAGAGCGCGCACCAGACCAAGGTCGAGCGCTGAGCCGCGTCGGGCTGGCGATCCGCTGCCGGGCCAGGCTGCGACGACTGCGGCCGTACGTTACGGCGCAGGCTCGAGCCGCAGCAACTTGCCGTTGTCCTCGTCGGTGAGCAGGTAGATGTAACCGTCCGGCCCCTGCTCCACGTCGCGCACGCGCTCGTTGAGCACGCCCTTCAGCAGCACTTCCTCGCTCGTCACTTTGTTGCCGTCCATCTCGAGGCGCGACAGCTGCTGGCTCGCGAGTCCGCCCACGAATGCGTTGCCGCTCCACTTCGGGAGCTTGCTGCCCGTATAGAACAGCATCCCGCTCGTGGCGATGGACGGCACCCAGTGGTGCACGGGCGGCTCGAGGCCGGGCGCGGTCGGCGAATCGCTGATGGTCTTGCCCGAATACTCGACACCGTAGGTCACCTTCGGCCAGCCGTAGTTGAGCCCGGCGAGCGTGCGGTTAAGCTCGTCGCCGCCGCGCGGGCCGTGCTCGTTGGTCCACAGCTCGCCGGTGACCGGGTGCAGTGCCGCGCCCTGCACGTTGCGGTGGCCGTAAGACCAGATCTCCGGCTTCGCGTCGGCGCGGCCCACGAACGGGTTGTCGGCGGGCACCTTGCCGTCGCGCTCGATGCGCACCACCTTGCCGATGTGCGAATCAAGTGCCTGCGCGCGGGCGCGCTCGCTGTTGCGGTCGCCCAGCGTGACGAACAGTCGGCCCTTGCGGTCGAACACCAGCCGCGAGCCGAAGTGGTGACGCCCGTTGATCGTGACGTCCTGGCGGAAGATGACCTGCACGTCGTCGAGGCCGCGCTGGGTGAGCACGCCGCGCGCGACCGCGGTGCCGTTGCCGCCCTCACGCGGCTCGGCAAACGCAAGATAGACCAGCCGGTTCATCGCGAAGTCGGGATCGAGCTGCACGTCGAGCAACCCGCCCTGGCCCGTGGCCGACACGGCCGGTACACCTTCGAGCGGCGCGCCGAGCTTGCCGTCGGCGCCGACGATGCGCAGGCGGCCGGGGCGTTCGGTGACGAGCGCGCGGCCGTCGGGGAGGAACGCCACACCCCAGGGGTGCTCGAGGCCCTCGGCCACGGTCACGATGCGGACCTTGCCGTGCTGCGTGTCCGCCGTGGGCGGCTGGTCGCTGGCGCAAGCTGGTTGGGCGAGGATCAGGGCGAGCGCAGCGGCGGATGCGGCACGCATCATGGTCGGTCACTCCAGGGCCGGGGGGAACACTTCTATGTTCGCACGCCCCCGGCCGCCGGAGTCGGGCAAGGCTACGCGCCGGGCACCGATCCCGGGCCGCCGTGGGGCAGCTTGCGCCCCTCGACGAAGTAGTAGATCAGGTACGCCAGCCCGACGCCCGCCGGGATCAGGCCGAGGTAGCGCACCTCCTCGCCGGCAATCGCGCCGAGCGCGATGAAGATGCCGACGCCGACGAACAGCCACACCAGGCCCGGCAGCAGGTAACTCGAGCGCCGCGCCGGCTTGATCGACTGGTAGAACGACTCGGGCAGCGCGGGCAATTCCATGCCGCGCTCGATGGCGGCCAGCCGCTCGCGGTGGTTGGCGTCGACGATGTCGCGCCGCCGCTTGTAATCCACGACCGCGTAGACGATCGGGATCAGCAGCGACATGAAAATCGCGATGATGGGAATGAACACGGCAACGACTTCTTCGTTCATGGCTCTCTCCAGGGTCCGTACGGGTTATATGCGCCGGCCCCGCCCAAGGTTGCACCCAGCCCCTGCAACCTTCCGGTCCGTCCTGGCGTATAAATGGTCATGGATGCCGGCATCGAACAGCACCTGGCCGCGGGGCGCCACGCGCGCGCCTTCGACCTCGTCGTGCCGGCCTACAAGGACCGGGTATTCCGGCTGGCCTACTCGATCCTCAAGGATCGGGCCGCGGCCGAGGACGCCACCCAGGAGACCCTCGTGCGCGTCTGGAAGGCCCTGCCGGGCTTCGACGGTCGGGCGGCCCTAGGCACTTGGATCTATGCCATCACCCGCAATACCTGCCTGATGGAGTTGCGGCGGCGGCGCCCGACCGTCTCGTTCGACGACCCCGACTCGACCGAGGCCCAGCACGCCGCAGCCAGCGTGGCCACCGGACCGGCCGCCGACCCGGAGCACGACAACCTGCTGCGGCTACTCGAGACCCTGCCGCGCAACCAGCAGGAGGCCGTGCGCCTCTTCTATCTCGAGGACCGGTCGTACGACGCGGTGGCCGAGCAACTCGACATGCCGCTCGGCACCGTGAAGAACCTGTTGCACCGCGCGCGCAAGCGCTTGATGGAGCTCGCGCGCCCCGACGAGGTGAAAGCCGCATGAACGACCCCACCCTGATCGGCCCCTGCGCCGACTACGAACACGACCTGGTGGAACTGCACGATGGCGCGCTGCCACCGGAACGGGCACGCGCCGTGCATCTGCACCTCTCGCAGTGCGCGCGCTGTCGCGACTGGTCGCAGGCCCTCGCGACACTCGACGCACGGCTCGCCACGGATCTGCCGCAACCTCGCCTCTCGGCGGGCTTCGATGCACGCCTGCACGAACGGCTGGCGGCGCTCACACAGCCTGCCGCACGCGGCGACCTGCGCAGCGCCGCCGAGCGCGAGCACGATTCACTGGTCGAGAGCCTGCGCCGTGGCGCGCGGCGCAATGCGCTGCTCGGCGCGATCGGTTCGGCCACCGCGATGGCATGCGTATTCCTCATGGCGCGCGACCTGTTCCGCGAAACGAGCGGCGTGCTGGCCGCCGTGCCGGGCGGCACCGAGCCGTGGATGGTGTTCGGCGTGGTCGGCGTCGCGGTCGCGATCGCGGGGCTGGCCTGGTCGGCCGTCCGCAGTGGCGCACCGCTACCGGACCTCGCGCGCTGAGCGGGCCCGTCGCTACTTGCCGGCGGAGTAACCCTGGTCGATTGCGAGATCGGCGCCGTTGATCGCGGAGGCGGCGGGCGAACAAAGATAGAACACGAGCTCGGCGATTTCCTCCGGGCGAATGAATCGCGCCCGCGCGCCCTGCGGGTACTTCGCGAGCAGGCCCGCGAGATAGGCCTGCGGATCGCCGCTGCCGTAGCGCTCCGCCTGGAAGCGCAGCATGGGCGTGTCCACGTCGCCGGGCGACACCACGTTGGCGCGCACGCCGTGCGGCGCGAGTTCGAGCGCGAGCGCCTTGGTGAAGATCGTCACGCCGCCCTTCGAGGCGCAGTAGGCCGCCGCGCCGAGGTTGCCCTGGTGGCCGGCGTCGCTCGAGAGGTTGACGATGGCGCCCCGCGTCGCCTTCAGGTGCGGGATGGCGGCCGAGCACAGGAAGAACGTGCCCTTGAGGTTGACGTCCACCACGGCGTCGAAGTCCGCCTCACTGCATTCCTCCACCGGCCCCTCGCGCCACACACCCGCAGCATTGACGAGCGCGTCGAGCCTCCCGCGCGCGCCGACGGCGCGCTCGACCAGCAAGCGGCACGCGTCGGCCGTGCGAACGTCGCCCGGCAGGCGCGCAACCACCGCGTCCGATTCAAGTCGATCCAGGGCGTCGGCGTCGAGGTCGATCGCGACGACGCGCCAGCCGGCGGCCGCGAACCGCCTGACCGTCGCGGCACCGATGCCACCGCCCGCACCGCTCACGAGGACGACCGGCGCAGTCACGCGTTCAGGTCCTCGACGACGGAATTGCCGCCGTCCACCACGATCAGCTGGCCTGTGACGTAGGACGCCTGCGGCGAGGCGAGGTACGCGACGAGGCTCGCGACCTCCTCAGGCGTGCCCGATCGGCCGACCGGCGTGCGCGCACCCGCCGCGGCTTCGCGTTCCGTCTGAGAACCCGTGGCGATCCAGCCGGGCGCCACGGCATTCACGGTGACGCCGAACGGCGCGGCCTCGAGCGCCACCGCGCGGGTAAGTCCCACCATGCCGGCCTTCGCCGCGGCATAGGCCGTGTCGCCGGCGACGGCGGACACGGCACCGGTCGTGGACGAGATGTTCACGATGCGGCCGTAACGGCGTTGCTTCATCCCCGGCAGCACGGCGCGCGTCACCAGAAAGGCCGTGGAGAGGTTGCGCTCCAGCGAGCGTTGCCACTGCGCGAGCGATACGCGGTCGAGGTCGGCGGGTTCGTCCATCTCGCCGAGGATCGCCATGCCGGCGTTGTTCACCAGCACTCCGACCGGCGCGCCCGCCGCCGCGGCCACCAGTGCCGCCACGCCGGCCTCGCTCGTGAGGTCGCACGCGACGCCTTGCGCGTCGATGCCAGCGGCCCGCAGCTCGGCGGCGCGCTCGTGGATTCGATCAGTGGTCGAGGCAACCAGCAACGCGTGCCCGGCGGCGCCGAGTGCTCGCGCGATCGCAAACCCGATGCCGGTGGGGCTGCCCGAGCCGGTGACGACGGCAAGCCGGCCCATTCGCGCGCCGCTCAGACCTTGCGCGTCCAGCCGTAGCGGTCGGCGGACTCGCCGTTCTGGATGGCGACCAACGCCGCCCGCAGGCGCTGCGTGACCGGACCCACGTCGCCGTTGCCGACGCGCACTTCAGTGCCGTCGCGCAGGACGAGCGTGCCCACGCCCGCGAGCACCGCGGCCGTGCCCGACAGCGCGGCCTCACCGTCTTTCACCCAGTTCAGCATCTCCTGCACGTCGAAGACGCGCTCCTCGACCTTGAACCCGAGGTCGCGGGCCATGGTGAGCAGCGAGTCGCGGGTCACGCCGTGGAGGAACGTCGAATCGAGGCTGCGCGTGAGGATGTGGCCGTCGCGGATCAACAGGAAGTTGGCGGCGCCCGTCTCCTGCACCGAGCCGCCCGGGCAGAACAGCACCTGGTCCACCTTGAACTTCTCGCGGGCGGCGAGCGTCGGGCCCATGGCCGCGGCGTAGTTGCCACCGGTCTTCACCATGCCGAGGTGGTCGGCGGTGCGGTGCTTCTGGTCCTCGACGTAGATGCGCAGCGGCTTCATGCCGCCCGAGAAGTAGTCCCACACCGGGCTCGCGAGCACGATCAACGTGGCCTCGTTCGACGGCGCCGACGCCGCGCCGATGTTGGGCATCGTGCCGTAGAGCATCGGCCGCAGGTACAGCGCGCCCGGCGGCTCCGGCACCTGATCGCGCACGCGGTCGATGGTGGCGAGCACCATCTGCGCGAGCAGCGAAGCATCGGGCACGGGCAGCACGAGCAGGCGTGCGCTCTGGCGCATGCGCTCAACGTGCTTGTCCATGCGGAACACGCGCACGCTGCCATCGGCCCAACGGTAGGCCTTGAAGCCCTCGAAGCACTCGCTCGCGTAGTGCAGAACGTGAGCAGCCGGGTGGATCTCGATCGGAGCCGTGGGCTTGACCTGGTAGTCGCTCCAGCGTCCGTCGCGGTAGGTGGCGATCGCCATCTGGTCGGCCAGCACGGTGCCGAAGGCGGGACGGGCCTGGGTGTTGGTGCTCATGCGCGGGGATTCCTGCAGAAGGCGGTCGGATTCAAGGGTGTGCATCAGTTTAGCCGGGGATGAAGATCGTTGCCGGGTGCTCGAGCATGTCCTTGAGCGCCTGCACCATCGCCGCCGCGTCGTAGCCGTCCACGAAGCGGTGATCGAACGAGGTGGACAGGTTCATGATCCTGCGCACGGTGATCGCGCCGTTCAGCACCACCGGGCGCTCGATCGCCTTGTTGACGCCGATGATGCCCATCTCGGGGGCGTTGATGATCGGCGTGGAGACGATGCCGCCGAGCTTGCCGAGGCTCGTGACCGTGATGGTCGAACCCGTCAGCTCTTCCTTGGTCGCCTTGCCGGTGCGGGCTGCGTCAGACACGCGCTTGATCTCGTCGGCGACGTCCCACAGCGTGCGGGCCTCGGCGTGACGCACCACGGGCACCTTGAGCCCGTCCGGCGTCTGCGTCGCGATGCCGGCGTGCACCGCGCGATGGCGGATCACGGTGTTGCGTTCGGTGTCGAACCACGCGTTGCACTGCGGGTATTGCTCGAGCACGCGCGCAAGCGCCGCCACGAGGAAAGGCAGGTAGGTGAGCGGCGTCGAGCCGGCGGGCACCTTCGCGTTCAGGTGCTGGCGCAGCGACTCGAGCTCGGTGACGTCCACTTCCTCGACGTAGGCGAAGTGCGGGATGTTGCGCTTCGCGTCGGTCATGCGGTTCGCGATCACGCGGCGCACGCCGATCACCTTGATCTCCTCGGTGCCGGTCCGCATGGCGAGCGTCATCGCGGGACGCTTGGCAGCAGGAGCTCCCGGTGCGGCAGGCACGGCGCCGCTCAGCATCGCATCGAGGTCCTTGCGCGTGATGCGGCCGTGCGGCCCGGATCCCTGCACTTGCGCGAGGTCGATGCCGGCTTCGCGCGCGCGCCGACGCGACGCAGGCGATGCCATGACGCGCGAAGCCTTGACTGCCTCGCCCGCGGTGGCAGCTGCGGGCTGGGGCGCCGCCGGTGGCGTGGGCGGCTGGCGTGCAGGCGCAGCGCCTTCCACCGCCTTGGCGGGAGCGGGCTGCGGGGAGGATTGCGGAGCGGGCTCCAGCGCAGTCTCCGCAAACCCTTCGCCGCTCTCGGTGTCGAACACGACCAGTTCGGCACCCACGCGCACCATGTCGCCGGGCCCGCCGGCGAGCGACACCACGCGACCGGTCACGGGCGCCGGCACTTCCACGGCGGCCTTCTCGGTCATCACCTCGGCCATGACCTGGTCCTCGGCGACGTGGTCGCCGACCTTCACGTGCCAGGCGACGATCTCGGCCTCGACCGTGCCTTCGCCGAGGTCGGGCATCTTGAAGACGTAGCGGGTCATGGCGTCTCCATCACGGCCTTGAGGCCCGTCACGACGCGCTGCGGGCCCGGGAAATACTCCCACTCGAACGCGTGCGGATAGGGCGTGTCCCAGCCCGCGACGCGCTGGATTGGTGCCTCGAGGTTCCAGAAGCACTCCTCCTGGATGGTCGACGACAGCTCCGCGCCGAAGCCCGAGAACCGCGTCGCCTCGTGCGCGATCAGGCAGCGGCCCGTCTTCTTCACCGACGTGCAGATCGTGTCCACGTCGAGCGGCACCATGGTGCGCACGTCGATGATCTCGGCGTCGAGGCCGAGCGAGCGCGCCGCCGCCTCGCACACGTAGACCATCGTGCCGTACGTGACGATGGTCACCTGCTTACCCTTGCGAACCACCTCGGCCTTGCCGATCGGCACGGTGTAGTAGCCGTCGGGCACCTCGCCCTTCGGGTGGGTGCTCCACGGCACGGCGGGTTTGTCCGGGATGCCGTCGAACGGCCCGTTGTAGATGCGCTTCGGCTCGAAGAACACCACCGGGTCGTCGTCCTCGATCGACGCGATCAGCAGCCCCTTCGCGTCGTACGGATTCGACGGCATCACCACCTTGATGCCGCAGACGTGCGTGAAGATGCCTTCGGGGCTCTGCGAGTGCGTCTGGCCGCCGCGGATGCCGCCGCCGCAGGGCGTGCGGATCGTCACCGGCGCCCAGAACTCGCCGGCGCTGCGGTAACGGAGGCGCGCGAGCTCCGAGAAGATCTGGTCGCATGCGGGATAGATGTAGTCGGCGAACTGCACCTCGGCGACCGGGCGCAGGCCGTTCACGCCCATGCCGATCGCGGCGCCCACGATCGCGCCCTCGGCGATCGGCGTGTCGAGCACGCGGTGCTCGCCGTACTTGCGCTGCAGGCCGTCGGTGACGCGGAACACGCCGCCGAAATACCCCACGTCCTCGCCGAGGATCACTACGTTCGGGTCGCGCCCGAGCATGATGTCCATGGCGGAATTGAGCGCCTGGATCATGTTCATCTGCGGCATGGCTCAGCCTCCCTGCTCGGCGCGCAGCTGCTCACGCTGCTTGCGCAGGTGCTCGGGCATTTCCTTGAACACGTCCTCCCACATGAGGTCGCGACTCAGGCGCGGACCGTCGGTGAGCGTGCCGTACTGCACGGCCTCCCTCCAGCTCTCGAGCACGTGCTCCTCGAGTTCCTGCACGAGCGCGGCGTGGCGCTCCTCCGACCACTCGCCGAGCGAGATCAAGTGGTGCTTGAGGCGCTCGACCGGGTCGCCGAGCGGCCACTTCTCGTAATCGTCCTTGGGCCGGTAGCGCGACGGGTCGTCGCTGGTCGAGTGGGCGGCGCCGCGGTAGGTGACGTGCTCGATCAGCGTGGGGCCCGCGCCCGTGCGGGCGCGCTCGGCCGCCCACTGCGTGACGGCGTACACGGCGAGGAAGTCGTTACCGTCCACGCGCACACCCGCCATGCCGTAGCCCGGGCCGCGCGCCGCGAACGAACGCTGCTCGCCGCCCGCGAAACCCTGGAACGTGGAGATCGCCCACTGGTTGTTGACGACGTTGAGGATCACGGGCGCCTGGTACACGGACGCGAACAGCATCGCGTGGTGGAAGTCGGCCTCGGCGCTCGAGCCCTCGCCGATCCAGCTCACCGCGATGTCGTCCTCGCCCTTGATCGCGGCGGCCATCGCCCAGCCCACCGCCTGCGGGAACTGCGTGGTGAGGTTGCCCGAGATCGAGAAGATGCGGCCGTCCTTCCAGTGGTACATCACCGGCAGCTGCCGTCCCTTGCACATGTCGCGCGTGTTCGACAGCAGCTGGCACATGAGCTCGACCAGCGGCTTGCCCCGCACGACGTACAGTCCCTGGTTGCGGTACGACGGGAACAGCATGTCGCGCGGCCGGAGTGCCATGCACTGCGCAACCGAAACGGCTTCCTCACCGAACGAACGCATGTAGAACGAGATCTTGCCGGTGCGCTGCGCGCGCTGCATGCGGTCGTCGAAGATGCGCGTGAGCAGCATGTGGCGCAGGCCGACCTGCAGTTCCGGCGGGTCGAGGTGCGGATGCCATGGGCCGGTGGCCGCGTGGTCGTCGTCGAGCACACGCACGAGTTCGACCGCGAGGTGCCCGATGTCGCGCACCCTGGCGTTGACGTCGGGGCGGCCGACCGCGCCGGCCGGCGAGGTCTCGAGGTAGCTGAAATCCGGCTCCTCGCCGGGACGGGAGTGATGCTGCGGTATGTGCAACCGTGAGCGGCGCGGCATGACTTTCTCTCTGCGGTAGAACTGCGCGGGATGAGCAGGGTAGATTACTCATCCATTCTGATTCGCGTTGCTTTCGTTGCGTTGCATTGCAACAATGCGGAAAGAACATTCCAGAGAGGGCGCTTTCATGGAAGAAAATCGACGCCAAACGCTCGATCGCGTCGACCGGCGCATTCTCGACCTGCTGCAACGCGAGGGAGCCCTCTCGGTCGCGGAGGTCGCTTCGCGCACCGGCTTGTCCACCACGACGTGCTGGCGGCGCATACAGCACATGGAGCAAAGCGGCGTGATCCGCGGGCGCGTCGCCCTGCTCGACCGGTCGGCGCTCGGCCTCGACGTCACCATCTTCGCGCACGTGAAGCTCTCGACCCAGGGTCGCGACGCGATCGCCGCCTTCGCCGAAGCGATCCGCGAGCGTCCCGAGGTGCTCGACTGCTACACCACGATGGGCGAGTGGGACTTCATGCTGCGCATCGTCACCAAGGACATCAAGGCGTACGAGGCGTTCTATCTCGACCACCTCTCGAAGCTGCCGAACGTGCAGTCGATCAACTCCTCGGTGACGGTCACCGTCATCAAGGAGACCACCGTGCTGCCGATCGAGTGAGTGCGTGCCCGCAATGACCATCGTGCTGCAATTGCTGTGGCTGGCGCTGCCGATCATCGCGGCCGGGCTCGTGCACCTCGTCGTGATGAAGCTCGACTGGTGGCCCGGGCTCCGGCGCATGCCGATCGACGGCGGCCTCACGTTCCGCGGCAAGCGCCTGTTCGGCGACAACAAGACGTGGCGCGGCGCCGTGGTGACCATCGGCACGATGATGCTTGCCGCCTGGGGCGTCGAGCAGGTGCACGCGTGCTGCTGGCCGCTGCCGACGCTCGTGCCGTTCGCCGAGGATCACCCGCTGCTCTGGGGCCTGCTGCTCGGCACTGGCTACATCGTCGGTGAATTGCCGAACAGCTTCGCCAAGCGCCAGCTCGGCATCTCCCCGGGTGCCGCGGGCCAGGGCGCGGCGGGCCGCGTTTTCTGGGTGATCGACCAGCTCGACAGCCTCGCCGGCATGCTGCTCTTCGTCGCGCCGGTATGGCAACCGCCGCCCGGCCTGCTCGCGCTGATCGTCGCGATCATGCTGGTCGCGCACCCGTTGAGCGCGTGGATCATGGTGCTGTTCGGGCTCAAGGACCGGGTGGGCTGACATGAACGAGCCCGGCCCTCGCTTCTGGGAGATCTTCTTCGAGGTCTTCGAGAGCCTGCCGCGGCAAGGGCCCGGCAACCGCGCTTGCGCCAAGCGGGCGCTCGATCTTTGCCGGGATCTCCCGCGATCCCCCGCCGTCCTCGACCTGGGCTGCGGAGTCGGCGGGCAGACCCTGCACCTCGCCGAGTTCTTCGGGTCGGGCACCATCGTGGCCGTCGACAGCCATGCGCCGAGCATCGAGCGGCTGCGGGCAGCTGTCGCGGATCGCGGGCTCGCGCAGCGCATCGATGCGATCGTCGGTGACATGGCCAGCCCGCAACAGCCGCGCGGGAGTTTCGACCTCATCTGGTCGGAAGGCGCGCTCTACAACCTCGGGCTGCGCAAAGCACTGGGCATCTGTCACGACCTGCTGCGTCCCGGCGGCTACCTGGCTTTCACGAATCCCGTCTGGCGCGAGGAGGACCCGCCTCCCGCAGTCAAGGCGAGCTTCGAACTCGACTATCCGACCATGGGCCGCTTGGAGGACGACCTCGCGGCGATAAGGGACAGCGGATTCGACCTGGCCGGGCACTTCACCCTGCCCGACGAAGCGTGGTGGGACGATTTCTACACGCCCATGGAAGCCCGCATCGCCCAGTTGCGCGACAAATACGCCGGTGACGTCGCGGCGTCGGGCGTGCTCGAGCAGATCGCCGAGGAACCCAGGATGCACCGACTCCATTGCGACTGCTACGCCTACGAGTTCTTCGTGGCACGACGCCCGCTTCCGCAGAATCCGGGACGACCGACATGACGGCACTCCGCATCGACCGACGCACGGCCCTGAAGCTGGTGGCGGCCGCCACCGCAGCCGCACTGGCGCCGTCCCGCCTTAATGCCGGTGAAGCGCCGGTCATGACCACGCGCAAGGTCCCAGGCTCGGGCGAGGCGATTCCCGTGATCGGCATGGGCTCCTCCGACACGTTCGACGTCGGCGCCGACGGAATGAGGCGAGCCGTGCTGCAGGGCGTCCTGCGCGGCCTCGTGGAGGCCGGCGGCAGCGTGATCGACACCTCGCCCATGTACGGCAGCGCCGAGAACGTGCTCGGCGACCTGATCGACGAGCTGCGCCTCGGCCCGAAGCTGTGGCTCGCGACCAAGGTCTGGACGCGCGGCCGCGAAGCCGGCGCGAGGCAGATCGATGCTTCTTTTGCGCGCCTGCGCACGAAGAAGCTCGACCTGCTGCAGGTCCACAACCTGCTCGACTGGCGTGAGCACGTGCCGACGCTGCGCGCGCTGCAGGCATCAGGCAAGGTTCGCTACTCCGGCATCACGCACTACCGCGCCGATGCGCACGCCGAACTCGAGCGCGTGCTCGGCGCGGAGAAGTTCGACTGGGTGCAGGTCAACTACTCGCTGGCCGAACCCGACGCCGCCGCGCGCCTGCTGCCCTTCTGCCAGGACCAGGGCATCGCCGTGATGGTCAACCGGCCGTTCGCCGACGGCGCACTGTTCGCGCGTGCGCGCGGCAAGCCGCTGCCGCCATGGGCGGCCGAGGCCGGCTGCGAGTCGTGGGGGCAGTTCTTCCTGCGGTACGTGATCTCGCACCCGGCCGTCACCTGCGTCATCCCGGCCACGTCGAAGCCGCAGCACATGGCCGACAACGCGGCCGCCGGCCGCGCGCCGCTGCCCGACGCGAGGCAGCGGGAACGCATGCGCGCTTACTGGGAATCGCTCTGAGCGGCAGTCACGTCAGCCGGTCACGCGCCGCCACAGTGCGCGGCCCACGAGCCGGGCCTTGGTGGGCCAGTCGAAGCGCTCGAGATTGGTCTTCACGATGCCCTCGGTGAAGCGCGTGCGCTTCGAGTAATCGACCAGCACGTCCACCAGCACGGGACGGCCCGTGGCCGCCGCAGCGAACGCCTCCTCGAGCGCGCGCTCGACGTCGCCGTCGTTCGAGATGCGCACGAACGCGGCACCCGTCGCCTGCGCCACGCCCGCCACGTCGAGCGGCCCGAGCACGGTGCAGGTCTTGCGGTTGTAGGGAATCTGCTGCGCCTGCGCGATCTGCGCGAGTTCGCCGTCATTGAACACGCAGACGACCACGCCGAGCCGCTGCGCCGTGGCGGTAGCGAGTTCGAGTCCCGTCATGCGGAACGCACCGTCGCCCACGATGCCCACCACCGGCGTGTCCGGTTGCGCGAGCTTGGCGCCGATCGTCGCCGGCACGCAGTACCCCATGCAGTTGAAGTCCGTGGGCGAGATCAAGCCACGCGCGCGGTGGATGGGCATCAGCTCCGCGGTCAGGAACGTGTGGTTACCGTCGTCCACGACGACGATCGAATCGTCCGGCAGTTGCGCGCGCAGCGCCGAGAAGAAGCGCGCCGGGTTCACGCGGCCCTTCGGGTCGTGCGCGAACCACTCGGCCTGGTAGGCCGCCTTGTCCTTCGCGATCTGCGCGGCGACCGAAGCGCTGCGGGCCGCGGCCTGCGCCACGTCGGGCAGCACCGCCATCAGCCCTGCGAGCACGGCTGCAGCATCGCCCTCGAGCGAGACACGCGCCGGGTAGTTCGCGTTGAACACCGTCGGGTTGATGTCCACGTGGATCAGGTCGGCAGGCGGCTCATAACCGTAGCTCCCGGTCGCGATCTCGCCGAAGCGGGTGCCGATCGCGAGCAGGCAATCGCAGTCGCGGAACGCGTTCTCGGCCGACGGAACCGCCGCGCGTCCGAGGCAGAACCCAGCGTGCAGCGGATGCGTCGCCGGGAAGGCGCTCAGCCCCTGCAGCGTGGTGCTCACCGGCGCGCCGAGGCGCTCCGCCAGCGCGATCACCTCGCTCGTCGCGTCCACGGCACCCCAGCCGACGAAAATGCCCGGCGACTTCGCGGCCGCCAGCAGGCGTGCGGCGTGTTCGAGGTCCGCGGCAGTGCAACGCGATTCGCGGGGCACGGGCCCGGCGTACGCGGGCATGCTTCCGGCATCCCCCGCGATCAGCTGCAGGTTGACCGGAATCTCGACGAACACCGGGCCCGGCTCGCCGCTGGTCGCGACGCGCACGGCCTCGTAGATCGTGGGGATCACGTCCGCGTGCCGCTCGACGAGCCACGTGCCCTTGGTGATCGGCTTCAGCAGCGCGTGCTGGTCCACGTCGTGCAGCTGGTAGCGGCGCCCCGTGTCGCGCCGGATGCCGCCCGAGATCACCAGCATCGGGATGCCGTCGAGGAATGCCTCGGCGATGCCGCTCGCGGCGTGGGTCACGCCCGCCGCCGGCACGATCACCAGGGTGCCGAGGCTCGTGCCCGAGCGGCTCACGGCATCGGCCATGAACGCGCCACCGCCCTCGTCCGCCACGAGCACTGGCGTGATGCTCGGCGACGACTCGAGCTCATCGTAGATCTCGGTGTTGTGCACCCCTGGGATGCCGAACGTGTAGCGCACGCCCACGGCTTCGAGGGCCTCGCGCAGCAGGGCAGCGGCAGTGCGGGCCATGTGGGTACTCCTGGCGTGGGGGTGGCGAAATCCTACCGTAATCCGGATGCGGTTCACGTTGGCGAGGCCTGCCCTGCCATGCACCATCCTGCGGACCACGGCCAACCGTTACACTCGCGGCACGCTGTCTCAGGGTATCGTGGCATGGGCGTAGTGCGGATCGCAGTCATCGGCGCCGGCATCGCGGGCCTGGCCTGCGCGCGGGAACTCGCGCGGGCCGATGCGAACGCCACTGTCTTCGAGCGGTCGCGCGGCCTCGGCGGCCGGCTGGGCACGCGCCGCCAGGGCAACCTCGCATTCGACCACGGCGCGCAGTTCATCACTGCGCGCAGCCGCTCGTTCGTGAAGTACACCGAGGTCGCCGGACGCGCCGGCGTGCTCGGCCGCTGGTCGCCGCGCATCCTCGAGGACGATCGCCTGTGGGAGGCGCCGGTCCAGGACTGGTACGTCGGCCAGCCGGGGATGAGCGCCCTCGTGCGGCCGATGTCGCGCAACGTCGAGCTGCAGGCCGGCGTCAGCGTCCACGAGATCATCCAGAGCCAGCGCGGCTGGGAACTGAAGACGGACTCCGGCCGCCCGAACCACATTTTCGATGCCATCGCCGTGGCGGTGCCCGCGCCGCAGGCACTGACGCTGCTCGGTCCCCACGGCCGCACCTTCCGGCACCTGCACGAAGTGCGCATGGCGCCGTGCTGGGCCGGCATGTTCGCGTTCGACCGGCCGGTGGACGTCGGGGCCGACGTGCGTCGCTGGACGCAGGGCCCGCTCACCTGGGCGGCGTGCGACTCGAGCAAGCCCAACCGTCCGCCCGGCCCGCATTGCTGGGTGGTGCACGCCTCGATCGACTGGTCGCGCAGGCACCTGGAGGCAGACGCGGCGGAGATCGCCCGGCTGCTGCTGGGCGAGTTCACGAAGGCGACTGGATGCCGGCTGCCCGTGCCGGTCCACGCCCAGGCGCACCGCTGGCGCCACGCGTTCGTCGAGCAGCCGCTCGGGCTGCCGTGCCTCGTCGACGAAGAGATGTCGGCGGGAGCCTGCGGCGACTGGTGCATCGCGCCGCGCGTCGAGGCCGCCTTCGAGAGCGGGCGGGCGCTCGCTCACTCGTTGCTGTCGATGGTGGGACTCGCCCTGCCCGCGCTGTTGCGCTGATCGCGTCAGGGCACGAGCGGAGGCCGCGGTGCAGGCGTCGGGCGCAACAGGCGGTGGCGCGCGCCGTCGTTCGACAGCAGCTCGTACGCCCCCCAGATCCCGAGCGCGATCACCAGTGGAATGACCTCGTAGATCACGCGATACAGCAGCACCGACGCGAGCAGTTGCTCCGGGGGCACGTGCGGCAACAACAGCAGGAGCATCGATTCGAGCACCCCGAGCCCGGCGGGCACGTGGCTCACCACGCCCACGAGGATGCTGGCGAGGTAAACCGCCACGAAGGGAAGGAACGCGATCTGCGCCGAGTCCGGCAGCAACAGGTACAGCACGGACGAGATCAGCACGATGTCGGCGACGCCGACCGCGATCTGCAGCCCGGTCATGCGCAACGTCGGCAAGTTCACCGCCCAGCCGCCCAGCCGGATCGGCTTCTTGCGCTTCCAGACGAACAGCACGTAGCCCGCGTCCTTGACGAGTCCGAGGCAGCCGAGCGCGAGCAGCCACTCGCTCGAGATGCGGAACAGCGGCGCGAGCGATTCGGCAGCGAACACCAGCGCCAGATCGAGCAGCAGCCCGAACGCAAGCGCGTACGGCAGGCCGCAGAGCAGCACCGTTGCACCGACTTCCCTGGCGCTGAATCCGGCCGGCGTGTACATACGGTAGCGCAGCGCGCTGCCGCTCAGCAGCGCCTGGCCGACGGCATGCCCGAGCGGAAAGGCGATCAAGGCGGTGATCACCGGCTTGGCACGGCCGATGCAGTGCTTGACGTAGCGCACCACGGCGACCTCGTAGGCGGCGAGTACGCTGAATGCGCCGGCTGCGCAGGCCGCCGCGAGCCACAGCGTGCCGGCCGGCGTGGCCCGCACGTTGGCGAGCACGTCGGCGAGGCTGATGCGCTGGAACGTGCTGTAGAGCACGTAGGCCGCCAATCCCGCAATGGCGACGCTGGCGAGGATGCCGAGAAAGGTCTTCAGCCGGCTGCGGCGGGGATCGGCCATGCGTGAATTCTATGGGGCGTCGCAGGCAGTCGTGCATGATTCCAGAAAAGAATGATTCTCATTTTGCCGGTAACGCGACGACCTGGGAAACCTCTTGATCGGGATCATGTCCAAATCGATGCCACCGCGTAGAATTCGAGGCAGTGGTCTTCGTCCGAAACCCGCGTGCAGGAGAGTGTCCATGTCCGAGCGAAAGATTCCCCGTCGCGATGTCCTGAAGGGCGCCCTGATCGGCGTCGCGGCTGTTCCCGTCACTGCCATCCTCGGCCGCGCCGAAGCCGCCGCGGGCCCGGTCGATCCGAACGAGCCGCAGGCGAAGAGCCTCGGTTACGTCAAGGACGCGACCAAGGTCGACGCCAAGGCCAACCCGAACTACAAACCTGGCCAGAATTGCGCGAACTGCCTGCAGGTGCCGAAGGGCAAGGAAGGCGGTGCGCAGGTGCCGTGCAATATCTTCGGGGGTCGCTTGGTCGAGGCCAACGGCTGGTGTAAGGTCTGGGTGAAGCGCCCGTAACCGGACGCTCTGCGCAAGCCTGACGGACGGCGCGACCGGGCGACTGGTCGCGCCGTTTTTTTTCCAAGACCGCGGAGGCGCGGCAATGATTGCGTCGGACTCACCACTGGAAATCGGTACCCATCTGCCACCCTCGTTGGCGCCCGTCATGCGCCTCGCCTTGAACCTGCGGTGGGTGTGGAACCACGCGTCAGACCGCGTCTGGGAGACGCTCAACGCCGAGGTCTGGTTGCAGACCGGCAACCCCATCCTCGTCATACAGAACACGCCGCGCAGCCGCGTCGAGGAACTGGCGCGCGATCCCGACTTCGTCGAGCGCTTGCGGCAGCTCGAGCGGCGCGAAGCCGACTACCTGTCCCGGCCGAGCTGGTTCCAGCAGTCGTGCTCCCTCGATCCACCGCCGACGATCGCCTACTTCAGCATGGAGTACGGCCTCACCGACGCGCTGCCGCTCTATTCCGGCGGCCTCGGCGTGCTCGCCGGCGATCACCTCAAGACCGCGAGCGACCTCGGCGTGCCGATGGTCGCCGTGGGCCTGTTCTACCGGGAAGGGTACTTCCGCCAGATGCTCGACGCGGACGGCACCCAGCTCGAGATCTATGCCATCAACTCGCGGGACGCGCTGCCGCTGCGGCAGGTCGCGGACGCCGACGGCACGCCGCTGCGCGTGAGCATCGAGCTGCCGGGCCGCGACCTGCGCCTGCGCATCTGGCGCACCGACGTCGGTCGCGTGACGCTCTACCTGCTCGACAGTGACGATCCGCTCAACCTGCCGTTCGATCGCGCCATCACCGCCAAGCTCTACGCCGGCGACGGGGAAGCACGGCTGCTGCAGGAGGTCGTGCTGGGCATCGGCGGCTGGCGAGCGCTGCAGGCACTCGGGCACGAGGTGGACGTCTGTCACCTCAACGAGGGTCACGCCGCGCTCGCCACCGTGGAGCGCGCGCGCACCTTCGCCGCAACCGCGGGCTGCGACTTCTTCACTGCGCTGTGGGCCACCCGCGGCGGCAACGTGTTCACGACCCACACGCCGGTCGCCGCGGCTTTCGACACGTTCCCGGTCCCGCTGGTGCAGAAATACGGCACGGGGTACGCCCGGATGTGCGGCATCCGCCCGGAGCACCTGCTCGCCCTCGGCCGCTCCAACCCGGGCAACTTCGCCGAGCCGTTCAACATGGCCTACCTCGCGGCCCGGACCTGCGCGCACGTCAACGGCGTGAGCCAGTTGCACGGGCGCGTGAGCCGCACGATCTTCGCGCCGCTGTTCCCACGCTGGCCTGAGGCGGAGATTCCGGTCACGCACGTCACCAACGCGGTGCACGTGCCTTCCTGGGATTCGCCCTGGGCGGACCGGCTGTGGACCGAGGCCTGCGGCAAGGAGCGCTGGCTCGGCGCGCCCGAGCGTCTGACCGCTGCCGTGGCGCAGCTGAGCGATGCCCAGCTCTGGGACTTCCGCGGCATGGAACGGCGCGACCTCGTCGATTACGCGCGCCGCCGGCTGCTGCGCCAGTTGAGCCAGCGCACCGGGCGCGACGAATCCGCGGCCATCGCCCACGGGGCGCTCGACCCCAACATCCTGACGCTCGGCTTCGCGCGACGCTTCACCGAGTACAAGCGTCCCCTGATGCTGCTGTCGCAACCCGACCGCCTGGCGCGGCTGCTCACGAATCCCGCGCATCCGGTGCAGCTGATCATCGCGGGCAAGGCGCATCCTCGCGACGAGCGCGGCCGCACGTTCGTGCAGCAGTGGGCGCGGTTCGTGCAGCGGCCGGGCGTGCGTGCCCGCGCCGTGTTCCTCGAGGACTACGACATGGCGCTCGCCGAGAACCTCGTGCAGGGCGTGGACGTGTGGATCAATACGCCGCGGCGTCCGTGGGAAGCGAGCGGAACGAGCGGGATGAAGGTGCTGGTAAACGGCGGACTCAACCTCTCGGAGCTCGACGGCTGGTGGGCCGAAGCGTACGCGCCGGAAGTCGGCTGGGCGATTGGCGACGGGCAGGAGCACGACGATGCCGGCTGGGACGCCGTCGAGACCGAGCAGCTGTTCGCGCTGCTCGAGCAGCAGGTGATCCCGGAGTTCTATGAACGCGACCCGGAGGGCATCCCGCGCGCGTGGGTCGCCCGCATCCGCGCGAGCCTGTCGCGGCTGACTCCGCGTTTCAGCAGCAACCGGATGCTGGCGGAATACCTCGACCGGCTGTACCTGCCCGCGGCACAGGCGTTCCGTCGGCGCACCGCCCACAACTTGCAGGTGGCGAGGGAGCTGAAGCGCTGGTTGCGCGACCTCCGCGAGCACTGGTCGTCCCTGCACTGGGGCAACCTGGACGTCGCCACCTGCGGTGACCGGCACGTGTTCCGGGTGCAGGTCTACCTCGGCGAAATCCCCCCCGAGTCGGTCGAGGTCGAACTGTACGCCGAGCCGCGGGGCGACTCTGCGCCGGAGCGCCACCGGATGCGCCGCGAGCAATCGTTGAGCGGCGCCGCGGGCGGCTATCGCTACCTGGCCGAGATCGGCGCGGGCCGCCCGGTCGCCGACTACACGCCCCGGGTCGTGCCGGCACACCCCGAGGCGATCATCCCCGCCGAGACGCCGCTGATCCTCTGGTACTCCGCCTGATCGTGCCGGGGACGTGCGAGCGCCCCCTTGAAAGGCCGAAGGCTGCTCGCATCTTAGGCGGCATCCGGGCACCGCAGGGGCGGGCCCGAACCGGAGGAAAAGCCATCATGCGTGTCATCAAGTGGGAACCGTTCCGCGACGTGGACGACGTGTTCGACCGTTTCTTCGCCGAGACCATGCGCCGCTGGCCGCGCGTCCCGACCGAGGGCCGTGCCGCCCAGGACTGGGCGCCCGCCGCCGACGTCAGCGAGACCGAGGCGGAGTACCTGATCAAGGCCGACCTGCCCGAGGTGCGCAAGGAAGACGTGAGCATCACTGTGCAGGACAGCGTGCTGACACTGTCGGGCGAGCGCAAGCAGGAGAAGCGCGCGGAAGGCGAGAAGCTGCACCGAGTCGAGCGCGTCTACGGCAGCTTCGCGCGCCGCTTTGCGCTGCCGGAGAATGCCGACGAGCAGGGCATCACCGCCGAGAGCCGCGACGGCGTGATCCTGATCCACATCCCGAAGGTGAAGGTCGTGCAGCCGCAGCCGCGGCAGATCAGCATTCAGTGATCAGCGGTGGGGAGAAGGTGTCAGGTTTGCAGGATCTGCAGGATTGCCGTTGGATGCGCGCGAGCTGACCGGCGGAGGCCTGCAGCTATCTTGCAGATCTTGCAAACCTGACACCTTCTCCCCGCTATCATTGCGCGGTCATTCCGCCCGGGGCCACGCCATGACGACCAAGGGAACCGCCGATTACTGCGACGCGCACGGCGACGAGTTGCAGGTCTGCGAACCGATCTTCCAGATGTTCGGCGGACGCCGCGCGTTCGCGGGTCCGGTGAGCACGGTGCGCTGCTTCGAGGACAACTCGCGCGTCAAGGAAGCCGTCGAGAGCCCGGGCGAGGGCCGGGTGCTGGTCGTGGACGGTGGTGGCTCGCGGCGCCGCGCCCTGTTCGGCGGCAACCTGGGCAATGCCGCGGTGAAGAACGGCTGGGCGGGCGTGATCATCTATGGCTGCATCCGCGATTCCGCGGAGCTCAGCCTGCTCAACCTCGGTCTGCGCGCGCTCGGCACCATGCCCCTGCGCAGCGACAAGCGCGGCGAGGGCGAGCGCGACACGCCCGTGCGCTTCGCGGGCGTCACGTTCCATCCGGGCGACTACGTGTACGCGGACGAGGATGGCGTCATCGTCGCCCACCGTTCGCTCGACTGACCGGAGCCGCCGATGCCCCGCACGATCTTCTGCACGTACCTGCAGCGCGAAGCCGAAGGCCTCGAGCGCGCGCCGTATCCCGGCGAACTCGGCCAGCGCATCTACGCGAACATCTCGAAGGACGCGTGGCAGCAGTGGCTGCGGCACCAGACGATGCTGATGAACGAGTATCGCCTCACGCCGATCGACCCGAAGGCGCGCAAGTTCCTCGTCGAGGAGATGGAGAAGTTCCTGTTCGGGGGCGGATCGCAGAAGCCCGAAGGCTTCGTCTCGCCGGAGGGCTGACTAGCCTCCCCCCGGCCTGCCTTGCCGCGATTCGCGGGACAGGGAGTGCCACGCGAGCAGCGCCCAGGCCGCCATGAACGACACGCCGCCCACCGGCGCCACCATGCCGAGCGAGCGTGGCGCACCTGCGGCCATCAGGTAGATCGAGCCACTGAAGAAGACGATCCCGGTGGCCATCAGCCACGCCGACCAGCGCAGGCGCGCCGTCACGCCAGTCACCTGCCCCGCGATCCCGACGATCATCAAGCCGAACGCGTGCAGCATCTGGTACTGCACGCCGGTCTGGTAGCTCGCGAGTTGCCGCGGCGTGAGCTGCGCCTGCAGCGCGTGCGCACCGAACGCCCCGAGCATCACCCCGAGCAGCATCAGGATCGCGCCCGCCGCGAGGCAACGGCGTGCAAATGGTGCGAGGCTCGCGATCGGGATCGGCATCTCAGTCGGACTCCTCGTTGCGAGTGACCCGCGCCACGAGCGTGGCGATCGGCTTCGGCAACCCCACTTTCGCCGGTTGCTCGGCGTCGTACCAGCGGAACCGGTCGTCGTCGCGCAGCGATTGCGCCTTGCCCAGGCAGTGCACCACGAGCGGCCGCATCTGGTAGTCGAAGTGGCTGAACGCGTGCTTCACGGTCGCGCCCAGGCGCGGCGTCCCGGCGCCGGAGAGGTGCTCGCGGCACCATTGCTCGGCGTGCGCACGCGTCGGGCACTCGGGCAGTCCCCACAGGCCGCCCCAGATGCCGCTCGGCGGCCGCCGCTCGAGCAGTACCTTGTGCCCGCCCCGCATCGCGACCACCAGCCAAGCCTCGCGCGTCGGCCGCGCGACGCGCGGTCGCGGCGCAGGCAACCGGTGCTGCAGGTTCTCCGCCCGCGCCACGCATCCGGCATTGACCGGGCAGAGCAGGCACGCCGGCCGTGCGCGGGTGCACACCGTCGCGCCGAGATCCATGATGGCCTGCGTGTACTCGGCAGCGCGCGCCTCGGGCGTGCACGCCTCCGCCAGGGCCCACAGCTCGCGCGCGACGGCCGGCGCGCCCGGATAGCCCTCGATGCCGAAGCAGCGCGTCAGCACGCGCTTCACGTTGCCGTCGAGGATCGGGTGCCGTTCGCCTCGCGACAGCGCCAGGATCGCGCCGGCAGTGGAGCGTCCGATGCCGGGCAGCTCCATCACCTGTTCGATCGACGCAGGAAACTGCCCGCCGTGGCGCGCAACGATCGCTTGGGCGGCACGCTGCAGGTTGCGGGCACGCGCGTAGTAGCCGAGCCCCGACCAGAGATGCAGCACCTCGTCGAGCGGCGCGGCCGCGAGCGCGCGCACGTCCGGGAAGCGGCGCATGAAGGCCTCGTAGTACGGGATCACCGTCGCAACCTGCGTCTGCTGCAGCATGATCTCCGACACCCAGACGCGATACGGCGTCGGGTCGCGCTGCCATGGCAGGTCCTTGCGACCGCTCGTCGCGAACCAATCGAGGAGCCGGGGCGCGAAGCGTGCCGCGCGCGCCGCTGCGGGCGTTTCCTTGCTCACGCAATCCTCAAGAGCAGGTGACTTCCGCGCCGTTGCCCGGACTGCAGCCGTCCGGGAACCCGTACTGCTTCCAGTAGTCGAGCAGCCCGATGCGCCGCGCGAGTTCGCTGAGTCGCGGATCCCGGCGCATGGCCGCCCATTCCGGCGACCACAGCGCATTGAGCTCCCACTGCTTGAGCCACGCCTCGGGGTCCTCGTCCAGCGACTCGGACAGCAACTGTTAGGCGACGTCGACCTGGCCCAGCTGAACGTAGGCCCCCACGAGGGCCGCCTGGTCCATGACCTTCGGATCGATGCCGCGCAACTCCGCGGCCATCGCCGGGCGCATGGCCGGGTCGGCGAGCGCATCGACGAACCGCCTCGCGCCGTCCAAGAGCTCCGGCGGCAGGTTGGGCTGCAGCACGATCAGGCGCCGGGCTTCGTCCCAGTTGCCGCGGCGCGTCGCGACGGTTGCCTCGATCCCGTTCGACATCGTGCCGAGACCAAGATCCGCCGCGACCTTCGAGTAGCGTAGCGCCTGCTCATCCTCGCCCGCGGCGAGGTAGGCGTTCGCGAGGTTCAGCGCGATCACGGCCGAGGTCGGGTCGAGTTCCTGCGCGCGGCGCGCCTGCAGGAGCGATTGCTCGAGCCTTCCGACACGCCCGAGCAACAGCGAATACCAATGGTGCGGCGTCGCATCGTTCGGCTCGAGCGAGATCGCGAAGAAGAATCCCGATTCCGCGTCGAGCAGGTCGCCGCGATTCGCCTTGATCTGCGCGAGCACCGCATGGGCCTCGCCGATATTGGGATCGATCGACAGCGCCTGGCGCGCAGAGGCCTCGGCGAGCGGCTCGAGCCGCGTCTCGTCGCCCTCTTCCTTGGTGTACCCCGGCAGCACGACGTACGCCGAGGCCAGCGCGGCGTGGGCGCGCGCGAAGCCGGGGTCGAGCCCGAGCGCACGCTGATAGACGTCGATCGCGGTCTTCAGGTTCTCCTCGCCGCGTCGCCGCCAAATCGCGCGGCCCTGCAGGTAGAGCTCGTAGGCCTCGACGTTCTGGGTCGGCGCCTTGTCGCGCACCGCGAGCGCTTCCTCCCGCGGCGCGAGCTCGATGCGCAGCTTCTCGACGATCGCCGCGGCGATCTCGTCCTGCACCCGGAAGATGTCCTCGAGCTGGCGATCGTAGGTCGCCGACCAAAGATGGAAGCCGGTCTCGGCGTCGATCAGCTGCGCGGTGATGCGCACCTGCTCGCCCGCCTGGCGCACGCTGCCCTCGAGCACAGTCTCGACGCCGAGCTCGCGGCCGACCTCACGGATGTCCACGTTGCGGCCCTTGTAGGCGAAGGACGAGGTGCGCGACGCGACCTTGAGCCCCGGGATGCGCGCGAGCAGGTTCAGCAACTCCTCGCTCATGCCGTCGCTGAAGTAGTCGCGCGACGCGTCGCCGCTCAGGTTGGTGAACGGCAGCACGGCGATCGAATTGTGCGGTTCGTTGGCCTGCGCGCGGCCGAAGCCGCGCTCGTAGAGCAGGTAGCCGAGGCCGGCCATGAGCAGCAGCACGACGGCCGCGTAGGCCATGCGCAGCCTGACCCGCATGGCAGGGGGCGCATCGGCGATCGGTTCCGTGCGCTCGATGCCCTGCGGCCCGACGTCGAAGATCCACGCCAGGACCATCGCGACCGGGAATCCGACCAGCAGGAACACCACGATGGCGGTCACCAGCCACTCGGGCAGGTGCAGCGCGGGCACGACCACCGACGACGCCTCGGTGACCGCCCAGGCGATCGCGCCGTAGGTGATCGCGACCTTGCCGACGCGACGGCGCTTCAGTTCCGCGAAGAAAGCCATCGGATCCCCGCCCCTGCCGAGGATCGTATTGTCCACAGATTCGGGCGCGGCGCGAGCCCGCCGGTCACTTGCGGCAGATGCTGATGTCGCCGTTCAGCGTCTTGATGCGCACGCGGGCGGTGCCCTGCCCTTCCTTGAAGCGCAGCTCCGTGCCCGGCGCATACTCGCTGGTGCGCACCGGCTTCGGGCCGAAGCAGTTGCGGATCTCGCCGTTGAAGCTCGACACCTCGAACTCGGCACCCACGGGCCCGAGCAGGTCGAGCCGCACGTCGCCGCTGATGCTCTCGAAGTCGATGCGTGCGTCCGGCCCGAGCTTGCCTTTCAGGCCGAGATCACCGCTCGTCGAACGCAGGCGCGAGCGGCTGGTGTCGCCCGCGCTGATGGCGAAGTTGCCGCTCACCGTGTTGCCGTTCACCTCGCCCGCGACGCCCGCGAGCGTCGCGTCGCCGCTCACCGTGGTCACGGTGAGCAGGCTGCTCTGGCCGGTGCCGTTCACGACCACGTTGCCGCTCACCGTCTTGCACTCGACGTCCTCGGCTGCGGCCTCGGTCTGGATGTCACCGCTCACCGACTGCAGGCGCTGCGACCCGCGCACGCCCTGCGAGCGCACGTCGGCACTGACCGTGTTGACGAACAGGCTGCTCGCCGCGGGCACCTTGAGGATCAGGCTGGTGCTCTCGACGCGCGACGACCGGCTCGGCAGGATGACCTTCACCCGCGTGAGCTTGCCGCTCTGGGCGAACTCGAGCCGCTCGACCCCGTCGCCGAGCGTGCCGGTGACTTCGACCTCGTTGCGCGGCCACCCGGTGACCACCACCGAACCCGCCGTGTTCGAGATCTCCACGTGACCGGTCGGGTCGGCCGGCTTGCGTTCGTTGATGGGCGAGCCCGCCCAGGCGGCCGCGCCGGCCGCCAGCAGCGCGAGCGCCGCCCACGTCCGGGCGACGGTCAACGGGCGAACGGGCCGGGTACGAATCGTCATAGTTGCATCCTCGTCGCATCGATCGGGCCGGCACCATTGCCGCCGGCCAGCTGGTTCACGCTCGCGAGCACCGCGAGTTCGTCCTGATAGGCGTTGAGCAGGAGTTCCTCGAGCAGCGGATCGCCGGGGCTCAATTCGAGCGCGGCGTTGATCTCGGCGCTCGCCCGGCGGATCTCCGCGAGGTTCTTCTCGACCTGGCGGCGCGCTTCCGGCGGCAGGCGGTCGATACGCGTCGACAACGTGCGGGCCAGGTCCTGGCGCGCCGTTTCGTAGGCCGGGTCGAGCGTCTGCCCCGGCCCGAACGCCGCATTAGCGTAACCGACGTCGGCGGCCTCCGGAGCGCGCCGCGCGACCAACGGTTCGTCGTGACGCAGCAGCGTTGCGGTGATGAGCGACGAACCGACCACGAGCAGCACGGCGGCAGCGGCGGGCCACAGCCAGCGGCGCCCAGAGCGCACCTCGCGAGTCTCGAGCCGCGCGTCGATCGCGGGCCACAGGTCGCGCTCGGGCTCGATGCTGCGCGGCAGGGCATCGAGCGCCGTGTCGAGCAGGCTCGTCGATGCGTTGCGGTCGTGGCTCATGGCACCACCGCCGACACGGCCAGGCGCTCGCCGAGCAGCTGGCGCGCGCGATGCACCTGCGACTTGCACGTGCCGACGGCGACTCCGAGCAGTTCGGCCGCCTCTTCGTGCGAATATCCGTAGAGCCCGACGAGCACCAGCGCCTGGCGGGCCCCGGCCGGCAACCGGCGCAGGCCGGCTTCCAGATCGAGCACTGTGCCGGCGTCGCCGACGGACGGGTCAGGCAGCGCGACGGCCACGTCCTCCGCCGAGCCCGAGACACCGAGCTGCTCGCGACGGCGGCGGCCCTGCGCCAGCACCGCGTTCACCGCGATGCGGTGCAGCCAGGTGCCGAAAGCGCTGCGGCTCTCGAAGGCCGGCAGGCTGCGCCAGGCCTGGATGAAGGCCTCCTGGGTGCAGTCCTCGGCAGTGGCTCGATTCGCGGTCATGCGCAGGCAGAGTCCGTACACCTTGCCGACGTGGTTGCGATACAGCGTCTCGAAGGCGGCTTTCGACCCGCGCTTCGCCGACTCGACGAGCGCGCGCTCCTCGGCAATGCGGTGCGCCCGCTCGAATTCCGATTCGCCCCCCGGCTCCGTCAACCCGCACCTCGGCGCTGCCTGGACCCCCGACGGGCCATCCTACACAGCCCCGCGGGTCGACGGACCCCGAGGACCGACTCTCGCAGCTTAAGATGCGGGCACGAGGCGGAAGGTTGGAACGGAGGCGGACACATGACGGAAGCCGTGCGGATCGAACGCCAGGGGGCGGTGGCCACCGTGATCCTGGAGCGGCCCGGGGCGCGCAATGCGATGGACCCGGCGACGGCGGAGAGGCTCGCGGCCGCGTTTCTCGAGATCGAGCGCGACGACGCGCTCTGGGTGTCGGTGCTCTGGGGGGCCGGCGGCACGTTCTGCGCGGGAGCCGACCTCAAGTCGGTGGCGGCCGGCTGGGATGCATCCCGGCTGCGCGCGCCATCCGGCGCAGCCGACGACTCGTTCGGCCCGATGGGACCGACCCGCCTGCAACTCGAGAAGCCCGTGATCGCCGCGATCTCCGGGCATGCGGTGGCGGGCGGACTCGAGCTCGCGCTCTGGTGCGACCTGCGCGTGATGGAGGACGACGCGGTGCTCGGCGTTTTCTGCCGGCGCTGGGGCGTGCCGCTGATCGACGGCGGCACGGCGCGCCTGCCGCGGCTGATCGGCCAGGGCCGCGCGCTCGACCTGATCCTCACCGGACGGCCGGTCGGCGCCAAGGAAGCGCTCACGATGGGGCTGGTGAACCGGGTGGTGCCCAAGGGCGCGGCGCGGGTCGTGGCCGAGGCACTGGCCGAGGAGATCGCGGCGTTTCCGCAGGGCTGCCTGCGGGCCGATCGCCGGTCGGCCTGCGAGCAGTGGAGCCTGACGCAGGCGGAAGCCCTGCAGCAGGAATTCGCGCGCGGCCGCGCCGTGCTCGAGAGCGGCGAATCGGCGGCGGGGGCTGCGCGATTCGTCGGAGGTGCAGGCCGGGGTGGTCGCCCGGCCTGAAGGCCCTGCGTCAGCGATTCGTGCCCTGCAGGTAATCGACCGCCACGTTCACCAGCGCGCGCAAGCCGACGTCGAGCGACGATTCGTCCACGAAATAGAGCGGCGAGTGGTTCGACGGCGCGGTCGCGGCATCCTGTCCCACCGGCGTCGAGCCCACGAAGAAGTACACGCTCGGCACCTGGAGGGCGAAGTATGCGTAGTCCTCGGCCCCGGTCACGTAGGGAATCTCGACGACGTTGCCCTGGCCGGCCGCCCGCTCGAGCGATGGCAGCACGCGCTGCGTGAGCTCCGGCGTGTTGACGAGGACGGGAGTGCTGCCAGGCAGGATCTCGAGCGTGGCGGTCGCGCCGTTCGCCGCCGCGACGTGCTCCGCCACGCGCCGCATCTTCTCGATCACCGACTCGCGCACGGCGGGATCGAAGGTGCGGATGGTACCGAGCATCTCGACCGAGTCGGGAATGATGTTCATGCGGATCCCGCCCTTGATGGCGCCGACCGACACGACGGCAGGCCAGCGGGTGATGTCGGTCTGCCGGCTCACCACCGTCTGCATGTCGGTGACGATCTGTGCCGCCGCCACGATCGGGTCTACGCCGCCCCAGGGCTTCGAACCATGCGTCTGCCGGCCGTTGACCACGATGCGGAACGAATCCGCCGCCGCCATGATCGAGCCCTGCCGATAGCCGATCTGGCCGGCGTTCTGGGCCGACCAGAGGTGCAACCCGAAGATCGCCTCGGGCTTGAGATCGCCGAACAGTCCCTCGCGCAGCATGAGCGGCGCGCCACCCTGCTCGCCTTCCGGCGCGCCCTCTTCCGCCGGCTGGAACACGAACAGGATCGTTCCCGGCAGCTCGCTGCGCCGGGCGGCCAGCACCTCGGCGGCGCCCATCAGGATCGCGGTGTGCCCGTCGTGGCCGCAGGCGTGCATGACGCCGACCTTCTCGCCGCGGTACTCGGTCGTCACCGTCGACTTGAACGGCAAGTCGACGCGCTCGGTCACCGGCAGCGCATCCATGTCGGCGCGCAGCGCGATGGTCGGACCCGGTTGGCCGCCCTTGAGGATGCCCACCACGCCGGTGTGCGCGAGACCGGTACGGACCTCGAGCCCCAGCGATTCGAGGTGGGCAGCGACGAGCTTCGACGTGCGGAATTCGCGGTTGCCGAGTTCCGGGTTCTGGTGCAGGTCGCGGCGCCAGTCGACGACTCGCGGCGCGACTGCGCGGGCCGCCTCATCGAGCGAGCGCTCGGAGACTGCCGCCGACGCAGGTGCGGAGCCGCAGAGGACCAGCAGGGCGGTGGCGAGCGAGAGGCTGTGGCGCATGTTCAGGTTCCTCGGACGGGCGTGGGCTCCGCGGGCGCGGGCCCGGAAGGATATCCGGATCGCGCTGCCTGCGCCCATCAATTCGGCCGCGCCGTATACTGCATCGACGATTCATACCCAGGAGTGCTGCATTGGTCCTGAAGGTACTGTCCACCGCCCTCGGCGTCGCGGGACTCGCGTGGCTCGCGCTGTTGTTCTCGTCGCGCGCCATCCTGGTCAGCGAACGCGTCGAGCAGCGGACCCTCCACGAGCGCCTCGTCTGCACCTACTTCACGGGCAGCGGCACGATGCGCAAGGAATACCTGCACACCGAGAGCGGCCGGCTCGGCCGCGCCGCCTGCCCGCGCTGGGAAACCGTGCCGCCGGCCGAGTGACCCGCGCCGCCACCGTTCAACGACCGACGGAACCGCAATGCACCGAACGATCCGCACGCTCCTCCTCTCCTGCACGCTCGCCGGGACGCTCATCATGACCCAGCCCGACACCGCCCTCGGCCAGGCCGTGAACCCGGCCATCATCCGCTCGATCGCCAAGACGCAGAAGCCGCCGCTGCACGGCCAGCGCTGGATGGCGATCACCGGCAAGCCGCTGGCGGCGACGGCCGGCGCGATGATGTTCCAGCGTGGCGGCAACGCGGTGGACGCGGCGTGCGCGATGATTGCGGCCACCTCGACCATGTGGGACGTGCTGCACTGGGGCGGCGAGACACAGGCGCTGATCTACGACCCGCGCACGAAGCAAGTCGTGGCGATCAACGGGCTCGGCATGGCGCCCACAGGTGCCACGCCGGAGTTCTACCGCAGGAAGGGCTTCGAGTATCCGCCCGCCTACGGGCCGCTCGCCGCGGTCACGCCCGGCACGCCGGGCGGCATCCTGCTGATGCTCGGCGAATACGGCACGCTGTCGCTCGCGGAGGTGCTCGGACCCGCGATCGAACTCGCGGACGGCTATCCGATTGATGCCGAGACGGCCGACAACATCGAGCGCTGGAAGGACAAGCTCAAGGAGTGGCCATACTCCAAGCAGGTGATGCTGCCGCACCTCGGCGAGGCGCGCGAGGCGCCCCGCGCGGGCGAGATCTTCCGCCAGCCCGATCTCGCGGCCACGCTGCGCAAGCTGGTCGAAGCCGAGGCCCAGGCGCTCGCCGCCGGCAACTCGCGCAAGGAGGCGATCCAGGCCGCCTACGACCGCTTCTATCGCGGCGACATCGCCCGCGAGTTCGTGCGCAGCGCGCAGGAGCAGGGTGGCCTGATCACGCTCGAAGACCTCGACCGCTGGCAGCCGCGGGTCGAGCAGCCACTCACCACCAACTACCGCGGCATCGACGTCTACAAGCTCGACGTGTGGACGCAGGGCCCGGCGCTGCTGCAGTCGCTCAACATCCTCGAGAATTTCGACCTGAAGTCGCTCGGCTACAACAGCGCCAACTACGTCCACACCGTGTACCAGGCGATGAACCTCGCCTTCGCCGACCGCGACTTCTACTACGGCGACCCGCAGTTCCCGCCGGAGGAGCCCACGCGCGGGCTGCTGTCGAAGGAATACGCCAAGGCGCGCGCCGCCTCGATCCGCATGGATCGCAACGACTCGAGCGCGGGCCCGGGCGATCCCTATCCATACCAGGGCGGCAGGAACCCGCATGCCGACCTGCTCGGGAAGCAGCCACGCGCCGCCCTCGGCACGCCGCAGGTCGAGCTCACCGCGCAGGCACTCGGTGAGTTCAAGGAGGGCTTCCAGAGCGGCACCACCACGGTGGTCTCGGCCGACGCGCAGGGCTGGCTCGTGGCGGTGACGCCGAGCGGCGGCTGGATCCCCGGCACGATCGCCGGTCGCACCGGCATCGGCCTGAGCCAGCGCATGCAGTCGTTCGTGCTCGACCCGAAATTGAATCCCTACAACGTGCTCGAGCCCGGCAAGCGGCCGCGCGTCACGCTCACGCCGAGCCTCGCGTTCAAGGACGGCAAGCCGTGGCTCGCGTTCGCCGTGCAGGGCGGCGACTCGCAGGACCAGAACCTGCTGCAGTTCTTCCTGAACGTGGTCGAGTTCGGCATGACGCCGCAGGAAGCGGCCGAGGCCGCGAACTTCAACAGCTACCAGATGCGCAGTTCGTTCGACAAGCACGAGTCGCAGCCCGGCCGCATCGTGCTCAACGAATCGGTGCCGCAATGGGTGCGCAAGGAGCTGGCGCTGCGCGGCTACCGGCTCGAGTACGAGGCGCGCACTTCAGGGCCGATCAACGCGATCCTGCTCGACCACGCGCACGGGACGATGTGGGGCGGCTCGAGCAACCACGGCGAGGACTACGGCATCGCCTGGTAGGCGATGCGCTGCGCCAGTTCGCGGCTCTGCTTCGCGCAGTCGTTCATCGCGATGCCTCGGTAGGCGTTGCAATTGAGGTAGAGCCCGGGAATCTGCGCGGCGCGTGCGAAGATCGCGTCGACGTTGGCGATGTGGCCGGGCGCATAGCTCGGGATGCCGCGCTCCCAGCGCTGCACGAACGTGACGTCGGGATCCTGCGTGAGGCCCATGGTCCGCTCGAGGCCTGCGCGCGCGGTGTGGACGAGCCCCGCCTCGTCCTGCGCGACGAGCTCTGGATTGCGCTGGCCGCCGACCATGATGCGCACGCTCTTGCAGCCGGCCGGCGCACGGTCGGGAAAGATGCTGCTGTCCCACAGCACGCCGAGGATCGGCAGCTTCGCCGCCGTCGTCGTGAGCAGGCCGAATCCGTCGAGCGGGTCGGCCAGCTTGCGGTAGCCGAAGCCCACGACGGCGATCGGCGAATACTCGATCGACGCCAGTCGGCGCGCGAGTTCCGCGTCGAGCGGGCGCACCATCGCCGCGGCTGCAAACGAGGTGGCGCAGATCACGACGCGATCGACGACCGTGGTGCCGCGCGGCGTGTGCACGGTGAATCCCTCGCCGCGTCGCTCCAGCGCGGTCACTGGTTCACCGAGGCGCCACTCCGCAGTGGTCACGTCGCGCAGGTGCCGGACGAGGGTGCCGATGCCGCCCGTGGTGCTGGTCAGCACGCCGCCCGGGCCCGCACCTTTCTTGCGCCGGGCGATCATGCCCCGGAACAAGCCGCCGTGCTCGCGCTCCAGTGCCACGACCAGCGGGAACGCGGCCTGCACCGAGATCTTGTCGGGCGTGGAGCCGTAGATGCCGGCCGACATCGCGTCGAGAAAGACGCGGGTGAAGCTCGGGCCGAGGCGGCGGTCGCCGAACTCGCGCAGCGTCTCGTCGGCGCCGTCGCGGCGCGCGGGGACGACGAACTCGCCGAGCACGCGCAGCTTCTGCGGCCACGTGAGCAGCCGCGACCTCAGGAACGCGGGCGGCGACTCGGGCAGGCGGTGCAGCCGGTCGGTGAATACGAAGCGCTTGCGCGCGAGGTCGGAGCTCGGCAGCAGGTACGGCGTGGCGCCGCTGTCCTCGACCAGCTGGAGGCTGTCGGGCTTATTGGTCAGGAAGCCGTTGGCCCCTGCCTCGAAGCGGAATCCATCGATCTCGACGGTCTGCAGCTTGCCGCCCGGACGCTGATCCGCCTCGAACACCACGAGGTCGGCAGCGGGCAGCGCGCGCTTCAGGTAGAAGGCCGTCGCGAGCCCGCTCAGGCCCGCGCCCACGATGGCGATGCGCATGCCGCTACTCCCGGCCGGCCCCGCCGTCCGGTGCGCCCTGGCCGCGGATGACCATCGCGACCAGCGTGACGATAGTGATCGGCAGCACGAAGCTCAGCATCACGGCCGAGAACTCGTCGAGCGCGTCGTGGTCCTGCGCGCCGAGGATCAGGTAGGCGACGTAGGCCACGTAGAAGGCGAGGAACATCAGGCCGCGGCGCCGGCCGATCTGGTTGCGCAGCATGAACGCCGGCAGGCAGGCGAACGCCACGGCCAGCATCACCCACAGGTCGAAGTTGAGCACGGCCGAAGACATGCCGAGGCCGTTCGCGCTCACCACCCCCGAGAGGCCCAGGCAGCCGAGAATGTTGAACGTGTTGCTGCCGATCACGTTGCCGACGGCGATGTCGCGCTCGCCACGCACGGCGGCCATGATCGACGTCGCCACCTCGGGCATCGAGGTACCGGCCGCGATGATCGTGAGGCCGATGATCAGGTCGCTCACGCCGAGGGCGCGCGCGAACGCCACGGCCGCGTTCACCAGCCACTCGGAGCCCAGCACGAGCAAGCCCAGGCCGACCACGATGAGCACCACCTGGACGGCCCAGTGGCTGTCCCACGCGCCGTTGCGCTGCACGGCGCTCGCGTACTCGTCGCGGATCTCCGTCGTCTCGGCGCGCGACTGCCGCACGAGGAACACCATGTAGGCCAGGAGCAGAGCGAGCAACAGCGCCGACTCCCCGCGGCTGAGGCTGCCGTCCATCACCATCACGGCCAGCACCATGGACGCACCGATCATGATCGGCACTTCCTGGCGGATGATCTGCGAGTGCACCACGAGCGGCGTGATCAGGGCGCTCACGCCGAGGATGAACAGGACGTTGAAGACGTTGCTGCCCACCACGTTGCCGACGGCGATGTCGGTCGAGCCATTCAATACTGCGCCCACCGAGACCGCGACTTCGGGTGAACTGGTACCCGTCGCCACGATCGTGAGCCCCACGACCAGCGGCGAGATGCCGAGCGACATCGCGATCTTCGAGGCGCCGCGCACGAGCGCCTCCGCGCCGGCCACCAACGCGACGAGACCCAGCAGGAAGAAGAGCACGTGGGTGATCATTGCCGGGGACCTAGCTGCTGGCCGCCAGCTGCTCGCGATGGTACAGGCGCGCCGCGATCCACCAGACCGCGAGCACCAGCACGAGGCCTGCGCCGAGGCTCACCGCCCAGTCGTTGGCGGTGACGGGTTCGCCGCGCAGGATGCGCAGGATCATCTGGTTCTGGCCGAGGAAGGGCACCGCCAGCATCCACGGCTGCGTCTTCACTGGCGACACCATCAGGTAGAGGGTCGGCAGCATCGGCAGGAACATGAGCAGCGGCAGGTATCCCTGCGCCTCGCGGTGGCTGCGCGCAAAAGCCGCGAGCGCAGTGAGCACGGTGGCGCCCAGCAGCACGACCGGCAGCACGACGACCAGCAGGCGCGCAAGCGCGGGCCACGGCAGGTCGACCGACATGTCGGCGTGCTCGGTCGGCACGAAGGCGAAGACCACGCGGAACATCACCAGCGTGATCGCCACGGACAGCAGCGTGAACGCGGCGGTCGCGAGGATCTTGCCGCTGATGATCGCCTCGCGCGACGCCGGCGTCGCGAGCAGCGGCTCGAGCGACTGGCGCTCCCGCTCCCCCGCCGTCGCGTCGATGGCAAGCTGCATGCCGCCGATGAACGCGAGCAGCAGCAACAGGTAGGGTAGCATCTGCTGCGCGAAGTCGAACCGGGAATCCGGCGTCGCGACGTCGCGGTCGCCGACCCTGAGCGGCTGCATCACCGACGGGTGGATGCCGCGCGCGATGAGCCGCAGCGTGCCCACCTGCCGGTCGTAACCGCCGAGCAGCGCGCGCACCCGTGAAATGGTCGCGCCCGACTGCATGGGCCGCGAACTGTCGTAGATCAGCTCGACCGACGCGGGCCGGCCGGCGCGCCAGTCCTCGGCGTACCCGGCATCGATGCGCAGGACCACCGCGTGTTCCTGCGCGCGCACCGCGGCGTCCGGATCGGCCGGGGGCGGCAGCACGCGCACGTCGTTGGTGCCGAGCCACGCGACCAGGTTGGGCGCGTGCTCGACGCCGATCACCGGCAGTTCGAGCGTCTTCTCGAGCTTCTCGGCCTGGCGCTTGGCGCCGATCGAGCCCAGGCCCGCGATCAGCAGCGGCACGGCCACTGGCATGAGCACGAACGCCAGCATCACCATGCGACGGTCGCGGAACGCGTCGAGCAGTTCCTTGCGCATCACCGTCCACCAGGCGCTCATGCGAACAGGCCCTCTTCCGAGCCGATCACCTGCACGAACGCGTCCTCGAGGTTGGCGCACCCGGTCTGCGCGCGCAGCTGGTCGGCGGTGCCCTGCGCGACCACCCGCCCGTGCGCGATGACGACGATGCGGTCACAGAGCGCGGCGACCTCCTGCATGATGTGGCTCGAAAACAGCACGCAGCGGCCCTCGGCCTTCAGCTCCGCCAGGAATCGTCGCAGCGACCGCGTGGTCATCACGTCGAGGCCGTTCGTCGGTTCGTCGAGCAGCACGTTGCGCGGGTCGTGCACCAGGGCGCGGGCGATCGCCGTCTTGGTGCGCTGCCCCTGCGAGAAGCCCTCGGTGCGCCGGTCGATGCAGTCCTGCATGCCGAGCCTCCTGCTCAGGCGATCGGTGCGCTCCCGGATGCTTCCCTCGGCAAGGCCGTGCAGGCGTCCGAAATAGGCGATGTTCTCGCGCGCGGTCAGGCGCTTGTAGACGCCGCGGGCGTCGGGCAGCACACCGAGCCGGCGCCGCACCTCGCCGGGCTGGACGACCGGGTCGAGGCCATCGACCAGCACCCGCCCTTCGTCCGGGACCATCAGTGTGTACAGCATGCGCAGCGTGGTCGTCTTGCCCGCGCCGTTCGGCCCGAGCAGGCCGGTGATCTCGCCGTCGCGCGCCTCGAAGCTGACGCCGTCCACGGCGCGGATCTCCCCGCCCCGGGTCTGGAACGACTTGCGCAGGCCCTGGATCTGGATCATGCGTGCCCCTCAGGGATCCCAGCCGAACGGGCCGACGAACGGCGGTGGCGGTGCGAGCTGCTGCAGGCAGTCCGCGTCGAGGGAATTCGCGTCCGCCGCGGCGATGAACCTGCCCATCAACTGCGGCGCGCATCCACTGCCGAAGACGTTGTGGCCCTGGCCGGGCGCAACCAGGTGGCGGCCGCTCGACAGGTGGCGCACGACCGCCTCGCCGTAGCGCGGCGGCGTCACGGGGTCGAGCTGCCCGGACAGGAGCAGCACCGGGCGATCGCTCTGCACCGGCGCGTTGAAGTCCGCCGGGCGCCGTCCCTTCGGCCAGACCTCGCACTGCGCGAGCAGGTTCGCGACGAATGCGGTGCCGAGCAGCGTGTCGGCATCCGCGGGATCGACGCGCAGCCGGTCGGCGTCCTCGGCGCAGATCACCGACAACTGCATGCCGAACGTGATCTGCTCGCCGACGAGGTTCTGGATCATGGCGGCCTGCGCCATCAGCACCTCGGGCCGGCCGGCGGTAGCTTCTGCGAGCGAGCGCGGCAGCATCGCCGCGAGCTGCGGCACGTAGGCGTAGAGGCGCACCACGCCGGCCACTGCATCCGGGGTCAGCCGTTCTTCGCGCGCGGCGTCGGAGAGCGGGTCACGGAACCGCACCGTCTTCGGCTCACGGCGCAGCTCGTCCAGCAGCGCGGCGAGGCGGGCCCGCGGCGACCCGTAGCGCTCGCGGCACGTCGCGTCGGCCTCGCAGATCGCGAAATGTGCGTCGAGGGCATTCTCGAGATTGCGGGCGTGGTCCGCACCGAGCGCGAGTTCGGGCGGTACCACGCCGTCGAGCACCACGGTGCGGGTGCGATCCGGGTGGCGCCGCAGGTACTCGAGCGCCACGCGCGTACCGTAGGACACGCCGACGAGGTTGACCTGCTCGGCGCCGAGGGCCGCGCGCACGTCTTCGAGATCGAGTACCGCGTCGCTGGTCGTGTAGAAGCGCGGGTCCGCCTCGAGCCCGGCGAGGCACGCTTCGGCGAACTTACGTGCGGCGGACGGATCACCGAACGCGTCGGCACCCGCGCCCGCGTCGGGCTCCGGGCAGGCAAGCCGGTTGGAGCCGCCCGTGCCGCGCTGGTCGACCAGCACGACGTCGCGGTCGCGCAGCACGTCGCGGAACGCCGCGGCCGCGGCCGGATACGTCTCGAGGGCAGACTGGCCGGGTCCGCCGGCCAGCATGAACACCGGGTCGGGCAGAGGCCGCTTCGCGCGGCTCGGCACGAGCGCGACCGCCAGCTCGATCCGACGCCCGGCGCTAGCCTCGCGGTCCTCGGCCACCGCCAGGCGGCCGCAGAACCCCGACACGGTCGTCGGCGAATTCGGCGCGGCCAGGGTGCAGGGTTCGAGAGCCAGCGTGCCGATGCGGCGCGCGGCCGGGGAATCGGCCGCGGCGGCAAGTGCGACGAAACACAGCATCAACAGTGGACTGGGACGCAAGGCGGTCGGTCGTCAACGCGCGCGGCGCGGAGCCGCAACCCTAGCATGCGCGCGGCGCGATTCCATAATCCGTTTCCGCTACGATGGCACGGCCATGAATCGCCTCCCCCCGGTCACGCAAGCCCTGCTCATCGCCAACGTGGCCGTCTTCGTGCTGCAGGTGCTGACCGGCGACCTCCTCATCGGCCCGTTCGCCCTATGGCCCTTCGGGTCGCCGCAGTTCCGCGGCGCCCCCGAGTTCGAAATCTGGCAGCTGCTCACCTACGGCTTCCTCCACGGCAGCCTGACGCACCTGTTCTTCAACATGTTCGCGCTCTGGATGTTCGGCCGCGAGATCGAGCAGTTGCTCGGGTCGCGCCGCTACCTGACCTACTACCTGGTGTGCGTGGCCGGGGCGGCCGTGGCGCAACTCCTGGTGCTCGGCGGCATGAACCGGCCGCCGGTGCCGACCGTCGGCGCGTCCGGCGGCGTGTTCGGGGTGCTGCTCGCGTTCGGCATGGCGTTCCCGCATCGCAAGCTCATGCTGCTGTTCCCCCCGATCCCGATGCCGGCGTGGCTGTTCGTCACGCTGTACGGCGCGCTCGAGCTGTACCTCGGCGTCACCGGTTCGGGCCAGGGCGTGGCGCACTTCGCGCACCTCGGCGGCATGGCGGCGGGATACGTGCTGCTGGTGCACTGGGCACGACGACGCGGCACGCGGCGCTGAGTGGGAGACCTGCCGCGGGTTGACCCGCGGCGCCACTCGCGCAAAGGTAGCGCAAACCGCGGATCAGGAGATCGCTCCCATGGCTCGCAAGCGCATCCTGCGTGATGCCGGGACGGTGGTGGTGCTCGAGCACCGCTCGTCGATCCTCGCCGACAATCCACTCGGCGACCCCCACCTGCGCAAGCTGGCCGTGTGGCTGCCGCCGGCGTACGACCGGCGCACCAGCGGGCCCGGCGAGCGCTTCCCCGTGCTGTACGACCTCGTGGGCTTCACCGGCTCCGGCATCGCGCACCTCAACTGGAAGCCGTTCAGCGACAACGTCGCCGAGCGCGCCGCGCGGCTGGTACACGAGGGCCGCATGGGGCCGGCCATCATCGTGTTTCCCGACTGCTTCACCAGCCTCGGCGGCAACCAGTACGTGAACTCGTCGGCGATCGGCCGCTACGCCGATTACCTGCTCGAGGAGATCATTCCGTTCGTGGACCGCGAGTTCCGCACGCTCGCCTCGCGCGAGCATCGTGGCTGCTTCGGCAAGTCGTCGGGCGGCTACGGCGCGATCATCCACGGCATGAAGTACGCCTCGCACTGGGGCGCGATCGCCAACCACAGCGGCGACGCGTACTTCGATTTCATCTACCGCGCCGACTGGCCGAACACCCTGAACGAGCTGGCGAAGCACCGCCGGCCGGCGCGCAAGGCAGGCGCGGTGAGGCCACCGCGCAACGACGCCAGCGAACGCGGCCTCGCCGCCGGCCTCGACGACGGGCGCGCGCGCCGCTTCCTCGAGGCGTTCTGGAAGAAGGCGAAGGTGAGTGGCGCCGAGGTGCACGCGATCATGAACCTGTGCATGGCAGCCACTTACGATCCCGACCCGAAGGCGCCGCTCGGGTTCCGCTTTCCGTTCCACCTCGAGACCGGCGAGTTGATCGAGGAACGCTGGCAGCGGTGGCTCGAGCACGACCCGGTGCGGCTGGTCGGGCGCCACGCCCGGAACCTGCGACGGCTGAAGGGCATCTACATCGACTGCGGCTGGCGCGACCAGTACCACATCCACTACGGCTCCCGGCAGCTGTCGCGCCGGCTCGCCGCGGCGGGCATCGCGCACCGCTACGAGGAGTTCGATGACGACCACTCCGACATCGACTACCGCATGAACGAGAGCCTGCCGTTCCTCTACCGCGCCTTGCACCCATGACCCGACCGCGCCTCGGCTTTGCGCTCGGCAGCGGCTCCGCCCGCGGCTGGGCACACATCGGCATCGTCAAGGCGCTGGCCGAGCGGGGCTTCGTGCCGGACGTGATCGCCGGTGCATCGGTCGGCGCGCTGGTCGGCGCTGCCTGCGCCGTGGAGCGCCTCGACGCCCTCGAGCGGTGGGTGTGCACGCTCACGCAGCGCGACGTGTGGCGGCTCGTCGACACCACGTTCCGCGGCGGCGGCGTCATGACAGGCACCCGCCTGATGGAGGCCATCGCCGCGCAGGTCGGCGACGTGCCGATCGAGTCATTGCCGATCCGCTTCGGCGCCGTCGCCACCGATCTCTACACCGGCGAGGAAGTCTGGCTGCGCGAGGGCCCACTCATGACCGCCGTGCGCGCCTCGAGCGGCGTGCCGGGACTGTTCGCACCGACCTGGCATGCCGGGCGCTGGCTGATCGACGGTGGCGTCGTGAACCCGTTGCCGGTGTCGATGTGCCGTGCGCTCGGCGCTGACGTGGTGATCGCCGTGGACCTGAGCCGCTCGGTCACCAACCTCGCCAAGCGCGCGCAGGAAGGGTCGCCGCCCGTCAACGCGACGGCGCCGGCGGCCATCGAGGAAGGCGCTGCGGTCCTCAAGAAGTGGTCGGGCCTCGTGGACGGCCTCGTCGAGTCTTTCCGCTCGAAGCGCACCGAGCCGGGCCTGCTCGAGGTGATGTCGGGCTCGGTCAACATCATGCAGGACCGCATCACGCGCAGCCGGCTCGCGATCGACCCAGCCGACCTCGTGCTGCGCCCCGACCTCGCCGACTTCCAGCTCATGGATTTCCACCGTGCGAGCGAGGCGATCGATATCGGGCACAAGCTGGTCGAGGCCACGCAGGAGCGCCTCGAGGCCGTCGGCGCCCAGCTGCGCGCCCGCGCGTGACCGCGCGCCTTCCACGCACCAAAGTGAATACCACCGTTCCCGCCGAAATCGTCGAGATCTTCCGCTCGTTCTGGCGCAGCGCCTGCGAGGAGCGCGGGTTCGTGCTGCATGCAGTCGGCATCCCGTCGCAGGTCGCCTGGCTCGGCCGGGCATGGGCACTCCTGGTGCCGGCCGCGCACCACGCAGCGGCGCTCACGCACCTCGAGCAGTACGAGCGCGAGAACCCGCCACGCCGGCGCCCGGCGCCACCCGAGCCGCTCCATCGCGGCGCGTGGCTCGGGTCCGCGGCGTACGCGGCCGTTCTCCTGCTGGTGGGTTACCTGGCCGGCAGCCTGGCATTCGACGCCGACTGGCTCGATGCGGGCGCACTGATTGCCGGGCCAACCCAGGGCGGGGAATTCTGGCGCGCGGTGACCGCGCTCACGCTGCACCTCGACGTCGGCCACCTGCTCGCGAACCTGGGCTTCGGCACCGTGTTCGGCCTGCTGGCCGGGCAGCTGCTCGGCGCAGGTGTCGCGTGGGCCACCGTGCTCGCGGCAGCGAGCGCCGCGAACCTGCTGAACGCTTTCCTGCAGCCCGCCGCTCATTCGTCGGTAGGCGCATCTACGGCGGTGTTCGCGACCCTCGGCGTGCTTGCGGCGTATTCCTGGCGGCGGCGCCGCGACCCGGGCGATCGCTGGGCCTATCGCTGGGCACCGCTGGTGGCCGGCGTGATCCTGCTCGGCGTCACCGGTGCCGGTGGCGAGCGCACCGACGTCCTCGCGCACCTGACCGGGTTCGCGATGGGCGCGCTGGCTGGCCTCGCGCATGCCACTGTGCGCATGCCGCGCGGCCGGCTTGCGCAGGGCTTGGCCGGACTCACCGCGGCGGCCCTGCTGGTGATGTCGTGGGCGTTGGCTCTGTCGTGGCCCTAGTGTCGTGGGCCTGGGCTGCTCAAAGAGAGTGGGTCAGGCTCAGGTCGTGTCGTCCGGAATCACCGTGATGACCACCTTGCCACGCGCACGCTTGGTCTCGAGGTAGCGGATCGCCTCGGGCAGTTGCTGCAGCGTGTAGCGGCGGTCGATGACCGGCGTGACCTTGCCGGCCTGCATGAGATCGCGCAGTTCCTCAAGGTCCTTGCGCTCCATGCTCGACAGCAGGACGACGGTCGACTCGCTCGAGAATGCGGACACGAGCGGTGCCTTCGCGAAGTTCGGCAGCGGCCCGACCCAGCGATTGTCCTTCGGACCGCCCACCAGTACGTGGACCCCGCCCGGAGCCAGCACGCGCCGTACTTGTCGCAGCGGGTGATTGCCCACGTTGTCGAGAATGAGGTCGTAGCGCTGCTCGCCGCGCGTGAAGTCTTCCCGGGTGTAGTCAATGACGTGACGGGCGCCGAGCGAGCGGACCAGCTCGACATTGCGCGAACTCGATACACCCGTGACCTCGGCGCCGAAGGCGCTTGCGATCTGCACCGCGAACGTCCCGACCCCGCCCGAGGCACCGTTCACCAGGACTTTCTGCCCCGCGCGGATTCCGCCCTTGTCGCGCAGCCCCTGCAGGGCCGTGACCCCCGCCACGGGCACCGCGGCCGCCTGCTCGAAGCTCAGGTTGACGGGCTTCGGCACCAGGGCCCGGTCCTCGCGTACCACCACGTACTCGGCGAACGCGCCCCACTTCGAGCCGAACACCGCATCGCCAGCCTTGAAGCGCGCCACGCCGTGCCCGACCGCGACGACCGTCCCGGCGAAATCGACGCCGAGGCGGTCGCTCTTGGGCCGTCCGAGGCCCGACTCGAGGCGCATCAGGTAGGGCATGCCGGTGAGGTAGTGCCAGTCGAGCGGGTTGATTGCGGCCGCGTGCACGCGCACCAGCACCTCGCCGTCTGCCGGGACGGGCCGCTCCACTTCCACGAGTTCGAGCACGTCGGCCGAGCCGTAGCAGGAGCGCACATAGGCTTGCATGCGAGGCCCCCCGCCGGACGCACCAACCGCCGGGACGCAGGCCGACTCGTGGCTCAGCGCGATGGCCAGCGCCACGAGCCCGAGCGCGAGCAGCACGGCGAATCCGCCGAGGCTACTTCGTAACCAGCGCATCGAACGCCCCTCTTCAGACGCTGACCCTTACCTCGCCGTCGCGCACCGAGACCTTGTAGGTCTTGAGCGCCTTCTCGCCGCGCAGCACGTTCAGCACCTGGATGCCGGGCGGAAAATTCGCCCAGTCGATCACCTCGCCAGTGCGGATGTCGAAGCGCGCCTGGTGGAAGGGGCACTGCACCTTGCAGCCGTCCACGATCTTGCCTCGGGAGAGCGGCGCGAACACGTGGGTGCAGCTCGCCTGGGTCGCGTAAAAGCCGTCCTTGAGGTGATACACCACGATCTTCTCGCCGCCGACGCTGAAGGCCTTCATCTGGCCCTTCGGGATCTCGTCCGTGCGGCACACCGCATGCTGCTTCATGCTACCCCCGGATACGCGTGCTTTCCCGGGAGTGTAGCCGGGACAGCGCTGTCCGCGCGAGCGGCGGGCAGCGAGCGGGCGACCGAAGGGCATTTGCAGGTATTCTTCGGCGCCCCGGCCTGGACGCGACGCGACGATGGCGCTACTGCACCTCACCGAAGAACAGGTCCGCACCTGGACCCGCGAGCAGAAGGACCGCTGGTGGTTCGACAACGTGTTCCGCGGCGACATGCCGCAGCTCACGCTGCGCTCCGCGCTCACCGGCTTCTGCCTCGGCGGCGTGCTGAGCGTCACCAACCTCTACGTGGCGGCCAAGACGGGCTTGACGCTCGGCGTCGGCCTGACGTCGGTGATCCTCGCCTTCGCGCTGTACCGCATCTTCTCGCGGCTCGGCGCCCGCGACATGACCATCCTCGAGAACAACTGCGTGCAGTCGA
>Ga0114938_1000102_pt1 | contig 65978 bp, 62 predicted proteins | sample AshMeaBigSpring_FD_88675 | JGI IMG/M metagenome (GOLD analysis project Ga0114938, IMG submission 88675) | Groundwater microbial communities from Big Spring, Nevada to study Microbial Dark Matter (Phase II) - Ash Meadows Big Spring | ecosystem: Environmental > Aquatic > Deep subsurface >...
GCGACGAACCGGGCCGCCCGCGCCCCGCGCGACCCTCCGCGTCGCAGACGCGCTTCGCGCTATGGGGGCGGGGCGAAAATGACCACAGCGTGCCTCCCGACCCTCGCCCCTAGGCTATGCTTTGCTCTTCGCGCCGCTCCTGCTCTGTCCTCTATTTCGCCGCCGTGCCGACCGCGACCCTGTGCGAAGGACGGGCTAGACTAGAGCACTTTCCACGAGCGTTGGATCGTGGCCGGTGTGCCTCCCCTCCCCCATCGCGGGGAGGGATCGGGGGTGGGGGGTGATTGGTGGTATCAACGCATCTCGCTCGGTTTTCTCGACCTCTGGCCACCCCACCCCTGACCCCTCCCCGTCAAGGGGAGGGGGATCCGCAGCGAGCCACATCAAGTGGAATCTGCGCTAGACCGCGGCTACCGCGACACCCCGCGCGTCGCGCCTTCGCGCTTCGGCGCCGACCGTTCGGCCGCCAGATCGTCGAGCACGCGCTTCCAGCTGGCCGGATCGGCCGCTTCCCCGCGCGTCAAATCGCCGACCCGGGCCTTGAACGGACCGCGCAGGCTGCGCGTCTGCCCGGAGGGGCGCAGGATATCGACGCGTCCGCCCGCCGGCACATCGAGGGTCTCGGCATCGGCGAGCACGCGACCGCGCTCGAGCCCGGCGACGTTCGATTGAAGCACCAGGATATCGGCAGCCGCAGGCGGCGCGAGGATGCAGGCCGCGACCGCGATCACCGCGCGGACGGCTGGGTGGTGGATCATGTGGCCTCCTCCTGCCGATGGCGCGCCCGGCCGATCCGATGAGTGAGCCTCGCCGTGAGATATCCGGCCATGGCCGCGCCGAACCAGGCGATCGTTGCCGGAGTATAGGGCAGGATGCGCCGGAGTTGCCAGAACAGCACGAGGTCGACCGCGATCAAGAGGACGGTCGCGCCGCCGCCGACCAGCCAGCTGAACCCGCCCGCATGAAAGACCCATCCGAGGCAGAACCCGAAGAAGGCGATCGTCAGGACCACCGGCACGTGCGGGAGCTCGCGCACGGTTCGCCCGTCCAGGATCTGCGCGATCTTGTGAGCATGCAGAAAAACGCCGTGGATCTGGTTGCTCTGGTTCTCGCTGTCGTCGGCGAAGAGCGGCACGCGATGCCGGTCGCGATCGGCGAAGCGGCCGCCGATCAGCACCAGCCGGCCGCGGAGCAGGGGCTCGACGGCGGAAATCGGGGCGGCGCCGATGAGATCGTCGGCGTTGACCGAGAAGAACGCGTCCGACCCGTCGAGCGCGCGCTTCAGCCACGCGATGCGGCCGCGCCGGTCGGTATCGAACCGGCCGTCGATCTCGGCGACAAGCTCGGCGAAGCTGCGCGGGAATTCCGTCTCGCTCGCCGGCGGCAGCTTCCAGCGCGTGACGTCGTCACGGTCGCGGTCGAGGTTGACGTAACCGGCCTGCCGGCGCACGCGGCGCAGGAGCTCGGCCTGGAACGCACGCTCCTCCGCGTCGATGTCGGAACGCCGGTCGCCCGCCGCCATGACGACGCGGGCGCGTGCGCCGAGCAGCGCCTGGATCATCGCCTCGTCCTTCGCCGGCTCGGTCGGCTTGTAGAAGCTGATGTCGACGCCGATCGCCTTGGCGCCGAGCGCGTCAATGCGGGTGACGAGCCGCGCCAGCAGGCCGCGGTCGATCGGCGAGGAATAGGGCGCCTTGCGCAACGTCCGCTCGTCGATCAGCACCACCGCGATGCGCGGGTGCTGGGTCGGCCGGCGGTCCGAAAGGAGCGCGGTGCGGAAATCCGAGAGCGCGTGCTCGAAGCGCAGCGCGCGCGGCGCCTCCTCGCCGATCGCCGCGATGAGCCAGGCGATCGATGCCGCAAACGTCAGCGCGCCCGCGACCGTCCATGGCCCGAGTCCCTTCAGCGCATCGGAATATCGGCGCCTGCGTGATGCCCGCCCGCGGTCCATGCGCGACGCTACTCAAGGCCTTTGAAACCGGCAAGACATGTGCTTTTGTCGCCGCGCCCGACAGGAGACCTTGCGCCATGCCGGCGAATGCCAATCTCTACGCGAGCTTCGAGCCTCGGTTCAGAGCGGCCAGCGCGCAGACCGCATTTACCATGGCCGACGGGCGTTCGGTCGGCTATGCGGCGCTCGCCGGCAACGTCGCGCGGATGGCCAACGCGCTCGCCGCGCTCGGGGTCGCCCCCGGCGACCGGGTGATGGTGCAGGTCGAGAAGTCGCTCGCCAACGTCGAGCTCTACCTGGCGACGCTGAAGGTCGGCGCGGTCTACAACCCGCTCAACACGGCCTATACGGCGGCCGAGCTCGACTACTTCATGGGCGATGCCGAGCCGCGCCTCCTCGTCGTGTCACCCGACAAGCTCGCCCGCATCGAGCCGATCGCCGGGGCGCGGAAAGTGGAGCGTATCGTAACTCTGGACGCGGATGGCGCCGGCTCGCTCGTCGAACTCCAGCGCCAACAATCGCCCGACCACGCGACCGCCACGCGCGCGCCGGAGGATCTCGCCGCGCTGCTCTACACGTCCGGCACCACCGGCCGCTCCAAGGGCGCGATGATCACGCACCTGAACCTCGCCTCGAACGCGGATGTGCTGCACAGGTCCTGGGGCTTCAGGCCTGACGACGTGCTGCTGCACGCGCTGCCGATCTTCCACGTGCACGGCCTGTTCGTCGCGCTCAATACCTCGTTCCTCAACGCGACGCCGATCATCTGGCTCCCAAGGTTCGAGCTCGAGCCGGTGCTGCGGCTGATGCCCGAGGCGACCGTCATGATGGGCGTGCCGACGTTCTACACGCGCCTCCTCGGCCATCCGGCATTCGGGCCCGAGCACTGCCGGCGCATGCGGCTCGTCATCTCGGGCTCGGCGCCGCTGCTGGCCGAGACGCATGTCGAGTTCGCGAGCCGCACCGGCCACGAGATCCTGGAACGCTACGGCATGACCGAAGCCGGCATGATCACCTCGAACCCCTATGCCGGCGGCGAGCGCCGCGCCGGCTCCGTCGGCTACGCGCTGCCCGGGATCGACGTGCGCGTTGCAACACCCGACGGTGCCAAGGTGCTGCCCGCGGGCGAGGTCGGCGTGCTCGAGGTGAAAGGTCCGAACGTGTTTTCCGGCTACTGGCGCAATCCGGAGAAGACTCGGGAGGATTTTCGCGCCGACGGCTATTTCATCACCGGCGACCTCGCGGTGAAGGAGCCCGACGGCCGCGTCACCATTGTCGGCCGCGCCAAGGACCTGATCATCTCGGGCGGCTTCAACGTCTACCCCAAGGAGGTCGAGGACGAGATCAATGCGATCGCCGGGATCGGCGAGAGCGCGGTCGTCGGCGTGCCGCACCCCGACTTCGGGGAAGGCGTTGTCGCGATCGTGACGGCGGCGCCGGGCGCGCCGGCACCGACCGAGGCGAAGATCCTCGCGGAGCTCGCCGACCGCCTCGCGAAGTTCAAGCTGCCAAAACGCGTGTTTGTGGTCCAGCAGCTGCCGCGCAACGCCATGGGCAAGGTCCAGAAGATCGAACTGCGGAACGCCTACACCGGCCTCTTCAGGCGCTGAGCGCGGCGGCGCCTCGGCACCCCGCAGTGGCGGTCGAAGTCCCTCGCATTTCGCGCGATATTACGGGTTTTCGAGGAAATTCTCTTTCTCATTGCGCTGTAGTATGGTGCAGCCTATCGAGATGGCGACCACGGCCGGCCGCACCTTCGAGTTGCATCCGGCCGGATTGCCCGAACCGACGACAGAGCACCGCCATGACTGCGACGACTCTCAACGAACTGCGCCACACACTCGGAGCGCGCGACCAGCCCGACGAGAAGATGCAGCAGATCCGCGACCTCCTGTTCGGGGATTTCCAGCGCCACAGCGATGCGCGCGTCGCCCTGCTCGAGGCGCGCATCCGCGAGCTCGAGCTCACGCTCAACCGCCGTCTCGATGCGATCCAGGCGCGGCTCGACGCGTTGGCCGGAGAGTCACTCGCCGATCGGCGAGCAGCGTTCGAGGAACTTGCCCTAGGTGTCCAAGATCTCGGCGAGCGCATCCGCCGCATCCCGCGTGACTGACCAGGCGCCGCCGCGCCTGCCGATCGGGTAGAACATGTCCGAAAGCGTCGATCGCCTGAAGGAGCTGCTGTTCGAGCCGGAAGGCAGGGCGCTGAGCGACCTGCGCCAGCGCATCGACGATCTGTCGCTGCAGGAGAAGCAGGAGCGGCTCGCGCTGCTCGCGCGCATCGACCAGCTGTTCGACCGTGCCGGCACCGAGGAGCGGTTCCGTGACAGCGTCGCGGTCGTGCTCGACGCTGCGCTGCGCGAGGCGGAGGTCAGCAAGCACGACCAGATGGCGCGCGCGCTCGCGCCCCTCGTCGTCAAGACCATCAAGACCGAGCTGAAGAACAGCCAGGACGAGATGGTCGAGGCGCTCTATCCGATCACCGGCCGGCTGGTGAAAGCCTACGTGGCGAGCGCCATGAAGGACATGATGGACCAGATGAACCGGCGCATCGAGGGCAACGCCGTCATGCTGCGCATGCGCAGCCTGACGTCGGGCAGGTCCGTCGCCGAGCTCGCGCTCGCCGACAGCCAGCGCCTCGAGGTCGACGAGATGTTCCTCGTCCGCCGCGGCTCAGGCGAGCTGATCGAGCGGTGGCCCGAGCGCCGGCAGCCGGTCGAGGGCGACATCCAGCTCTCGGGCGTCCTCACCGCGATCAACGAGTTCGCAAGCCACGCCTTCAAGGACGGCGGTGGCAACCTGCGCGCCTTCGAGCTCGACACGTTCACGGTCTTCCTGCGCGGCTCCCCGACGCTGCTGCTCGCCGCCAAGTGCCGCGGCACCGCGCCGCCCAAGGTCGAGGCGCTGATCGACCAGGAGTTCCTCGAGGTGATCGAGCGCCGGAACTGGCAGCTCGAGCAGGCCAGCCTCAACGGCGCTGCCGAAGGCAATGGCCACGACGGCGCCGAGGCGATTGCGGCGGTGCTGCCGCCGGTTGCGACCGCGCTCGATGCCAAGCTCGCCGAGGAGCACGCGCGGATTACCGGCTCGATCGAGCGCTCGAACCCGCTGAAGGCGATCGCGGCCGTGGTGCTGATCCCGCTGCTCGGCTGGCTCGCGTGGAGCTACTACGGCCGCTACATGACCAACCAGGCGTTCGAGGCCGCCCAGCGCATCGTCCTCGCGACACCGGCGATGCTCGGCTACCCCGCAACCCTCGATGTCACCGCCCAGGGCCGGCTCGTCACGATCAGCGGCCTCGTGCCCGCGCGCAACGTCAAGGAGCAACTCGTCGAGCGGCTCAAGCAGGAGCTGCCGGAGGCGACGGTCGTCGACCGGCTGGCGGTGGTCGCGGGTGCGGGCAACGAGGCGGGACCCGAGCTCGCGCGGGTACGGCGCGAGATGGCCGGCCTCGGCGCCGACATGCAGGCGGCGAGCCTGCGCCGCGCGCTCGAGCAGGCCCGTCGCCGGGTCGTGGCCACCGGCGCCGACCTCATCCTGATCGACCCGCTGCTCGGCGACGATGCAACGCGCAGCAGCGCCCGCCGCGCGCGAAGCGAGACGGCGCGGGCGGATCGCGAGATTGCGACCGTGCTGGCCACGCTCACGGCCGGCGCGGCCGCGAGCCCACGGCCGCTGCTCGACATCGCCCGCCAGCTCGGAGCCGCCACGCGCGAGGTCGAGGGATTGACCGGGGCGCCGCCCGCGGGCCCTGCCCGGCCAGTGGGCGCGGCCGACCTCGGCAGCGCCGCCGAGGAGCTCGATGCGGCCTCCGAGCGGCTCCACACCGCGACGGTCGCCGCGCTCTTTGCGCTGCGCAACAAGCCGCGGCCGGCGGTCATCGAGCGGACACCCCGCGAGCGGCTCGAAGCCCTGCTCCGCGCCAACGCCGTCTTCTTCGCCAACGGCACCGACTATCGTGCGCCGGCCACGACCGAGCGCAAGCTCGACCAGCTGGCGGCCGCCATCCGCCAGTCCGACGTCGTGGTGCGGGTCATCGGCTACACCGACGAGGCCGGCGGCCAGGCGCGCAACAGCCCGCTCTCGACCTCCCGTGCCGAGAAGGTTGCGACCGCACTCGCCGACCGCGGCGTACCGCGACGCCGGCTCGTGATCGTCGGGCGGCCGACCGGGCTCGACCTCTCCAATGCGGTCGGCCCCCAGAGCGCCAACCGCCGGGTCGAGTTCGAGCTCGGCTTCGATGGCGAGCTGGACGAAGCGCAATGATGGTCCGCAAGATCATGCTGCTCGGCGAGATCGGCGTCGGCAAGACCTCGATCGTCCGCCGGCTCGTGCTCGATCGCTTCGAAGCGGACTACAAGGCGACGATCGGAACCGACATCTACCGCTACGAGGTGCTGCCGTCGCCCGGCAAGGCGCCATTCCATTTCATCGTCTGGGACACCGACGGAAGCTTTGGCGAGAGCATCTTCCGCTCCGTGCACGTCAAGGAGGCGCATGCGGCCCTCATCGTCGGCGACCTGACCCGCCGGGCGACGCTCGACAACGCCTGGAAGCTCGCGACCGGCTTTGCCAACGCGCTGCCGGGCCGCTATCTCGCGATCGTGCTGAACAAGCTCGACCTGTTCCCGCCGCACGTCGATCCCGAGGTGCCGGAGGCGATCACCACGAGCGAGTTCCCGCAGGTGAAGACCTCCGCCAAGTCCGGGATGAATGTGAAGCATGCGTTCCATGAAGCCGCCAGCACGATCGTCCGCCGCGGCTGATCCGCCCGCTGCATCCGAAAGCCGGCCCTCGGGCGGCCTCGACCTCGGTGCGGCATTCGCGCATGCCGTCGAGCGCGCGGATTTCGGCTTCGTTTGGTGCGACGCCGACCTCATCGTCCGCCACCGGCACGGCCGAATTGTCGATTTCGTACCGCTCGACAGGCCGCTGACCGAGAGCGTGCTGGCACTGTTCGGCATGGACGCGCAGGTTCAGTCGCTGCGGCGCAAGCCGCAGATGTCGATCGAAGTGCCCAACGTGTCGATCATGGCCACCGACGGCGCAACGCCCCGCTTGAACCTCCAGGTCACCTGGCAGCCGAGGCAGCACCACTTCCTGCTGCTCGTCTCGCGCGTGATGTCGATATCCGAGCTCGAGGTGGAGCTCACGCGCCATGCCCGCGAGCGCCAGATCATGGAGGCCAGGCTCGTCGAGAGCGCCGAGGCGATCGCCCGTGCCAACGCCGAGCTGACCCGCGCCAACCGCGAGCTCGCTGAGTTTGCCTACGTCATATCGCACGACCTCAAGGCGCCGATGCGGGCGATGCGCTATTTCACCGAGGACCTGGAGAATGCGCTGCCCGAGGCCGAGCGCGCGGGCGTGCGCGAGCACCTCGCGAAAGTGCGCGAGCAGTCCCGCCGTATGTCGCAGATGCTGACCGACCTGCTCGCATATTCCAAGATCGGGCGAAAGGAGGAGGCGGTGGAGATGGTCGATACGCGAGCGCTCGTCGGGTCGATTACCCAGTCCATGCCGCGGCCCGAGGGCCTCGCCCTCGACATCGCCGGACATTGGCCGCGCGTGGAGACGGCGCCGGCGCCGCTCGATCTTGTCCTTCGCAATCTGATCGAGAACGCGATTAAGCATCACGACACGGGCGAGGGCCGCGTCAGCGTCGCCTGCCGGCCGAGCGGGAACCAGCTCCTGATCGACATCGCCGACGACGGGCCTGGCATCGAGCCCAGGCACCAGTCGATCATTTTCCAGCCGTTCCAGCGCCTCGCGCCGGACCGGCCCGTCGACGGCAGCGGCATCGGCCTCGCCCTTGTGCGCAAAACGGTCGAATGCTGCGGGGCGACATTAACGGTGTCGTCGGCGCCGGCCGAGCGCCGCGGCGCGACCTTTCGTGTCACGTGGCCTTGCCAGGTCATTGAATAGCGCGGAAATTTCGCGCACACTCGCCGAATGCGGTTGCCGCTCGAATTCCGGGCGGTCAATCTGACGGCGGCGGCCGGGCCCGGTCGCCCACCAGAGCAGGAGCACGGGCATGAGCAGCGCGGGCAGTGGCGCGGGCGGCGACCATCTTGCGCGGCGCAGCGAGCTCAGCGCGTCGCGGGCCGGAATGCCGGAGCTGAAGGACGTGCTCATCGTCGAGGACGAGACCTTCGATGCCGAGCGCCTGCGCGCGACGCTGCGCGTGATCTTCGGTTACGCCCTCGACATCCGCCGGGCGACGACGCTCGGCAGCGCGCTCGACAGCGTGATCGAGAAGAAGCCGGACCTCCTGTTCCTCGACGACTACCTGAAGCCGAGCGACACCGCCTCGGAGACGATCCCGTTCCTGCGCCGGGCCGGCTACGAGGGCCCGATCGTGGTGGTGAGCGGCCAGGTCGACAAGCAGCGCCGCGCCGAGCTCATCGCCGCCGGCGCCCGCGACACGATCCACAAGGACCACCTGGACAGCGTCCGGGTGGCGGAAGCGCTGGTGCGCGTGTTCAAGTCGCAATCCGCACGCCCCGCAAAGCCGACCGGAGGCTGAGCGACTGGGGTTCGGCACATCGTTGCGACACGAACATCCGAAATCTCGGACGGATCGCAAGCAACGCGCTTACCGAAAACCATTGGATCACGTCGCCATTCTCAGTCACAGCAAATACGAAAACCTCCCATTCCGTTCAACACCACCAACGCCACGCCGCCGCGCCGGCGTTGATTCTATGCGGGCACGGATCGCTTTGTCCAGCGGCGGGCCGAGCCTGCGGACCCATTCGGGCACGCTGCGATCGACGACGAAATCCGAACCGGGGGTCTGACCCCGACAGCACGACCCCGACACGCCCCGACGGCTCACCCCCGCCGCGCGTGGGGGCTGCGCGCGAGGTGGGCGGCGCAGGCGGCGCGGATGTCCTTCAGCTCCCTCAGCGCGCGGTCAAGGTCGGCGCGCTTGCGGACGAGATCGGCGATGTGCGCCTCGACCTTGCCCGCGAGGTGGCGGGTCTGCGCATCCTGCGCCGGATCGGCGTCGTAGAGCGCGAGGTACTCGGCGATCTCCTCGAGCGTGAAGCCGAGGTTCTTGCCGCGCAGGATGATCTCGAGGCGGGCGCGGTCGCGACGCGAGTAGACGCGGTTGGTGCCGGCGCGCGCCGGCGTGATGAGCCCGCGCGCCTCGTAGAAGCGGATCGCGCGGGTGGTGATGCCGAGCTCACGAGCCAGCGCCCCGATCGAGTAGGACGCCTCGGGCTCGATGCTCGCTGCAGCCGGGCTCGGCCCCGGCCGGCCTCGCGCACGCTTCATGCCCCCTGCTGGCGCTTGGCCTCCTCCTGCTTCAGCTCCTTCTTCGAGAGCTTGCCGATCATGGTCTTGGGCAGTGCGTCGCGGAACTCGATCTCGGCCGGCATCTCGATCTTGGAGATCTTCGGCTCGAGGTGCTTCAAGACGTCCTCGGCCGTCATTTTGGTCCCGGCCTTGAGCTTGATGAACGCCTTCGGCGCCTCGCCCCGGTACTTGTCCTTGATGCCGATCACCGTCACCTCCTCGATTGCGGGGTGCTCGTAGAGCGCGTCCTCGATCCGGCGCGGATAGACGTTGTAGCCCGAGCAGATGATCAGGTCCTTGATCCGGTCGACGATCTTGAAGAAGCCGTGCTCGTCCATGATGCCGACGTCGCCGGTGCGCAGGAACGGGCCGACGAACTGGTTGGCGGTCTCCTCCGGCTTCTTCCAGTAGCCCTTCATCACCTGCGGCCCGAAGATGCACACCTCGCCGCGCTCGCCGAGCGCCACCTCGACGCTCGGGTCGGAGAGGTCGCGCAGCGAGACGACCGTCTGCGGCAGCGGTTGGCCGATCGCGCCCTCGACCACCAGGCCGTCGATCGGGTTGCAGGTGACGACCGGGGAGGCCTCGGAGAGCCCGTAGCCCTCGACCAGCCGGCAGCCGGTGAGCTTCTCGAACTGCTGCTTCACCTCGAGCGGGAGCGGCGCGCCGCCGCACAGGCAGAACTTCAGCGAGGAGAGGTCGAAGGCCTTGAGCTTGGGATGGTTCATCACCGCGTTGAAGAGCGTCGGCACGCCCGGCATGCAGGTCGGGCGGCCCTTGTCGATGAGCTTCAGGGCATCGTCGAGCACGAACCGCGGCATGATCAGGATCTCGGCCGCCTTGGCGATCGAGAAGTTCATGACGACCGACATCGCGAACACGTGGAAGAACGGCAGCACGCCGAGCATGCGCTCGGTGCCGTCCTGCAGCTCCGGCGCCCAGGAGACGACCTGGAGCACGTTGATGTAGACGTTGGCGTGGGTCAGCATCGCTCCCTTGGGGGTGCCGGTGGTGCCGCCGGTGTATTGCAGCACAGCGATATCGTTAACGGGGTCGACAGGTGGCGCCTGAAAGCTGCCATCGTTGGCAAGCAGGGTTTCCTCCCTGGTGATCTTGTTGACCTCGCGCGAGGCGCCGACGGCGGCGAGCTCTTTGCCCTTGAACAGTTTGAAGAGCACCGACTTGGCCGCGGGCAGCAGAGCCGGGAACGAGGCGACCACCGCCCGCTTCAGCACCCCGCTCGCCAACAGCGGTTCGACCTTGTCGAACAACAGCTTGAGGTCGAGCGTGACCATCATCTCGGTCTCGCTGTCGCGGATCTGGAACGTCAGCTCCTCGAGCGTATAAAGCGGATTGTAGTTAACGACCGTCCCGCCGGCCTTGAGGATCGCGTAGTAGTAGACCACGAAGGTCGGACTGTTCGGCAGGAAGAGGCCAACCTTGCTGCCCTTCTTGACGCCGAGCTTCTGCAGGCCTGCCGCCGCCCGGTCGACAAGCCGGCCTAGGTCGGCATAGGTCAGCGTGCGGCCAAGGAAGTAGGTGCAGTTCCGCTGGCCGTGCTTCTGCGCGGCCCGGTCGAGCAGCGCATACAGCGGCGCCGGCGTAAACGTCTGATGCCAATCGACATTCTTGGGATAGCTGCGCAGCCACTGGTAGCCGGTGGCGCCCGCGGCGCCGGCGGCCGGGCCGCTCTGAGCAGTGCCAATCGTCATGGGTCCTGGCCTCCCTGCGCCTAGGCTCAACGCCTGCCGCGCGACGACGGCACGCCGGCGCGGTCCCGCATCCTTGATATTCGTGCGGCTCGGATGCGACATTAAGCACGGTTTCAACGGTAATGGCCAGCCTTGCCGAGGCGCATCGCGGGTGAACCGCGATCGCGTTCGGGATGCCGGCCGGGCCGGGTGGTCGCAGGGGCGTTCGCTGGACTTGACCAGTGTTTACGGTTATGTGAGCCGCGAGCTTGCGCCGCTCAGACGGACCGACTAGGCCGAAGTCCGCAAGGTCGGCCGACGGGGCAATAACAATAACCGCAAACCGCGAGAAAGTACCTGCACAGACAGGGTGAGTGAACAATGGACGATGTGGCGAACAAGATCATCGAGATCCTCAAGAAGCACATGAAGGAGCCTCGCGACGATATCAATCTCAACACGGCGCTGAACGATCTCAAGATCGAAAGCTTGGATCTGGCGATGATCGTGTTCGATATCGAGGACTCCTTCGGCGTCGAAATTCCCTACAACGCCAATGAGGAAGCGGCCGACTTCAAGACCGTCGGCTCGGTGGTCGACAGGGTGCGGGCGCTCGCCGCAGGCTCGGGCTCGGGCGCGGCCGCCAAAGCCTGACAGGCCGTCACACGCTCGCCCGAACACGCCTCCAGGATGGTCCTGCAGCCCGCGCTGCAGAAGGAACAGAGTAGCAGATGGCACATAATGACGACGCACGTCGCGTCGTCGTGACCGGGCTCGGCGTGGTGACGCCGATCGGCACGACGGTCGGCGAGTTCTGGGCGAGCATGAAGGCGGGCCGGAGCGGTGTCTCCGCGCTCGGCGGGTTTCCGATCGAGGACCTCAAGATCCTGATCGCCGCCCAGATCATGGATTTCGACCACAAGGCGCGGCTGAAGCACTTCCAGCGCGACAAGATCATCCTGCACGCCGACCGCTATTCCTGGTTCGCCGCCGCCGCCGCCGACGAGGCCGTGAAGATGTCGGGGTTGCAGCTGCCGCTTGCCGACCCCTACCGTTCCGCCTGCATCATCGGCTCGGGCGCGGGCGGGCTCGTCACTTTCGAGAGCAACTACCGCTCGCTGTTCATCGAGAACAAGCGTGCGACGCATCCGCTGACGCTGATCCGCATCATCGGTTCGTCGGCCTCCGCCCACGTCGGCATCGAGTTCGGCATCAAAGGCCCGACGTTCGCCACCTGCTCCGCCTGCTCGACGGCGGCGCACGCCATCGGCACGGCGCGCGACTATATCCGCAACGGCCTCGTCGACATCGCGATCGCCGGCGCCTCGGAGAGCGTGATCAACTACGGAACCATGAAGGCCTGGCAGGCGCTGCACGTACTCTCGCCGGAAGGCTGCTTCCCCTTCGCCAAGAAGCGGAATGGCACGGTGCTCGGCGAGGGTGCCGGCATCCTGGTGCTCGAGTCCTACGCCCACGCCAAGGCACGCGGAGCCAAGATCCTGGCCGAGCTCGCCGGCTTTGGCATGACCTCCGACAGCAAGGACATGGTGAACCCCGACACCGAGGGCCCGCGCGAGGCCATGCGGATGGCGCTCGCCGATGCCAAGGTCGCGCCGACCGCGATCGACTACCTCAATGCCCACGGCACCGCGACCACCATCAACGACCGCAACGAGACCAAGGCGATCAAGGAGGTGTTCGGTGCCCACGCCGGCAAGCTCGCCGTCTCCTCGACAAAATCGATGCACGGCCACCCCCTCGGCGCGGGCGGCGGCATCGAGGCCGTCGCCTGCATCAAGGCGATGCAGGAGGGCTGGATGCCGCCGACCATCGGCCTCGACGAGGCGGACCCCGAGTGCGACCTCGACTACGTTCCCAACGTCGGCCGCGAGCGCAAGCTCGGCTATACGATGTCGAACTCGTTCGCGTTCGGCGGGTTGAACGCGGTGCTCGTATTCGGCCCGGTGCCGTGAGTAGTGAATAGCCAATAGCGAAAAGTGAATGGCCAATGGTGAGTTGACCATCCCTGTTGGCCACCCACTATCGACTATTCACTACTCACTATGCACTCCCCCATGCCAACCAACATCCTGCGCGCGCGGTCGCCGAAACCAACGCCACCCTCCCCTCGCGCCCGGCCGCGGCGCGAGGTCGTGATCACGGCCGGCAGCGTCAGGGTCCGCGCCGAGCTGCTCGCGACCACAACCGCCGACCGCATCTGGGCGGCCCTCCCCATCCACTCGACCGCGGAGACGTGGGGCGACTGCATCCACTTCGAGACGCCGGTCGAGACCGGGCGTGAGCGCGGGGCGAAGCGCACGATCACAGCCCGCGAGGTCTGCTATTGGAGCGAGGACGACCGCGTCATCATCGCCTTCGGTCCGACCCCGATCTCGGGTGCCGGCGAAATCCGCCTGCCGAGCCCCTGCAACGTCTGGGCGCGCGCGCTCGACGATGTGGCGGCGCTGGCGGCCGTGACGCCCGGCGAGCGGGCATCGATCGTCCGCGCGGCGGGCTGAGCCTACTGCGGCCGACGCATCAAATCCGGCAGCAGATGAGCGAGCAACACGGCGAGGTCGTCCTGGGCATTGCCGGCGTAGGGCGTGATCTGCGCGAGCGCAGCGCGGAATGTCGCGGGCGTCAGCAGGGCGATCGGCAGCGTGCGCGTCCACTGGTTGTCCGCGAGGAAGCGCCGGTAGGCCGCCTCGCGCTCCTCGAGCCGGAAGCGCTCGGGCGCGACCGCGAGCGCCAAGCGCCGCGTCCAAACCGCCTCCGACAGCATCGTGCTCGAGTCGGCGGTGCAGAGCACTGCGCCGGCCTTGGCGAGGATGTCAGAAAGCCCCGGTGCGCCCGGCCGGCGCACGTCGATGAATTCGGCGATCGGGCCGTCGGGCGCGCTGGCGAGCCTGGCCAGCCTGTCGCTGACCGCAGTGGGCGTGCGGCGCGAGTTGGACACGATCCAACGGGTCGAAAAGGCGGTCCGCGTCGCATCGAGAAACGTGACCAGCCGCTCCCAGTCTTCAGGGCCGAACACGATGCCGGTCGCGTCACCGCCAACGAGCAGCGCCGCGCATGCGGGCACCACGTCACGGCGACCCGCTGGCAGCGGCAGCCGGTCGGGGTCGATCCGGCACGGCTTGATGACCATGCGATGGTTCGGCGCAACGGCGTCGGTCTTGTAGGATGTGAGCACGAGCGAGAAATCCGCGGCGCGGAACGAGCGCAGCGAGCCATAGAAGATATTGCGTGCGCCGAGCAGACGGGCCGCGGCAACGTTTGCGGCAAGTGTCTCTGCACCCGCCGACACGACCAGCGACGCGGGCCCGATCGTGAAGGCATCGAGTCCGTAGACGCGCGTGAGCATGGGCCGCGCCGATCCGGGCCATCGTGTGAGCGCGGCGAGCAGATGTCCCGCCCAGCGCCCGCGCCGTACCTCGAGCCGGCGCACCTCCACCTCGCGCCGGCGTGCGACCGCCGCGACGATGCCTTCCGAAAGGGCCACATGACCGGCACGGCCGTCGGAGAGCAGCAGTACCGGTAGCGGCGCGGTCGTCGAGATGGCGAAAGAATCCTCGTCGAGCACAAGATGCGATGCCGGCCGAACCGTGCACCAAAGGCTTCGTCCAGGCAATCCGGCGCCGTTGCTGGCGACGCTGCCGGGTAGCGAAGTCGCGGCCGCCAGTCTACTCTCGCCGGACGAAATGCCCACGAGCGGAGCCCGCCATGCCCAAACTGCAGAAGATCACGCCCTGCCTCTGGTTCGACGGCAATGCCGAGGCGGCGGTAGAGCATTACGCCTCGATCTTCGCCAACTCGCGCACTGTCGACGTGGCACGCTACGGGGAAGGCGCGCCGCAGCCGAAGGGCACGGTCATGTTGATCAAGTTCGAGCTCGAAGGGCAGCGCTTCCTCGCGCTCAACGGCGGGTCGCAGTTCCCCTTCACCGAGGCGATCTCGATGTCGGTCGCATGCGATTCGCAAGCCGAGATCGACCATATCTGGGACCGCCTCTGCGAGGGCGGTAAACCGGTGCGGTGCGGCTGGCTCAAGGACAAATTCGGCCTCTCCTGGCAGATCGTGCCGGCGGCGCTTGCCGACATCATGGGCCGTGGCGACCCCGCGCGTGCGCAACGTGTGATGACGGCGTTGCTCGCGATGGTGAAACTCGATATTGCGGCCCTCGAGCGAGCAGCCGCAGCCAGCTGAGCCACGCGCTCGCCGTCCTGCCGGTTCCGATGGAGCAGCTGCCATGATGACTTTTCTCGGCTATCTCGCGCTCGCCCTGCTGCTTGCGGTCGCCGTTGTCCTGGTCATCGCATCACGCCGGCCGGACCGGTTCGAGATTGCGCGCACCGCGCGGATTTCGGCGCCGGCCGAGCGGCTCTTCCCGATGATCAACGAGCTCGTGGTGATGAACTCCTGGAACCCCTACGCGCTGCGCGAGAAAGGCGGCACGGCGAGCTACTCCGGCCCGCCGAGTGGCAGGGGTGCGCGGTTCGACTTCTCCGGCGGCAAGTCCGGCTCCGGCTCGATCGAGATCATGGAGGCCGCGCCCTCCACGCGCGTGACGATGCGGCTCGCCATGGTGAAGCCGTTCAAGGCCGACAACACCGTCGTGTTCTCGCTCGCCCCGCAAGGGCCGGCGACCGACGTGACCTGGGCGATGAGCGGCCTGCAGCCCCTGATGGCCAAGGTGATGACACTGTTCATCGATTGCGACAGGATGGTCGGCAAGGATTTCGAGGAGGGCCTGGCCAACCTCAAGCGGTTGGCGGAAAAGGCTTGAGCGGCGAAGACCCGCCAGCCGGGCCGCGACCGGCCCTGCCTGGCGAAGTGGAGACACTCATGATCGCGCCGCGACGATGCCTGGCCGCCCTGATGCTCATGGCGCTCGCGGGCGCGCCACTCCCCGCACTCGCCGTCGACAGTCCGCCCAAGCAGGACGTCCCGGACCTCGCCGATATCCGCGCCAAGCTCAAGGCCAAGGATTACGCGGCTGCGCGTGACCAGTTGCTCCGCCTCGTCGGCAACTACGAGCACGCCGACATCTTCAATCTGCTGGGCTTCGCGCTGCGCAAGACCGGCGACTACAGGACCGCGCTGACCTTCTACCAGAAGGCACTCGACTTCGATCCCGACCACAAGGGCGCACACGAGTATATCGGCGAGCTCTTCATCGAGACCAAGCAACCGGACAAGGCCAGGGCGCACCTCGCCCGGCTGATGGAGCTCTGTCCGCAGGGCTGCGAGGAGCGCGAGGACCTGGAGGCGGCGTTGCGCGCCGCCGGCATCCCGCTCGCGGCGAACTGAGCGGTGGGGCTCAGCCTGCCCGCCGCTGCAGCCCACTCCAGACCGCCTCGGCGATGGAGCGGTAGGCAGCGGCCGCCGCGCTTTCCGGCGCCGTGACGACGATCGGCAGGCCGGCATCGGAGCGCTCGCGGACCTCGATCTCGAGCGGCACCTCGCCGAGGAAGGGAATGCCGAGCTTCCCGCTCTCCGCCCGCGCGCCGCCGTGCGCGAAGATGTGGTGGCGCTTGCCGCATTCATCGCACACGAAATAGCTCATGTTCTCGACGAGCCCGAGGATCGGCACGCCGACATCGGAGAACATCGCAACGCCGCGCCGCGCGTCGATGAGCGCGAGGTCCTGCGGGGTCGAGACGATCACCGCGCCCGCGAGCGGAGCTTGCTGCGCGAGCGTCAACTGTGCGTCGCCCGTGCCCGGCGGCATGTCGACGACAAGCACGTCGAGCGGCCCCCATTCGACGTCGCGCAACATCTGCGTGATGGCCGAGGCGACCATCGGACCCCGCCAGACCATCGCCTTGTCGAGATCGACGAGGAAGCCGATCGACATCACCTTGCAGCCGTAGCCCTCGAGCGGGGCGAGCGTGCGTCCGGACGTGATGCGCGGCTGGCCCTTGAGCGCGAACAGCTTCGGCATCGAGGGGCCGTAGATGTCGGCATCGAGCACGCCGACCTTGAGGCGGCCCGAAGGGGCGGTGAGCCCGGCGAGCGCGAGCGCGAGGTTGCACGCGGTCGTCGACTTGCCGACGCCGCCCTTGCCGGAGGCGACGGCGACGAGATGGCGGACCCCGGAGAGGTTGGGGAAGACCCTGGCCTGCGGCGCCGGACCCGGCATTGGTGCCGATGCCCGACCCGCACTCCGCTCGGCCGTGAGCGAGACGCGGGCGCCCGTCACGCCCGGCAGGCCGGCGATCGCCGCCTCGGCGGCCCGGCGCACGACCTCCCAGCGCTCAGCCTCCGCCGGCTCGACCGCGATCGAGAGCATGACGCGGCCGCCGGCGATCACGATATCGGAGAGGCGCCCGGTCTCGGTCAGCGGGCTGACGCCATCCACTGCGACGACGGTTGCGAGGCGGACGCGCACCTGCTCGGGGCTCACCGGCATCCATGCCTCTCGCTGCGAGACGCAAGACGGACCCGATCGGGAGACCGGGTCCGTCGCTTTGCGGATCGGGTCACGCGGCTGCCTTCAGCCCTTCGGCTTGGCGCCCGGCACGTCGAGGCGTGTTCCGGTGCCAACGGAGGCGCTGTCGGAGGAGCGCTGGAAACCCTCGAGCACGAGCATGGCGCCGAAGCCGATGACGACGACCGCGAGCACCGCGAGCAGGAATTCCTTCATGACCTGAGCCTTCCTCGATCTCAATCCGTTGCGCGTCCTATTCGGCGGCCTGCGGCTTCTTGGCGAGCCCCGATATCGCACCGGGGTTCCTGGCGGCGACCTTGTCCACCCAGATCGAGTGGTGCTCGCGCGCCCAGTTGACGTCGACCTTGCCCGATCCCATCGCCGAGAATGCGCCCTGCATGCCGAGCGAGCCGATGTAGATGTGCGCGATGATGATCGCGATCATAACGACGCCGATGAGCCCATGCACCACGCCCATCCACTGCAAGCCCCCGACATCGGTGAACTGGAACGGGAACATCAGGTTGTAGCCGGTATAGGCGAGGCCGCCGCCGCCGAGCACGACCGACCAGAAGATGAGCTTCTGCCCGCCGTTGAAGCGCCCGGCCGGAGGATGCTTGTCACCGATCAGTCCGCCGCCTTGCGCCGCCCAGGTGATGTCGCGCGGCAAAGGGATGTTGTCCTTGATCCAGAGCAGGAACATGAGGACGATGCCGAGGGCGAAGGCGAAGCTCACGTAGTTGTGCACGAACTTGCCGAGCTGGGTCAGATTGGCGAACGTCGCCGGGCCGACGAACGGCAGCACGAGACTCTTGCCGAACGTCAGGTTGAGGCCGGTCAGCGCCAGCAGGATGAATGAGACCGCCGTCATCCAATGCGTAAACCGCTCGATGCCGCCGAAGCGCTCGATGGTCTGGCCGGAGAGGCCGCTCGAGACACGGATGCGGCCGCGGCGGATGAAGAAGATCAGGAGCAGCGCCAGCATGCCGAGGATCGCCGCCATGCCGATGCGTGGCAGCGTCACCTGGTGCGTATAGCGGAAATCCTGGCCCGCCGGCTGGATCAGGTTGCGCGCGCGCTGGTCCGTGATCGTGACGCGCCCGGCGACCGCCGGGGTCGCGTCCCTGGAGCTTTTGAGGGCATCGAGCAGCTGCTGCTCCTTGACCGAGCTCGCGGTCGGGTTGACCGTCGTCGGCTGCTGCGCGTTCGCAGCCGTTGCCACCAGCAGCATTGCGCCGATCGCCAGGATCGCGCGGTGAAGCCATCCGCCGATGTTCTTCAGTCCCGTCATAGGCTCGTCCTCCCTATGCCGCCGGCTTCCCCGGTCGGCCGGCAGGTCCGCGCCGGAGCGCGAACTGCCGCTGTGGTCACTGCTGCTGCGTCCGCCCGCCGCCCCTCAGGTGGCGATGCCCTCCTTGTAGGCCGTCTTCCAGCCCCAGGCGCCCGAGCCGTAGCCGCGTTTGGTCACCCGCTCCTTGTAGATCTGGGCGATGATGTCGCCGTCGCCGGCAAGCAGCGCCTTGGTCGAGCACATCTCGGCACAGAGCGGCAGCTTGCCCTCCGCCAGCCGGTTGGTGCCGTAGGACACGTACTCCGCCGCCGTGCTGTCGGCCTCGGGGCCGCCCGCGCAGTAGGTGCACTTGTCCATCTTGCCGCGCGAGCCGAAGTTCGCCTGCTTGGGATACTGCGGCGCGCCGAACGGGCAGGCATAGAAGCAGTAGCCGCAGCCGATGCACAGCTCCTTGGAATGCAGCACCACGGCGTCCGCGGTCGTGTAGAAGCAGTCGACCGGGCACACCGCCGCGCAAGGCGCGTCGGTGCAGTGCATGCACGCCATCGACACCGAGCGCTCGCCCGGCTTGCCGTCGTTGATCGTCACGACGCGCCGCCGGTTGATGCCCCACGGCACCTCGTGCTCGTTCTTGCAGGCCGTCACGCAGGCGTTGCACTCGATGCAGCGATCCGCGTCACACAGGAATTTCATGCGAGCCATGTCTTGTTCCTCCTTGCGCCTTCGGATGCCTACACGGCATCCGGCGCGCCCGTTACGCGGCTTTGATCTGGCAAAGCGTGACCTTGCCTTCGTGCATGGCGGTCACCGGGTCGAAGCCGTAGGTGGTGACCGTGTTGACCGACTCGCCCAGCACCACCGGATCGGTGCCCGCCGGGTAGTTTTTGCGCTGGTCCTCGCCCTGGAACCAGCCGCCGAAGTGGAACGGCATCCAGGCGACGCCCTTGCCGACCCGCTCGGTGACGAGAGCCTTGACGCGGACCTTGGAGCCTGACTCCGGACCTGTGACCCACACCCACTGGCCGTCGCCGATGCCGCGGCTCGAGGCGTCCGCCGGATTGATCTCGACGAACATGTCCTGCTGCAGCTCGGCGAGCCACTTGTTGGACCGTGTCTCCTCACCGCCGCCCTCGTACTCGACCAGCCGGCCTGACGACAGGATGATCGGGAACTCCTTGGCGATGCCCTTGTCGACCGCGGCCTTCTGCACCGAGAAGCCGATGTTGGGCACGCGGAAGCTCTTGAAGTCGGGTCGCGTCGGATACTTGGCGACGAGATCCACGCGCGGCGAATAGATCGGCTCGCGGTGCACGGGGATCGGGTCAGGCAGGTTCCAGGCGTCGGCGCGGGCTTTGCCATTGCCGTAAGGGATGCAGTTGTGGGCGATGGCGACGCGCTGGATGCCGCCGGAGAAGTCGATCGCCCATGAGACGTTGTCGGGGTTGTTGCCGCCGATCTTGGTGATCGTGGCGAGCTCAGCCGCGGTCAGCTCGCCGTCCCAGCCGAGCTTCTTGAGCACGCCGAGCGTGAACTGCGGATAGCCGTCCTTGATCTCGCTGTCCTTGGAGAAATAGCCCTGGCCGAGCAGGTTGTGCTTGATCTCCTTCTCGACCTCGACGCCGCTCGCGTCCTTCTCCTTCACCTTCACGACGTGCTCGACGCCGAAGCGCGCGCGGAACGTGCCGCCGCCCTCCTTCACCGGGATGGTCGTGTTGTAGAGGATTGCGGAGCCCGGATGCTTCTGCTCGGGGGTCCCCCAGCAGGGCCACGGCAGGCCGTAGTAGTCGCCCTTCACCTCCGCCGGCGCATCCGGCTTGGCGCGCAGCGTGACGATATCGAAGTGCGCCTGGTGCTTCATGTGCGCCTTGAGACGCTCCGGCGACTGGCCGCAGTAGCCGGTCGAGAAGCCGCCCTTGTTGATCTCGCGCAAGATCGACTCGGCTTCCGGCTCGTCGCCGAACTTGCCTTTGACGAGCTTGATGTTCTTGAACATCTTGTCGGCAAAGCCGAGGCGCTTGGCGAGCTCGTAGAGGACCCAGTTGTCGATTCCCGACTCGAAGATCGGCTCGACGATCTTTTCGCCCCACTGCAGCGAGCGGTTCGAGGCCGTTCGCGAGCCGTCCTGTTCGAGCGAGGTCGCGATCGGCAGCAGATAGGTGCCCTCCTTCCGCCCGCCGAGCGAGATGAAGTTGGTCGGATGCGGATCGGCGACCACCAGCAGGTCCAGCTTGGCGAGGCCCTTCACCATCTCCGGCATGCGCGGCACGGTGTTGCCGCCATGGCCGAAGACGATCGCGGCCTTCAGGTTGTCCTTCTGGTCGACCTGGTCCTTCGGCAGCGACACCGCATCGAACCACCGTGTCGACGGGATGCCCGGCATGGTGCGATAGTTGATCTTGGTGTTGTTGGGGCCGTCCTTCTTGTCGAAGCGGCTGTCGAGCCAGGCCATATCGACCTCCCAGACGCGCGACCAGTGCGCCCAGGCGCCGTCATCGAGACCGTAGTAGAGCGGCAGCGTGGCGATATCGACACCCAGATCCGTGGCTCCCTGCACGTTGCAGTGGCCACGGAAGATGTTGGCACCGGTGCCGGGGGCGCCGACGTTGCCGGTCGCCAGGAGCAGGATGCAGTAGGCGCGCACGTTGGCGGTGCCGACCGTGTGCTGGGTCGCGCCCATGCACCAGATCAGCGTCGAAGGGCGCTGCTTGGCGAACATCTCAGCGATGCGCTTCATCTGCTCGCCGGGAACGCCGGTCACGTCCTCGACCGTCTTCGGATCCCACTTCTTCACCTCGGCACGGACCTTCTCCATGCCGTAGACGCGCTGCTCGATGAACCGCTTGTCCTCCCAGCCGTTCTCGAAGATGTGCCACAGCATGCCCCAGATCACCGGGATGTCGGTGCCGGAGCGGATGCGGACATATTCGGTCGCGTGGGCCGCAGTGCGCGTCATGCGCGGATCGATGACGATCAGGTTGGCGCGATTGATCTCCTTGCCGGTGATCACGTGCTGCAGCGAGACCGGGTGTGCTTCCGCCGGGTTGCCGCCCATGATGATGGCGGTCTTGGCGTTGCGGATATCGTTGTAGGAGTTGGTCTGCGCGCCGTAGCCCCACGTATTGGCGACGCCGGCCACCGTAGTCGAGTGGCAGATGCGGGCCTGATGGTCGACCGAGTTGGTGCCCCAGAACGCGCCCATCTTGCGGAACAGGTACGCGCTCTCGTTGGTGAACTTGGCCGAGCCGAGCCACCAGACCGACTCCGGGCCCGACTTCTCGCGGATCTCCGTCATCTTCTTTGCGATCTCGTCGAGCGCCTGCCCCCAGGAGATCTTCTGGTACTGGCCGTTGACCAGCTTCATCGGATACTTGAGGCGGCGCTCGCCCGCCACCACCTCGCGGATCGCCGCGCCTTTGGCGCAATGCGTGCCGCGATTGATCGGGCTGTCCCAGGCCGGCTCCTGGCCGGTCCACACGCCGCTCTGCACCTCGGCCTTGACGGTGCAGCCGACCGAGCAGTGGGTGCAGATGTTAGTCTTGATCACTGTCGGGGCGCCGTGCTTCGGGCCGCCGGTCGCCGCCTTGGCCTGCTGCACGGTCGCGAACGGCAGCGATCCGACAGCGGCAAGGCCGCCGGCAGCGAGGCCGGTACGGGCGAGGAAGGCGCGGCGATCGAGGGCGGCAGGCGTTGCGGGCGAAGCCGCGAGACGGGTCTTGCGCGCTTTGGCGTCGTGTCGCTTGGTGAGCACGGTTCTGCCTCCGAGTTCGAGGATCGCTATTGAATCGCTTCGGGATCAGTAACGGTTGGTGCGGTAGAAGGCCTTGACGTGGTCGGTCTCCTTATAGCGCGCCTTGACGCGCTCGGCCGCACTCTCGGCGGCGACAGCCGGTGTCGGCGCCACCGCGGCACCACCTGCGGCGACTGCCGCGGTGCCGAGCGCGCCCGTGCCGAGCGACTTGAGAACATTGCGACGATCGATTGTCTTGGCGTCGGCCTTGGGCTTCATGCTTCGTCTCCCGTCAGAGAGGGTTGCCTCTTCGAGTGCAGTTCCGCGCGTTGGTCTCCGCGCGGCGTCATCATCACTGCGGCAGTCGCATTGCCTCCGACTCGATGTCGAGCCAGGCGAGCGCGAGGCCCGCGACCGGCCGATAAAACCTCGCCGTCGGCGTTGCGCCGATATCGACCAGCAGCCGCCCGGCCCATGGCTGGATGTGGCGCGAGAAGAACGCGTCGGCCTCTGCCGGCTCGGTACGGAAGCTGTCGTTGATCAGGCCGGCCATGACCTCGAACAGCGTGCCGAGGTGATCCTCGGGCTCGAACACGTTGTCCTTGCGCGCGATCCCGAGCCGGCCGAGATCCTCGCGCAGCTTGGCGAGCGGCCGCTCATTCAGGAACCCCGTGAGATAGTAGGATGCATAGGGGAGCACTTCGCCGCGGCCGACGCCGATGAAAAGCTTGAAGTACTCCTCGCCCGCGGCTGCCTCGCTCGTCCCCCGTGCCGCATCTGCCAGCGCCAGATGCGCCATGCCGAGCGCCGTCGCGTCGACCCTCATCGCACCGATCCGCGCGAGCAGCTCTTTCGTCGGCGGGCGCGTCAACAAAGCTGCGAGCAGCAGGTACTCCTGCGCACGCGCTGCGTCGATCGGATCAATCGCTCGCGCCTCTCTCTCACTTTCCGGCCTGTTTGTGCCAACGCTGGCGAAGAGATCGGGCCGCAGCAGCTCGCGCTTGACGCCGGTCAGGTCCTCCACGGCGACCACGCGGTCGGCCGGGACGCGGCGCCACGCCGACACCGACGGCTGCGAGATGCCGAGGCCGCGTGCAAGCGCTGCGACGCCGCCGGCGGCATCGATGGCCAGCTTCACCCCATCCTCTCGCACCCCCGAAGGTGCAGGCTGCATCTCGTCTCCCCTGTCGGCTGCGAACATTCTTTCCTGCCGAAGCCAGGCAAACCGAACCGGCCTTCGCATGCCCTGCCGGAACTATCGGCTGTTTGGGCGGCTTTGACAAGCATCGCCTTAGGGTGATCCTATGCCTGCTTCGAGTGATCCGGGTCCGACCCGGCCGCGCCCTCGCCAGTCGGAAGCGCTCCACCATGGCGGCGGCGTGCGAGGCGATGCGGCGGCGCGCGATCCTCCGTCTCGTGATCCTCCGGCTGAGGAGCCTCGCGCGGAATTTGGGCCGCACCGGATGCGGCTGGAACCGCAGCATCCACGGTTTCGGTCTGTTGATCGGATGATGCCTGCTGCTCCAGGGCCTGCCCGCCGGCATTGTCGCATTCCTGTTGCAGTGCAGCAGTCTGGTCCGTCTGCGACGGCTCGACGACCTTGGGTCGCTCACCGATCGCCTGGGCGAGCAGAGCCTTGACATCGGTCCCGGCGGCGATCTCGCCGTATCCAGGGACGGCGCCGGGAAGGTTCCAGTTGTATTGATTTTCCGCCACCTCGACGAAATCACGGATTGCCGGATCGATCGTCCACGCATGGCGCAGGGCCTGGCGCTTGAGAACCTCGGGCACGCCCTTCTTCAGAAACACGCTGAAATCGCTTTTCGCCGTCATCTCCTCGATCCTGGGCAGCGTCGCGGGATCGACTTCGGGCTCCGGATCGACGGGCTTTGCCGCGGCAGGTGCCACGGTCGCCGCCGGCGACGTCTCGGCCGGCGCGGGCCCGGTGCCTCCGTCCCGCTTGCGGCGCGACCAGCGGCTGATGAACGGCTCGTCCGTGTCGTTGGACATGGCGGTCACTCCCTGCCCTGGCCGCCGCTACCGGGTCCGCCGACGCGCCATTTGACGTCCGGCTCGGCGCGATCGCGCTTGCGCTTGATGATCGCCCGCTCGACGTGATGGGCAGCGATGAACGCGGCGATCGCGGCCGCAACCTCGGCCGGCATCTCGAGTGTCTCGACGACGTTGGTGCCGGCCTCGGTCGCGGCCTCGCCTTCGGCTGGATCGGCGGTCACGGCCTGCACCTCGACCGGCGGATCCTGGCCATCGGGTCGCAACACGACCCAAAGCTTGGGCGCCCCCGACTCGAGGTTGTCGCGATAATTCGCCGTGTCCGTCGAATAGAGGTGCACGTAGGCCTCACCGGCATAATAGCGGACGGCGTCCGCCGTTCGCATGATCTCGGTCCAGGGCGCGACCTCCGGCAACGTGGCGAACGCGACGACCGGGCGCCACATATGCCCTCCCCATGGGCCAGCGAGTGCGCGCCGCTCGACGACGAGGCCAACCGAGAGCCGGTCTTCGATCATGCCGAGAGCCTAGACCAATTTCAGCGGCAAGCCGACCAGAATATTCTGCGGCTTCACGCGCACGATGCGGCGAGGCGTGGTGGCGAGGATCAGCGATACCGGCCGGCCGGCGACCTTGTCCAGCATCTCGCGGGGGTCTGCGAAGCGGAGCTCGAACAGCGCGGCGATGCGGTCATGTCCGTCGTCCGGCGGCTCCTCACCGCGCCAGAGCGCGTTTCCGATCCGCGTCGCCTCCTGATCGAGGCCGACGAACCACGACCAGTTGTCGTCGGAAATGCGGGCAACGGGCGCAATCGAGACTTCGGTTCCGAGCAACGTTGCCACCCACCGCTCGAGCACGCGCGCGAAGGCGGCGCGCCCGGGCTCGCCCGGCCGGAAGTCCAGGACGAGATCGAAGGCGTCGCTGCGGCCATGGTAGTGCGCAGCGTTCGCGGTGGTCATCACGTCGAGCGTCCGTGCGCGGGCGTCTCCGAACACGGCGATCAGAGGCGCGGCGTGCGCGTCGACATTGACGCCGTCGACGAGCTCCTCGTCGGCGAGCAGCATGACGCCGTCCTTGATCGTCAGGCGCTGCGGGCGGAACATCAACTCGGCCGCGCGCAGTACATATGGGTCCTTCTCGCCATCGAGCATGCTGCGCAGAATGAGATGCACGAGCTGGTTGAGGAACAACGGCGGGGTCGCGACCGTCGGCGCGCGCACCAGGGCCAGATAGGCCGCCTCGAGGCTCGGGTGCGCGAGCAGGTGATCGCGGAAGGCGATCAGATGCCGCCAATTCTCGCGCGCGTCGCGATCGGCAATCGCACCGATCTCGCTTGCGCCGATCACCTCGCGCGGATTGCGCATCAGCCGCTGGTGCACCGCGCGCTCGACGAGGCAGGCGTCCTCGGGCGGCATCACCTCGGGCCGCGCGAGATAGGCCTTCAAGAGTGCGTCGGTCACGACGAGCCGACCATGCGCGTCGCGGTCGACCATATGATGGCCGCTCGAGACCCAGAAATCGCTCATGGCTTGGCGCCCTTCGCCTGCGCGAGCGCGGCAAGGTCGATCTCCTCGCCCGGCTGCAGCGCCTGCCGCTCGTCGTCCTCGACGATCGCGAACGCGCCGGCACTGCACGGCATCTGGCCCGCGGCCGCGTCGGCCCGGTGCAACGTGCGGAACTGCTCGCGGATGACGCCCTCCGCGTCGATCGTCCGGTGCATCGCGATCAGCGTGTCGGGCGGGTGCTGCGCGAGGCTTTCGGCGTAGGCGATCTCCTCCGTCGCAGCGGCCCGCGCTGCGTCGGCGTCGGGTGCGCCATGCTCGCTGAGGAGGTAGCGGGCGAGGCTCTCGATGGCCGCGGCGCGCTCCTCCGGCTGTGCCTCGACCGCGATCACGAGGGTCGACCAGCCGAACGAGCCGAGGCCGAGAAAGCCCGCGCGGAACGCCTGTCGTGATCGGCCGGCGAGGCTGCCGGCATCGCCATCAAGGAACTCGAATGCACCCGGCACCGCCCACTCGCCGGGCGCAGCGGCCCGATCGTAGACGAAGCCGTCCGAGGCATCGAGCCGGATGGTGCGCAGCAGCTTCACAGCAGCGGGTTTCCTGTCTCGGGATCGAGCCACTGCGGTCGCGCGAGCGCAGGTGCCAGCGCGCGCCGCTCCGCTTCCGCCGTTGCATTCACCCTGCGCACCAGAAGATCGCCGTTGCCGTCGATGCCCCGGCGGACCAGCCGCTCCTCGGGCAGCCAGCCGAGGAACCGCTCGGCGATGGGCTTGAACCCGCTCGCCTGCCACTGGTCGACATAGTGCATCAGGTGACGCGCGAAGCTCGAGATCAGCGCCGCAGCGTCCATCATCTCGAACCCTTCGAGCTCGAGGCTGGTGCCGCGCACGCCTGCGACATCGAAGATGCTCTCGCCGGGAGAACGGGCGGCGAGCAGCGGCACGGTCGCTCGAAGTGCCACACCCGCCACGAGCCAATCCGGCACTGCGTCCTCCGCCGTCCCATCGGGCCATGCGAGTTGCACCCCCCCGATGATGGCGCCGTCGAGCAGGATGGTATCCGGCCAATCGAACCCGATCGGCTTCTCCGGCGGGCAATGCGCGGCGAGCGCATCACCGGCCGCCGCCATCACCGCGTAGATCGCGCGCCGCGCCGAGGCGAGCGGCTCCTCCGGCTCGAGCACCACCGCGAACTCGACCATATCGAAACGGCGGACCCAGACCAGCGTGCCAGCGCCCTCCTCGAGCGCGATCGCGCATGCATGAGTGAAGGCGTCCCGGTGCTCGCGAAGCACGATTGCGCGATAAGCCGGCGGCAGGTCGAGATCGGCTGGTGACTTGGAGCGTTGCATAGCCATTGCCTATGGGCTTGCGCCGCGATGCCGGCATGGCGCGCCGCCAGCGCGTCGCCGATATTTCGATACATAATGCACTGACGCGCGGATACAAAGATGTGACACCGATGTAAACGCTGCGGCCCCTCCGCCGCCAGGAGCAGACGACTGCGATGGCCGATACCGACCGCAAGATCATCCTGTGCTCGTGCGAGGACACGATGGCGCTCGACCCCAAGGTGGTCGGCGCCGGCTGCAAGTCACAAGGCATCGCGACGGCGCGCCATCTCTGCCGCACCGAGCTCGACCGGTTCCGCCAGAGCGCGAGGGACGGCAAGCTGACCATCGCGTGTACGCAGGAGCGGGCCCTCTTCGAGGAGGTCGCCGAGGCCGAGCGGCTCGCTGCCGAGCTGACGTTCCTCAACGTGCGCGAGACCGGCGGCTGGTCGAGCGAGGGAAAGGCCGCCGCGCCGAAGATGGCGGCACTGGTCGCTGCCGCGCACGAGGTGCCCGAGCCGCACCCGGTCGTCACTTTCGAGAGCGAGGGCGTAACGCTGATCTGCGGCCGTGACCGTGCCGCGATCGAGGCTGCCGAGCAGCTGAAGGACAAGCTCGACATCACGGTCGTGCTGTTGCCCGGCAGCGAGGTGACGCCGCCACGCGATGCGCTCTACCCCGTGCGCCAGGGCCGCGTGCGCATGGCCTCGGGTCATCTCGGCGCGTTCGCGATCACGCTCGATGCGTTCGCGGAGCCCGCGGCCTCCTCGCGCGCACGCCTCGCCTTCGGCAAAGCACGGGACGGTGCGGTCTCGAAGTGCGACATCGTCATCGACCTCACCGGCGGCACGGCGATGTTTGCGGGCGCAGACCTGCGCGAAGGGTACCTCAGAGCCGACCCCGCGGATCCGGTCGCGATCCAGAGAGCGCTGTTCAAGGCCGCCGATCTGGTCGGCACCTTCGACAAGCCGCGCTACATCACGTTCCACGACCAGCTCTGTGCGCACGCCCGCTCGAAGAAGGTCGGCTGCACGCGCTGCCTCGACCTCTGCCCGGCCGGCGCGATCACGCCACATGGAAATCGCGTGCTCATCGATCCGCACGTCTGCGGCGGCTGCGGCCAGTGCGCGGCTGCCTGCCCGACCGGGGCCGCGAGCTACGCGCTTCCCCCGGCCGATGCGCTCGTACGCAAGCTCCGCGCATTGCTCACCGCCTATCGTCAGGCCGGCGGCACCCGAGCCCAGCTCCTGCTTCACGATGCAACGCACGGCGCGGATCTGATCGATGCCGCCGCGCGCTTCGGCGACGGCCTGCCCGCGTGCACGCTGCCGGTCGCCGTCAACGAAACGACTCAGGTGGGGCTCGAGGCGGTCGCCGCTGCATTCGCCTATGGCGCGACCTCGCTCCACTTTCTCACGCGCGCGAAGCCGCGCCACGACATTGCCGGGCTCCGCCAGACGATCGCGACCGCAAACACGCTGCTCGCCGCTCTCGGCTTCGGCACGGACCTCGTTACCACTATCGAGACCGACGACCCCGACGTGATGATCGCGGCGCTCCGTGCGACGCCCGGCGGCATCGTCGCGCCGAGGCCGGCGGCGTTCGTGCCCACCGGCGGCAAGCGTGACGTGCTCAAGACGGCGCTGCGCGAGCTGCACCGGGCAGCGCCCGCGCCGGTCGATCAGATCCCCCTGCCGAAGGGCGCGGTGTTCGGCACGCTCGATATCAGGACGGCCGGATGCACGCTCTGCCTCGCCTGCGTTTCAGCCTGCCCGACGCATGCGCTCGGCGATGCGCAGGACCGCCCGCGGCTCACCTTCGACGAGAGCCTCTGCGTTCAATGCGGCCTCTGCCAGTCGACCTGCCCGGAGAAGGTGATCTCGCTCGTGCCGCGGCTGGATTTCAAGGCTTTCGAGGCAGGCTCGCGGACGCTCAAGGAGGAAGAGCCGTTCTGCTGTATTGCCTGCGGCAAGGCGTTCGGCGTGAAGGCGACCGTCGAGCGCATCACGGCGAAGCTCGAGGGCAAGCATTGGATGTTCACCGGCGAGAACAAGGCGCGCCTCGACCTCATCAGGATGTGCGAGAGCTGCCGCGTCGAGCATGTGGTCAATGCCGGGCTCGATCCGTTCGCCGGACCCGCGCGACCTGCGGCGCGCACCAGCGAGGACTATTTCCGCGAGCGCGAGGCGCGGGAAAAGTCCGTGGCAAGCGACCCGGGCGACGCCAACGCGAAGGAGCGCGAGCAGGCCATGCTCGACAGGATCAAGCGCGGCGAGGTGTGAGACCGGCTCACGGCCTCGACACCTGCGCGAGCCAGTCGACGAGCGCCTTGCGGTCGGCAGGATCGGTGATGCGCTGCTCCGGCATCTTGGTTCCGGGCGTGTAGGCGTTCGGTCCGATCTCGAACAGCTTCGAAATCGTCTCGGCGCTCCACACGATGTCGAGCCGTGTCAGCGCCTGCGAGTAGACATAGCCAGGCCCGGTGCCGATGCGGCGGCCGAACACCCCATGCAGCGAGGGACCGGCGCGGCCGACATCGTCAGCGGTGACGCCGTGGCAGGCGGCGCAGGCGCGAAACACGCGGGCACCCGGCTCATCGGTGGCACCGGCAGAAATGTTGACCGGCTCCGAGATCGCCCCGCCCGCGGCCCTGCCGGTCGATGCCTCCCAGCGCCGCACGGCCCGGTCGACGCCGCCGCTGAACAGCCCCACTCCATCACGCGAGAATGTGAGCGACCAGATCGGCAGGCCCGGGCCCAGAATTCGGCTGGTGGCCCTGCCGCTCGCGGCATCGATGAGCGTGACCGGCGTGCGCAGCCCGGCGGTCGCCAGCGTGCGGCCGTCGGGCGATACGGCGATCGCGGTCAGCGGGCCCTCGGCCAGATCGATCTCGCCGGTCACGGCAAGCGCGCCGTCGAGGAACCGCACGCGGCCGTCGGCGCCGGAGACGGCGATGCGGCCATCCGGCACGACGGCGAGCCCGTTGAGCGCCGCCGGCAACTGCGCCTGCCGGGGGGCGCCGCCCGGTCGCGTCAGGCGAACCTGGCCGTCGTAGCTGGCACTCGCCAGCGTCTCACCGTCGGCCAAGAATGCCACGCCGTTCACCGGACCGGCATGCTCGGCAACGACCTCTGCCGATGCACCATCCTTCGCCAGTGACCAGAGCCGCACCGTGCGATCCCATGATGCGCTCGCGAGCCGCCGGCCGCCGGGTGCAACTGCGAGGGCGGCGATCGGTCCCGTGTGGCCGGTCAGGACGCGCACCGGCGAAGGCGCGTTCCCGCACCAGATGGCGATACGAGCATCCTCGCCCGCCGACGCGAAACAGCCGTCCTCGAGGGCGGCGAGCGCATTGACCGTGCTGTCGTGGTAGCGCAGCACGCGGCGCGCGAATCCGGTCCCGAGATCCCAGACGATGATCGCACTGTCGAAGCCGCCGGAGACAAGCGTCGCCGCATCGGGGAGCGCCGTGATCGCGCGCACCGGCCCGCCATGGCCCCTGAGGCCCTGCGGCTCAACCTGCGCCAGCGCGCCGGCGGCCGAGCACAGCAGCGCGGCCGCGACGAGGCCGCCGCGCCGGGCCGATCGCGCACCCCGGAAGTGCCGCTCCCCCTTCCCGCTGCCTTCATGCAATGGCCGGTTCATATCAACAGCTCCGCGAGCGTCTCGGCAATGACAGCGGTCGCCTTCTCGAGGTCGGCGAGCTCCAGACGCTCGTCGGCCCTATGGGCGTTGGCCTCCTCGATGGTGCGCGGGCCGGCGCCATAGAGGACGATCGGGATGCCGCGCTCGGCGTAGTGCCTCGCGTCGGTGTAGAGCGGCACGCCGCCCGCATCGACCGGCACGCCCATGATGCGGCTCGCGTGCCGGCAGAGGACCTCGGTCATCGTCCTCCCTCTCGCGAGCTCGGTCAGCGGCTTGGCGAGCAGGATCCGGCGCACCTCGACCGAGGCGTGGGGGTGCCGGCGCGCGGTTCCCTCGATCAACGCCCTGACCTCTGCCTCGACCGATGCTGGTGCCTCCTCGGGGATCATGCGGCGATCGAGCCGGAAGGTGATGCGGTCCGGCACGACGTTGGTGTTGATGCCGCCCTTGATCAGCCCGACGGTCACCTGCGGAGAGCCGATGCCGGGCACGGCCGAGACCCGCGCCGGCAGCATCCGCCGGTAGGCGTAAATTGCGCTCATGATGTCGGTCGCGACCTCGAGTGCGTCGATGCCGGTCGCCGGCTTGGCCGCGTGCGCGGAGCGGCCCTTGGCCTCGACCTCGAGATGCAGGCAGCCATTGTGGGCGGTGACGATGCCATACGAGAAGCCCGCACCGATCGCGAGATCGGGCTTCGAGATGCCGCGCTCGAGCAGCCAGCCGGGTCCGATCTCGCCGCCCGCCTCCTCGTCGTAGGTGAGATGCAGCTCCACCGTGCCTTTGAGGTTGCGGCCCGAGCGCTTCAAGGCATCGAGCGCAAAGGCATAGGTGGCGAAGTCGGATTTCGAGACCGCGACGCCGCGCCCGTACATCCAGCCATCGGCGATGGCCGCGCCGTAGGGATCGTGCGTCCATCCCTCGCCCGGCGGCACCACGTCGCCGTGCGCATTGAGCGCGATCACCGGTCCGGGACCGAACCGGTGCCGGACGACCAGATTGGCGACGCGGGCCATGCCATGCCGGCGCGCGACCTCGTCCGGCACGTTGTGGCGCTCGACTGCGAAGCCCATCGCGGCGAGCAGTGTGGCGGCCCGCTCGGCGTGCGGGACGCAGTCGCCCGGCGGATTGTCCGATGCCACCTTGACCAGCTCGGCGAGGAAGGCGACCTCCGCGTCGAAGCGTGCGGCAACGAGTGCCCGAATGTCGCCCGGTGCGGACTTGGTCATCGCAGCACCCTCATTGTCCGGCCTCCCGATCCCAGCGATCGACAAAGTCCGCTAGGGCACGCGCGGCAAGATCGATGTCGGCCGGCGAGGCGTACTCGGCCGGGTTGTGGCTGATGCCATCGCGGCAGCGCACAAAGAGCATCGCGAAGGGGATCGCGCCGCCGAACGCCATGGCGTCGTGGCCGGCGCCGCTCGGCAGGCGGCGCACCGGCACGCCGATATGCGCGACCGCGCGACCGAGCCGCTCGGAGAGCCCGGCATCGGCCGGCGCGGCCGGCGCATCATGGTCGATCGTCACCTCGACCTCGATGCCCCGCGCGGCGGCGATCGACTTGATTGAAGATTCGATGTCGCGGATCGCAGCAGTACGCTGGTGGTCGGCCGGATGGCGTATGTCGAGCGAGAACGTGACCCGGCCCGGTATTGTATTGGTCGCAGCGCCCGCGACCTCGAGCCGCCCGACCGTCGCAACGAGATCGGCGACCTGCCGGCCCCGGCGCTCGATTGCTGCAATCATCTCGGCCGCGGCGGCGAGCGCATCACGCCTCAGTTGCATCGGCATGGTGCCGGCGTGGCCGCTTATGCCGGTCACAGTCACGCTGCCCCGGCTCGCGCCGTTGATCGCGGTCACGACGCCCATCGGCAGTCCCTCCGCCTCGAGCACCGGACCCTGCTCGATGTGCACCTCGACGTAGCCGAGCGTGCTTGCCGGCGCGCGCACGGCGGCAGAAATCTCCGCCGGATCGCATCCGAACCGCTCGAGCGCCTGCCGGCGCGATACGCCCTCCGCATCGACCTCGTCGAGAAGGCGCGGCTCGAACCGGCCGGCGAGCGCTCGCGATCCGCCGAGCGTGCTCGGAAAGCGCACCCCTTCCTCGTCACCGAAAGCCACGACCTCGACCGCAAACGACGGCCGCCGACCCGAAGCGTGGAGCCGACCGACCACCGCGATGCCGGTGATGACACCGAGATTGCCGTCGAAGCGGCCGGCGTCGCGCACCGTGTCGATGTGCGAGCCGATGAGCAACGCCGGAGCATCCGGCGCCGCGCCCTCGTAGCGGCCGATGAGCGTGCCGGTCGCATCGAGCCGCACCGTCATGCCGGCGGCGCGCATCCATTCCGACACGAGATCGATTGCCCGGCGATGCGCCGGACCGAGATAGAGCCGCGTCAGCCGGCCCGGCTCGTCGCTGAGCGCGGCGAGCTCGTCGATCCGCAGGGCGATCTCCGCGCCGAGCGTGCCTGACGCCACCGGTGCCTTCGCGTCGGGTTTCATCGTGCGGCCAGCCAGCTCGCGAGCAGCTTCCGCTCCTCGCGCGTCATGCCCGTGATGTTGTTCGGCGGCATGGCGTTGGTCAGCACCGCATGCACCCGGATCACGTCGGCATGCCGCACGATCTGCTCATGCGTCTCGAGCAGGACCCCCTTCGGCGGCGTCGCGATGCCCGACCACACCGGCTCCGCCGCATGACACATCGAGCAGCGCGTGATGATCACCTCGTCGACCGCCTTGGGCACGGTGATGCCGGATGCGACCTTGACCGGCTTCAGCGCCGCGAGGCCGAGGCGCTCGCGGCCCGCCGGATTGGCGAGCATGCTGATCCACACGACGACGACCATGCAAGCCGCCGCTAGCCCCCACAGCCACCACTGGTCGCCGCGGCCGGCATGGCGCTCGTTGTAGTAGTGGCGCACCGCCGCGCCCGCGACCAGCACAAACCCGACCATGACCCACGCATAGGGCGATGTGAACGTCAGCGGATAATGTCCCGCGATCATCAGGAACAGAACTGGGAGCGTCAGGTAGTTGTTGTGACGCGAGCGCGTCTTGGCATGCCTGCCGAACTCGGGGTTGGGCGCGCGGCCGGCGATCAGGTCGGCGATCACCTTCCGCTGGTTCGGGATGATGTTCATGAGCACGTTGCCGCTCATGATCGTCGCCATCAGCGCGCCGGTGTGGACGAGCGCGCCGCGCCCCGAGAACATCTGCTGGAAGAAATAGGCCATGGCAACGATGAACGCGAAGCCGGTCGCCGCAAGCACGAGCTCGTTGTCCGCGAGCGGGGATTTCAGCATGCGGTCGTAGACCACCCATCCGAGCCCGAGGCCGCCGATGCCGATCGCCGCGGCGGCGATGGGGGAGAGTTGCCGGACAGCCGGATCGATCAGGTAGAGGTCGGAGCCGAGGTAGTAGATCCACACCAGCAGGAAGAAGCCGGAGATCCAGGTCGCGTAGCTCTCCCACTTGTGCCACATCAGCTCGGCGGGGAGCTTGTCCGGCGCCACGAGGTACTTGCGGACCTGGTAGAAGCCACCGCCATGCACCTCCCAGGCTTCCCCGCCCTTGCCGGCCGGGATGTCGGGCACCGCCTTCAGCGCCGCGTCGATGTGCATGAAATAGAACGACGAGCCGATCCAGGCGATGCCGGTGATGATGTGCACCCATCGCAGCAGCAGGCCGCCCCATTCGAGGAGGATCGCGTCCACTGACTACTCGCTCCCGTGCGTGGTGCGCCGCGCCGCCTCGACCGCGTCCTCGCGGCTGCTGAGCCCGTTGAAGAAGAGGTTCAGCAGCACCGCGACGAGCGCGGTCAGCAGGATCCCCGAATGCAGGATCGGCCCGAGCGAGGGCACGGCCACGACGACCTTCTTGAAGAAATCGGGCGCAACCAGCGGGATCAAGCCGAAGCCGACCGACAGCGCGACGACGAACAGGTTGAACCGGTTGGTCTTGAAGTCGACGTCAGAGAGAATGCGGATACCGGTCGCCGCCACCATGCCGAACATGACGATGCCCGCGCCACCGAGCACGTAGAGCGGGATCGACTCGGCGAGCGCGCCGAGCTTGGGCACGAGCCCCATGATCACCATTATGATGCCGCCGGTCACCGTCACCCAGCGCGAGCGCACACCGGTGACGCCGACGAGCCCGACGTTCTGCGAGAACGACGTGTATGGAAACGTGTTCATGATGCCGCCGATCAACGTGCCGACGCCGTCCGTCCGCAGACCCCGTGTCATGTCGGCGGTATCGAGCTTGCGGCCGGTGATGTCGCTCAACGCGAGGAACATGCCGGCACTCTCGATCATCACGACGATCATCACGACGCACATCGTCAGGATGTGGACCAGGTGGAACTGCGGCACCCCGAACTGGAACGGGTAGATCAGCGCGAAAACGGGCGCCTCGTGCACCTTGGCGAGGCTCATCGTGCGGAAGACGTAGTAGCAGGCGAGGCAGCCCGCCACGATGCCGAGCAGCACCGCGATGTTGCCGAGGAAGCCCCGCACCCAGCGCGTGATGAGGAGAATGGTCAGCATCACGCCACCGGCGACCGCCAGATTGAACGGGTCGCCGTAGGTCGGGATGCTCGAGACGGGCGCCCCTGCCGCCCAGTTGACGCCGACCCGCATCAACGAGATGCCGATGATCAGGATGATCGAGCCGGTCACCACCGGCGGGAACAGCGGCAGCATCACGCTCAAGAGCGGCGCAACGAGCATCGTGAAGATGCCCGCCGCAATCGCCGAGCCGAAGATCGTCAGCAGCCGCGCCGTCGGGTCGCCGAGCGAAGCGTCATTGGCGATCGCCAGCATCGGGCCGACAGCGGCGAACGTCACGCCCATCATCACCGGCAGGCGGATGCCGAACAGCGGCGTCACGCCGAGCGACTGGATGATGGTGACGATGCCGCAGGCGAGCAGGTCGGCGTTGATCAGGAGCGCGATCTGCTCGGGCGGGAGCTTCAGGGCGCGGCCGATGATCAGCGGCACCGCGATGGCGCCGGCGTACATGACCAGCACGTGCTGCAGGCCGAGCGCGGCGAGCTTCGGCGGCGCCAGAACCTCGTCGACCGGATGAACGCCGCCCTCGGCCGGCGCGGTTGTCGCTGCTGTCATGGCCTTGTCTGCCCTCCGGTATTTGCCCGCAGGGTCGGCCATGGCGGGGCCTGCGTCAATCGGCGACCGGCAGTCGCCGGCCGATAATCCGGTAGAGCGAGGACCCGGCTTCATCCTCCCGGGGGCCTGCCCTCGACTTCATGCGAGCCAGTCCGGATAGCTCGGCCGCTCGAGCGCGAAGACCTCGCCCTGGCGGCAGTAGAGCGTGCCGAACAGGCGGCCGACCGGGCGGTAAATGTGCGGGTCGACATGCAGCTTTTCGGCGTCCAGCAGGTCGGCGCGGGCGAGATTGCGGGTCGTGTCCTTCGGTGCGCCGTCCGGCTTGTGCTGCAGGCCCTGCACGATCTGCGCCGGGGCCTCGGAGAACGCGTTGAAGTATGAGAACGGCGCGGCGTTCACCCGCCCCTCGGCATTGACCGACGTGATGAGGGCGATCGGTCGCGGGACGACGATGGCACAGAGCAGCTTGTAACATTCCAGAGGCGTGAGCTTCGCGCAGTCGAAATCGTAGCCAGCCGGCAATGGCGATCCGCTCACCTGCTCACCCCGGCGAGTTCCGAGAGCCGTGCCTCGTCGAACCTGAACATGACTTTGGGCTGTGTCGCGGCGCCGAGGCGCTCGTAGAGCCGGCGGGCGCCCGCATTGCTCTCGTCGGTCGTCAGGTCGATACGGCCGATGCCGTGGCCGAGCGCGTAGCGCGCGAGCTCGCGCATCAGGGCCGTGCCGACGCCCTGGCCGCGCGCGGCGGGCACCGTGTAGAGATCCTTCACGAAGAGCACACCCTGCAGCCGGTGTCCCGGCCTGACCACGACGAAGCAGGCGAGGCCGACCGGCTCGCCGCCGATGCGCGCGAGGAGGAAGCGCGTGCCTTCCCCGTCCGTGATCGTGCGGGCGGCCATGGCGGCCGCCAGCGCCGCGCCCTTGGTCCGCCCTTCACCGTTGTAGTGCGCGTCCATGGCATCGATCATGCGGCCGACGTCCGCGGCGTGCTCCCTGCCCGCAAGCAGCAGTGCCAACTGACCGGACATGGGCTCAGCGCTCCGGAGGGAGGACGACGCCGGTCTGGGCCGTGATGCGACGGTAGTGCTCGATGCGGCGATGGCGCGCGAAGTCGAAGATCGTCTCCTTGCCGAACCGCGTCGCATCGAGGTCGCAGGCGTGCACGATCACCTCGTCGCCTTCGCCCTTCGTCTCGACGGCGATGTGCCCGTCCGGATCGACGATCACCGAGCAGCCGAAGAGCTCGTGGCCGTCCTCGACGCCGGCCTTGGCGACCGCTACGACCCACGTCGCGTTCTGGTAGGCGCCGGCCTGCAGCGAGAGCTTGTGGTGGAAGATGCGCTGCTCGGCGCCCTCGCCCGGCCTCTGCGAGTTGACCGACGGCGTGTTGAAGCCGAGCGTGATCATCTCGACGCCTTGCAGGCCCATCACGCGGTAGGCCTCCGGCCAGCGCCGGTCGTTGCAGATCATCATGCCGACGATGCCGCCGAGCATGCGGAACACGGGGAAGCCGAGGTCGCCCGGCTCAAAGTAGCGCTTCTCGAGATGCTGGAACGCGCGCTTCTCGTCACGCTCGGCATGGCCGGGGAGATGCACCTTGCGGTACTTGCCGACGATCGCCCCCTGCTTGTCGACCAGGATCGAGGTGTTGAAGTGGCGCCCCTCGGGCGTCAGCTCGGCGTAGCCGAAGCTCATCGCCATCCGGTGCTCGCGTGCCCGCTCGAACAGCGGTCGCGTCGCCGGCCCCGGCATCTCGCGCTCGAACCAGTCGTCTGCATCTGCACGGCGCTCGTGATACCAGCGCGGGAAGAATGTCGTGAGTGCCAGCTCGGGGAAGACGACGAGATCGGCGCCACGGACCTTCGCCTGGTCCATCAGCGCGATCATGCGGGCGACCACCACGGCGCGGCTGTCGGCCTTCTGGATGGCGCCGAGCTGAGCAGCGGCGACGGTGAGGCGGCGCATGGCTCCTCCAATCCTGTGCAACCATCATCCGCATCGTATCGTACGCCGGCAATGCTGTGGAGTGGCAACGATCCATCCGCCATCCCCTTGCCCTTGCGGACACTCTGCTGCTTAGCTACCGGCAGAACCTGAGGGATCCATGCCGAAAGTCGTTTCGTCGCTGAGCGCCGCCTCCGACGCATTCCAGGCCAACCGAGCCGCCATGCAGGCGCTCTGCGCCGACCTCGCCGCCAGGCGCGCCGAAGCCGCTGGCGGAGGCCCGGCGAAGCTGCGCGAGCGCCACCTCGCCCGCGGCAAGCTGCTGCCCCGCGAGCGCGTGATGCAGCTCATCGATCCGGGCGCGCCGCTCCTCGAGCTCTCCCCGCTCGCCGCCCTCGACATGTACACGGGCGACATCCATGGTGCCGGCATCATCACTGGCGTCGGCCGCGTCTCGGGCCGCGAGTGCCTGATCGTCGCCAATGACGCGACCATCAAGGGCGGCACCTACTTTCCGATGACGGTGAAGAAGCACGTGCGCGCACAGGAGATCGCGCGCGAGAACCGGCTGCCGTGCATCTACCTCGTCGATTCAGGCGGCGCCAACCTGCCCCAGCACACCGAGGTATTCCCAGACCGCGACCACTTCGGCCGCATCTTCTACAACCAGGCGACGCTCTCCTCCGAAGGCGTGCCGCAGATCGCGGTGGTGATGGGCAGTTGCACGGCCGGCGGCGCCTACGTGCCGGCGATGTCCGACGAAAGCATCATCGTGCGCCGGCAGGGCACGATCTTCCTCGGCGGGCCGCCGCTCGTGAAGGCCGCAACCGGCGAGACGGTGTCGGCCGAGGACCTCGGCGGCGGCGACGTGCACACGCGGCTTTCGGGCGTCGCCGACCACCTCGCCGTCAACGACCGCCACGCCCTCGAGATCGCTCGATCGATCGTCGCCAACCTCAACACGGTGAAGGCCGTCGACATCGCGCTCGCGGCCCCGCGCCCGCCGGCCTACGACGCCGACGAGATCGACGGCTGCGTGCCGGCCTCGCTCATGACCCAGTACGACGCCCGCGAGGTGATCGCGCGGCTCGTCGACGGCTCCGATCTCGACGAGTTCAAGGCGCTCTATGCGACGACTCTCGTCACCGGCTTCGCCCATATCGAGGGCATGCCGGTCGCGATCCTCGCCAACAACGGCATCCTCTACTCGGAGACCGCGCAGAAGGCCGCCCACTTCATCGAGCTCGCCTGCCAGCGCCGCATTCCGCTCCTCTTCCTCCAGAACATCACCGGCTTCATGGTCGGCCGCGAGGCGGAGGCGGGCGGCATCGCGCGCCACGGCGCCAAGATGGTGACCGCCGTCGCCTGCGCGCGGGTGCCGAAGGTGACGGTGATCATCGGCGGCTCCTACGGCGCCGGCAACTACGCGATGTGCGGGCGCGCCTACGGGCCGCGGTTCCTGTTCACCTGGCCGAACGCGCGCATCTCGGTGATGGGTGGACCGCAGGCCGCAGGCGTGCTCGCGACCGTCCGGCGCGAGAACATCGAGGCCGAGGGCAAGCGCTGGACGACCGCCGAGGAGGCGGCCTTCAAGCAGCCGATCCTCGACCAGTTCGAGCGCGAGGGGCACCCCTACTATGCGACCGCGCGGCTCTGGGACGACGGCATCATCATGCCGGGCGAGACGCGGCGCGTGCTGGCGCTCGCCTTCTCCGCCTGCCTCAACGCGCCGGTCGAGGCGACGCGCTTCGGCGTGTTCCGGATGTGAGCCCGTAGCGACCGGCCTTTCACTGATTTTCAGAAAACGGTTGCCCCCGGCGCGGGAGAGCAATAGCTTCGGGCCTCAGGTGCGGTATCGGCATATTTGATTGCACACGGGTGACATTATGAGATCGTCGCGCAGTGCCCTCCATTGCTGCCGCATCCTGGCGCTTTTCCTCCTCGCCGCCCTCGGTATCACCAGCGCATCGGCCCAGTTCGCGCCGCTGCCGAAGGGTTGGACTACGGACCACTCCGACGACCAGTTGGTTTGGCAATCGCCGCAGAATGCCGGCGGCGCGGTCAGCGTGTACGCGACGCTGCCGGCACCGCTCGATGGCCCCTTCGATGCGACGTTCAGGGACCTCGCCACCGCGCTCGCCGACGGCCTCGGTGGTGGCATCACCGCCGCCGGCAGCGTCCGCTTCCTGGAGCGGCGGCGCGAGCTCGGCGCCCACGTTGCCGTCGAGACCAACGGCACGGCCGGCTTCCCTGTCGCCATGGACTTCTATGGGCGGCCGCTCAACTGGATCACCGGCAAGCCCACCGACGCCGACAAGATGGCGCTGGTGATCGTCATTGCCCCGCTCGGTTTGAAGCAGGCGGCGACGAACGTTGACCGGCGCTGGAAGGACGCGAGCGCCTTCGCCGAGCGCATGGTGGCATGGGGCGGGCTCGCCCTGACGCCCGAGCTGATCGCCCGGATCCGTCGGGTAGACGCGGCCGCTGCCGCCCCGGCCGTCGCCGCTCCTGCCGTGGCGACGGTGCCTGCGAGCGCGCCGGCCACCATACTGTGGAGCGCGCGCGGCTACGGCAACGGCGTCGCCGTCGTCTCGCCGTGCAGTTCCGACGGCGTCGCGATTGTTGGGGCACTGCGCCGGCGCGAGTATCTCGCATTCGGCAATCTGGCGAGCTTCCTGGTCGAGGAGGCGGTCGCGACGGTTCGCGCCTGGTCCGGTGGCAGCGGCTCGGCCGGCTTCTCCCCGGTGCGCCAGGACGGCAACCTGCTGACGACCACCGCCGAGTTCAATACGCCGGTCGGCCGCATGTACGGCTGGTTCGCGGCGCTGAAGCGCTCCGACAACTTCGTCCAGCGCGCCTATGTCGTCGCGCCGGCCAACCTCGGCAACGATCGCCGCGTCGCCTCGGCCGCCTCAACCATCCGCGAGATGCTGGTGCAGGAGAACTACGGCGAGCTGCCGCAGGAGGGGACCGCGCCGGCACCTTCGGCCAGCACGGCGCTGCTCGGCGTCTACACCTACCCCAGCCTCGCGTTCCTGCTCGACGACCGCGCGGTCTCCAACCGGCCGGTCGAGATCGCGGTCTTCGCCAACGGCGGCGCGACCGAGACGAGCGGCAACATGGTCGGCGCGTGGCGGCGCGTGCCTGGCGGCTACAGCGTCGAGTTCGCCGGCGGCAACGGCTATATCGCGCGCGTCTCGGAGACGTGCCGTACGGCGGCGGCGACCGCCTCGCGCCCCGTCCCGCCCGCGCCCGCGCCGGCGAGCGGGCGGACGTGCTTCAGCAGCGGCATCACGCTCAACCATCCGCAGGCCTACTCGGTCGAGCGCTGCTCCTTCATCGGCGGCCAGCGCCAGTGCCGCCTCGAGACCGCCTGGCGCGACAGCCTGATGACCGTGCTCGGGTGCTGAAGCGCCGGGGTCGGTTGTCGGGGTGCGTTCGGGGTCAGCTGGCCACCGGCGCGAGCGCCGACCCGCTGGGGATGAAACGGGTTTCGCCTAGCCGGATCACCATCCGTAGGTCGCGAGTTACTTTTTGGACCTTTGGCCCGGTCGCGGTACTCGACGACGAGCATTCGAGACAGGGGTGCGCCCCCGCCAACACTTTCGTGCGTCCGTCATCGCTCTTTGTCCCACGCGCTCAGCGAGGCGCGGGCAGCAGCTCGGGCCGGTATTCGAAGTGCATGGTATCGTAGTGGTACCACTTGCCGCCCCAGATGAAGCCGTGCGCCTCGAAGATCGCGACGACCTCGGCCGGCATGGCGTTGCGATATGGGTAGCCGCCGTCCGCGGCCGGCCTCGCCCATTGCCAGTAGTCCGCGCGCTTCACTGCGAGATCGATCGCGATGCCGTGCCCGTGGGCACTCGTGCGGCTCGTGCCGGCGATGACGCGGCAGTTGTAGGTGCCGGCCGAGGGAACGAGAAACTGGTCGAAGGATGCCGGCAGCGCATCGAGCGCCGTCGAGATCGCCTCGAGCTTCTCGGCGACGCCATTGATGCGCGTCACCTTGAGGCGCTGGCCCGCCTTCTTCGGCAGCCAGACGATCTCGACCAGGCTGGCCGCGACCGCGCCAGAGCGGCAGTCGCCGTACATCCGGTCGAAGAAGGCCGCGTTGCGGGCGCGGCCCGGATCGCTGTTACGGGCAGGCGGCGCAGCGAGCGCGCCCACCGGATAGGCGACTTGCAGCATGTCTTCGATATCGGGAGCGGCGAGCCACTGCTCGAACGGTTTCGGCCCGCGGCCATCGTCGACGGGCATGCGTGTGCCGTCGCGCCAGACGAGGTCGCCGCTGTCGATGTGCGACAGGTGCTGCGGATAGGCACGCACGAGCGCCTCGAGCGGCTCGCCGGCGCGCGCCGCGGGGCCGGCCGCGGCGACGCCGAGTATGAGGGCGAGGGCGAGGGCGAGGCTTCTGCTGCCACGCGCCGCGCAGCGCGCATGCTCCGCCACTCGGTTGTCGGAAGCGACAGACATGGGCGCGCACTCTGTCGTCACACCGCGGCCCTGTCCAGCAATCGCTGCGACCGATGCCGAAACCGCGTCAGCCACCCTTGACGAGCGGTAGCCACATGCGGAGATTTGCGCTCCGGAGCACAGCGGCCGGGGGGACTCACAGGATATGCCGATCGTCGAGCCGGCGCCGTGGCGGCACCAGTATTTCGCGAACGCCCGATGCCCCGGCGACGTGTGGATCCCCACCGACGACCCGGAGGCGTGGGCGTGGAACCCCCGCCACCGCTGGGTGTTCGACAAGCTGCAGGTCGCGCTCTCGCAGGGGCTCGAGGCCGCCCCGCACGGGCTCGCGCCCGAGCGCTTCCCGGTGTTCTCGAAGCCCGTGTTCAACTTCGGCGGCATGGGCGCGGGAAGCCGCGTGCTGGCGAGCCGCGCCGACTACGATCGCCACATGACGCCCGGCCACATGTGGATGCCGTTGCTCGACGGCCGCCATGTCTCGACCGACCTCGCCGTGGTCGACGGGCGCGCGCGGTGGAGCCGGCACGCGACCGGCCTGCCCACGGACGGCGGCATGTTCGACTACTGGACGGTGCATGCCGCCTCCGACCGCGAGCTCGAGGCGCGGATCGCGGCCTGGGTCGAGGCCCATCTCGCCGGCTACACCGGCATGCTCAACATCGAGACCATCGGCGGCACCATCATCGAGGCGCACCTGCGCTTCGCCGACCAGTGGCCGGACCTTTACGGCGCCGGCTGGGTCGATGCACTGGTCGGCCTCTATCGCGACCGGCGCTGGGACTTCGACGATCCGAGCCGCCGCGACGGCTACTCGCTCGCGCTGTTCTTTCCGCATGGGTGCCGCTATCGCCACCCGCCGCGGTCGGTGATCGAGGCCGTGCTCGCCATACCCGGCGTGTCGAGCGTCCAGGTCACGTTTCACGAGGACCGCGCAGCCGAGGCGCACGCGATGCCGCCGGGCGGCTTCCGCGTGGCCCTGGTCAATGCCTCGGACCTCGACGCCGGCCGCCGGGGGCGCGATAGTCTGCGCGAATGGTTTGTCGAGCATGGCCGCCGGCCCGCATGAGGGGAACACATGAGTGAGCAATCGACGCCGCGCGACCGCTGGTCGCCGACGGTGCGCTATCCCGACCCCGCGATCACCGCGCTCGACCCGCGCTTCGAGAAGTATTGGCTGAAGCTCTCGGCGGTCGAGCGCATCGCGCACGGCTTCCGCTGGGCGGAGGGGCCGGTATGGTTCGGCGACGGCCGCTGCCTGTTCTGGTCCGACATCCCCAACAACCGGATCATGAGGTGGGAGGAGGAGACCGGTGCCGTCTCGGTGTTCCGCAAGCCGTCGAATTTCGCCAACGGCAATACCCGCGATCGCCAGGGCCGCCTCGTCACCTGCGAGCACGGCGGCCGCCGCGTCGTGCGCACGGAGTACGACGGTTCGGTCACCGTGCTCGCCGACCGGCACGGTGGCAAGCGGCTCAACTCGCCCAATGATGTCGTCTGCCGCTCGGACGGCACGATCTGGTTCACCGATCCCGTGTTCGGCATCCTCGGCGACTACGAGGGCTACAAGGCCGAGCCCGAGCTTGCCCAGTGCATCTGGCGCCTCGACCCCCAGTCGGGCAAGCTCGACAGTCTCGCCGACGACGTGCTCGGGCCCAACGGGCTCGCGTTCTCGCCGGACGAGAAGATCCTCTACGTCGTGGAAAGCCGCGGCGTGCCGAACCGCAAGATCCTCGCCTTCGATGTCGCCGACGGCGGCCGCCGCATTGCCAACAAGCGCGTGCTGCTCGACGCCGGCCCCGGCGGCACGCCGGACGGCTTCCGCGTCGACGCCGACGGCAACCTGTGGTGCGGCTGGGGCATGGGCTCCGACGCGCTCGACGGCGTGATGGTATTCGCGCCCGACGGACGCCCGATCGGCCGCATCGCGCTCCCCGAGCGCTGCGCCAACCTGTGCTTCGGCGGGCTCAAGCGCAATCGTCTGTTCATGGCCGCAAGTCAGTCGGTCTATGCGCTCTACGTCAACACCCAGGGTGCCCCCGGCGGGTGAGTTGGCAGCGCTCAGCCGGCGAGCACGTCGAGCCGCGTGGGCTATCCCGCCGCCAGCGAGGCGATCTTCGCCCGCGCTGCATCCGCCTGAACCTCGGTCCAGCCGCCATGGCGGCAGTTCGCACGGAACTTCACCCCGATCGGCGATGCGCGCGACCAGTTGCTCGGCGACCGACGGGCTGGTGGGCAAGGCCACGATGATTACCGGTGCGGGCTGCTCAGCCAGCGATCTCGGGCGCGGACGCCACGATGTCGGCGACCGCTGCCGGCAATTGCCCGTGCCACTGCGACTTCTCCTGCATGCGCACGGCCATGGCAAGCAGCGCCGCATCGCAACCGGGCCGCCCGACGATCTGCAGGGCGACCGGCAGACCGCGATCGTCGCGACCGACCGGCACGGCCGCGGCCGGGAGGCCGAGGTAGTTGACGAAGCGGGTGAGCGCGATCAGTGCATCCGAGGTGCCTTGAAGGTAGCCCGGCGAGGTCACATCACATTCGGAAATTGGCGGAGTGCGCACGCCCATGACCGGCAGCGCGATGGCCCCGGCGATGGCGAAGAAGGCATCGACGAGGTCCTTCATGAGGCGACGGTGATCGCGGATCGCGGCACCGAGCTGCTCATTGGTGATCGAAAGTCCCGGCGCGATCCGGCTGCGCAGCGCGGGTGGGAGCCGGGCGTCCGCGAGCAACGCTTTCAGGCTCCGCGCCACCTCGCCGGCGAAGACGAGGCCGGTGCGCCGCTCGACGGCCGCAATGGCGTCACGCCCCGGCCGCCGCTCGAGCGCGAGGCCGGCGAGCTCGAGCGCATCGAGGCCGTCGCTGCAGGCCTTGCGCACGCGCAGCTCGGCGGCAGCGAGCACGTCGGCGAAAACGACGACACGTTCGACCGGAAGCGTCGCGGCCGGCTCACGATCGAGCAAGGCAGGGCCGACTCGCTCGAGCTCGGCCGCGCTCGTCGCCGCGAGCGCGATCACGTCGTGGCTCGGCGACAGCGAGAGCGCACCATCCGACGCCACGAGCCCACGGGTCGGCTTCCAGGCCGTGAGGCCGAGGCATTGCGCGGCGATGCGTACGTCGCCGAAGCGGTCTGCACCGAGCGCGATCGACGCGGCGCCCGAGGCGACCGCGACCGTCGCGCCCGACGACGCTCCGCCGGTGATGAACTCCGGATCCCACGGGTTGCGCGGGCGCTCGCGAAGCGCGTTGCAGCCCGATGCGTCGAGGCCGAGCGCAGCCATCTCGCCGAGCCCGATGCGCGCCGCGCCGGCGGTATCGAGCCGTGCCGGTGCCGTCGCATCACCTGACACAAGGCCGGCAGGGGCGGCGGCGAGACCGCACGTCGGGGCCCGGCCCGGCAGCGCGAACATGTCCGAGGCGACATAGGGGAGGTGCGCGAGCGCTCCCCGCGGCACGCCGATCCGCGGCGGCTCCATCTCGACGAATGCGCAGGTGATCGGCTCGATCGACTGCGCAAGCAAGCGCGTGGCATCGAGCGCGGCAGCTCGCTTGTCACCGGGCAGCCTCGTCCAGTCGATACGGCGCTTGCTCATGAAGCTCCGGACGGAATGGGTCGACACGCGGGCGCGACGTGTAGCATATCCCAGCCGGGCGCAGGAGCACGCGAGGCTGGACCCGCAACCGATGACGAGTACGCGGACAGTCGCGGTTATCGGGGCGGGCCCGGCGGGGCTGATGGCCGCCGAGCGGCTGGCCGCCGCCGGTTGCGCGGTGACCGTGTACGAAGCGATGCCGTCGCCCGGCCGCAAGCTGCTGATGGCCGGCCGCGGCGGCCTCAATCTGACCCACAGCGAGCCGCTGGAGACGTTCCTCGCTCGCTATGGCGGGGAAGCGCACCGGATCACCGAGGCGGTGCGTCATTTTCCGCCCGAAGCGCTCATCGCCTGGGCCAACGGCCTCGGGCAGGAGACCTTCGTCGGCTCGAGCGGTCGCGTGTTCCCGCGGTTATTCAAGTCCTCGCCGCTGCTGCGCGCCTGGCTCGGCCGGCTCGCCGAGCTGGGGGTCGCGATACGACCGCGCCATCGCTGGACCGGGTGGGATGGCGACGATGCAATCGCGATCACCGACGGAACCGGTCAGCGCTCGGTCATGCGGCCGGATGCGGTGGTGCTCGCGCTCGGCGGCGCGAGCTGGCCGCGGCTCGGATCGGATGGCGCCTGGGTCGAGCTCCTCGCACAGAGGGGTATCGCCGTCACGCCGCTCGCGCCCGCCAATGCCGGCGTCGCGATCGCCTGGAGCAGACACATCGTGCCACGCTGCGAGGGCATGCCCTTGAAGCGCATCGCCGTCGCTTGTGGGCCCGCACGAGCTCGCGGCGAGGCGATCATCACGCGATCGGGCCTCGAGGGTGGCGCAATCTACGCAGTCGGCCGCGAGATCCGCTCGGCACTCGTGCTGGGCCGGCCAGCGCGGATCTTCCTCGACCTGAGGCCCGACATCGCCGAGGACGCGCTCGCCAGACGCCTCGACGTGCGACGCGGCAAAGCGACGGTGACGAGCTTCCTGCGCAAGCGCGCCGGCCTCTCACCTGCGCACATCGCGATCGCCCGCGAGGCCGCACAAGGCACGCTCCCGGCGACCGCCGACGGCCTCGCCAGCGCCATCAAACATGCCGGCCTCGACGTGCACGCGACGAGCGGCCTTGCCCGCGCCATCTCGACTGCCGGCGGCGTCCGGCTCGACGCGGTCGACAAGAACCTGATGCTGCTGGTCCGCCCCGGCGTGTTCGTCGCCGGCGAGATGCTGGACTGGGAGGCCCCGACCGGCGGCTACCTCCTGCAGGCCGCGCTCGCGACCGGCGCACTGGCGGCGGACGGAGTGCTGCGCTGGCTCGCGCGCCGCTGAGCAAGTTGAGTTGCAGCGGCATCATCAGAGGTATACGTTTGACCGATCATGGCATGCGCCTTGCTCGTCGCTGGACGTCTCCTCCAGAGGTCGTTCCATGTTGAGCGTCACCAACCCCGAGGTCCTTGCACGCGTTGGACCAGCTGAGGCCAGCGCCGACGAGCCTGCACAGCGGTCCGAAGCTGCGGCGATCGACCATCCATCGGTCGAGTTGGCGCTCGTCACCGAGCGGAGTGCATTCGACGCGCTCGAGGCGGACTGGAACGCCCTGTTCGAGCGCGCGGGCAGGCCCTCCCAGGTCTTCCAGACGTTCGGCTGGTGCTGGCACTGGTGCAATCATTTCCTCGGCAATGCGACGAGCCTCGCGGTCGTCACCGCGCGCCGCGACGACCGCCTCGTCATGGTCTGGCCGATGGTGCTCGAGCGGAGCGCGCTCGTCACCCAGTTGCGCTGGCTCGGCGAGCCTGTCAGCCAGTACGGCGATCTCGTGATCGAGGACGCGCCGGACGCTCGAACGATCATCACGGCCGCCTGGAGCCATGCACTCGCGGGGCTGCAGCCGGATCTCGCGACCTTGCGCAAGGTGCGCGAGGACGCGGCCATCGCGCCGTTTCTGACGTCGCTCGCACCGCTGCAACTCGGCCACGAGGAAGCGCCATATATCGACCTGACGAGCGCCACCGACTTCGAGGCCTTCGAGCAGGGCCTTTCGAGCAAGGCCCGCCGTAATCGCCGCCGGCTGATGCGGCGCCTCGAGGATCAGGGCGCCGTCCGATTCCAGACTTTTCGGAAGGGCGCGAACGCCGCGGCGGTCGCGGTCCGCGCGATCGCCATGAAGCGCGATTGGCTTGCAGCCCGCAATCTGCTGTCGCAGACACTGACCGATCCCCGCACCGAGCGCTTCTTTGCCGACGCCGCGCGCGCCGCCGAAAAGCTGGCAGGTTGTCAGGTGAGCGCTCTTACGGTCGCCGGCACGGCTGCCGGCGCGCAGGTCGGCATCGTCGCCAAGCGGCACCTTGCGATGCATATCATCGTCTACAATCTGGCATTCGAGAAGTTCGGGGTCGGCTGTCTGCACCTCGAGGAGGCGATCCGGCAGGGCTACCGCGATGGCCTCGAGCGGATCGACATGCTGGCGCCCCGCGCCGACTACAAGATCGAGTGGGCCGACGGCAGCGTAGGTGTCGTCGATCACGCGGTTCCGCTGACGCTGAGCGGGCAGGTCTATGCGCGTGGCTACCTCGCGCTCGTGCGCAAGCGCCTCGCAGCGCTGATCAAGACACAGCCCGCGCCGATGATCTGGCTGCGCCAGCGCGGCCTGCTCGCGCGCGTCGGTCGGTGAGGCGCCTCAGCGCACGCCGAGCTTCTTCTGCAGGCTCGACGACGACGTCGTGTACTGGAATAGCAGCTTCTTGTCCGGGTAAACGATGCGGTGCACGGCCTGCGCCATCAATGCCGTCTCATGGAAGCCCGACAGGATGAGCTTGAGCTTGCCGGGATAGGTGTTGATGTCGCCAACCGCGAAGATGCCCTTCTCGCTCGTCTCGAAGCGCTCGGTGTCGACGGGGATCAGGTTCTCGTGGAGATTGATGCCCCAGTTCGCGACCGGGCCGAGCTTCATCGTCAGCCCGAAAAACGGCAGCAGCGCATCGCAGGCGACCCGCTGCTCGCCGGCAGCGGTCTTGGCCGTCACCGCCGCGAGCTGGCCGTCGGCACCGTGCAGCGCCGTCACCTGACCGATGACGAGCTTGATCCGGCCTTCGGCGGCAAGCGCACGCATCTTCTCGACCGAATGCGGCGCGGCGCGGAAGTCGTCGCGACGGTGCAACAGCGTGAGACTGCGCGCAACCGGCTGCAGGTTGAGCGTCCAGTCGAGCGCGCTGTCGCCGCCACCGACGATCAGCACGTCCTTGCCGCGGAACTGGTCCATCCGCCGGATGGCATAGTGGACCGACTTGCCCTCGTAGGCCGCGATGCCCTCGAGCGGCGGCCGCTTGGGCGTGAACGAGCCGCCGCCCGCCGCGATCACCACCACCTTGGCGAGGAAAGAAGTCCCAGCATCGGTCTCGAGCGCGAAGCGCCCGTCCGCCCGGCGCGCGAGCGCATCGATCCGCTCGCTGAAATGGAAGGCTGCGCCGAACGGTTTGATCTGCTCGAGCAGCCGGTCGGTCAGCTCCTGGCCGGTGACAATCGGCAATCCGGGGATGTCGTAGATCGGCTTCTCGGGATAGAGCTCGGCGCACTGCCCGCCCGGCCGGTCCAGTATGTCGACGAGGTGCGCCTTGATGTCGACGAGGCCGAGCTCGAACACGGCGAATAGCCCGACCGGCCCCGCGCCGACGATCAGCACGTCGGTCTCGATCGCACTCGCAACTGGCGACGACATCTTTGACAACTCCTTGAGTGCGCCATCGGTCGAGCGCGTCGCTCGATTGCGGGGCTCGGATCGCCGGACGCTGCAGATGCAGCGGGCGGCTGCGGTGCCTGGTCAGAACTGCTTGTCCGGCACGCGCACGACGAGCCCGTCCAGCTCTTTCGTCACCTTGATCTGGCAACTGAGCCGGCTCGCCTCGCGCACGTCGAATGCAAAGTCGAGCATGTCCTCTTCCATCGTTGCGGGCTTGCCGGACCTCTCGCGCCAGGCGTCGTCGACGTAGACGTGACAGGTCGCGCAGGCGCAAGCTCCACCACACTCCGCCTCGATGCCCGGAACGTTGTTGAGCTTGGCGGCCTCCATCACTGTAATGCCCGGCGCAGCCTCGACGACAACCTGACTGCCATCAGGCTGGACGAACGTAATCTTGGCCATCGTGAGATGCTCGTGGTGCGTCCGCCCAGCCACGAGGCCGGTTCGCTCGGGGGGCATCACTTTCCGGAGTTGCCGACGTCGTCGTGCTTAGCCATTCACCGGCAAGAATTCAAGCAAGGCGGGCGCTGGCTGCGCCGAAGCGTCACGCAGGGGGAGCGGCCTTGCCGGCGACCAGCGCATCGACGAAATCCGCGGCGGCACGGACCGCGTTGGCCAGCGCGGCTATGACCGCCTGCTTCTCTGCTCCGGCGACACCAATACGCTCCGCCTGCTCGGCCAGCATCCCGATCTCACGGGCGCCGACCGCCCTGGCGGAACCCTTGAGCGTATGGGCCGCCTCGTACCAGGAGCGCTCGGAGGTCGCGTGCGTCAGCCGCTCGAGAATGGTAGGCACCTGCTTCGAGAACATCTCCAGAACTTCGAGCTCGAGCGGACGATTGCCGAGGGTGAACTTGCGCAGATGGGCGATATCGATCGGGGCCGGCGCGGCCTCGCAGCCGGCGCGCGGAGCGACGACCTCAATACGGTAGGTCGGCATCGCCGTGTCCACCGGTGCTCTCGTCTGGCCGCGCATGAGTGGTGTTCACAGCATTCTCGGGGCGCCGGCACCTCGCGAGCCCCCTGGCTCTGACCCTGCCATAACACCGATAAGTCCGTGTGAAGGCCCAACCCCTTATTTCATCTCCGGCATAAAGAGATCGGCAAGGTCGAGTTGCTGGCGCCACGCGAGGCGGAACTTGTTTCCGCCCGATTGGTCGCCTAACAGGGCACCATGGAGATCGCCTGGGGAAAAGCCCGGGGTTCCTGGCCCAACAACCGCCTCGCGCCGAGCGTCGATATGGGCGCGCCGCGGCAAATCGGCTAGGAATCAGGTCTTCGGGGGCGCTGCTGGGGCGGCGCAGCAGACAAGTTCGGGCGGGCGGATGACGCAGGACTCGAAGGCCAGTCGAGACGCGGGAGCTCCTGCGGCGGGCGCGACTGCGTCGAGCCCTGGCCAGACGGCGCCAGCAGCGAGCGCGTCCCGGGTGCCCCTGCCCCCGCCCCTGCCCAGCGAGCCGGCGGCCGCATCCGAGTCACCTCACGATCACGCGGACGGCACCGATCCCTCGGCGGAGCGCCGCGTGGCACGCCGCCGCCCCGCCGGGCCGTCTCGCAATCGCATTGCGGCAAACGATGATGCGCCCTCGATCGGCGGCCTCATCTATGCGCTCAACCAGAAGCCAAGCGGCAAGCCGTTCCGCTACGCGGCCATCGCGAGCATCGCCTGGGCGCTGCTCGGGCTCGGTCTCACCTGGTCGCTGATCGGGCCGGAACTGATGGCGGGGCGCAGCCCCGCCGAAGTCCTCGGCCGGACATTCGTTCTCAGCGCGTTTGCGACAATCCTCTGTCCGATCGGCATGTTCTGGGTGCTCGCCCTCCTCGCCTGGCGGACGGAGGAGCTGAAGCTCAGGTCCACCGCCATGACCGAGGTCGCGGTCCGCCTCGCCGAGCCCGACAGGATGGCCGAGCAGTCGGTCGCCTCGCTCGGCCAGGCAGTCCGCCGCCAGGTCACGTTCATGAACGATGCCGTCGCGCGCGCGCTTGGCCGCGCCGGCGAGCTCGAGGCGCTGGTGCACAACGAGGTCACCTCGCTCGAGCGCTCCTACGAGGAGAACGAGCGGCGCATCCGCGGCCTGATCCAGGAGCTCGCCGGCGAGCGCAACGCGCTGCTGACCACCTCGGACAAGGTCTCCGAGACGCTCCGCGGCCTCGGCACGGAGGTGCCGGCGCTGATCGACAAGCTGTCGAGCCAGCAGATCAAGCTCGCGGCGATCATCGAGGGCGCGGGGCAGAATCTCACGGCGCTCGAGACCGCGATCGGCACGCAGACCGGCGCGCTCGAAAGCTCGCTCGGCAGCCGCACCGAGCAGCTCCAGACCGTGCTCTCCGACTACACCGCCGCGCTCGGCAACGCCCTCGGCGACCGCTCACAGGAGATGCAGCAGCTGTTCGACGGCTACATGCAGTCGATCGACACGACCATCGCCAACCGCACCGAGTCGCTGCAGTCCGTGTTCGAAGAGTACGCCCGCGCGCTCGACACCACGCTCGCCAACCGCGCGCAGGCGCTCGACATTCAGCTCGTCGACCGCACCAAGGCGCTCGATGACGCCTTCGCCGACCGGCTCAGGATCGTCGACGAGAGCATGCTGCGCTCGACCATGGCCATCGACGGCGCGGTCGGCGAGAAGGCGCAGGCGCTCTCCACCGCCATGGAGGCACATGCCCGCGCGCTGAACGAGACGATCAGCCGGCAGGCGATCGACCTCGACGAGAGCCTGATCAACGGCATCAACGCCGTGCGCCGGACCTCCGAGAACATCACGCGCCAGTCGGTCAAGGCGATCGAGGGCCTCGCAAACCAGTCGGACCTCCTCAAGAACGTGTCGGAGAACCTGCTCTCGCAGATCAACGGCGTGACCAACCGGTTCGAGAACCAGGGCCAGGCGATCATGCGCGCGGCGAATGCGCTCGAGACCGCCAACTACAAGATCGACCTCACGCTGCAGAACCGGCACGCCGAGCTTGCGCAGACCGTCGACCGGATCAGCGGCAAGGCCGACGACTTCGGCCGGGTGATGCAGGGCTATTCCTCGTCGCTCGAAGGGTCGCTGACCGAGGCCGAGCAGCGGACGCGGCTCCTGACCGACGAGCTCGCGCGCGGCGCCGCCCAGCGCTCGCTCTCGACGATCGAGGAGGTCGAGCGGCTGAAGAGTGCGGCGGCGGCCGAGACGGACCGGGCGCTCGGCGAGCTCAAGTCGCGCTTCTCCAACGTGTCGCAGGAGGTCACCGCGCAGATCGGCTCGCTCACCAACCAGTTCCACGAGTCGACGTCGGCGTTCCGCCAGCAGGCCGCGCGCGCCGCCTCCGAGATCGAGAGCGAGCAGGCACGGCTCGCCGCGCAATTCGCGGCGCTGCCGGCGACCGCGCGGGAAGGCTCGGATGCCATGCGCCGTGCGCTCGGCGATCAGCTGAAGGCGCTCGAGCAGCTCTCGAGCCTCACCCACCGCGAGGCGATGCGCCGCGACGTCGCCGCGCCGATGGATCCCGCCGCCGTCGGCCGCCCGCCCGCCGGCGCCATTTCCGGACCCCGCGAGCCGCGTCCGGCCGCCATCACCACGCTGAGCTCGACGCTGGCGAAAGAGCTCGGCCAGCGGCAATCCGCAGGGCCGGGCCCGGCCGGGCCCGCCGGCGAGCAGCGCGAAGGCTGGTCGTTCGGCGATCTTCTCGCGCGAGCGTCGCGCGATGATACCGGGCCGCCGCTCGACATCAACCTGATGGCGCGCGCCCTCGACCCGGCAACGGCAGGCGCGATCTGGGCGCGGTTCCGCGCCGGCCAGCGCGGCATCATGGTGCGCAGCATCTACACGGCGGAAGGCCGCGCCGCCTTCGACGAGATCACCCACCGTTATCGCGGGTCAGCCGATTTCCAGGGCACGGTCAACCGCTACCTGACCGACTTCGAGCAGATCCTGCGCGAGACCGAGGCGCGCGACCCTAGCGGGCGCAACGTGCAGGCGCAGCTCGTCTCTGACATGGGCCGCGTCTACCTGTTCCTCGCCCACATGAGCGGTCGCCTCGCCTGAGAGGGCCGCGATGCCGCGCCTCACCGTCACCGCCCGCATCGAGAGCTGGCCGATCGCCGGCCGCTTCGTCATCGCCCGCGGCGCCAAGACCGAGGCACGCGTCGTCGTCGCCGAGGTGAACGACGGGGTGCATGCCGGCCGCGGCGAGTGCGTGCCCTATCCGCGTTATGGCCAGTCGGCCGAGGCGACCCGTGATGCGATCCTCGCCTGGGAGCCGTGCTCGCGCGCTGAGCTGCGGCAGCGCATGGCTCCGTCGGCGGCCCGCAATGCGATCGATTGCGCACTCTGGGATCTCGAGGCGAAGCGTGCCGGGGTCGCGGCGAGCGTGCTGGCCGGCGTCGGGCCGCTCGGCGCGCGCAATACGTGCTTTACGCTCGGCCTCGATACGCCGGAGGACATGGCGGCGCGCGCGATTGCGGCGCGGCCGATGTCCGTGCTCAAGCTGAAGCTCGCCGGAGCCGGCGACGAGGCGCGCATGCGGGCGGTGCGCGCCGCGCGGCCGGATGCGACGCTCCTCGCCGACGCCAACGAGTCCTGGCGGCCCGGCGACCTCGCGCCGCTGCTGGCGATCGCCGCTGAGACGCGCATGGCGCTGATCGAGCAGCCGCTGCCGGCGGATGACGACGACGCCCTCACCCGCATCGCGCGCCCGGTGCCGGTGTGCGCGGATGAATCCGCCCACGCCCGCGATGGTCTTGCCGACCTCCGCGACCGTTACGATGCCGTCAACATCAAGCTCGACAAGACAGGAGGCCTGACCGAGGCGCTCGCCATGGCGGAGGCCGCGCGCAGGCTCGGCTTCAGGATCATGGTCGGCTGCATGGTCGCGACCTCGCTGTCGATGGCGCCGGCCTGCCTCCTCGCGCAGCGCGCAGACTGGGTCGACCTCGATGGCCCGCTCCTCTTGAGCAGAGACCGTCAGCACGGGCTCGTCTACAGCGACGGCTCGATCGCGCCGCCGACGCCCGCCCTATGGGGCTGATCGGCGGCCAGCGAAGACCTGCCCGTCCCAGGTCGCCGCGAGGCGCAGCGATGCCACCACACCCGCCGTCGCGAGGAGCGCCATCGCAAGGTAGGCGGTGCCGCCGAGCCGCGCGTAGAGACCGCCGGCGAGCAGCGTCATCACCGCCATGGTCGTCCCGACCGCGGTCGCGTAGATCGCCTGGGCGGTCGCCGCCTGATCGGGCGACACCGCCCGCGAGATGAAATACATTGCGCCGATGTGGGCCGCGCCGAACGTCAGGCCGTGCAGCATCTGCAGCGGCACCAGGGCTGAGAGCGGCGGGTCCGCCGCCATCACCACCCAGCGCACCAGGGCTGCGACCGCAGCCCCGGTCAGCAGCCTGAGCGGGCCGAACCGCCTGGTCGCCGCATTCGAGCAGGCGAAGAGAGCGATCTCGACGACGACGCCGATCGCCCAGAGCGTCCCGATCCACCCCGGTCCGACGCCCTGCACCCGCCAGTGCAACGAGCCGAAGGCGTAGATCAGCGCATGCGCAGCCTGGACCGCCGAGCCGGCCGCCAGGAACCACAGGAACGGCGGCCATATTGCGAGCGTCATGGCGTCGGCGACGCGAAGTCGCTGCACGACACCAGGGTCCGCCGCTCCGGCGCCTGGCAGCGCCATCGCCGCGAGGAGCGTCGCCAATGCACAGGCCGCCATGGCCCACACGATCGCCTCGGTGCCGAGGCGCCCGATCATGAAACCGCCGGCGACGCTGCCGACGACGAATGTGACCGAACCCCACAGTCGCATGCGGCCATAGTCGAGGTTCGCGTCGCGCACGCCGCGCATCGCAACAGTCTCCGACAGCGGCAGGAGCGCCGCCGTGGCAGCGCCGGTGACGATGGCAACGGCGAGGATCGGCCAGAAACCGTACGACATCGCGAGCATGGCGGTCGCAAGCGCCGCGACGCCTCCGGCGCCGGCCAGCATGCCGCGATGCGCTCGATGCCGGTCGGCCAGAAATGCGAGCGCCGGCGTCGTCGCGATTCGAACGATCGCCGGCAGCGCGAGCACCAGGCTGATCTCGGTGGCGCCGAGCCCGCGCGCGTCGAGCCAGAGCGGCAGATAGGGAACGTTCACGCCGTAACCGGCGAAGAGGGCCGCGAAGAACACCGATAGCCGCAGGGCAAACGAGCGCCGCTCAACCCCCGTCATGGCGTCCCGACTTCCGCGATGCTCCTGAACCACACCAGGAGGACAAAGCCGGCGCCCCGCGCGTTCTGGTTGTGACGAACCTGAGCACGAATCACGTATCACCTCGCCCGTGCGCGTTGTCAAAATGAAGGCCGTTCGATGCAGCAGAGCCGCGCCGCGCCCGCCGACGACAGCGAGGCCGAATACCGGACCATCGAGACCGCGCTGCTCGACACCGCCCGGGGCCGCTGGTTCCTCGCCGAGTTCGGCCGCCGCGCGCGCCGCCTCGACACGGCGCTGCTCGAGGAATCGATCGGTCGCATCACGTCATCCTTGCGCCAGCCGCCGGCGCTCCTCGGCCAGCTGCAGTCGGAGCTCGGTGAGCTGCGCGCGTTCCTCCTCGACGCGCGCGAAGCCCTGCTGGCCAAGTCCCAGAGCGCGGGCCCGGCGGGTGGCGAGCCGGCGCCGGCCGGCATCCTGCGCGCCGCGGAGGAGCTGCACGAGCTCGCCTGGACGCTGCAGGCGAGCGACATCAACCCGGAGGCCTGCGAAAGCATCGCGCGCACCGCGTCCGCAATCTACGCATTGAGTGTCCAGCAGTCGGTCGAATCGCAGCGCGCCCAGCTCTTCGCCGAGGCGATCGAGGGAACCTGCGCGCGCCTCGACGGCATCCTCGAGACGCTGTCGCACGAGGCGGTGGTCGACGAAGCCGGCCCGCCGTCGGAGCAGGAGGTCGCGGCGCTGAGCGCGCTGATGGACCACGACGAGACCGGGCGCGGCTGACGCCGCCCTCAGGCCGCCTCGCTGATGATCCGCGCGAAGCTTGCGGCATCGACGTTGCCACCCGATAGCACGCAGACGACCGTGCGGCCCTTGGTCGCCACCTTGCCCGCGAGAGCAGCGGCGAGCGCCGCCGCGCCGCCGGGCTCCAGCACGAGCTTCAGCTCCTCGAACGCGTAGCGCATCGCGGCACGGGCCTCCGCGTCGGTGATCGCGAGACCCGGACCCATCGTCGCCTTGCCGATCGCGAGCGTGATCCGGCCCGACGTCGGCGACATCAGCGCATCGCAGATGGAACCCGACAACTTCGTGTTGCGCTCGATCCGGCCGGAGGCGAGCGAACGCGCGAAGCGGTCGAATCCTTCAGGCTCGACGGTGTGGACGACGGTTGAGGGGTTGGCATCCTTCACCGCAAGTGCGACGCCGCTGGATAGCCCGCCGCCCGAGCAGCAAACGAGCACGGCGTCGGGCACCGCGCCCATCGCCTTCGCCTGCTCCATCAGCTCGAGGCCGACCGTGCCCTGGCCGGAGATCACGTCGAAATCGTCGAAGGGATGCACCATGCTCGCCTGGCGCCTGGTGCAGAAGTCGCGCGCGATCGCGTCGCGGTCCTCGCGATCGCGGTCGTAGAGGTGGACCTCGGCGCCGAACGCGCGGGTGCGGGCGATTTTCACCGCGGGGGCGTCCTTCGGCATGACGATCAGCGAGGGCATGTTGCAGAGCGTAGCGGCGTGGGCGACGCCCTGGGCATGGTTGCCCGACGAGCAGGCGACGACGCCACCGGGTGACGCCGCGCGGTCGACCCGGCTCACCGCGTTATAGGCGCCGCGGAACTTGAAGGCGCCGACGCGCTGCAGGTTTTCCGCCTTGAGCAGCACGCGGCCGCCGAGCCGGGCGTTGAGCGCGGGGTGCTCGATCAGCGGCGTCCTGATGGCAAGGTCGGCGAGCCGCTCGCGGGCGGCATGGACGTCGGCGATGGTCGGGATGCGCATGGGTGCGGGGTCGGTGGGCATGGGTCGATCCTGATCAGAGGCCACGCGCGCACTCAAGCGCAGCGGGCCGAGAAGCACAACAGCCGACCCGCGACTGGCACGGATCGGCTGTTGATCAGACAGTCGAGGAGCAGGCCCGGCGCATGACGGCGCCGGCGCGCCGCATTACCACTTGGTCTTCATCGACACCGCAAGAATATCTGTCGAGGCTTCGACCGAGCCCTTAAGATTGAGCCCGGTGCCGAGCGTATTGCGATCGAACCGCGCATCGTCGAGGAAGATGTGCGTATAGGCGAGGTCGAACGTCAGCATCTCTGAGTATTTCCAGGTCGCCCCAAGGCTCAGCCACACGCGGTCGCTGTCGGGGATGCCGATGATGCGCTTGGTCGGATCACTGATCGGCGAGATCTCGTAGGCGACACCTCCGCGCAGCGTGAGTGTCTTCGAGTAGTCGTACTCCGCGCCGAGCGAGAAGAACCAGCCGTCGTCCCACTTGGCATCGATCACCGCAACTGTGCTGCCCGGCGTTGCAGGGCCGAGCACGGTGATGCCGGTCCCGGTCGATTTCACGCGCAATTCCTCGAAGCGACTCCAATTCGACCACTCGACGGTGCCGAGCAGGCGCAGGTTGGGGCTCAGCGCTTGCTGCAGGCTGAGCGTCACGATATCGGGCAGTTTCAGCTCGACCTCACCACTGACGCCAATGGTTGGCGCCGAGCCTGCCGGTACTGTCGGCGGATTGGTTGCGAATCTTCCCTCGAGCGTGTGGGTCAGAGCCGAGCGCCAGCCGAGGCCGATACGTGTGCCGGGTGCGGGCGTCAGCATAATGCCGGCGGTCGCGCCGAACGCGAAGTCATCACCCTTGAAGAACGAGTTGGAACCGCCGGGCGTGCCGGTGGCAAACTTGAACGTGCCGTCAGCGTACTGGATCTGCGCGCCGACGCCGACCGAGATCGACGGCCCCAGCTTCATGCCGAATGTCGGCGTGGCGGAAGTGGTGAACAGTTTCGAGGTGCGTCCGAGCACAGCGCCGTCATAGTTCTCGTTATCGGGCTGTGTAACGAGGCCGAAGCCCGAATTCATACTGAAGCCGATGTAGTAGCCGCCGGGTAAAGAGTAGGCGCCATAGGATGCCGGCACGATCGCAGGCCCGGCGATGTCGGCGCTGTTTGGCGCGGCCGCAAACGGTGGCAAGCCGGTGATGTTGACGCCGCCGGCGGTGGTCACCCGATCGACCGTCACCTCGGCGCGCGGCAGGATAACCGAATAGTGGCTCTCGGTATTGAGGCCCTGCTTGTTGGTGACTGCGGCCGGGTTCCAGTACATGACGCTGAGGCCCGTGCCCGCAGCATTGCCGGCAAATGAAGCGCCTTGGCTCTCCGCCGACTGCTCCCGGATGGCGAACCCGCCCGCGTCCGCCTCGGGCATCATCGCCGCCAGCGCGCTCGCAGCGACCGAGCCGAGCAGCACCGACCGAACCGGCATGGACAACTTACGCATCCCCCAACTCCTTACATTTCGCGACTTCGCGCGCTCTTCGTCACCGCGACAAAGCCTTTGCCGCAAAGATGCCATTAACTAGCCGGTCGAAGCGGCGGGAGGCAATGCAGGCCCACATACCCACGAGCGGCACATCACCTAATCTCCATTGCGAGTGGCGAATCAGCCACTGCCGCCTGCACGACGCCGCGCGCGACCCGCACCACCACAGAAAAACCGACCCGGATCAACCGGATCGGTTCTCCTGCGCCAGGCCACGCCTCCCTAAGCGCGGTTCCCGGCCCCCCAAAAACACGTCGCCGACAGACGCTCGTCCGCCGCAACACGCCGCCACACTGGCAAATCGGATCATTCTGCACAACCCTGCAGCAACCTGCCCGCGAATCTGGCTCGGAAGCGCGTTGCAGAGAGGATACAGTGGTCAGCAGCGGCCGAGACCGATGGAGATCTTGGCGATCTCGAAGCCCTGCGGCGTGATGTTGATCGACTGCTTGCAGCCGTTGGTCGCGACCGCCATCGCCGCGGAGAATATGAGGCCCTGGATCGACAGGTTGAAATTGCCGCCACGCGCCTGACCGGCGACCGAGCCGAAGGCGGCGAAGGAGCGCTCCTCCCAGTCGCCCGACACCTGCCCGTTCTGGACATTGAGCTTGGCGGTCGCGTCGATCTTGTAGCTCTGGCTCGCGCAGCGCAGGTTCTGCTGGACGACCGCGCCGCCGCTGTTGACGGCGTATTCGGCGATGCACTTCACCCGCTCGGTATTGCCGTTGGCCATCTGGATCGAGCCCCAGCCCGACCACTTGCCAGGAAGATCGTTGAGAGATGACGCAAGTGCCGGCGCCCCGGCGAGCATGACGGCGAGCGCGCCCGCGATCCCGAGCCCCTTGCCCTGCCTCAGCATTTTTGGCACTCCCGGCTGACCGGCTGAAATCCAAAGCGATTGCGCCAGAACGAAAGTTGGCGGACGCGAACCATGATCGAAATACGATAGCGCATGTTGAAGCAGAATTTGAGGCCTCATACAAAGCGATTCGTGTGGCCGGAGGACGACACCTGCCGGGCTGCCCGTCCTAACGCCCCGCCCCCTTCTTCATGATCTCGGTCTGCAGCGACCTCGACGTGAACCACTCCTCGATGCGCATCAGGGCCGGGAACGTCTCGAGCATCCATTGCCCGACGCCGGTAAGCGACAGCCAGGGCACCACGTTGAGCATCGCGATGCCGGCCAGCACCAGGATCACCCCCATCACCTTCTCCACGGTGCCGAGGTGGCGCTTGAAGCGCTGTGTGAAGCCGAGGAACGGGCGGATCGCCACCGCGGCCAGCACGAACGGGATGCCGAGACCCAGTGAATAGGCGGTGAGCAGCTTGACGCCGGTCGAGAGCGTCGCCTCGGAGGCGGCGACCGCGAGCACCGTCGAGAGGATCGGGCCTATGCATGGGGTCCAGCCGAACGCGAATGCAAGTCCGAGCACATAGGCGCCGAGGTAGCTCGCGCTCTGGACCTCGCCGTGATAGCGCGCCTCGGCGTAGAGCAGCGGAATGCGCACCACGCCGAGAAAGTGCAGCCCGAACAGAATGATGACGAGCCCTGCCGCGATCGACAGCGGCCCCTTGTAGGAGGCGATGAGCTGGCCGAAGGCGGAGGCCGCCGCGCCGAACCCGACGAAGATCGTCGTGAAGCCGAGCACGAAGCACACCGCGCCGAGCACGACCCGCCGCCAGACCGCATCGCTGATGCCATCGGCGGTCGCCGCCTGGCTGACCGTCGTCCCGCCGAGATAGCCGAGGTAGGGCGGCACCAGCGGCAGCACGCACGGGCTCAGGAAGCTTGCCAGGCCGGCAAGCGCCACGCCGAGGTAGATCGAGAGGTCCGCGAGCACGGCCGCGCCGCCTTTCTTCTCGCCATGACTTAGGCGCTCGCCCGCTCACTGGCAACACACGATGGGTTCAATTGCCGGCCTGTTGCCGGATCAAGAGGGCTCGCGATCAGGCCCACAGCCCCGGCAGATCGGCGAGGCGGGAGATGACGGCATCGGCGCCGAGCTCGTGCACGGGCACCGACGTGTAGCCGAAGTCGACCAGTACCGAGCGGCAGCCGGCCGCCCTGGCCGCGCCGTGATCAGCCGGGCTGTCGCCGACCATGATCGCCTCCTCGGGCGGCACTCCCATCCGTGCGAGCGCGGCAAGCAGCATGTCCGCCGCAGGCTTCTTTGCGAGCCGGTCGCTGGCTCCGAGCACGACGGCAAAGTAGCCTGCGATCCCGAGCGCGTCGACCGCCACCTCGGTCACCGCCGCAGCCTTGTTGGTGACGAGGCCGAGCTCGATCCCCCGTTGCCGCAGCCCATCGAGCAGCCGCACGGCACCTGGAAAGAGGCCGTTGCCTTCCGCCGAGACGTGCATGTAGCTCGCAAGGAAGCGCTCGAGCACGGCCTGCTCGTCGCGCTCCGAGAGCCCGAGGCCGGCCCGCTCGGCGGCGCGCCTGATCGCCACCGACGCGCCGCCGCCGATCATGCCGGCGACGTCGGCGACCGAGAACGGCGGAATGCCGAACCCGGCGAAGCCTTCGTTCACCGCCCGCGCGATGTCCGGTGCGCTGTCGACGAGAGTGCCGTCGAGGTCGAACAACACCGCTCGGGGCGGCCTCATGCGCGTCTCAGCCACGGGCGAGCGCCACGACGCCCGGCAGCTCGCGGCCCTCGAGCCATTCGAGGAATGCGCCGCCCGCCGTCGAGACGTAGCTGAACCTGCCGGCGACACCGGCCGCGTTGAGGGCCGCGACGGTGTCGCCCCCGCCGGCAATCGACTTCAGGATGCCCCGCTCGGTGTTGGCCGCCGCCTCGCGCGCGAGCGCGAACGTGCCTTCGCCGAACGGCGCGATCTCGAAGGCGCCGAGCGGGCCGTTCCAGAGCAGCGTCGCGCACCGGTCCAGCACCTTCGTCATCTGCCAGATCGACTTGGCGCCGACGTCGAGGATCATTGCTTCGGCCGGCACCGCGCGCACATCGACGACCGAGGCCGGGGCACCGGCCTTGAGCTCCTTTGCCACCACCGCGTCGACCGGCAGCACGATCTCGCACCCCTTCGCCTTCGCCGCGGCGATGATCTCGCGTGCCGTCGACCCGAAATCCGGTTCGGCGAGCGACCTGCCGACGTCGATGCCCTGGGCCTGCAGAAACGTGTTGGCCATCCCGCCGCCGATGATCAGCTTGTCGACCTTGGCGACGAGGTTGGTCAGCACGGGGATCTTGGTCGAGACCTTGGCACCGCCGACGACCGCCGCGGTCGGCCGCTCGGGCTTGTCGAGGGCTGAGCGGAGCGCATTGATCTCCGCCATCATCAGCGGTCCGGCGTAGGAGGGCAGCAGGTGGGTCAACGCTTCCGTCGAAGCATGCGCGCGATGGGCGCAGGAGAACGCGTCGCCGATCAGCAGGTCGCCGTGGGCGGCGAGCGCGCGCGCAAAGGCAGGGTCGTTGTTCTCCTCGCCCGCGTGAAAGCGCAGGTTCTCGAGCACCACCACGTCGCCCGGCTGCATCGCCGCGACGGCGCGCTCGGCCGCCGGACCGACGCAGTCGGGCGCGAAAGGAACCGGCCTGCGCATCAGCCGGCCGAGCTCGGCCGCGACCGGCGCCAGCGAGTGCTCCGGCTCGGGCCGGCCTTTCGGGCGGCCGAAATGCGAGATGACGATGACCTTTGCGCCGCGCGCCGACAGCTCGGCCAGTCCGGGGACCAGCCGCTCGAGCCGCGTCGCATCGCCGATCCTGCCGTCCTTGGCCGGCACATTGAGATCGGCGCGCACCAGCACACGCTTGCCGCGCACGTCGAGCCCCTGGGTGGTGCGCAGCTTGTCGAGGTTCATGACCGATCCCGATCGTGGGTGATATCACTGGCGTCTATCCGGAGCGCCGCACCGCCGCAAGCGGCAGCTTGCCGCGCGGCCGAGCTCGCTCCGGTCAGATGAGTGGCGCCTCGATGAGAGCCGGCGCGGTCAGCACGAACCGCTCCTGCGCCGTCGTCTCGATCGCCCCCGGCCTCGCACACCTCACCGTCGCCATGGCCAGGGCGGGGGGCATGCCGAGATCGGCGAGGAGCTTTGCGGCAATCGTCCCGGTTCGGCCGAGCCCTGCCGCACAGTGCAGCAGGAGCCGCGGGCCACGCCGAAGCGACGCCTCGAGCTCGGGCAGCTCGCGCGCCAGTGCCACTCGTGTGATCGCATTCGGTGCCTGCAGGTCTGGTATCGGCAGGTGATGCCAACTGAACCGACGCTCGCGCATCGCGCGGGCCAGGTCCGGCACACCCAGCGCCTCGAGCTCGTGCGTCTCGACCAGCGTGACGACCGCCGCCGCACCCCATGCCTCGATCGCGGCGAGATCGCCGGCGAGGCTGCGCTTCCACACGCGGCTGCCGTCGCGCCGTCCGTTCCGGCCCGGGCAGTGGACGAGACCGAGCACGAGCCCGCCGGGCGCCGTCACCTCGTCGATGTGGAGAGGCCCGGAGGTCGGATCGTAATCGGCCATCACACCGCTCCTCACAGCACCGTCGTCAGCGGCGCATCCTCGCCTGGCCGGCTCGGGCGGAGCTGCATCGCGTCGGCATAGGTCTTGACCCGCGGCACTTGCCCCTCGGCGAGCAGGCGCTGCATGCCGGTCCAGTAGTCGACAGTCAGAAGCTCGCCGTGTTTCTCGCGGAAGATGCGGCGGAGCCGCTGATCGGGCAGCTTGAGGTGCGCCTCGAGCTCCTCCGCCAGGAACACGATGCCGCTCTCGAACACCCAAGCCGGCACGTCTTCCTCGCCGTCCTCGCGCCCGGCATTGGTGCGGATCTTGACGTCGAGCAGCTCCTCGATGGCGTCGTAGTCGAACAGGTACACGAAGCCGAGGTGGCTCACACCGTAGTTGCGCCCGTCGAGGTCCTTGTTGAACACGTTGATCGCCGCGTTGTTGCGGATGCACTGGCCGAGGCGGTTGACGATCGTGGCCGCGGCCTCCGGCGTGCACGCGGCGAGGTAGAGCGGCAGCGGCACCACCTTGCGCTGGACGATCAAGTGCTTGAAGAGCAGCTTCTCGCCGACGACGCTCACCGAAGCCCCGGCCGAGGCGACCATCTCCTCGACCAGGGCGGGCGCGAACAGCGCGCGCGGAAGCACGATGCTCGAGTAGACGATGTTGTCGAGCATGCTGCCGGCGCGGTTCACCTCGTGCACGCGCATGTACTTGGCGAGTACGGCCTCGGCGCCGTCCCAGCGGTCCCACTTGTACTGGTCGGTAGGATTGTCGCGGATCACCTTCAGCACGAGGTCGATCGAGGGCGCGGTGAAGCCGATCGCCACCGAACCGCGCGAGCCGGGCGCATGGTCGAGCGTGGCCTCGGCGGCGGCGAGCTCGTCCATGATGTGGCGGATGACGGCGAGCTTGCCGACATGGTTGTAGCCGACGGTCGTATAGTGGAGCGCCAGCGACCGGCTCGGCATCAGCGCTTGCAGCTGGTCGGCCAGCTCGTGATAGCGCAGCTCCGTGACGTGGAAGTTGGCGAGCGTCGAGGAGAACAGGTGCGTCAGCGTCGCCTCGTCCAGGATCACCGCGTCGACGACGATGCCGCCTTGCGGATGCAGCAGCGCGAGCGCGATCGGATGCATGACGCCGGCCACCGTGATCGCACCGATGACGAATGCGCCGCGATTGCGGTAGAACCCCGCATCGACGACCGTGACGGCCTCGAGCGGCCGGTCCGGGCCGATACGGAGCTCCTCTGTGATGCGCTCGGCGACGAGCCGCGCATCGGCCGCCGCGTCTCGGAACGAGGCGCCGAGCTTCGGCACGGCCAGGATCTCGCCAACGATCGCCGGCGTCATCTGGCCGCCGACCGGAATGGCGCGCCGCAGCTCCGTCGAGGGCGCCGGCGAGCGCAGGCGGTCCTGTGTCAGCGGGTCCCAGATCTCCTGGTAGAGGGCACGGCGCACGGCCGCGAGGTAGGCCATTGCGAGGTCGGCCTCGTAGCGCGGTGCGGTCCGCGCACCATAGCTTCGCTCGATCAGGCGCCACAGGCCGTCGTCCGGGCTCGCGCCGAGGCCGGCGTCCCTGAGGGCCTCGCGCAGCAGCGGCACGACCTTGGCGATGGATACGGAGAAGATCGCAATGCGCTCGCGGCTGAGCTCGACCGCGCGCGGCCAGTCGCGGGCCTCGAAGGCCGCCTTCGCGGACAACGGAATGCCCCTGTGGCGCGCGTAGAAGTCGTCGAACACGGCGAGCAGGAGGCCGGCGAGCACCTCACCCTGCTCCGGCGTCGTCCGAGCGGAGAGCAGCTCGTCGTGACCCGCGCCGACGATTTCGACCGTGCGCAGCGTCCCGAAGTCGCGTCTAGCGCGTTGCAGCATGGTCCTCGGATCCGCGCTCGCGATGCACTCCGCCTAGCTCATATTGCCGTTGTGGACCAGAGGTTCGGGGTCAGTTGGCGACCGGCGCGAGCGCCGACCCGCAGTGGATGCTTCGCGGTCAGACCCCGGCCCCCGTTTCGGGGTCAGACCCCTGGGCAGGGGCCGGGGGTCTGATCCCGAAGCCAGCCCCGGGCCCTGTTTCGGGGTCAGACCCCTGGTCGAGATCTGCGCGGCCGATCGCCGACGGCAGGGCCAGGGGTCTGACCCCGACTGCCGGCCGCGCGCGACGGATTCATCCCTTGGCGATCTCGGGAAATTTTTTCGTGAGGCACGGGCGAGCTTCGGCCGCGTGACTTGTAGTAGGATGCGGACCGAAGCCCGCCCGCACAGGATTTCTGGCCTACCCAGGACGTTTAAGGGATCACCCTTCCC